>Ga0224722_1002186_pt1 | contig 10501 bp, 11 predicted proteins | sample Balambano_FR1_Me_FD_161646 | JGI IMG/M metagenome (GOLD analysis project Ga0224722, IMG submission 161646) | Freshwater sediment microbial communities from Lake Towuti, South Sulawesi, Indonesia - Balambano_FR1_MetaG | ecosystem: Environmental > Aquatic > Freshwater > Lake > Sediment | place...
TCTGGCAGTAGGGAACGGCGAGGCTGCTCTGAGCTGGTCGATCATACCGGTCATGCTGGCCAACATTCTCGCAGTAGCCTACGCCTTTATGATTAATGACATTGAAGATGCGCCGGATGACGCGCGGGACCCGGACCGTGCCGCCCGTAATCCGATCACCAGCGGGCGAATCGGCGTACGATTCGGTTACGCGGCCTGCCGTGTCGTCGCTGTCGTCACGCTGCTGATGTACCTGCTGGGCGGCCCGTGGGTCTTTCTGATCGGCGTGGCGACCCTGCTGCTGTCGCATCTGTACTCATGGCGTCTGGTTCGGCTGAAGGCATGGCCAGTGACCGACATTGTTTCGCATTCGCTTATGCTGAGCGGTTTCTTGCTGCTGGCAGGCTACTTCCTGTATGATCAGCAGCCCGGCGTCGTCTGGTTTGTGGCGCTTGGTGCAACGCTGTTCTCAGTCTACGGGCAGTTGTATAACCAGCTGCGCGACTATGATATGGACAAGGCGGCTGGCCTTCACAACACGGCGATCCTCCTCGGTGAACGCAACACGAAACTGGCGATGTATCTCTCGATTGCTCTGGCTGCGGCCTGTCTGCTGATTGCCATCATTGAAGGTCTGTTTCCGGTCTGGCTGGGCATCGTGATGGTTGCGGCTGCGGTGCTGGTTGCGCTCTTTGGCGGTCGCAGCAAGGACATGCGCGGCGGTGAAGCAGCCGATGCCAGCGGTGCGGTACAGGTCAAAGCGCTGATGGTCGTCAATGTCACGGTAGCAGCGTGGTTCATCGTGGTACTGGCACAGCAGCTGATGGTCGGTTGACCGCAGGATGGGCCTCAACACAATCCATCAGATTTTCTTTCAGGCCGTGGTGCTTTATTCCGCCGCGCTTGGCATCTGGGCAGCGGTGATGGCGGGCCGCAACCGGCCCATCTCTGGCAACTTCTGGGGAGCGGTTGCCACGTTTGTCATTCTTGCGGCCATCACGCTGGGAATCGGCATCATCATGGCGCTGTCCGGGCTTCGACCGCCTCGTGAAATCACCTATTTTCTGTATATGGGCTGGCTGGTGGTCATTATCCCCGGTCTGTTCACGATCCTGCGCGGCCGCGACGATCGGTCGGCTGCGGTCGCCTTCGCCATTCTGTGCTTTTTCAACGCAGCAACCGGGCTGAGCATGATGCAGCGCGCAGTTGTCGGGCCGTGGGTCGTTCCAGCCTGATCGCAGGCCTTTGCCTGCTGCTGGCAGCCTGCGGCCCTGCGCCAACCCCTCTGCCCGTGATACCGGTAACTGCAACCGTTTCACTGCCAACCATACCCAGCATCATCGAGCCACCCGCTGTCACGTATCGTCTGGACACCCTGGCTGCGCTGATACTGGGCACCCGGGTTGACACCCTGCGACGATCCGCTGACATCGTTTTGTCTGACCAGCCTTCAGTCCCGTCGACAGTGGCCATTGTGTTGAACCCGGCGGAAGGCGCGCTTCCATTTCCCACCACCACGCCCTATGCGATCGTTCTGAACCCTTCTGCGCTGCCAGCGACGCAGTCCGAGGCGACCACCGGGATTCGACTGGCCATCGTGCAGATGTCAGATGCCAGTGCGAATACCACTTCACAGGACGTGCGCATCGCGCTGGCCAATGCGGGCTTTCCGGACGGAATCCGGATTGCCGTCGGGCCGCTGCCTCCAGACGTTCTGGCACGCCTTGAGGAACTGGGAATCGAAGCCGTACCGAGCGGCGACGAACTGCCCGTACTTCGGATCGAGAAATCGCCGCGCGAAATGGCTGATTCGGCCGATGTTTTCGAAGGCTTCAGCGCACAGTTGTACATCATCGCAGAGCAGAGGATCTCCATCACATTCGGTGAAGACGGTCTTCCGCGCGTACAAATTCCATGAGGCCGGTATAATGCCGGCTAACCGGGAGTGTGGAATTCAGCGTTGCAGATCATCCTGACGCACGAAAATGCCGATTTCGATGGCATCGCTTCCCTGCTGGGGGCCAGCAAACTGTGGCCGGATGCGGTCGCCATTCTGCCGACGCGTCTGAATCGCAATGTTGCCGGCTTTATCATGCTGTACCGTTCAGCGCTGCCGTTTGCAGAGCGCGATGCGTTGAGCGAGAAGGATGTTCGCTCGGTCATCCTTGTCGACACGCAGCGGATGCCATCCTTTCGCAAACTGTCTGACGTCACTTTCACCATCCTCGACCATCATGCTCTGTCTGACCTGCGCCCGCGGACGGTGGACGAACAGATCGAACCTGTTGGTGCGACGGTCACACTCTTGTCTGAAAAGCTGCAGTCCGCCGGGGTTAATCTGACTTCGCTCGAGGCGACGCTGCTGGCGCTTGGCCTGTATGAAGACACCGGCTCACTTTCTTTCGCATCGACGACGACGCGCGACGCCCGGGCGCTGGCATGGCTGCTGGAGCAGGGCGCGGATCTGAATGCCGTGCGACAATTCCTGGAAGCGCCCCTGTCAGAAGCGCAAAAGTCCCTGTTCGACCTGCTGTCCTCCTCTGCAGAGCGGCGTGAGGTGCACGGTGCCGACATTGTGGTCTGTACAGCCACTGTGGGTGCTGTCGTCAGCGAAATACGCGTCGTTGTGCACAAACTGATGGAGTCGCTCGGCCCCTCGGCGTTGTTTGCACTCGTCGAAAGCCCAAAGATGATTAACCTGATCGCCCGCTCGTCGCGCGATGCGGTAGACGTTGCGGCCGTCCTGCGCGAACTCGGCGGCGGGGGACATCCTTCGGCCGCGTCTGCCACACTCACCGATGTGACCCTTCCGGATGCCGCTGCGCGGGTCTGGAAGGCAGTTGAGTCGGCGGCATCCGGCACAGACTCGGCACTGCGCGTCCGCGACCTTATGTCTTTGGGGGCGCACACATTCGCGCATGATGCCCTGATCAGTGACATCATTCTGGAAATTCGGCGACTCGGCCATGAAGGCTATCCCGTGATCAGGGATGGACGGGTGGTTGGCGTGCTCAACCGTCGGGAAGCTGACCGCGCCAGCAGCCACGACCTGCGGACGCTCCGCGTGGAAGACGTGATGGCATCTGGCGAGCAATGGCTGAAGCCAGAGGATTCTGTCCATGTGCTGGAGCAGACCATGGTGTCGACCGGCCTTGGTCAGCTTCCCGTGGTCGACGACGACAACCGGCTGATCGGCATCGTCACACGAACCGACCTGATTTGCCACTGGGCCCGCGAACATCAGCATGACGAGAGCATGACCCGATTTCTCGCCGATGCTAAGCTGTCCGCGACGGTGGGTGAGCCTGCCTTCGCCTGGCTGAAGTCACTGGCGGCGTTTGCCGACCGCGCGGAAGTCCAGACCTTTGTCGCCGGCGGCGTCGTGCGCGATGCCCTGCTGGGACGGCCGAATCAGGATATCGATATCGTGATTCAGGGGGACGCCATCACTTTTGCCCGCACGGTTCAGGCAGAGTGGGGGGGCAGTCTGACGGTTCATGTCGCTTTCGGGACGGCCGTGTGGACGGTGCCCAGGGGCGCCGAGGCGCGCACGACTGTGACGCGCGATCTGCCAGAGCATATCGATTTTGTGAGCGCGCGGGACGAATACTATGCGCATCCGACTGCGCTTCCTACTGTTCGGCGCGGCTCATTTCGTCTGGATCTGCGTCGGCGTGATTTTACGATTAACGCGCTTGCGGTTCGTCTCTCGCCGGTGCCGGGGTTTGGCGAACTGATCGACGAAGCAGACGGACTGCGCGACCTGCAGGCGCGGAGACTGCGCGTGCTGCACAGTCTGAGCTTCGTGGACGATCCAACGCGCATCCTGCGGGCGATTCGCTTTCAGGTTCGCCTCGACTTTGATCTCGATCCGCAAACAGACACCTGGCTGACGGCGGCCATTCCGCTGCTGGGCCAGGTTTCCGGAGAGCGAATCTTCCACGAGTTGACGCTGGTGCTGGAGGAATCTGCGCCGGAATCAATCCTTTCGCTGCTGGACAGTCGCCACATTCTCGAGGCTATCGATGCCGACCTGGGGTTCAATGCCAGATCAGAAGCGGCGTTCCGGCGCGCACGGGAAGCGTCACCGGGTCAGCCTTTGATCGTGTATTTGTGTATCTGGCTGGCTCCGCTGGGCAACCGCGCGATCGAGACGGCCGCAGACCGATTCCGGCTCAGCACATCGATGCGACGCGTCCTGCTCGACACTGCGAAAGCTTTGGCCAGCATCGCGAGCCTGTCGTCTGAAAACCTGATGCCTTCGCAGATTGTTCGGCAGATCGAGGCAGTACCAGCGGCCTCATGGGATGCGATCCGAGCGCTGGTACCTGACCCGATTCTGGAGGAGCGACTGGATCGCTACGAGCGGGAATGGCGCAATGTCAGGCCGATTCTGAATGGTGACGGGCTGCGCGCAATGGATGTTCCTGTCGGCCCGCTGTATCGCGCGCTCCTCGGTCGCCTTCGCGATGCGCTGCTGGATGGCGCCGTGCCGCCAGGTCTCGAATCGGAAAAAATGTTCGTTCGGCAAATTCTGAATGATCGCCGTGATCTGAATCGTGACTGATCTGGCTCGCCTGCCCATCGCCGGAATGATCACGATTCGGCCGGCGCGTCAGACGGATCTCATCCAGCTGGAATGGTTCGGAGAGTACGCTCGTTTCCGTCGGCTGTATCAGCAGACCTTTGATGCCATGCAGCGGGATGGCTCGCGCTACATTCTTGTGGCCGAGTTTAACGATTGCGCTGTGGGACAGCTCTTCATGCATTTCCAGCGTAGCAGGAACAGTCGCCTGTACCTGTATTCCTTTCGTGTGATGCCGATGTTTCGCGGCTTCGGGATCGGTACCCTGCTCATTCAGTCTGCCGAGCAGATGGGCCAGTCACAGGCCATGGCGCGGGCTGCAATTGCAGTAGACCGATCGAACGCCAGCGCGCGCCGGTTGTATGAGCGTCTTGGCTACCAGATCGTCGGCGAAGACAACGGCCTGTGGAACTATCTGGATCATCAGAACCGCCTGCGATGGGTCAAAGAGTCGTCCTGGGTGTTGGAAAAATCGCTGGACGTGCGCTAAAATTCGTAAATCAAAGTCACCATGGAACGCAGCAGTCTGGAGTCCTGCCTGTATGGCGATTGAACAGCAAGCTGTCCGCATTGTGCGCTGGAGCGGCGGCGTGCACCCTACCATTTCAGTCATTTCACGGACGATGCAGGGCGAAGGCCTGCGCCCGTACGTGTGGGAAAATACCCCGAACTATCGTTATGCTCCCAGAAGTCACGGCTACAACAAGGTGATGTATGTGGTGGAGGGCACGCTGGAAGTGACGTTCCCCGACAGCAACCAGCGCGTCAAGCTGCGTTCGGGAGATCGTCTCGAAATTCCGGCTGGCGTGCGGCACAGCGCGATCGTTGGCGCAGGCGGTGCACGCTGCGTCGAAGCCGCTCTCAAGCTGTCCTGAAGGCCAGATTCTTCCCGTTGTCTAACGTATCTGACCGCATTTTCGACCGGCAGCCTGCTGCCCGGCCGTTCCTTGCGCCGCATCTCTGGTCTGTCGGTATTTTTGGACAGGTGACGCGTCCGGCCGTACTCGCATGGCAGGATTTGGCCGGCTTCCATACACACACCCTTGCAGCCCCGTCGGACGGGGTAGATGCGCCTCGCACGTGGCAGGGTGTTCGGTTGGCTGAGGTGCTGGACGGTTTGATTCGCCCTTCTGCGCAGAGCGCACGCTTCCATTTCCTGGACGGACAGGAGGTGGTTATGCCGCTTACCTGGCTGGGGGATGCCATCTTGACGAGCGCTGAACAACTTCAGCCGGCGGGCGCGGTTATTGTCCCGGGCATTGCGCCGCTCGGCCAGGCGAAGCCGGTGACACGAATCGTCTTTCTCGACGATCTCGCAGATTCTCCGGTCGAAGCACCCGCAGAGGTGTGGATGAATGCCGTTTCGGGCCCATACTCGCCAGGCGAACCGCTGGAAATTTCCGGCGTGGTCTACGGCGGTGCAGAAGGAGTGAAATCGCTGTTCGTGTCTGCAGATGACAGCCCGGCGCTGGAGCTGGCTGTCAACGTACCGGCACGCGAGATCAAAGGATGGCACACCATGTGGACGCCATTTGTCCCTGGCTTTCATGTGCTGAGGGCAAGCGCTTCTGGCAGACCGGATTCGGATTTGCTGTTTGCGCCGAAACGACGCCATGATCGTTGTGTGATACAGATGCTGGCATGATCACACGGCGGGAATTTCTGGCGCTCGCAGGGATTTCAGCCGCCGCCGCAGCACTGGATGCTGTGCCGCACTCGCTGATGCCTTCTGCGTCTGCTAAACCGGTAACGGGCCGCGTGCTTCGGGCAACGTCGCTGCGTTCAGTGTTTGGAGAGCCGCTCAGAACGCTGTTTCCGGAAAGCGTCGTCTTTATCGAAGCCGAACACGACGGCTGGTACTGGCTACCAGAGGGGCGGGCTGCGCGCCGCGACATTCAGCCGGTCGAGCTCAAAGCGCACCGACCGGTTGAAGTCCTTCCGGCTCAGGTCGAAGTCACTGCGCCCGCGGCTCGCCTGCGCCGGTGGAGCGCGCCAAATGCCCCGGCCATCGCATCAGTTGGGCACGGCGGTGTTCTGTTTGCGGTCGATCGTCTCACCTGTGCGTTCGGCGAGTGGATCCTGCTGGCTGACGGGCCTGACGCCCGCCCGATCGGCTGGAGTGAGGCGCGGCGGTGGGGCCCTGCTGACGGTGAATCGATTGCTGGAGTTGAGCGCGTTATCGCCGACCGCCGCACAGCCCGCGTCACCGTTCAGGAAGCAGTTGGGTCATGGAGCGTTCGAGGACGCATCGCTTCGTGTGTGCCAGCAGGCCTGAGTATCATCGAACGAGCCGAACCGGTTGCGTCAGATGAACACGTTGGAATTCCGTGGCAGATGCGCGCAGGTACACGGCGCATTCACGGCGTATACTGGCATAATGAGTTCGGTGACGTTTGCAGTCCGGGTGATTCCGCGCAGGCGATCATTGAACTCCCGCCGGCAGCCGCAAAACGCATTTTCAGCGGTCTGAATGCGACTACGCTGCTCGAGGTGTTCTGAGCTGCTTGTGTAACGCAGAGGTTTCTCGCAGTGGATGTAACGATCTGGGTCGCGCTGCTGGCAGGGCTGGTGAGCTTTCTGTCGCCGTGCGTGTTTCCGCTGGTTCCTGCGTACATCGGCTATATGAGCGGCCGTGTCAGTCAGACGGTGACGGTACAGGCTGGCGGTGAGCTTGTCGCCGGACGGTACACGGCTGCTAACCGCGCGGCTACCGTGCTTCACGGATTTCTGTTCGTGCTTGGCTTTACGCTGATTTTTGTGGTCTTCGGCCTGGCGACCACGGCGTTTATTCGTCAGATTGGCGGGCAGAATCTCGCGCTGATGCGTGACATCATCGGACGTGTTGGTGGCCTGCTGATCATTTTCTTCGGCCTGCAGTTCATGGGTGTGCTGCCCGGCCTGATCAGTCGTCTGCGTTCGAGCCGGCTGATTCGTTCGCCGCTTCTCGGGATTCTGGCCCTTGTGGTCTGCAGCGCTCTGGCGCTGTGGGCGCTCGTCGACGCGCTGTTCGCCCTGCCGGTTATCGTTGTGGTCGGCCTAAGCCTGTTTCTGGGCGGGGCGTTTGCTGCACCGGAAACGTTCTGGAATCAATGCTTCGATCGCCTTCAGCAGATCCTGTATGCCGACACCCGCCGGTCGATGGCAGGTGGGTCGCGCGGTGGGCTGGCGTCGTCGTTTGTGCTCGGCATCGTATTCGCTGCAGGCTGGACGCCCTGCATCGGCCCGATCTACGGCAGCATTCTGACGCTCGCTGCCACGGGCGGGGATATCGGTCAGGCTGGCGGCCTGATGGTAGCATACTCGCTCGGTCTGGGTCTTCCGTTCCTCGCTTGCGCGCTGATACTGGACGGCGCACAACGCGTGCTGCGGCGGCTTCGGGGTGCGCTGCTCACTGTCGAGAGAGCGAGCGGCGCTTTTTTGATCCTGATTGGCATTCTTGTTGCTTCCGGGCAGCTTCAGCTTCTCAGCCAGAATTTCGCCACGCAGTTTGCTGACTTTTCGTATCGGCTTGAAGCATGTGCCGTCGGCCTGACCGATGGCTCTCTCACGCTCGGTGAACTGCCGTCCTGTGTTCAGCAGTCATCTGATGGGCAGACCGCCTCTGCAGGATTGTGAACGGGCCAGCCGCGCGCATCGTCATGGGCAGCACCGGCCTTCTGCTGATCGTGACCGGGCTTTCGATCATATCTTCTCAGCCGGTGCCCGAGCGCCTGGATTACACCGGGTTTCTCGTGAACGGCCAGTACTTTGCGCCAGAAGTTGGGGCACTGGCGCCGCCGTTCACGCTTCCCATGCTGGATGGTGGCAGCGCCGAACTCCTGCGCCAGAGAGGGCGGCCGGTTATCCTCAACTTCTGGGCGACGTGGTGTACGCCGTGCGAAGTCGAAATGCCCGAACTGGCGGCCCTCCAGGTGGCTCATCCGTCGACGGTGGTGTGGCCCGTCAACGTGGGCGAACAGCCTGTTGTGGTCGCTGCCTGGCTGGAGGCGCGTCAGATCCTGCTCCCGTCGCTGCTTGACCTGAACGGCGAGACCGCGGCGCTTTATCTGCTTCGCGGTCAGCCCACGACGGTTGTAATTGCTCCTGACGGCACTATACTCTCGATCATCTTTGGCGCAACCACGCGCCACCAGCTTGAGACCGTTCTGGGCCCCTACCTGTGACCAATCCTCCGGAATCAACCTCAGCTTCAGGCCGGCCGCCGAACATGCGCGCGGTGCGGTATACACGCTTTCTGCTGAGTTTCAGCCGCCGCTGGCTGATGGTGGTGATTGTGGCAGTCGGGATCTATGCCACGCTTCCACTGGCGACGCCAGTGATGATGCAGGTCGGGCTCGAAGGCCCGGCGCGCGCGCTTTACACGCTGTATGCGCCTTTCTGCCATCAGTTCGGCTTCCGCTCCTTCTTCATGTTTGGCGAACAGGCCGCATACCCACGCGCGATCACCGGAACGACACTGACCCCCTTTGAAGCGGCCGTCGTGGACGACCCCGAGTTCCTGTCGAGCTATAGCTTCTATTACGCGCGCTATAACAGCGGTCAGATTCCTTCACCTCCGACCGTCGAGGAGCTGGTCGCGACGTGGTCGCCATGGTTCCAGTTCGCCTCAAAAGATTTCATTGGCAATGCCGAAATGGGCTACAAAAACACACTCTGCGAGCGCGACGTGGCCATCTATCTGTCGATCTTTGCCGGGGCGCTGATCTTTGCGATTCCGAACGTTCGCCGTCGGCTTCGGCCGGTGCCAATCTGGCTGTATCTTCTGCTTGGGATTGTGCCCATCGCCATTGACGGGTTCAGCCAGCTTCTGGGATATCCGCCGTTCAGCCTGTGGCCGCCGCGGGAGACGCTTCCCCAGTTCCGCGTGGTGACCGGTTTCCTGTTTGGCATGATGAATGCGTGGCTGGCGCTGCCCTATCTCAATCGATCCATGGAACAGACGCGCCTTGAAATGGAGCTGAAACTCCGGCGTGCGGGCTTCACGCCCTGAACGCGTCGCGTGCGGCCGGTGATGGCGATGGCTTTTGACGTCCTGGCACAGCCACGAAGTTCTGCCGATGTCGACCTGCTGCTGGATGAGGTCAACGCATCGCCCTTCATCGGCGGCTGGTCTCGGCACGAGCTGGATCATCATCTGGAGACAGAATCCATTCGCTTCGTATATGAGCAGGAGGCCCTCGCTGGTGTCAGCGCGTGGATCGTGTTTGCGTCTGGCGGCTGGTGTGAGCTGGGCCCTTTCTTCGCGCTCGATGCCTTTCGGGGTCGCGGGGTAGGTAAACTGGTGATTCAGATTGCCGTCGAAACCAACCGGGATTCGAAGCGCAGCCTGTACGGGGTGACCAAGAATCCCATCGTCAAGGCGATCTTTGCCCGACACGGACTGCACGAAACCGCGCTGATGCGCCTGCCGCTGCCGGTGATGACATATCTGGTGCGAAAGATGTCACCCGAGCGCATCGCCCGCAATCTTCGAAAGCTGAATGCCGACGAACATGCCGCGCATTTCATTGCCCTTCAGGAAGCACACCCATGAGCAGCAATCCGCGCTACTTTCGCGAGCTGGACAAGGATCGTGCCACGACAACGGCCTTTTTTGTCATTCGTGGGGGGGCGCTCATTGCGCTCGCGCTGCTGGTGCTGATCGCCCCGCGAACCAGCTTTCGATTTGTGATTGTCGTTGCGGCGGCCGTGCTGCTCATCAACGGCCTGTCCGACGCTTTTCTCCTGTTCCGCGGCATGGTCGTACCCCATCTTCGTCCACAGGTCATCGGCTCTGCCGCCGGGTCGATCGTGGCTGCGCTGGCGCTCGCCCTGTTTCCTGTGCTGGCTCTGCGCCTTCTCATCCTTATCTCGGCTGTGCTGCTTATCATTCGCGGCCTGCTCGCCATCATCAGCATCGGCTCTGGTGATGACGAGACGCCGGTTTCGAACCGGCGC
>Ga0224722_1002187_pt1 | contig 10500 bp, 11 predicted proteins | sample Balambano_FR1_Me_FD_161646 | JGI IMG/M metagenome (GOLD analysis project Ga0224722, IMG submission 161646) | Freshwater sediment microbial communities from Lake Towuti, South Sulawesi, Indonesia - Balambano_FR1_MetaG | ecosystem: Environmental > Aquatic > Freshwater > Lake > Sediment | place...
CCACGAGACCGCCCGCGGGGCGGCCGGCGTCACGGGTGCTGATGCGGGCGCGCAAGGGGGGGCGGGGTCCGTTCCGCCTGCTGCCGCCCCTGGTGCTCCACGAGGGCGATGCGCATGACGGCGACCGCGACAGCTTCACCGCCGAGGCGCAGGCGATCTTGCGCGACGGAGTTGCCCTTTTTTCGCGCTTTGGTTGAGTTGTCCACAGCAATGCGCAGCCGGACCGGCTTCCCTAGGTGACACGACTCGGCTTCTGTGTTGCACTGCTGTCATGGAAACCATGGATGGAGGATGGACATGACCGTTGCTTCGCACCTGCAGGAACTGCGCCGCAAGCACGAATCCCTCTCGGACCAGGTGGAACGCGCGCAGCGCAGCCCCGCGACAGATGCGTTGAAGATATCCGAACTCAAGAAGCAGAAGCTGCGGCTCAAGGAAGAAATCACGCGCCTGTCCCAGGCGTGACGGATCCGGCGCTGGCGCTGGCCGCCAGCGCCGCCCCGGCGGCGATCAGGAGGGCCGCGGCGACAAGCGTCGCCGACCCTTCCGCGAGGCCGGCGGCCACCAGCGCCAGGGTGGACAGGAGCGGCGCGGCGTAGGACAGGACGCCGAGCAACTGGATGTTGCCGCGCTTCATGCCGATGTCCCAGGCAAAGAAGGCCGCCCCGACCGGGCCGAGGCCGAGCGCCAGGACCGCCAGCCAGCCGGCGGGCGCGTCCGGCAGGACGGTCGGTTCCAGAAGCGCATGGGCAACGGCCGACAGCGCCGCGGTCGCAAGGCAGAAGACCGTGACTGCCTCGGTCGGGACCGCGCCGAGCCGGCGCGAGACGACCGAATAGCCCGCCCAGGTCAGCGCGCAGAGGACGGCGAGCGCCAGCCCGCGCGGGTCGGCCGCGCCCTCGTCGCCCCCGAGCACGATCAGCGCCGCCCCGGCAAAGGCGACCAGCGCCCCGACGACATGCCGCCAGCCGAGCCGCTCGCCCGGCAGCAGGCCCGAGAACAGCACGAGAAACAGGGGCCAGAGGTAGGCGATCAGCCCGGTTTCCGCCGCCGGCGCAAGGCGGAAGGCGGTGAAGTAGAGCGCATGATAGCCGAACAGGCCGAGCGTGCCGAAGGCATAGACCCGCCATCCGACACCGCGCAGCACGCCGAGGCCCCGGCGCAGCGTCCAGACAAGGCCGAGCCCGCCACCGATGGCAAAGCAGAGCGCGTTCAGCAGGAACGGCGGCGTCGGCGCCGAGGCGATGGTCAGGAGCGCCAGCAGCGACCACATCAGGATCGCCGAGAAACCGGTGGCGGTGGCCTGCGCGCGGGTCATCGCGCGCTGTCATGCCATGCCCGGCAGCAGGCGCAAGCGCAAAGCCGCGCCGGCCGGCAGTGGCTCAGACCACGAACTGCCCGCCGTTGGCGGTGATGGTGGAGCCGGTGATGAAGCCCGCGTCGTCCGAGGCGAGGAACACCACGATCCGCGCGATCTCGTCCGGCTCGCCGAGCCGCCCGACCGGGATCTGCGGGATGATCTTCTCGTTCAGCACCCGCTCGTCGATGGCGCGCACCATCTCGGTCCCGATGTAGCCGGGGCAGACGGCGTTGACGGTGATCCCCGCCCGCGCGCCTTCCTGGGCGAGCGCCTTGGTGAAGCCGAGATCGCCCGCCTTGGCGGCTGAATAGTTGGCCTGCCCCGCCTGCCCCTTCTGCCCGTTGATCGAGGAGATGTTGATGACCCGGCCGAACTTGCGGTCGCGCATGCCCGACCAGAGCGGATGGGTCATGTTGAACAGGCCGTGCAGGTTGGTGTCGATCACCTCGTTCCACTGCTGCGGCGTCATCTTGTGGAACATGGCGTCGCGGGTGATGCCGGCGTTGTTGACGAGGATCTCCACCGGGCCGTGCGCAGCCTCGACCGTGCCGATGCCGGCGGCGCAGGCCTCGTAATCCGCGACCGACCACTTGTAGGTCGGGATGCCGGTCTCGGCGGTGAACTTCGCCGCCGCCTCGTCACTGCTCGTGTAGTTGGCCGCGACCGTGTAGCCGGCCGCCTGCAGCGCCACCGAGATCGCCGCGCCGATCCCGCGCGACCCCCCGGTCACCAATGCCACCCTTCCCATGTTCCCCTCCCTCCAGAGACGTGTTTTGTAGGATCGTTACCGAAACAACAGCAGGTGCGCAATATTGTTGCGCACCTGCCCCGAGGCTTCGGGTGATCTCAGGCGCGCTCGATGCACATGGCGACGCCCATGCCGCCGCCGATGCAGAGCGTGGCGAGGCCCTTCTTGGCATCGCGGCGCTGCATCTCGTAAAGCAGCGTCGTCAGGATGCGTGCGCCGCTCGCCCCGATCGGATGGCCGATGGCGATGGCGCCGCCGTTGACGTTCACCCGGTCGGTGTCCCAGCCCATGTCCTTGTTGACCGCGCAGGCCTGCGCCGCGAAGGCCTCGTTGGCCTCGATCAGGTCGAGGTCGGAGGGCTTCCAGCCGGCCTTGGCCAGCGCCTTGCGGCTGGCGTGGATCGGGCCCACGCCCATGATCGCGGGGTCGAGGCCGGCCGTGGCGTAGGCGGCGATGCGGGCGAGCGGCGTCAGGCCGCGCCGACCGGCCTCGTCCGCGTCCATCAGCACCACCGCCGCCGCGCCGTCGTTCAGGCCGCTTGCGTTGGCGGCCGTGACGGTGCCGTCCTTGACGAAGGCGGGCCGGAGCTTCTGCATCGCCTCGAGCGTGGCGCCGTGGCGGATATATTCGTCGTGATCCACCGTCACGTCGCCCTTCTTCGAGGTGATGACGAAGGGCACGATCTCGTCGGCGAACTTGCCGGCCTTCTGCGCGGCCTCGGCCTTGTTCTGGCTTGCCAGCGCGAACTGGTCCTGCATCTCGCGGCTGATCTGCCACTGGCCGGCGACATTCTCGGCAGTCTGGCCCATGTGATAGCCATTGAAGGCGTCCCACAGCCCGTCCTTGATCATCGTGTCCACGAACTGCAGGTCGCCCATCTTCTGGCCCTGGCGCAGATGGGCGGCATGCGGGCTCATGCTCATGCTTTCCTGGCCGCCGGCGACCACGATATCGGCATCCCCGAGCTGGATGTGCTGCGCCCCGATCGCCACCGCGCGCAGGCCCGAGCCGCAGACCTGGTTCAGCGACCAGGCCGAGCTTTCCTGCGGCAGCCCGGCATGGATATGCGCCTGGCGCGCCGGGTTCTGGCCCTGGGCCGCGGTCAGCACCTGGCCGAGGACGGTCTCCGACACCTCGCCCTTCGCGATCCCGGCCCGGTCCACCACCGCCTCGATCACGCGGGCGCCGAGCAGATGGGCGGGCGTGTTCGCGAAGGCGCCGTTGAAGCTTCCGACGGCGGTCCGCGCCGCCGACAAGATTACCACGTTTGTCATGCGCTGATCCTCTCCCTTGGGCGGCCCGGGCGGACGCGACATCCGCCGGGGTGCGTGTTGCCCTAAGTCGCCTCAGGGTCAAGCGCAACCCATATTCCGGCAACGCGGCAGGGACGTGACAAGGGCCCCGTAACGGAGCCTCGGGCGCGGCGGCTCAGGCGGTCTGCCGCGCAGCCTCGCGGCTCCAGGCCGGCTTGGTAGAGGGCAGGCCGAACAGGTAGCCCTGCATGCAGTCGATCCCGGCGGCCTGCAGCCAGGCGGCCTCCTGCGGGGTCTCGACCGACTCGGCAACGGTGAACATGTCGAACTGCCGCCCGATCTGCATCAGCGCCTGCGTCAGCACCTGGTTGTCGGGATCGGCGTGGATGTTGCGGATGAACTGGCCGTCGATCTTCACGAGGTCGAAGCTGAACTGCCGGAAGAAGCGGAAGGCGGTATAGCCCGCCCCGAAATCGTCAAGCGCGAAGGAGATGCCCTTGCGCTGCAGCCCGTCCATGAAGGCGATTACGATCTCGGGCATCATCATGGCCGAGCTTTCGGTGATCTCGAGGATCAGGCGCTCCGCCACCGACGGGTCGTTGCCGAGCCCGCGCTTCAGGATCTCGGACCAGCGCGGATAGCCGATCGAGCGGGCCGACATGTTCACCGACAGCCTGAGCCCCGGCTCGCGCTTCAGGGCCTCGATCCCGAGGCGCAGGGCGGTGCAGTCGATCATCCGGCCGAGTTCGTCGGTCTCCACCGCCGCCATGAAGTCGCGCGCCGGGATCAACCGGCCGGTCGCGTCGGTCAGGCGGATCAGCCCTTCGTGGAACGCCACGCGGGTCGGGTCGCGCCCCATCATCACCGGCTGCCAGGCGAGCATCGCCCGGCGCTGCTCCAGCGCCTCGCGCACCATCGCCAGGGTCTGGCGGTTCGCCTCCTCGATCGCCGCCGAGAGCGGGCTGCCCGCCAGCTCGCCAAGCGCCGTCAGATTCCGGTCACGCTCCGCCATCCTCGCCCCCGCTGGCCGATCCGCTCGACAGGATGGCGGCGCGAGGGTAAAGACTTTCTGAAGATTCCCATTTTGTTCCGACTTTGCCGAAAATCCCGCCGAACCCGAGACCGCCGATGTCCGACCTGCCGCCGTCCGAGCCCGTCCGCTGTCCCTGGTGCGGGGCCGATCCGCTTTACGTCGCCTATCACGACAGCGAGTGGGGCGTGCCCGAGCGCGACGGCCGCGCCTTGTGGGAAAAGCTGATTCTCGACGGCTTCCAGGCCGGGCTGTCCTGGATCACCATCCTGCGCAAGCGCGCCGCGTTCCGCGCCGCCTTCGCGGGCTTCGACCCGCACAGGGTGGCCCGATTCGGCGAGGCCGACGTCGCCCGGCTGTTGGCCGATCCGGGTATCGTGCGGCACCGCGGCAAGATCGAGGCCGCGATCGCCTCGGCCCGTGTCTGGGAGCGGATCGAGGCCCGAGAGGGCTTCGCCGCCTTCGTCTGGCGCTACACCGGCGGCGCGCCGTTGGTGAACCGGTTCGCCGCGCTGGCCGAGGTGCCGGCCGAGACCGACCTGTCGCGGCGCCTTTCAAGCGATCTGAAGGCCGAGGGGATGAGCTTCGTCGGCCCGACCGTCGTCTATGCCTTCATGCAGGCGACCGGCATCGTCAACGACCACCTCGTCTCCTGCCACCGCCACGCGGCGCTGGCCTACTGACTCGCCAGCAGGGCCGACAGCACGGCGAGGGCCGGAGCCCCGTCCCAATCGGCATCGCCGATCAGCCGCGCCACTTCCTGCCCCTCGGGGTTCAGGATCACCGTCACCGGCAGGCCCATCACGCCCATGCCCCGCGCCAGCGTCGATTTCGGATCGCGCAGCACCGGCAGGTTGGCGATAGCCTCGTCGGCGTAGAACTTCTCGATCGCCGTGACCGAATTGCGGCCGGTCGCGACCGGCAGCACGGCGATGTCCGGCATCGCCGCCTGCAGCCGGTCGAGCGCGGGCATCTCGTGGCGGCAGGGCGCGCACCAGGTGGCCCAGAAGTTCAGGACCACCCATCGGCCCTGCCAGGCCGACAGCGCGTAGGGCGCGTCCGCGCCGTCGAGCACCGCCACTTCGGGCAGCGTCTTGGGCTCAGAGAACACCAGCTTGCGCATGTCACCCTCGCGCAGCGCCTCGGCCGCCGGTCCGGCGAGGGCGGGATTTGCGCCGAGCGCAAGGCCCATGTAAAGACCGGTCACGACCGCTTTCAGCATGTCCCCTCCCGAGGTTCTCCGATGTCCCGCCCGCGCCCGACCGTTCCGGCCGCCCCCGGCGCCAACGCCCTGTGGGGCGGGCGCTTCGCTGCCGGACCGGACGCGATCATGCAGGCGATCAACGCCTCGATCGGCTACGACAGACGGCTGGCATCCCAGGACATCCGGGGGTCGCGCGCCCATGTCGCCATGCTGGCCGCCACGGGCATCGTCAGCAATAGAGACGCCGCGGCGATCGGGGAAGGGCTTCTCACGGTCTTGTCAGAGATCGAGGCCGGATCGTTTCCGTACCGCGCCGACTACGAAGACATCCACATGAATGTCGAGGTCCGGCTGAAGCAGCTGATCGGCGACGCGGCCGGGCGGCTCCACACGGCGCGGTCGCGCAACGATCAGGTCGCGGTGGACCTAAGGCTCTGGGTGCGGGAGCAGTGCGATGCGGCGATCGCCGGGATCGAGGCGCTGATGCGCGGCTTCCTCGCCCAGGCCGAGGCCGGCGCCGACTGGCCGATGCCCGGTTTCACCCATCTGCAGGTGGCGCAGCCGGTGACCTGGGGCCACCACATGCTGGCCTATGTCGAGATGCTGGCGCGTGACCGCGGCCGCTTCGCCGATGCCCGCGCGCGACTGAACGAATGCCCGCTCGGGGCTGCCGCTTTGGCCGGCACGTCTTTCCCGATCGACCGCGAGATGACCGCCGCGGCGCTCGGCTTCGACCGGCCGACAGCGAACTCGCTCGATTCGGTCTCGGACCGCGATTTCGCGCTAGAGTACCTGGCCGCTGCCGCGATCTGTGCGATGCACCTGTCGCGCTTCGCCGAAGAGTTGGTGATCTGGTCCTCGGCGCAGTTCCGCTTCGTCGCGCTGAGCGACCGCTGGACGACCGGCTCGAGCATCATGCCGCAGAAGAAGAACCCCGATGCGGCGGAACTCCTGCGGGCCAAGCTCGGCCGCATCCTCGGCGCCACGGTGGCGCTGTTCACGGTGATGAAGGGGCTGCCGTTGACCTATTCCAAGGACATGCAGGAGGACAAGGAGGCGCTGTTCGACGCCGCCGACACGCTGATGCTGGGGCTGGCGGCGATGGCCGGCATGGTGGCCGACATGACCGCGAACCGCGATGCGCTGGCCGCCGCCGCCGCTGCGGGCTTTTCCACCGCAACCGATCTGGCCGACTGGCTGGTCAGGGTGGCCGGCCTGCCGTTCCGCGAGGCGCACCATGTCACCGGCGCGCTGGTGGCGAAGGCCGAGGCGCGGGGCTGCGACCTGCCGGACCTGCCGCTCGCCGACCTGCAGGCCGCGCATCCGGCGATCACCGGGGGCGTCTATGCGGTGCTCGGCGTCGACAACTCGGTGCGCAGCCGCACTTCATACGGCGGCACCGCGCCCGATCAGGTGCGCGCCCAGATCGCCCGCTGGAAAGCCTTGCTGCCATGACGAAACCGGCCCTCGCCCTGGTCCTCGCCGCGCTGGCCCTCGCCGCCTGCGGCGCCGACGGGCCCCCGATCCCGCCGCCCGAGCGCGACCCGACACCGTCGGGCGGGATCACGATCACCGGTCAGGGCCGCTTCGGCGTGACGGCCTCGAACGGATGAGCCGGCTGCGGATGGTCTATCTGGCGCTGGCGGTCTGGGGCGCCATCCATCCGATGGTCTGGTTCCTGCGCCACATGCGCGAGACCGGGACCGGCCTTTCCGGCCTGATCGAGGCCTGGTACGTCAACGCCGCCACCACCGGCCTTGCCTGGGACCTCACGATCGCCGCCGTCGCGCTGACGGTCTGGATCGTCGCCGAGACCGCCGCCCGGCGGAACTGGGTGGCGCTGGTCGCCATCCCCGCGACCTTCGGCATCGGCCTGTCCTGCGGCCTGCCGCTCTACCTGTTCCTGCGGACCCGGCCGGTGACCTGACCGGCCCCTCGGTTGCGCGCGGCCCCGCATCTGCTACACCGCCCCCGATCCGCCCCGAAGGCCGCCCGCGCATGGACCATTTCCTCTACCGCAACGGCCGGCTCCATGCCGAGGATGTGCCGCTGGCCGACATCGCCGCGGCCGTCGGCACACCGTTCTACTGCTACTCGACCGCCACGCTGGCCCGGCACTACCGCCTGTTCACCGAGGCACTGTCGCCGCTGCCGCATCTGGTCTGCTTCGCCGTCAAGTCCCTGTCCAATCTGGCGGTGCTGCGGACCCTCGGCGATCTCGGCGCCGGCATGGACGTGGTGTCGGGCGGGGAATACCTCCGCGCCCGAGCGGCCGGCGTGCCGGGTGAGCGGATCGTGTTCTCGGGCGTCGGCAAGTCCCGGGCCGAGATGCGTCTGGCGCTGGAGGGCGGCATCCGCCAGTTCAATGTCGAGAGCGAGCCGGAACTGCGCGCCCTATCCGAGGTTGCGGCAGCACTCGGCACGACCGCGCCGGTGACGCTGCGCGTCAACCCCGACGTCGATGCCCGCACGCACGAGAAGATCTCCACCGGCCGCAGCGAGGACAAGTTCGGGATCCCGATCGACCGCGCCCCGGCCATCTATGCCGAGGCCGCCCGCCTGCCCGGCCTCGAGGTCGTGGGCCTCGACATGCATATCGGCAGCCAGCTGACCGACCTCGCGCCCTTTGCCGAAGCCTACGGCAAGCTGGCCGACCTGACGCTCCGGCTGCGTGCCGAGGGCCACGCGATCCGCCGGCTCGACCTCGGCGGCGGGCTCGGCATTCCCTATGTCCGAAGCAACGAGGCGCCGCCGCTGCCGATGGACTATGGCGCGCTGGTCAAGCGCACGGTCGGGCATCTTGGCTGCGAGATCGAGATCGAGCCGGGCCGGCTGATCGCCGGCAATGCCGGGGTGCTCGTCGCCTCGGTGATCTATGTCAAGGAGGGGGCGGGGCGCGCGTTCCTGATCCTTGACGCGGCGATGAACGACCTCGTCCGCCCGGCGATGTACGGCGCGCATCACGACATCCTGCCGCTGCGGGAGCCGCCGACCGGGCCGACCCGGCCCTACGACGTGGTGGGCCCGGTCTGCGAGACCGGGGACACCTTCGCCCGCGCCCGACCGCTGCCGCCGCTGGCCGAGGGCGACCTGGTCGCGTTCCGTTCGGCCGGCGCCTATGGCGCGGTGATGGCCTCGGAATACAACAGCCGCCCGCTGGTGCCCGAAGTGCTGGTGAAGGTTGATCACTTCGCCGTCATTCGGGCGCGCCCGACGTTTGACGAAATCCTGAGCCGCGATACGATCCCCGAGTGGCTTTAGGGCCGGTCAGCAGTCGGAGGCCTCGGGCACAGGGCATGACGCGCGGCGACACCGACTTGACGCTCCGGCACATCAGGTGGCCGATCCGGCTGACCTTGGCGGGGCTCTGGGCCGAGCGGCTGACGCGGGCGTTCTGGCCGCTGTGGTCGATCGCCATTGCGACCCTCGGCATGCTCGCCTTCGGCCTGCAGGACATGGTGCCGGTCGAGGTCGCCTGGGGCGGCCTCGTCGCGGCGGTCGGCGGCGCGCTCTGGGCGATCTACCGCGGCGTGACGCGGTTCCGCGCGCCATCGCGGGCGGACGCGCTCGTGCGGCTGGACACGGTGCTTCCCGGCCGGCCGATCGCGGCGCTGGCCGACCATCAGGCGATCGGCGCCGATGACCCGGCCTCGGCCGCGGTCTGGCAGGCGCATCTGGAGCGCATGGCGGCGCGCGCCGCGGCCGCCCGGCCGGTCGCCCCGGATCTGGCGCTGGCCAGTCGGGACCCCTTCGCACTGCGCTACGTGGCGCTGACGGTGCTGGTGATGGCGCTGCTGTTCGGCTCGATCTGGCGCGCCGCCTCGGTCGCGGCGCTCGCGCCGGGCGGCGATACGGCGTCGCTGTCGGGGCCGGTCTGGGAAGGCTGGGCAACGCCGCCGGCCTACACCGGCAAGCCGGGCCTCTATCTCAACGACATCACGCTTCTGTCGCTCGACCTGCCGGTCGGCACGCGGGTGCAGCTGCGCTTCTATGGCGAGGTCGGTGCGCTGGCGCTGTCGGAAACCGTGTCGCAGCGCACCGCGGTGCCGCCCGCGACCGACCCGACGCAGGATTTCGAGGTGCGCCAGAGCGGGGTGATCGAGATCGCCGGTCCCGGCGGGCGCAAGTGGCAGATCACCGCCATCGACGACATGCCGCCCAGTGTCGCGCTGACCGGCGAGATGACGCGCGCACAGGGCGGCGCGCTGCAGCAGGCCTTCACCGCCAGCGACGATTACGGCGTGGTGGCGGGGCAGGCGGTGATCGCGCTCGACCTGCCCTCGGTCGAGCGCCGATTCGGCCTTGCGGCAGAGCCCGAGCCGCGCGAGGCGATCGTGCTCGACCTGCCGATGCCGATCACCGGCGACCGGGCGAGCTTCACCGAGACGCTGGTGGACGACCTGTCCGAGCATCCTTTCGCCAACCTGCCGGTGACCGTGACCTTCACCGTCAGCGATGCCGCCGGCCTGAGCGGATCGGCGCCGGCCGAGGCGACCGTGCTGCCAGGGCGGCGGTTCTTCGACCCGCTCGCCGCCGCGCTGATCGAGATGCGCCGCGACCTCCTCTGGTCGCGCGTCAACGCGGCGCGCAGCGTGCAGGTGCTCAAGGCGGTGACCTACCTGCCCGAGGGCTTCATCCGCAACGAGCGTGCCTATCTGCGCCTGCGGGTGGCGATGCGCGAACTCGAGGCCGCGGCGGCCGCGGGTCTGGGTGTCGAGACCCGCGACGCCATCGCCGCCGAACTGTGGGAGATCGCGCTTCTGGTCGAGGAAGGCGATCTCGCTTCCGCGCTGGAACGGCTGCGCCGGGCGCAGGACCGGCTGGACGAGGCGATCCGCAACGGCGCAGACCCGGCCGAGATCGCCGACCTGATGCAGGAGATGCGCGAGGCGCTCGACGAATACA
>Ga0224722_1002188_pt1 | contig 10497 bp, 10 predicted proteins | sample Balambano_FR1_Me_FD_161646 | JGI IMG/M metagenome (GOLD analysis project Ga0224722, IMG submission 161646) | Freshwater sediment microbial communities from Lake Towuti, South Sulawesi, Indonesia - Balambano_FR1_MetaG | ecosystem: Environmental > Aquatic > Freshwater > Lake > Sediment | place...
GGAGGAAGTCTGGTGAAACCGCTTGACCGCACTTTTGCGCGTCTTAATCTTGGGCATCGTATACTTTCCTTATTTTATCAATTGCTGTCATAAGTTCGCGCCGACCCTCCGGTTGAAGGTTCGGCGCGAACGATAACGCTGTTGTGTCTATGTCGCGCAGAAATGCGCTCCCTATCCGGCAGTTGCCACCTCTCCTTGCGGGGTTGCGGCGGTTGGCACCGGAGTCGTTGGCGCATCTCCGTTCTTACTGGTCGTCTCAGGAGCGGCAGTTGCCTTGCTGTTCTCGTCCGACTTTGGTGCTTTAGGCGCACTGGGTTTCTTGGGCGCACCTTCGCGTTGGGGAGCCAGAATCATAATCATCTGCTTCCCTTCCATCATCGCGGGACGTTCGACCACGCCCGTTCCTGCTTCTTGCACCGACACCATGATTTTTTCGAGGGCGGCTTGGGCAAATTCGGGGTGTGACAGTTCTCGCGACTTGAATTTTACCGTCACCTTCACTTTATCGCCATCAGACAGGAAACGCAGGATATTCTTCGTCTTAATCTCTAGGTCATGGTCATCCGTGACGGGACGCAGACTAATACCCTTCATCTCCGACTGTCTTTGCTTCTTTGCCGCTTCTCGCTCCCGTTTACCCTGCTCGTACTTGTACTTTCCGTAGTCCATGATACGGCAGACTGGGGGTTGGGCGTTGGGAGCCACTTCAATCAGGTCTAATCCACGCTCACGGGCAATATCTAGTGCCTCGCGGGGCGTAAGAATACCTAACTGCCCACCCGTTTCATCAATGACGCGAATCTCTCGCGCCCGAATGCGCTCATTTACGCGGGGACCCATGTCCCGATTGCGGTCAAAGCCGCGTGTATCTCGACGGTTTATGCCGTGCCTCCTGAATCCTTGGTATCGCTCGCGAAAAATTCAGATACAAAACGTCGTCTTGTGCCAGACAGCACGAGGAAGACGCTACAAATTAGCAGAGTATTTTACTATTGTCTGTATCCGTTGTCAACAAAACTCACATCGCTTTATCGAAAACCTGCCCGGAATTGATAAAACCACACCTTCAACTACCATTAAAGCAAACAAAATGCAAACAAAACCTGTTATAAATACTTGCAAGATGTTCGGGATAGTTTAGGGTAGAATAGTAGCTGAAGGGGAGTAGCCATCCCAAAACGGCACAACGGTTGCAAACTGTCCCTCCTCTACTGACAGTTTCTGCGGCGCAGTTGTGATGTTGGGGATTACAGACCGTCAATACGAAGCTACGCTTCCGGTCTGTAATGAAACGTGCAAGACCTTCGACACAAAATCGTGTGCTATTCGGGGCACCCGATGGAGGTCGAAGGCGTTCGTTGTCCTTCGTCCACCCACACTTTCCAGAGAACTATCCGTGTGAAGACGTGCGTGGGAACAAAACACCTGTTTTCCCGTCCGATAATGCGGTAGTCGCTCTGGTCTATCGTGCAATGCATCGTAACATAGGGTTAGGAGGGCTGGCTTGGTTATTTCACCCAACGATATCGCGAGTATTGGTACTTTAGTTCTTCTAGAGGGGTTACTCTCCGCAGACAACGCTTTAGTCTTAGCCCTTCTTGCCCGTCGCTTGCCGGATAAAGCACAGCAAAGTAAAGCCCTCACTCTGGGCATCGCTCTCTCTTTCGGTTTTCGTGTTATCGGACTCTTTCTGGCAAAAATCGTTATCGAACTCTGGTTTTTCCGAGCGGCAGGAGCCGCCTACCTGCTCTATCTGGCAGTTTCGCACTTTATCTCCAAATCAAAACACGGTTCTGACGACGAACACACCGATGACGTGGGGGTCTCCAAAGGTGCATCGGGGACACAGAGTTTTACCAAAGTGGTAATTGCCCTTGCCCTGACCGACCTCGCCTTTGCCATAGACTCCATCTTAGTGGCAGTTGCTGTCACCAAAACCCTTTGGGTGATTTATGCAGGGGTGGCGTTGGGAATCATTGCCCTACGTCTGGTGGCAGATGCTTTCCTCCGCTTGCTGGAACGCTACCCAGCGTTAGACCATACCGCGTATGCACTGGTGGCATGGGCAGGGATTAAACTGGGTGTGGAAGCCGTGGATGCCTTTGGAAAAAGCGTGATGCACCAACATTGGCATATGGAAATGCCCGGAAATCTCTTCTGGGTAGGGATGGCAGCAATCACCGTTATCGGAACTGTTGTTGCCCTGCGAAACCCGGCAAAGCCGGAGTTAGCGCACGCGCCAACAGACGAAGACAAACGAGAACAGTCCTCGCGGGAAGAAGCTCTCCATGAATTGGATAGCGACCTTTCGGACACAGTTCGCCCCAAAAAGTAGAGTTTGACCGGAGGTTGCATTCTCCGGTCAAACGGACAAATTTGATACTAGAGTTGATGGCTTTCTGGCTGAAGGGTGAGTTCCCCCATCACCAAATGCGCTGGCTGTGTGAGGGCATAGAGGATTGCCCGGCTGGCATCGTGAGGCGAGAGCATCTTATCGCGCTGTACCTTCATCTCGATAGCCGGGTTATCATAGAACGGGGTATCTACGCCCCCCAAGTAAAGCCCGGTTACTTTGATGTTCAAGCGACGCGAGACCTCGGCGCGTAAGGCTTGCAGGAATCCGGTTAAGCCATACTTGCTGGCGCAGTACGCCGTTGCGTTCGCCATAGGAGCCTTGCCCAAAATTCCGACCACATGAAGGATATGCCCGGATTTACGCGGAGCCATCAAGCGGATTGCCCCCTGCGAAATCAGCATCGCCCCATAGAGATTGGCAGAAAGCACCGAATAGAAGTCTTGTGGAGTAAGAGTATCTATCGGTTTAATCGTTCCCACTCCGGCGGCATTCACCAGAATATCCAATACCCCATCTGTAAGGTTCGATACCTCCTCGAGCAAGCGATTCACTTGCCCGGCATCGGTCATATCTGCGCGAAAGAAAGGCGGAGACTCCCCCGTGATTGCGCCAACCTCTGTAGCTAACGCCTCTAACTTCTCTCGGTTTCGCCCCGAAAGAACCACTCTTCCTCCGGCTTGGGCAAGTTGTTTCGCGGTTTCTGAACCAATCCCCCCGGTTGCCCCGGTCACTAAAATCACCTTATCCGCAATTTCCGGCACTGTGGTAACTGCTTCCATAGATAGGAATTATCCGTTTCCAAACGCGCTTATTGCGCGAACTTTCTGCGAACACGCTTATTGCGCGACGTTTTTGCTCTAGCATCTTCCACAACCAAAGAACCTGAATTCGTGTTCCCAACAGAATTTCCGAAAAAAGAAGCCCGGAACCCTTTCGGCTCCGGGCAGGGAGGAGAAGAAGATTTAAGGCTTGCTGGCGGAAGCAGGTAGCACAAACGCGGTTGCCGATGGCTCGCTGTTGACACGCAGATTGCGATAGTGAATCACCGATTGGATCAAGGGGGGATTGTCACGCTCTAATGCCCCCTCTTCTCGGCTATCCTCGGTCTGCTCTACCCAACGCGGGAAACCATCGCTGGCAATTCCGACTCGAATCGCGGTTCGCTCGCGCTCGGTTCCCCCGCGTCGTCGCCGATTGATGTCTAAGTCCTCTAAGATGAGGATTTCCACTTTTTCGCCGTCCTTTGACACCCCTGTACCGCCATAGGCGATTCGTGAGAAGTCGTCGGGGTCAGGGGGTTCGGTGTAGACCCACTCCAAGGCTCCACGGTCTTCTAAGCCATTGCGTCTCATCTCGCGCCATAGTCCATCGGGTTCGTCTAAAGGGCGAGTGCGACTACCACCCGTGTCTAAGTTGGTTACTCGTAACTGTTGCCCATCGGAGATAAATTGCAGTTTTCGAGGAGTGCGTGTATTTCCGCCAGAGACACGATGGGTCAAGAGGCGGGTTTTTCCATGCCGTTGAACGCTGACCTCATGGCGAACCACGACGTTTTGCCATTCAGGAGGAATCGGACGGGATTCACGGGTACGCGGTATCATGCGGCGAGTCTCTTCTCCCGTGGCGAACCATGTCAGAAATCGTGTTTGGGCGATCTGCCAACGCTGAAGGAGTGCCACGGCTTGGGGGTCTGCCTCGGTCAAAATCGGGTCTTCTAACTGCTCGCGTCGCGCCACGGGCTTATCCACATACCCCGTCGGAAGGGCTTGTGAAAAGGTTCCTGTGGGAATCTCCTTGGGAGCAAGATTCCAGTTCGGATACACCTCCTGCGAGTAAGTGATGGTCGCCTCTTTGCCACGTTCGCCCCGAACAGTCCACTGGGAAAATTCGAGCAATCGCTTGGACTCAGTGGCAATGACGTACCGCCGAACCTGTGTGGTAATCACCTGCCCTCGGCGGTCTGGGAGTTCATTCCGCTCCCAAATCACACTGCCCATGACTCCTTTGATGGCAATCTTTTCCCCCTGCCAAATAGTTCCATAGCGTAGCGCGGGGAACTCACGAGTGGCTAGCCATGTCCCTGCTGTAGTTGCCGGAGAGAACTGTACTGTCGCCAGTGCATTGGGTAAGGGCAAAGCGATGTCCACAGAGACGCGGGTTGCTTCGCGCAGGGTGGGTTTCTTGCCTTGCTCCTGATAGTTTGCCACCAGAAGGGTTCCCTCGTTGGCGATAGCACGGCGAATCGTTCTGTTTGGGGATTTGCCCTGCTCTGTTGTGATAGCGAACTGGTCTGCTTTTCGGACTGCCCATCCCGATTCTTGCACCACCTCTCTGGAAGCGAGTTGTCCCGCTTTGCGCGATACCAGTACGGTCTGAGTTGCGGAGTAGTGAACCGACTCTGCGCCACGCAGTTGGTCATACGCCGCAAAGAGTAGTGTGCGTCCGGCAACCTCATCCGCGAAACGGATTTTCGCAGGAACGGGGGGCAGTGTCGGAATGGTTTCTGCTCCCTCTCCCGCATACCCCCATAGTGGTGTGGCTCCGAGGAGGAAGAGCAGTGCCAGAACTGTTCGAGGAGAATAAATTGCCATATTTTTTCTAACGCAATCACTTTCCAAAGGTTCACTGCAAATTCTCAAAAATACACGCAACCTTTTTCGTGTATTGTCGTCCAATGGTGTGGCATCGAGGCAGTGTATCGAAGCAGACAAACGATTGAGGCAAGGGCGCGGTCTTAAATTTAGGTCAAAACAGAATCATAAATCATGGCACTACATCGAACCGCAATTGCATCGCATCCCCACCCGAAGCGTTCCCCCAATGAGACAGGCTTTGGAAGTTTTTTCAGCAAAGACCTTGCTCTCTCAGACGCACACGTGGATAACTCTTGGGAGTCCTCTGAAACGGAGCGTCTTCTCAAACAGTCGCATGAACTCCTGCGTGAACTTCGTCTCGCGGTTGAGGCTCGAAATGTGGAACCTGTAGAAAACACCTGATTTATTCTTCCCAAAGAAGCCCTTCTGGTGTAACCTTTTTCCTCATTTTCCCGACTTCTTTTGTGAAGGAGCCTTATGGACTCGCCTCGTCTATCCCGGCAAGACTGTTTGCTACTGCTTGCGCTCGGCATCGGCTTTATTGCCTTTGTCGTGTTAGCCACACACTTCTCCCGAAAACATACTCCGGCGGTGACATCACCCCCGACTAGCGACCTCCAAACCCAAGTGCCGCCCCAAACTCTCTCCTACCGTGACCCTGACCACTACGGCACCCGCTTCCCTTTGACCCCCTAACAACACGACTTCCTGCATCCTCAGAAACGGGTTAAGGTACAGACTCTTTTGTGGACTCGGCTTCCAAAAACTGCTCCATTGCTGTCCAAGCGTGCGCTCCATAGACAGTGGAAGGTCCTCCCCCCATCGTGATGGCAACCCCAATCGTTTCCGCGAACTCTTCGGGGGTTGCGCCATGCTTTAACGCTCCCGAAACATGCGCTGCAATACACCCATCACAGCGTACCGCGATACTGATGGCGAGAGCCATTAACTCTTTCTGCTTTGCCGAAAGCGCACCCTCTTTCATCGCTCCTGCGCTCATCTGACGGAAACCGGAGTAGACATCGGGGATATGCGGGTTAACCTTTTTAGAGACTGCGCGTAGTTCGCTACGATAAGTGGGGAAATCGTGTTGTTCCATTGTTTGTGTCCTTGTCCCTATATTGTACAATAATCTCTCGGTAAAAGTTCACAAGGACGTAACCTTGAGAGCAGTGCTGGTTCCTATTAGTATAGGAGACAAAAATGAGTGCGAAAAAGTTAGAAGAACCAGAGAGTCAGTGGGAGAACCCTACCAATAAACCGTTGAGGCAGTTGTACCCCCCTTCCGCGTATAAACACAATACTAACGCGATGCAACGTGTTATCTGGACACGCTTCTTTGGTCTGCTTCTGTTTCTCTTTTTGATGTGGTTAATGTCGCTTTTGCGATAGGAAATTCGAGGGGCGATTAGGAACTATGCTTTGAGGACATGAGAATGTATCCAGAAGCATTTGTGCGAAATGTGCGTGGGCTACGAGGCGACGAGGGATTGGCATGGCTCAACAATTTACCATATATCCTCTCTAAATTAGGGGAGTCGTGGTCTATTAAGATACTTCCCCCCTATAACCTCAGTTATAACTATGTTGCCCCTGCCATACAAGCCGATGGAACTCCCGTGGTGGTAAAAGTTGGCTTTCCCCGTAGTGATGTGGTGGCTTCCGAGTTTGCGGCACTCTCGTGGATGAACCCCGAAGGGGTCTGCCTCCTGCTAAACCACGCGCCGGAGTATGAAGCGATTCTCTTGGAGCAGGTGACACCGGGAACACTGTTAGCCGACCTCTGCGAGAGCGGGAAAGACGACGAAGCCACCCGACTTGGCGCACAAGCCATGCGACGTATCTGGGTTCCTACTCCCAACGCGGCTGAGGTTTTCCCTTTTGAAACCACCGAGGATTGGGCAGAGGGCTTTCAGCGACTGCGTGAGCGATTCGACGAAGGAACTGGTCCCTTCCCTGCCGGTTTAGTGGATGAAGCCGAGGGATTGTGGCATGACCTAACGGCATCGTCTGCGCCTTCGGTTCTTCTACACGGTGACTGTCACCACGATAACATACTGCAAGCCACTCGCGCCCCCTACTTGGTGATAGACCCGAAGGGAATTATTGGGGAACCCGCATTTGAAACCGGAACCTTCCTCCGCAATCCCGGACCCTTCCTAAAAACGCAGCCCGATATGATTTCGATAACGGCTCGCCGAATCGCGATTCTCTCCGAAGAACTGGGTATGGAGCGCGAACGGATTCGGGGGTGGGCAGTGGCACAAGCCGTTCTCTCCGCATGGTGGTGGATTGAGGATTGTCCCGATGTAACCTCGGAGGAACTTGAGTTGGAACTTCAGATGGCAGAGGCATTTCGCGCCGTCCGATGGTAGTTCAGAGCCATTGCAAAGTAGTAAAAAGGTCAATCCCTCCGTTCTGCCAGTGTAAGGGAGGGGTTTGCATCTGTCCCGCCGGGCAGATATAGGTCACTCCCTCGTCGGTAAGGAGGCTTTCCAACGCTTCGGGCAGTTTTCCGCTTACCCCCACTGCTGAAATCTTCCCACGATACCGCTCCGTGACTGTGTGCCATTCCGACGCAATATTCTCCACAGGAATAATCGGTAGTACCCCGTACCCCACGGGTTCAGGCAGGGAAACGGTATGGGGATAGACCAAAAGCGAATAGCGCAGGGCAGAATCGCGGTAAACCGTTGCTCCGGCAAACTGAGCGATATCACACGCGGAACGAATGGCTTGGGCAGTCCCCATCTCGCGCACAGCAGGAACCTTCAATCGTATGGCTTCCCGCTCCATCTCCTCGGCAAGAAAACGCCCGAACCAATCCGCCTCCTCCCTCCCCCCTTCCAGCAGTATGGCTTGGGGCGAGAGACACCCCTGCTGTGCATACATCAGGGTATCGCGGGCAAATCCGCGCAGTGGCGCAAGGTTTCCCACAGGATGCCCCGAACGAAGCGCGATTCCCAAACTGATAGCATGACCAAACCCGAAAAAGGGTGTCTCTGCGGGAGTCAGGGTGCGAAGTTGTGCGATAGTGCCATCGCTACCATAGGCAATAACAATATCTACAAATTCTACCAGTTCTTGGGTGCGTGGGTCGCTCCCCTCCCAGACCTCACCCACAATCCGTTCAGCAACCTCTGGCGAAACATCTTGTAAAAACGCGGTAAACTGCGGAACCCAGTAAGTTTCGTCCCGGCTATATTTGACATAGACTCTCTGACCTGCCCAAAGTGACGCTACAATGGCAGGATACGCTAAGAGTGGCGTATTCCCTGCCAAAATTAAGCCAAGTACCTTTGCAGAATCGGCACTTTGCGTAGGCATGGGAGGTTGGAGATGCACCATATCAAACAGCAGTCTCTCTAACGAGCGGCGTACCTGTACCCACGGGAAACCAGTTTCTGATGCCGGTTGCCAACCGTTATCTATCTCTTGAAACCACCGTTTCGCCATCGTCTTGAGGGCATAGGTTGCTTGCTCAGCGCGTTGCTGTCGGTTACCCTGCCCTGCCAATTGGCTTCGCAAGGCGACGACTTTCTCTGCAATGGAGATAACTTTTGTCAATGTTTTGTCCTGCTCAAAAGGAGGGGGTTTCTTTCGTAATTCAAGGGTATAATACCCCCACAGAAACCGCAAACGGGAGGGCTTTTTTGCACCGTTCCTGCGGGGAACCCAACCCACAGCGTAGGCGTAGAACAGACGTATACCAGAGTTTTATTCGGGCTTGCACCGATACTTTGTATTAAGCAATGAACTTCCCTGAGAGACAAGGGATTCTGATGGGGTGAAGCCGATTTTCCAAAACGAAGCAGTAGAGCGTTTCTCAATCTGCTGACTTCCCCGATAGAAAGACACTCAATGGCAAGAAATCGAGATAATCAGAGTGACCGCGAGCGGTTTGGTGGCGAAGGTCGAGGCGAGAGAGGGTACTCTGCCTATGATGATACACCGCGTAGCCGTGACGATGACCGACAGAACTTTTTTGAAACCGATATTCGGGCAATTGCGATTGTAGACGAACTGATTTCGATTACATCGCCCTCCGACAACCGATACCAGTATCTTCTGCTTCTGCGCCATCAACTGCAAACCGACGAGCAACAGATGGAAGAGGCGCGTCAGCATATTCAAGAGTACGAAGAGGCGTATACCAAGTTGACCTCTCCGGCGAACCGCTTGGCAACCTTCTTGGATGATATTGAAGAGGAAAACACGGTACTGATTGCCCTCGGCGACCAAGAGTTTATCGCGAATGTTGACCCGAAGTTAGACCGGGAACAGAACCCGATTGAACCGGGCGATAGAGTGCGAATCAATGAAGCGTATGCCATAGTCAAGGGAATGGGACCGCATCCGTCGGGGGCGATGGTCAAGGTAGCAGAGATTCTGAACGAGAACCGTCTGCGAGTCTCGATGGATTCACAAGGTATGAACAGCCGAATTGTCGGGCGAGGCAAAAATCTGTTCGATATCGAAATCAAGAATGGCGATGAGGTTCGCATGGACCCGACATATCGCTTGGCACTCGAACACTTTCCCGCAAACGAGAACCGAGAGTACTTCTTGGAGAAAGTCCCGGAAATTCCGTGGGAGAAGGTCGGTGGTCAGGACGAAGTTATTCAAGTGATTCGGGATGCTATCGAACTGCCGCTTATCTACCCCGAACTATACGAAAAGTTCGGCAAGCGACCCCTTAAAGGGATTCTGCTCTACGGACCGCCGGGGTGTGGTAAGACCCTGATTGGTAAGGCAACTGCCTTTAACCTGACCCGCGAATACAATCAGCGCACCGGACAAAATGTACAAGAATACTTCATGTATATCAATGGTCCGAAGATTCTGAATATGTGGTTGGGGGAATCTGAGCGACAGGTTCGCGAAATCTTCCAAACCGCACGGGATAAGGCAAAGGAAGGGTACTTAGTCTTTATCTTTATTGATGAAGCCGAGTCCATTCTGCGAACCCGAAACAGTGGACGCTTTACGAATATCAGCAATACCGTGGTTCCGCAGTTCTGTGCGGAGATGGACGGCTTGGTATCGTCGGAGAACGTTGTAGTGATGCTGACCTCAAACCGCCCCGACTATATTGACCCGGCGATTCTGCGCCCGGAACGGATTGACCGTCGCGTGCGGGTAAAGCGACCAGACCGCAAGGCATCGCGGGACATTCTGGCTATCTATCTGAATGAAAACCTGCCACTGGATAAGTCCGAATTGTGCCAGCACGACGGAGACCGCAAGGCGACTGCCGAGGCATTGGTAGACAACACGATTGCCTACCTATGGCGCAAGGATGCCGATACGGAGTTCTTGGACGTGTTCCAGCGCAATGGCGGAACCGAACGCCTGTATTGGAAAGACCTCGTTTCAGGAGCGTTGCTATCGTCGTTAGTGGAGCGTGCAAAGGACTTTGCGATAAAGCGAGCGATTGCCGCCAAGGACTTTGAGAATGTCGGTATTACTCAGGACGACCTAAACCGTGCCGTCGCTATGGAGTATAAGGAGAACGAAATCTTCCCGAAATCCGATGCGGTGGAAGAC
>Ga0224722_1002189_pt1 | contig 10492 bp, 6 predicted proteins | sample Balambano_FR1_Me_FD_161646 | JGI IMG/M metagenome (GOLD analysis project Ga0224722, IMG submission 161646) | Freshwater sediment microbial communities from Lake Towuti, South Sulawesi, Indonesia - Balambano_FR1_MetaG | ecosystem: Environmental > Aquatic > Freshwater > Lake > Sediment | place...
GAACTGGCTGCGGGCCGCGCAGGTCGCGCTGCGCCATCCGCAGACACAGGGCTCGCAGCTCAGCCAGCACAATCGACGGGCGGCCCGCAGCCAGTTCTGCTGACCATGCTGTGAAGAAACGGGCATCGTACAGGGGCTCATCATCGATGAACAGCCGCCCGCTCAGCAGCGCGCGCACAAACGTCGACGGCAGATCCCAGCGCAGCGCCTCGTTCAGTGGAATCGTCGCCCAGTACACCCGCGTCTGCGGCCCCAGCCGGATCACCTGATGCGGAATCGCTCCCCAGAATACGCAGATTTCGCCCGCGGCGACCGTCACTTCGCGACCGGCCAGCACATACGTGAAAAAACCGTCTTCCAGCGCGTTGATCTCGATCTCGTTATGGCGATGCGGCGGGTACAACCGGTCGACGGTGTCGCCCCAGACCCGCAGTCCAAACGTATTGAGGTCAGCCTGTCGCATGGTCGTCATAGGATACAGGAAGGATAGCGCACAATTCCGGATGAAGCACCACAATTCTCAGACTATAATCAGATCATACCGCTTACGTATCTGCATTCCGGAGACGCGCCATGATCGCCACCCGTTTCGACAATGTCCCCTATGCCGCTGAACGCACCCGTTTTCACCTGACGCCAGAGCAGGTGAACTTTTTCGACGACAACGGCTATCTGATTCTGCGCAACTGGATTCCGGCCGACCTGCTGGCGCGGCTGCAGGCGGCAGGCGACGCCTGGATCGAACAGGGCTGGCGCTATCAGGGAACGCCGTCCGGCGACGCAGACCTCGATGACTACCATTTCGCCGACCGCCCCAGCGGCCGTGTGATGTTCCGCGTCAATTACCTGCACAGCAAGCAGCAGAGTGCATCGCTGGAGCTGTTGGGCAGCCCGCAGGTGCTGGCCGTCGCTGAAAGCCTGTGCGGGCGCAATTTCGTGCCCACCTACGAATCGATGGTATTTAAGGAAGAGCGCGATGGCGCGCCGATCGTCTGGCATCAGGACGCAGTACACCCCCGCCGCTACCGCATCTTCAACTTTGATCTGTATCTCGACCGCTCAACCGTCCAGAACGGCGCGCTGCGCGTGCTGGCCGGCTGGCAGCATCAGAAGCAGGATCCCTGCCAGATCGCCGATCGATGGGGCTGGAACCCGCCCACGGCCACCGTGGTCGAGATGGAGCCCGGTGACGTGCTGCTGCACGACGTGATGGTTCCGCACGGCTCGCCCGAAGTCGAAGGCAACAGCCGCCGCCGCACGATCTACTACGAATTTCGCGCGGCGGAGCAGATTCTGGATGAAGGCCCGTGGGATCGAAGCTGGATCGACCGGCGCCTGCGCCTGATTCCGCTGGCGCTGGAAGCCCATGCGCAGGCCTTCCCTGAAGCCGAACCGTTCGCCTGGTCGATCGATGACGCCTGGCGCCCGGCGTCCAGCGGCGACCGTGAGCATGAGCTGCGCATCGTGCACGAGGTGCACACCGCAGGCGCATGGTGCAGCGCAGGCAGCGTGCCCGCAAAATAGCGCCAGCCAGTTTTCGCACGTTGTCCTCTCCCGACGTACAGTTAGCGTCAGCAACCTGAAGCCATGAGGAGAGGTCCCGATGGTCGCCGCTGCACCTGCATCCAGAACGCCTGATCTTCCGCGTGCCTACCGCCCGCTGACGCTCGCGGTCATCGTCGGCAACCGCGGCTTCTTTCCCAAGCACCTCGTCAGCAGCGGCCGCGAGACCATCGAATCAGTCCTGGCCGAACAGGGCATTCGCGCGCTGCTGACCGACCTTTCAGCCACGGCTTACGGCGCGGTGGAGTCGCTCGCCGAAGCCCAGACGACGGCAGCCTTCTTCCGCGAGCACCGCGATGAAATCGACGGCGTGCTGGTCACTCTGCCCAATTTTGGCGATGAGCGTGCCGTCGCCAACACCCTGCGCTTCGCCGGCCTCAACGTACCCGTGCTGATCCACGCCTTTCCGGACGACCCGCATGACATGTCGCTGGCCAACCGCCGCGACAGCTTCTGCGGCAAGATGAGCGTGTGCAACAACCTGCGCCAGTACGGGATCGCCTATTCGCTCACCCGCTCACATACGATTGACCCCCGCAGCGAAGAATTCATCGCCGATCTGCATCGGTTTGCGGCTGTCTGTCGTGTGACGCGCGGCCTGCGCCGAGCACGCATCGGCGCGCTGGGGGCGCGGCCAACGGCTTTCAACACCGTCCGCTACAGCGAAAAGCTGCTCGAACATGCGGGGGTCAGCGTGGAGACGCTCGACCTGTCCGAAGCGTTCGGGCGCATCGACCGGATGTCCGACGACGAAGTGGATGTCGTGGCCAAAATCGGCGCGATCCAGCGTTATGCCAATACCGCCGGTGTTCCGATCGAATCGCTGCGCAAGATGGCGAAACTGGGCGTGGTGCTCGACCGCTGGAGTGCCGACCAGCAGCTCGACGCGCTGGCCATCCAGTGCTGGACATCGATGGAGGAATACTTTGGCGTCGTCCCGTGTACCGTCATGAGCATGGCCAGCAACGGGCTGATCCCGGCGGCCTGCGAAACCGACGTCGCCGGCACGCTGGCCATGCATGCGCTGTCGCTCGCCAGTGGCAAACCCAGCGCGCTCGTCGACTGGAACAACAACTATGGCGATGATCCGGACAAAGCGGTCGTCTTCCACTGCTCGAACCTGCCGAAAGATGTGTTCGTCGACGAAATCCCGGTGATGACGTATCAGGAAATCATCGCAGCGACGGTTGGTGTCGACAACACCTACGGCACCATCTACGGCCGCGTGCGCGAGAATCCGTTCACCTATCTGCGCATTTCAACCGATGATCTCGAAGGACGGATCACTGCCTATATAGGCGAAGGGCATTTCACCAGCGATCCGATTGACACCTTTGGCGGCTATGGCGTGGTCGAAGTGCCCCGTTTTCAGGAGCTGCTGCAATACATCTGCGCCAATGGCTTTGAACATCACGTGTCGATCAATCAGACGCGTGTGGCAGATGCAGTCCACGAGGCGCTGACCCGCTACCTGGGCTGGCCAACGCACTACCACCGCTGAGTCGCTGGCCATCGGGGAGCGACGCGCTATGCTTTCGCCGCCATATGTTCTTTCCAGTAATGCGTCGTCTTGGCGATCACGGTGATCACGTTCCTGATCTCTTTCTCCAGCCGGAAATCGGGCCCGGCCGGGAAAAACAGGACATCTTCCTCGCGACGCACGCTCACATTCTCGACAGTGATGGCGCGCACCAGCCATAACGCCATGTCTTCACTCTCGCATCGCATGCCGATCCAGCCCGGCGTGGAACTGTGGATGACGGGGAGTCCGGTCACCATCCGGATTCCCCGCTCCAGTTCGCGCAGCACCCTGTCGTACTGCTCCGGTTGTTCGAGCACCGCATTCGGGTTGACCGGTTCCAGCAGCGTGCCGCGATGGGGTGGCCCACCGGCCAGCGCCAGATCACAGAAATCGGTCCAGATTTCGTCCCACGCGGCATTGCCGTCGGCATCGTAACGGATCGCCGCAGCGCCCATGGGTGCTGCGCTCGGCGTGCTGTTCTCATAGCGGGGCGGCAGGATGCCCGATGCGGCGATTTTCACGTCGAACGCCGGCTGCTCATACTCAAAGGCGGGCGCCACGTGGATCGTAGCCTCGGCAAGATGCGGAATCGCCCGTTTAAGCAGCCGCTGAATGTCCTGCGAAATGTGATGACTCTCGACCAGCGACAGATGATCATCCACGGTGACCGTCATTTCAGCGAACAGCTGATGACCGACCCAGCGCGCGCGCAGTCGCGGAATGCCGGTCACACCTTCGACTTCGCCTGCATAATGTTCGATCTGGCTGATGAGAGACGGATCGACTGCATCCATCAGGCGATACCAGATGCGCCGCGCTGCATCGCGGGTGATGAACAGGATTGCCACACCAATCAGAATCCCGATGACTGGGTCCAGTATCGGCAGGCCGATGAGCGTCCCGCCGGCAGCGAAAAGCACCGCCAGCGAAGTCAGTCCGTCGATACGGGCATGCAGACCGTCAGCGATCATCGCGTCTGAGCCGATGCGCCGTCCGGTGCGAATCTGAAGCAGGGCAACGGCTTCATTGCCCAGAAAACCGATCACGGCCGCCGCCGCGACCCAGCCGACGTGCTGCATCGGCTGCGGGTTGATGAGCTTCTGAAACGACTCCCAGAACACAATCGCCGCGCTGATGGCAATCGACAGGACGATGAAGATGCCGGCGATATCTTCCGCGCGTCCGAATCCGTAGGTATAGCGCCGGGTCGCCATCCGTCGCGCCAGGTAGAAGGCGATGAGCAGCGGAATGGAGTTGAGCGTATCACCAATGTTGTGCGTCGTATCTGCCAGCAGCGCGACGCTGCCGCTGAGCACGACGACCACAATCTGAAGCAGCGACGTCACACCAAGCGCCGCAATGGCCAGCCAGATGGTGCGAATGCCCTCCCGATTCGACGAGAAGGCGACATCTGCGTTCAGCGATGCATGTTCATGCCCGTGCAGGTGAAACAACTGAGCGATCCAGCCGACAGCGCCGTTTGCGTGTTTGTGATTGTGATGCGGATGTTCGTGCTCGTGGTGGGACTGCGTATGATTGCCGGACATGAGATTGACCATTACTGTAGAGATGATGATCATCATTTTACAGGCTGCAACATGCCTCCATACGGTTATTGCAAAAATTGGCAGAGAGTGGGCACGTGCAATCTTCGGGTGACCAAACAGAAGGTACAACTTTTCCGACCGTTCAGCGTACCAATGGTCAAATGAGGAGACACATGATGCAGTCACCCGGCTTGAAGAGTCTTTGGCTTCAATCGCTGCTGGATTTCATTTTGAGGGCATCCACCTATTTTCTTCACGCGGGGATTTTTGTTGGAGCTTCACTCGTTGGTATTGCCCGTTACATCCATGATGTCCCCGTGGGAATCACGACGTGGATGACGCTCTGGAGCGTCGCGCTGTTGCTTCATGGCTGGCTGACGTGGCGCAAACAAGAAAAGTCAGCGAACTCAGACTCACCCAGGTCTGCAACGGGCGTCCTGAGAACAGTGTTTGTGGCTTCTGCACTCAATACGATCCTGTGGGTCATGTGGGGATTTGCCACAGGCGCGCGCGAAGCTGCGCCGTTTCATCTCACCATTTTCATCGCTCTGATAACCGTCATTGTATCTGGTCTGATTCTTGGAAGACGACTGCTGTACGCGCATTGGCTAAAGGAATTCCAACGCGAATATCCACTGTATTTTGAAGAGACGAAAGCAAAAAGACGGGAGAACGATTCAGAGGCACTCCATCTGGGTGCGGACGGAGAGCAATCCAGCTACGTTGACGACACGAGCAGTCTCCGTCTCGAAAAGCGCTAACCCATCTGGAATACCGTCATGAAGGTTGCTTCGCCATCACGCAACCATCTAGAATGGAGCGCAAAAGTCAGGCGGAGCTTTGACGATGTCGCACCATCGTCTCGACTATGAAGCGATCCTGCGGCGCACCGGGCATCGCATCACACCGCAGCGCCTTGCGATTCTGGATGCCGTCTGCGATGCAGGGGGACACATATCTCTGGGTGCCATTTACGCACGCGCACGTCACGTTGACCCCTCGATTGACCGCTCAACGGTGTATCGGACGCTCAAACTGTTCGTCACGTTAGGGCTGGTCGTATCAGCCGATACCGGAGACGGCGAAACATACTTCGAGATTGCGAAACCCCGCCGTCATCATCACCTTGTCTGTCGGCAGTGCGGCGGCGAATGGGAAATAGACCAGTCCGTCATGCAGCCCCTGTTCGATCAGCTTCTGTCTCAGCATGGATTTTCAGCCGACAGCGATCATCTGGTCGTGTTTGGCCTGTGCCAGACCTGTGCCAGCCTGAAGCGGGGTGAAGCGTCCTGAACCCGGCGCGCCTCTCAGCCGAGCGGCGTCGATGAAGGTGTCTGCTGGAACTGTTCGGCGATGGCCGTGGCCGACGCAGAAAAATCAAAACTGATGCTGGTCGGGATCAGCGATGCGGTTGGCGCGGGCGGCTCCGGCGTCGGCGTGGCGGCTTCCTGAGCGAAGGCTTCGGCGGTGGGTGAAGGCAGCGGTGCCAGCAGCAGCGCCGTCGGAACCGGCCCTTCGCCAACGAATGACTGTCCCTGATAAAACACCTGTGTCACCTGCAGGCCGTTCAGATACGCGCCCGCATTCGACGAGAATCCGTCATACGGCGGACAGCCGCCGGGGATCGACAGCACCTGCAGCGGCACGATCACGCTGCCAACCGTCAGCGCGTTGGCTTCGAGCAGGCAGCTCAGTTTGACATTGAAATACGACGCGATTAGGTCGAGGTTGTCGCCGTACTGCACGATATAGACCGATGCCCCGCCGCCCTGCCCACTGCTGAGATCGGGCACTTCCGGCGCGGCGACATAGCCATAGGGCGGGCTGCCTGCCGGCACGGCCAGCCGGTCACCGCTGCGGCTGAACGACGTGCGCGTCAGGCTGTTGGCTACCAGGAGCGCATCGAGCGACACATTGTAGCGCTGCGCCAGGGTGTCGAGCGTGTCGCCGCTGCGGACATATACGACCAGGTTGCCCGACGGGTCATAGCCTTCAAGCGGGCGCGGGTTGGCCACCGGCGCCGCGCCATCATAGGGCGGGCATGACGGGCTGAGGATGATCTGGTCGCCGGGATAGAGGATGTCGCTGGCGCGCAGGTTGTTGGCGCTGAAGATGCAGTCGACGTCGACATCGTAGAAGGCGCCAATTTCGTCGAGCGTGTCGCCATAGGCGATCGTCACGGTCATGTCGGTCGTCAGCAGCGAGCCGCTTTCCTGCGCCAGTACCCCATGCAGCACGACCGCTGTGCCGAGCACGGCAGCAGCGATCAGCAGGCCTCTGACGACCGGCAGCGGCTGACGGCCCATGACAACCATCCTTGCTAAAAGGCGTCTGCCTCGACGCCGGGTCGAACAGTGTACCGAACGGCTGGCCGCCGCGCAAAAGACGCGCGCTGGTCTGCGGCCGCGTAGGGGCGGTTCGCGAACCGCCGTGTCTGAAAGGCGCGCTGGTCTGTGTACGGCCCAGGCGAGCGGACTATAATGTGCGGTCAGTGCTGAACGGATCAGGTGCTGGAATCCACACGTGTCGAATGAACTGCCGCTGACAGGGCGCACACCTCCGCCCATGACGGAACGCCAGGTGGCAAGCCTGCTGCGCCGCCGTCACCCACTGGACGAACGCGACCTGTTCGCCTGTGACGGCTTCCCGGAAGTGCGCCGCCTGGGCAGGATCGCGCTTCGCGTGACGGGCGATGCGCGCATGAACACCTATTTCGCCATCGGCGATCTGTGCGCACAGCGCTCGCTGGGCGTCGATGGACGCCTGCTCGTGTTCTATGTCGGCAAGGCCCTCAATGCCTATCTGCGCGCCCGCAGCGAAGCCAGTGATTCGGTCAATCGGCGGCTGGCCGAGCGTGCCCGCGCAAAATATCTGAGCTGGATCATCGCCACCGCGCGTACCAATGTCACCCGCCACAATATCGCCGTGGCCCTGTGGGCCGTCGCCGAGCTGAGCGATTCGGACCCGAAAGCGGCGCAGCGGCTCGAACGCAACCTGCCCACGCTGTTCGATCTGTACCGCCGCGCTGCAGCGGGCACACAGGGCGCAGTCGATGCGCTGTCGGATCTGTCGGCCACAGAGAGCGAGTCGACGCGCCTGGAAGCGAGCGCCCGTCCGGGCTCACCCACTGGCGAAGCCGAGACGCTGGACGGTGAACCCCTCGTCGAAGGCCAGCCGGAGGTCTCGCTCGAACGGCCGCGCGTCGGTTTTGAGGCACACGAAAGCGGTTCGGCGACACGCTGGCAGGGCGCACAGCCAGCCGAAAAGAGCGGCTCGCAGTTCGAGCAGATGCTCAACTCGATCGATCAGACGACGCTGGCCGATGTCAGTGCTTCGGCGATGGAGTCGGTCGTACAGGACGACCCGCGCGAACGCTTCCTCGTTTCGCTGATGACGCACGCGCCAGAAACCGGCGCATCGATCGGCGCAGATGCGCTGGCCGGCGAGTATGCCGAAGGCGATCATATCGACAACCGTTATGAGGTCGCGACCGTACTGCTCGGCGGGATGGGGGTCGTCTACCTGTGCTATGACCGCGTGGAACGCGAGCCACTGGCGCTCAAGAGCTTTCAGAACCGGTTTCTGCAGAACGAGCGCGCCGTCGCCCGCTTCGAGCAGGAAGCGCTGACGTGGATTCGACTGGAAAAGCACCGTCACATCGTCCATGCGCGGCTGGTGCAGCGCATCGGCACGCGGCCGTACATCCTGCTGGAGCATGTCAGCGGGCCGGAAGGGCTGGGCGCGGACCTGCGAAGCTGGATTGAGAATCGCCGGCTGACGCTGCCTCTGGCGGTCGAGTTTGGGCTGCATGTTGCGCTCGGAATGCAGCATGCTGCCGAACGCGTTCCCGGCCTCGTTCATCGCGATCTGAAACCGGCCAATATTCTCGTCACGCATGACGGCATCGCCAAAGTCACGGATTTCGGGCTGGTGCGCTCGGTCGATTTCGAGGACATCACGCCTATGGACGTGGCGCTGGGTCGCGGCAGTGGAGACAACCGCCTGACGCGAATGGGCGCAGTCATCGGCACGGCGCCATATCTGTCGCCGGAACAATGTCGCAGCAACAAGGTCGATGCGCGCGCCGACATCTATTCCTTCGGCTGCCTGCTGTACGAGATGCTGACCGGCTCGTTCGTGTTCGATGCCCGCAACCTGCCCGCGTGGATTCACGCGCATCTGCATGAAACGCCGAAGTTCGCGCCTGCCGTGGCGGCTGGTCTGCCGCCGCGCCTGACCGAGCTCGTCCTGCGATGCCTGGCGAAACCACCCGATGAGCGCCCGCAGACGTGGGGCGACATTGTGCTGGCGCTTGCCGGCATCTTCCGCGACCTGACCGGCAGCGACCCGGTCATGGAGATCAGCGGACAGGCGCTCGAAGCGCATGAGCTGATGGATAAAGCCTATTCGCTGACCGAGCTGGGCCGGCTGGACGAAGCGCTCTCCACCTATGACCGCGCGCTGGCGCTGGATGCCGACAATGCGTGGGCATGGGCGCGCAAAGGACGGGCGCTGCGCCTGCTGCGGCGTTTTGAAGACGCACTCGCCTGTTACGACCGCTCGCTGGCGATCGAACCACGCTATGCCTGGGCGTGGAAGGGACGCGGGATGGTGCTGGAGCGTATGGGCCGCCTGGCAGAAGCCCTCGACAGCCACCGCATGGCTGCCGAAATCGACCCCGGCGATGTCTGGAACTGGTACAACCAGGCTGAGACGCTGCACAGCATGGATGACACGCAGGGCGCGCTCGCCATGCTCGACGCCGCGCTGCGCGTCGATCCGCGTCATGCCAGCAGTTGGGGAAAGCGCGGGCAGATTTTGCGCGCCAGCCGGCAGTACGCACCGGCGCTGGAAGCCTACCGGCAGGCAGTCGCGATCGACCCGGCATTTGCCTGGGCACACAATGGCTGCGGTCTGGTCCAGAAGGCACTGGGTGACCTGCCGGAAGCGGTGCTGTCGTTCAGACGCGCCGTGCGCCATGCGCCGCGTGAAGTCTGGTACTGGTACAACCTGGCAGAGGCGCTGGTCGAGCTCGGGCGCTATGACGAAGCGCTTCAGCCGGTACAGGAAGCTACGCGCCTGGACCCTGATCATGCCTTTAGCTGGGCCAAACTGGGACAGGTGCTGCGCTACCTGCGGCGCTACAGCGAGGCGCTCGAGGCCTACCGGCGGGCAGTCACCCTTCAGCCGGCCAATGCCTGGGCACACAACGGCTGCGGGATCGTGCTGGAGCGCATGGAACGCTACGAGGAAGCCCTCGCCAGCTACCGGCGCGCCGCCGAGCTTTCGCCTGACGACGTGTGGTACTGGTATAACCAGGGCAACATGCTCGCCGTGCTGGGCCGCTTTGACGAAGCCGTGACCGTCCTTTCGCGCGCCGTCGCCATCAGCAGCGGCCATGCCAACAGCTGGGCGCGGCTGGGCAGCGCCTATCGCCTGACGGGTCACCCTGCAGAAGCCGTGAAGGCGCTTGAGGAAGCCGTTCGCTTGCAGCCCGATTTCGCGTGGGCGTGGGGCGAACTGGGCCAGGCGCTCGAAGCACTGGGTCGATCTGACGAGGCCGCCGAAGCCTGGCAGCGCGCGGGCCAGCCCGCGGGGCAGCAGCAGCACACCATCCTGCAGCAGGCCGATCAGCTCCTGGATGCCAATCAGCCTGACCTCGCTGCACGGCTGCTTCAGCGCGCGCTGGCAGAGGATGCGGAGAGTGCGCCGCTCTGGGGACGTTACGGCCAGGCGCTGCGTCGGCTGGGGCGTATCGCCGAAGCAGTCGACGCCTTCTCGCGGGCTGTCGAGCTGGATCCGCGTGCAGGCTGGTCGTGGAATGGGCTGGGCATGGCCCAGTCTGCGCTGCGTCGGCTGG
>Ga0224722_1002190_pt1 | contig 10485 bp, 8 predicted proteins | sample Balambano_FR1_Me_FD_161646 | JGI IMG/M metagenome (GOLD analysis project Ga0224722, IMG submission 161646) | Freshwater sediment microbial communities from Lake Towuti, South Sulawesi, Indonesia - Balambano_FR1_MetaG | ecosystem: Environmental > Aquatic > Freshwater > Lake > Sediment | place...
ATTTGGGGTTTACCCTGAATGGTGACGTGAAAGCCCTCGTCATCAATTTTGTGGTATTGCACCTCGCTGTACATTTGCACCTTTTTCATTTTCAGGCTGGCGCGGTGAATCCAGCCGGTGGTTTTGCCCAGTCGGTAGCCGGGTTTGTCTTTGGAGCGTTGGAGCAGGAACACCTGGCGCGGAGAAGCATCGGGTTTGGGTTTTGTTAGGGCACCCCGATTTTGGTAGGAGACATCCACGCCCCATTCCTGCATAAAATGTTCGACGTTCAAGGTAGCCGATTCGCCTGCCTGCGTCAAAAACTCCGCTACATCAAAACCGATGCCGCCCGCGCCGATCAGTGCCACCGATTTGCCGACCGGCTTTTGGTGTTTTAAAACCTCCACGTAGCTCAACACCTTCGGGTGGTCAATGCCTTCGAGTTGAATTTGCCGGGGCAGTACGCCCGTCGCCAGTGCCACTTCGTCAAAGTGTTGCAGCAAAGTCGCATCCGCTTTGGTATTCAAATGCAAATGCACACCGTGTTTTTCAATCATTTTGTTGTAATAGCGGAGCGTTTCATGAAATTCTTCCTTGCCGGGAATGCGTTTCGCCATGTTAAACTGCCCACCGATCGCAGATTCGGCTTCAAACAAATGCACCGTGTGTCCGCGCTCGGCTGCCGTTGTCGCAAATGCCAAACCCGCCGGACCTGCGCCCACCACGGCGATTTTTTTCTTTTTGTGAATCGGTAACAAATGCAACTCTGTTTCCCGGCAAGCGCGGGGATTGACCATACAACTGGCGGTTTTGCGCACAAAAATATGATCCAGACAAGCCTGGTTGCAGGCAATGCAGGTGTTGATTTCATCTGCCCGGTTGTCCATTGCTTTTTTCACAAAAAACGGATCGGCAAGAAACGGTCGTGCCATCGAAACCATATCGGCGCAGCCCTCAGCGAGGATTTGTTCAGCGGTTTCGGGGTTGTTGATGCGGTTCGTTGTGATCAGGGGGATGTTCACCTTACCCATCAGGCGTTTCGTCACCCAGGCAAATCCGCCGCGCGGCACCATCGTGGCAATGGTGGGTACCCGTGCCTCGTGCCAGCCGATGCCGGTGTTGATCATCGTTGCGCCCGCTTGTTCGATTTTTTTCGCTAACCATTCCACCTCGTCCCAACTACTGCCGTCTTCCACCAAATCCAACATCGAAAGCCGGTAGATGATTATGAAATTCGTTCCTACCCGCTCGCGGATGCTTCGTACAATTTCCACCGGAAAACGAATGCGATTTTCAAAACTGCCGCCCCACCGATCGGTGCGTTTATTGGTTTTAGCAACAATGAATTCATTAATCAGGTATCCTTCCGAACCCATCACCTCTACCCCATCATAGCCCGCCTCCTGCGCCAGTGCCGCGCAACGCACAAACGCCCGGATGGTGCGCTCAATGCCGCCCTGTGTCAACGCCCAGGGTTTGAACGGCGAGATGGGCGATTTCAAACTCGATGGTGCCACCGCCAGCGGGTGGTAGCCGTAGCGCCCCGCGTGCAGGATTTGCAAACAAATTTTGCCGCCGTCGGCGTGTACAGCTTTTGTTACTATTTGATGTTTTCGTGCTTCACTGCGGGTAGAAAGTTTGCTGCCAAAGGGTGTCAACCAGCCCTGCCTGTTCGGCGGAATACCACCCGTGACCATCAAGCCCACGCCGCCGCGTGCGCGCTCGGCGAAGTAGGCTGCCATTTTTTCGAATCCGTCTTTGGTTTCTTCCAAACCGGTGTGCATCGAACCCATGAGTACGCGGTTTGGAAGGGTGGTAAAGCCTACATCGAGCGGCTGTAAAAGGTGTGGATATGGATGGGTCATTGTAGCGAATTTTCGCTAAAAATAGTGTTTTTTCAATAGTTGTTGCCAGCCTTGCGCTAAATTTTGCCAACTATTTGGCTGCTACCTTGTTACAATTTGTAAAACTTTGATTTGCGTAGTAAGAATTGCCTAAAAAGTGTATTTTTAACGCAATATTTAAAACAGAAAGTTATCGTTTGCTAAATTATTGTTAAACAGCCGTTTGCGTTGTGCCTTTTCAGGGTATTGTGTGTCTAAATAATATCGCAGCACACAGAAAATTTGTAAGAACCCCGGTGTAAGAAAGTCTTTTTGGTGCTGCCCGCAAGGGTAGCCCAAGAGTCGGGTGATTTCTTTCGGAGAGGGCGAGGGTTCGCCCTTTCTTTTTTATCCGCCATAGCCTTGGCGAAGGCGGGTTTAGGCTTTAAAATCCTCTTTTCCCAGCTTTCCACAACAGCCTTTCAGGAGATTTTTTGGTTGCTTGTAGGATTTCGTTTGCATTTCCGGTTATATTCTTATACATTTGTTCAAACCAGCCGTACTATGAAAGCAACCTTCCTGGAGCGCAAGCTGCACACGATTGAATTGGTCGCGAAGTTAGAACACGAGGGCTTATTATCCATCATCGAAAGTTTGTTACAACGATCTGCCCTGTTGGATGGCTCACTCTGGTCGGGCAACCGCACCGAAGATGACGACGAATGGGGAGATGATTTTATAGATTTGCAACCGGGGCTGTACGAAGCGTAAGCCTAGCCCCTTCTGTACCTCCCCAAGCGGGGGGGAGTTTTTGCGCCGATTGGCTGTGGTGGTCAGTTTGGTGATAGAGGATGCTCGCTTTAGTTGAGAAAATGAGGTGCCAATTTTTCAACTGCATTCAAAATTTCTGCATTCAAAAAATTGAATATCCAAATAGCAGCTATAAATCCCGTAATAGTCAACAGATCGTTGCTGTTTTTTACTCCATTGAAAATGGCGGGCGGGAACTGTCCCATAGAGATAACACCTTTGTAGCATCGGGTAGGTGAAACGGGTAAGCGCGCCGTAGGCACGCCAATACGTCAGGCGGGTTGTGCACCTACGGCACACCGACATCTAACATACAGGCTTTCACAGTGTTACAAATATGTTGTCTCTACGAGACAATGCTCTTTTCGTTTTCAAAGGTGTCCTACGGCTTGGAGCCGTAGGACACCTTTCCCATTACACATGCCGCTCCGCATGATACGACGACCGCACCAGCGGTCCGCTCTCCACATACGGAAAGCCTTTTTGTAAACCCACTTGCCGGTACATGGCAAAAGTATCGGGGTGAATAAATTCAGCGACTTCGAGGTGCATTTTGGTGGGCTGTAAATATTGTCCGATTGTCAACACATCGCAGCCGTGTGCCAGCAGATCATCCATGATCTGGAATACTTCTTCGGGGGTTTCGCCCAAGCCGACCATGATGCCCGATTTGGTGCGTTTGCCATAGCTTTTGATGCGTTGGATTTGCTCCAGGCTGCGCTCGTATTTGGCTTGGGGGCGCACTCTGCGGTAGAGGTTTTTCACGGTTTCCATATTGTGCGACACCACTTCCTGCCCGGCACTAATCATGCGCTCCAGGGCTTCCCAGTTGCCTTTTGTATCGGGAATGAGGGTTTCAATGGTGGTTTGCGGCGAGACTTCCTTCACGGCGCGCACGGTTTGATACCAGATTTCGGCACCCCGGTCTTTGAGTTCGTCGCGATTGACGGAGGTGATGACGGCGTGTTTGATCTGCATGAGGAAAATGGCTTCCGCCACGCGGCGCGGCTCGTCGGTGTCGTACTCGGTAGGGCGACCGGTTTTTACGGCGCAAAAAGAGCAGGAACGCGTGCAGGTGTTGCCCAAAATCATGAAGGTAGCCGTACCTGCGCCCCAGCACTCGCCCATGTTGGGGCAGTTGCCGCTCTGACAAATGGTGTGGAGATTATATTCGTCAACGAGATTGCGAACGTGCTTATATTTTTCCCCGATGGGGAGCTTGACGCGCAACCAATCCGGGCGTTTTTTACGGGTTTCAACGGATTCTGCAATCGGCAATTCTAACATTTTTTTAGATTTTAGATATTAGATGTTAGATATTAGATGCTAACAAACCATCCAATATCAAAAATCCAACATCTAACAACAAACATCACCAACGTTTACCGAGTTGCAAATTCAGGAATAAATTGATAAAAATAGGCGTATTTTCGGCGTTCTCCACACGGGGCGATTCTACCATAATCGGTACACGTTTGAAATAAAAGTCCACCATCAAGCCCACGTCCAGTGCTTTCACGAATTCGTCGAATGCGCCCCAGTCGAAATGCAGGGCGAGCTTGGCATGACCGCCGGGCAGCAGCGAAATTTCATCCAAGCCTTTGGTAAAACCTGAAGAGCCAAAAATTTTATACACATCCAGAAAAATACTGTCATTGGCTTCCGAGAAGCGTTCGCTGCTGATAAAATCCTGGGTGCCGCCGTCGCTGTTATCGCGAATTAAATCCAGGTAATATGGCTTGAGCAGCCCCAAAGAAGGACCCAGAGCATAGCTTGCCCCGATTGCCAGCCCGCGGCGCTTGGCTTTTTCGGAGAAGTAGCGTTTCTCGCCAAAACCGATCCGAATGGGAATAAAATTGTTTTGTTTGCCAAAAATAAACGCCCGCGACAACTGATTGGTAGCCGGGTTGCGCAATTCTGCGCTTTGCCGAAACTCTTTGGGGCTTTTTAATTCTCCTATTTCCACACTCCAAAACTGGGTGCGGTAAAAAGATTTCAGGGTGCCAAAATCCATGCCGAGCGCATAGCCATTGGTATGGAGTTTGAAATTGATGGAAAATTCTTTATTATAGACAATGCCTTTCTGATTGTCATAGTAGTTTTGCCCGGAGAGAATGACCTCCTGCGCCTGCGCCGGCAGGGCAGCAATGGCAACAATTGCGAGAAAAAGTAAAATCTTGCCCATGTGGATGATTGAAAAATGATCTATTATTTGAATGATAGTGCTGTTCAACAAATAGAAAACGGTTATTACTGCCCAATTTAAAAATTAAATCTATCAAAAATACGATTGCCGTAAAATATTTAAGGTTAATTTTTGCTTTTGTAAAAAAGGCGGCTTATGCACTTGTTGATTTACACGCCGGCGACCACGCCCCGCATCGCGTATGTGTGGGAACTTATTGTAAAATACGTACTGCGCTGCGATTTTAGTTTGACGGATGACCTCCGGGTTTATCGGCAGGCAGACATTTGTAAAATCAATTACAGTAATCAACGGTTGTTGGAGCAAGAAGTTTTCCTGCCGAGCGGAAACCTGTTGTTGCAAACCGACATTCGACCGCAGCCCATCCAGCTTTTTTATCACCAGGAGTTGCCCGCTTTTTTTCAACAAACCGCACCCGGTGCCGACCTGCCGTTTGATCTGCCTGCGCTGGTTTTTTACCTCGTGAGTCGCTATGAAGAATATTTACCGTTCACGCCCGATGCACACGGGCGCTTCCCTGCCGAACAAAGCCTGGCTTTCCGGCACGGTTTTTTACAACAACCCCTGGTGAATGAATGGATACTGCGTTTACAGGTTTTGATTCAAGAAAAATTTCCGGATTTAGTCGCTTCCGACTTCCGACTTCCGGCTTCCGACTTCCAGTTTCAATCCACTTACGACCTCGACCTCGCCTGGGCGTACCGGCACAAGGGCGCGTGGCGTTCCGTGGGCGCGTATGCACGCGATTTGTGGAATCTGGATGTCAGAAATTTACTCCGCCGTTGGAGGGTGCAGACGAACCAGGCAGCCGACCCGTTTTTTACGTTCGATTATTTGCAAACCTTACACCACCGCTACCATTTACAATCGGTTTTGTTCGTTTTACTGGGTGATTATGGGGCTTTTGATAAGAATACCCCGCCGGATCATCCGGCTTTTCGCCAACTTCTTATGCAATTACAAAAAAAATATCAGCTTGGCATTCATCCTTCCTATCGTTCCGATGAAAGCATGGCACAATTACAGAAAGAAGTCCGGCGGCTGGAAGAGATCACCGGGGAACCGGTAGTGCGCAGTCGGCAACATTTTTTAAAATTACAATTTCCGCAAACCTACCAACGCTTGCTGGAATTGTCTATTTTAGCCGATTATAGCCTGGGCTACGCCTCACAGATCGGTTTTCGGGCGAGCATTGCCACAGCCTACCCCTGGTATGACCTGGCACGAGCAGAAACCACGCCGTTGTTGCTCCATCCATTCCAGGTGATGGACGTAGCGTTGAAGGAGTATTTGAAATTAAATCCGACGGAGGCAGTGGCAGCGGTACAGGTTTTAATCGAACGAACGCGGGCAGTAGGCGGCACGTTTTATACACTTTGGCACAACAGCTCGTTTTCGGAAGTGCATGGCTGGGGCGAGTGGCGGTGGGTGTATGAAACTATTTTGGAATTAGCCGTTAGAAAAAATAAATTAAAAAACGCTGACCTATGATCGTCAACCTGAGCGAACAAAACTCCATCGCCAATCACTTTCTGGCGGATTTGCGGGATATTCGAATTCAAAAAGACCGGATGCGGTTTCGGCGCAACCTGGAGCGCGTAGGAGAGGTGCTTGCCTACGAAATTAGTAAAACTCTGACTTATAAAACAATAGAAGTGGAAACGCAGTTGGGCATTGCGAGCGTGGCGGTGCCGGAGCCGAAAATTGTGCTGGCAACCATTCTGCGTGCCGGGCTGCCGCTTCACCAGGGTTTGTTGAATTATTTTGACAAGGCAGACAATGCCTTTGTATCTGCATATCGCAAAAGCCACAAAGACGGCGCGTTTGAGGTGCATCTGGAATACGTTTCCTGCCCAAACATCAACGGCAAGGTATTGCTACTCAGCGACCCGATGCTCGCCACCGGTGCTTCGATGGAACTGGCGGCACGCGCGTTGTACGAACATGGCGAACCCGCTGAACTTCACTTCGTCACCGCTATTGCTTCCATCTATGGTTTGGAACACCTCGAACGGCTCTTCCCGGAAGCCCACATCTGGATGGGTGCGCTGGATGAGGAACTAACGGCGAAATCGTTCATCGTACCCGGCTTGGGCGATGCGGGGGATTTGAGCTACGGACCAAAGGTGCAGGAGTAAGGGTAAAGGGTATAACGGGTTGAATGGGTGAAATGGGTTGATGGATGGCGTGTTACCCATTTCACCCGTTATCCCCATTTCCCCCGTTCAACCAAATTTTCGTTTGAAAAACCACGTATTATCATTCAGGGTAAAGCCGAGCGTCATGCGTACGAAGTTTTCGCGCAGGGCATTCGGCAGCCCGAAGCGCCCGGCTTCCAGACTCAGATTGATGAACGATATTTGTTGGCGTGGCATCAGCAGCGGGAAGCCCGCGCCCAGCGTGATACTCGTTTGTTGCAACTGCTCCCCCGAAATCTGGCGCGGGTCGGTCGCCGCCACAAAACCCAGCCGATAGCGCACCCGACTCAGATAAGCGTTGTAAGAATTAAAATCCGGAATCCATTCCAAGCCCACCGCCAGTCGGTTGGCATCGGCAAAGGTGATGGTTTCTTCCTTGCCATCATTACGATAATTGCTCCACGAGGCAATGCCATACTCCGCGCCGATCCTGAATTTATTGGGTTGTTCGTAGAGCAAGCCCGCTGTCCACTGCGCGGGCAGGGTGCCGGTGCCTTTTTGGTTGCTCACATTGGTGAGGGTGTCGTTGCGGCGTATATACTCGATGTTGCGCAGGAAAAGTCGGCTGGCATTGGTGTTAAAATCGGTGGCACTGTTGCCATATACGCCGAGGGTAAGCCGCTGCCGGGCGTTTTGATTTTTGTTAATCTTACCAAATTCGGCGGTGTACTGTATCCCGGCATTCCACACAAAACCGCTGACACTCAATTCGTTGGTAAATTCCGTAACATAAGCCGGACGGAGGCTGTCGAGTTCTACCCGCAAGTTGTTGGTGATTTTGCCAAAATAGTAGCCCAACCCAATTCCGAAGGCGAAGTTTTTATACTTTACGCCATTGCTCCAGTTCAGGCGATACGTGCCGCCGCCGCCTTTGAACACGCTGGTAGTCTGCTCGATCTCGCCCGGCTGCTGCACCTGCGCCCGAATGTCGTACCCTACCGTCGTGACGGGCTGCAAGGCTAGTGCCATGCCGTAATTCCAGGGCGACACATTTTTATCTACCACCCGGCTGATCGGATTGATGAGCGGAAAACCAAGCGCGAGATAGTTCAAGTTGCCCGTCCAGAGGCTGGCACTTTTATTTTCATCCTGCAACTGAGCGTACCTGCCGAAAATACCCACTTCAAATGCAGTGGATTGCAGGCTCGCCAAAGCCGCCGGATTCTGCAAATTTAAATGATACGCATCGCTAAAAGCTGCACTTAAACCGCCCATGCCGCCTGCCGCCGCCAGGTTTTGCCCCACCGGGTCGCCCAAGCCAAAGCGCGAGTAAGGCGAATTGCCTTTTGGAAAAATGGCAGAACTCTGCGCCGACACTGTAACGACGCTGTAACAAATTACTATAAAAATTAAAAATTCTTTACAATTCAACATTATAATTCAAAATTTTATTCAGTCCTTGTAAAACCAAATTGGGTTGTATACTAATATTTTTATGATCTAAATACTTTGCCAGAAAAGCCGCGTCGCCGCCGGTGAGGATAACGTTTAAATTCTCCCATTCGCGTCTGCACCGCCCGATAAATCCTTCGATTTCTAGAATTAAACCCAGTTGCGCCCCGTTTTGCATGGCAGAAACGGTGCTGTAACCAATCCACGACTCGGTTTCGCCCACTTCCACCTGCGGGAGTTTTGCCGTGAAATGATGCATCGCCTGTAAGCGCATTGCCAAGCCCGGCGCGATATTGCCACCCAGGTAAACACCTTCCTCTGTCAAAATTTCGTAAGTGATGCACGTTCCGGCATCCATTACCAGGCAGTTTTCATTCGCAAACAAGTCAAACGCACCCACCACCGCTGCAATGCGGTCTTTGCCAAGCGTTTCCGGGGTTTTGTATTGCATTTGAATCGGTAAAGGCGTTTTAGAATTTAACTCAATGAAAAAAAACGATTGTAAAAATTTTTCAATTTCCGTTGGAATGACTTTCCCGACGTTACAAAGAATCACATTTTGAATGGAATGGTTGGTCGCACGGGTTTTGAATTTTTGTAAATTCCAAGATTCCCAGACCAATTGCTCGGCGAGTACATTTTTGTTGTAAAAACCTACTTTAATCCGACTATTTCCGATGTCAATGACTGCATTCATATTTAAATTTCACGCAAAGCCGCAAAGTGTCTGAATCAGAATTCGCAGGATTTTAGATTATCAGGATGCCCTTGTTTCTTACACTTTTTTTTACAAAACGTTATACTGGCAAATTGGCACACCCGCACATTGGCAAATTAATGGCGAAAGTGGCGAATGCCCGTCATTACCATTGCCATTTCATTTGCATCACAATAATTTACACTATCCTGGTCTTTGATGGAGCCGCCGGGCTGAATGACCGCCGTGATGCCCGCCTGGTCAGCAATTTCCACACAATCGGGGAAAGGGAAAAACGCATCGGAAGCCATAACTGCGCCCCGGAGGTCAAAACCAAACGCCTGTGCTTTGGCAATGGCTTGCTTCAAGGCATCAATCCGCGAAGGCTGCCCGCAACCCATGCCGATCAATTGATGATTTTTCACCAAAGCGATCGCGTTGGATTTCAGGTGTTTACAACATTTATTGGCAAACAGCAGGTCGCTGATTTCGGGCATCGTGGGGGCTTTTCGGGTCACGGTTTTCAGGTCAGCGGCGGTTTCCACTTTTAAATCGGTGTCTTGTTCGACCACACCATTTAATAAACTGCGGAAACTGCGCGGACGCACAAAGAAGTTCCTGATTTTCAATAAAATACGATTTTTCTTTGCGGAAAGCAATTCCAACGCATCCGCTTCAAAATCGGGTACGATTAACACTTCGTAAAATAATTCGTCAATTTCCTTGGCCGTTTCCAAATTTACCGCCCGATTGCACACAAAAATACCGCCGAACGCCGAAATGTTGTCACACGCCAAGGCTGCCTGCCAGGCTTCGAGCAAGGTTGGGCGGGTGGCTACGCCGCAGGCGTTGGTGTGTTTTAAAATCGCAAAAGTAGGTGCTTCGGTCAGGAATTCGCGCATGAGTTGCACCGCCGCATCAATGTCCACGAGGTTGTTGTAAGAAATGGCTTTACCTGCGAGTTTGTCAAAAATCTGATCGAAATCGCCGAAGAACACACCGTTCTGGTGCGGATTTTCGCCGTAGCGCAGGATGTCGGAGCGGTGAATGCTGTATTTGAACGCCACATCCGCCGTGCCTTCGTTGAAGTAGTTGAAAATGGCAATGTCGTAATTGGAAGAGACTTTGAACGCCCGTCGCGCCAGTTCCCGCCGGTCGCGCTCACTCGTAAATCCTTGTTTTTCCTCTAACAATTTTTGTAGAATCGCATACTCGTCTTTTGAGGGAATGACCACGACACTTTCATAATTTTTCGCCGCCGCGCGAATCAAGGACACCCCGCCGATGTCAATTTTCTCGATGATTTCCGCCTCGTCGTCGGTTTCTAAAACGGTTTGTTCAAACGGGTACAAATCCACCATCACCAGGTCAATTTCCGGA
>Ga0224722_1002192_pt1 | contig 10478 bp, 6 predicted proteins | sample Balambano_FR1_Me_FD_161646 | JGI IMG/M metagenome (GOLD analysis project Ga0224722, IMG submission 161646) | Freshwater sediment microbial communities from Lake Towuti, South Sulawesi, Indonesia - Balambano_FR1_MetaG | ecosystem: Environmental > Aquatic > Freshwater > Lake > Sediment | place...
CGTCCGCTTCTGACCTGCAATGGATCATAGATGCCTATATCCTGGTGTTTGCCGCGCTGCTGCTGACAATGGGCGCGGTCGGGGATCGCTATGGGCGCAAACGCACCCTCCAGATCGGCTTAATCCTGTTTGGCGTCGGCTCGTTTGCCGCTGGCTTTGTGACGACCACCGGCGGGCTAACGGCGATGCGGGCGTTCATGGGGCTGGCAGGAGCAATGATCATGCCGGCGACGCTCTCGATTATCAGCGCGACCTTTCCCGACAAGGAACGCCCGCAGGCGATCGCGATCTGGGCAGCCGTTTTCGGGCTGGGTATCGGTCTTGGTCCGGTGCTGGGCGGCTGGCTGCTGGAGCATTTTGCCTGGAATTCGATCTTTCTGGTCAATGTGCCGATCATCCTGGTCGCGCTGATTGGTGGATATTTCCTTATCGGTGAGTCGAAAGACCCGCACGCGCCGCGCCTCGATCTGCCCGGCGTCGTCCTCTCCATCGTCGGTCTGTTCGCCCTCGTCTACGGCATTGTCGAAGCGGGTACGCTCGGCTGGACGGATCCGACGCCGCTGACCGCCTTCGCCGTCGCCGCCGTCTTTCTTGGGCTGTTCGCCTGGTGGGAAAATCGCAACCCACACGCCATGCTGCCGCTGGAATTATTCCGCAACATGTCGTTCACCGGCGCGAACTTTGCCCTCGTGCTGATCTCTTTCGGTCTGCTTGGAGGGGTGTATTTCCTGTCGCAGTATTTGCAGTCCGTGCTGGGTTACACGCCGCTGGAAGCCGGGCTGCGGATGATACCCATGTCCATCGCGCTGATCTTCGCGGCGGCGCTGTCTGCTCGCCTGGCAAAACGTCTGGGGACAAAGTACACGGTGGCGCTGGGCGCGGCGCTTGCCGGCGTCGCCATGCTCATCATGTCCACGACGTATGAGGTGAATTCGACCTACGATACGGTTGTGCTTGGGATGATCATTCTCGGTCTCGGTCTTGGCACGGCGATGAGCCCGGCGACGAACTCGGTCATGGGCTCCGTGCCGGTCGAAAAAGCCGGCGTCGGCTCGGCGATGAATGACACGACGCGCCAGCTTGGCGGGGCGCTCGGTATTGCCGTGCTGGGATCGATCATGATCGGTACATACCTGACGAGTGTTGCGCCAACGTTGGACAATGTGCGGGCGACTCTTGAGAATATTCCGGTTGCGCTGATATCGGAAGAAATGCGTGTGCAGGCAATTGACGCGATTGAGCGCGGGATACAGGGCGCAGGCATCGTCGCCGAACGAATCGGCTCCAGCCCATTTGCCGGTGATCTCGCACAAACGATACGGGACGGATCACGAATCGCGTTTGTGGACGGGATGACAAGCGCCATGCTTATTGGTGCCTGCATCATGTTCGGCGCGGCGCTGCTCACACTCTGGCTGCTGCCGAGCAAGGTGCGACAGCCGACCCCAATCGAAGCGGCGGCAGGGGATCAGCGCCCTGAGGTTGTTGCTGAAGGTGTGGGTGATTGAACCACGCTTCCACGCTGATAGTTCTCGCCCTTTCCCCACAGAAAGGCGGCTGCAAAGCTGCCTTTCTGAAGAGCGCGTTTACGCGCTTATCACGCACCAGTGTCATTGCCTCAACGATCGTTTCAAGCGGCATCACATGCGAGATCAGCGCCTCGCCATTCACATGCCGATCGCGTAGAAGTTGCAGCACCAGCGGAACGTAAAGTGCAGGCGCAGCATGAGAAGCGCGAAGCTGCGCTTTCCTGAAGTGGAAATCATTCGCGTCTAAGGTGATCGTTGATCCTGCGCCATATTCAATGCCTATTAATCAGGGTTTTATCATCACTTCCGCGCTATACTCGCTGCGCGATTACCTTCTGCAAACCTTATCACAATGAAGGCGCGACTAAAACAACGAGATAGGCTCTTCTCAATCCTTTCACCGCACATCGAGGTTCCCCATGAAAAAAGCACTTGTACTTGCCCTGTTGATCATCAGTATGAGCATGATGGGCGCGATACACGCGCAGACAGCCCCCGCAAACTGGACGATCATGCACTACACGGCGGTTGACAATGACCTTGAAGGGGCAGCTTTTAATGATTACTACGAAATGCAGAGTATTGGCAGCGGCGAAGGCGTCAATATCGTGGCGCAGCTTGACCGTGCCGAGGGCTTTGAGTCGCGTTTTGGCGACTGGACGGATACGCGCCGGTTCTTCATCCAGCAGGTGCCGCCGCAGCCCGCGCCGGATATGGCAGCCATACGTGCCGCCGTCGTGGACTATCTGGTTGCAGCGGGCGCCGGCGATGCCGAGTCGCTGACACAACAGGCGGCGCAAGCTCCTGATGATGTGCTGCGAAACCTTTACGAGGCGAATAACCTCGGCGTGACGTTTGAGCAAACGCCGGTGCAGGAACTTGGCGAACTGGACATGGGCGATCCGCAGTCACTGGTGGATTTCATCGAGTGGAGCGTCCAGAACTACCCGGCTGAACATTACATGCTCATCATCGGCAGTCACGGCGGCGGCTGGCGCGGCATTGGTCCCGATAATGGCGGTGCACAACCGTCCATGCTTGATTTGCCGGAAATTGACGCCGCCCTCACCACCGCACGCGAAAATCTGGGACTCGATAAACTCGACATCATCGGCTTCGACGCCTGCCTGATGGCTGTCACGGATGTTGCCGCCATGCTTGAACCGCACGCCGATTATGTGCTGTTCTCTCAGGAAGTGATCCCCAGCAACGGTTGGGAATATTTCAACAGCATCAGCGCCATGCAGCAGAACTCGGACTGGGACGCATTTCAGGTTGGCAGCGCCTTTGTTGACTCGTACATGGAATACTATGCCGGGCAGGGAGCGCGAACCAAAGTTGGCTTGTCGCTGGTAGATACCGCCGCACTACCGAACCTGCGGGAATCACTGGCAAATTTCGCGGCTGTCGTCAGTGCGGACACCGCCGAAGTGCTGTCAGCACTGGGAACGGCGCGGAATAACAGCCAGATTTTCGGCGCGTCGCTTGGGGACGGCGGCGAACACTATTCCTACATTGATCTGCGCGACTTCATGAACTGGTTCAGCCTGCAACCGACGATCACGGAGGACGAATATTTCGCCGCGCTCGAAGTGATTGCCGCCTATGATGCCGCCGTTCCGTATTCACAGGCGGACAGCCGCCTGCCCCGTGCTTATGGATTGTCCGTATATCTGCCTTCAACCGCTGGAACGTATGACGCGACCTATCCGACGATGGCTCCAGAGACGATGACCTTCTGGGATCAATACCTGACGGGCTTCTACGATACGGTGGCAACGGCACTTGACGGGAGCAGCCTCCAGCTTGAGATCACGGATGTCTTTACGCTGGGAGGCGTCGGGAGTTTTGTGGATAATCCGGTCGTGTTCTTCGATGCAGGCGGGCAAGGTGTGGTCAATCTGGCGTACACCATCTCGTATGTCGCGGAAGATGGTACGTACATGGTGGTGGATACATCGCCCATTTCATATAACACCATTCTCCCAACGGGGGAACTCCTCATTGAATATCCCAGCGAACTGACGCCAAGCACCTTCAACTGGAGTGTGGAATTTCCATTCATCAGCGATGGGACAAACCGCGCTCTCAGCCTGTTGCAGACGAGTAATGCCGGCAATGAACTGAGCGTCAGCGGAACGTATGTAACGCCGCAGGGCAGCCAGCCCGCCGTGCTGGTCTTCGACGCGGAAACACGCACGTATTCCGGCTTGCTGGCAAGTGATGGCGTTACGGTCTACCAGGCTGCTCCGAATCCGGGTGATCAGTTCATTGTCGATCTGGTCTCGATCAGCCCCGATGGTGAGGTGTTCACGCAACCACAGACCGACACGCCGCTTACCTTTGGTCTTGAACCATTCAGCCTCTTCCTCCTGCCAGCAGTCAGCGGGGATTACAGCATTCATCTGACGATGACCGACCTAGCGGGTAACACCATTTCCCGCCGAACTGACCTCGCCATCAACAATGACACGATTGACGGCACCGTGCGCGGCTATACCGATACCAACGAGGGCATCCACTTTGAATATCCGTTTAACTGGGGCGAGTCGTATTCATACACCAATGAAGATGGCAGCCTGACCAATGCCGTGAGCGATGCTGACGGTACGCAGAATGTGTACGTGGATGTGTTCTATGAGACGGATGCCGCATCTGCGCTGGAGAGCATCCTCAACATGACTGACGGCGTGGTGAGCGACGTAACCGAAACGACCTTTGGCGGTGTGCCAGCGGTTACGGCAACTATCGTCTCCGAGACAGATGACGGCACGCTGACATCCGTCGTGATCGCTCTGGCAAATGAACCCGGCGCGTCGGTGGTGGTGTTCACGTTCGCCGGCGTCGGGCAGGATGTTCAGCCCGATCCGGCGGTGATTCAGTGGTTAGGGGCAACGCTGGAATTCTTCCCGCCGCTGCTCGACTGAGGCGGGCTAACCCTGATCCTGCGGGAGTGCCTAAGTCAGTGCGCCGCGTTGGTACGCCGCTAGACGTTAAAACGTCCAGCTACCGAAGAAGCCAAGTCCGCTGAAGGGACTTTTTGAACCCCTTCAGTGGGTTTGTCTTTTTCGGAGACGGCGAATTTATTCGCTGGCGCTCATATGAATCACGGACTTATCCTGTGAATCGCGGACTTATCCCATATGACACACCCTGATCCTGTGAACGCTTTGACGCCGCGCCTCGTACATGTTAATGTCTACGGTTACAGAAATTGTTATATCGTGAAAAGTTCCAGTTAGATTGCAAAAGGAGTCTTGCCATGCGTCGCCATCGTCTGTTATTGATGTGTTTGCTCATCACAGCCTTGTTCGGTATGTTGGCGGTATCTGCCGCCGCGCAGGAAGAAAGCGTCCTGCGAATCGTCAGCAATTTTGACATTCGCACGTCCGATCCGCATGTCGCTTACGAAACGGAAACATGGCCCACTTCAGCCCTGTTCAATCTTGGTCTGGTGCGCTGGTCGGACGATAATTCGGAAATTGTCCCCGCGCTGGCGGAAAGCTATTCCATCAGTGATGACGGCTTGGTGTATACGTTCGTTCTGCGCGAGGGACTGATGTTCGCCGACGGAACGCCGATCACGCCGGAAGCGGTTAAATGGTCATTTGAACGGATGCAGCGCCCGGAAACACTTTCACCCACGTCATACATGTTCGGGGCGATCTCCGGCACGCAGGCATTTGTGGACGGGGAAGCCGAGGAAATTACCGGCATTCAGGTCGTTGATGATCGTACCGTGACGTTCACACTGGATGTTCCGGTGTATTCGCTGATTCAGCGCTTCGCGCTGCCGCCCGGCTTTATCGTGCCGCAAAGTGGCGTGGAAGCGGCGGGCGACAATTTTGCCCGTCAGCCGATGGGCGCGGGTCCATTTGTCCTCGAATCATGGGAACCCGGCGTTCGCATTTCCGGTACGCGCAACCCGAATTACTACCTGCCAGATCGCCCGGTGTTTGATCGCTTTGAAATGACGCTCGGCGTCGAACCGTCCGTCGGGATTCTGCGTATGGAAGCGGGCGAAGCCGACATCGCGCTCGACTGGGTGCCGTCATCGGAGTATCCGCGTATTTCCGGCGATCCGGCGCTGGCACAATATTTGCTGCCAATCGCAGGCTTCCCGAATATTGATTATCTTGTCGTTAACCATGCGAACGATAATCCCTTCGGCGATCTCAATGTGCGTCAGGCAGTCAGCCTCGCCGTTGATCGCAGTCGAATCATTCAGATATTGAGTGGTCGCGCTGTCCCTGCCGAAGGCCCGATCCCGCCGAACGTGCTGGGCAACAATTCGACGATGCCGCCGCTGGAATACAATCCCGATGCTGCTCGCCAGCTTCTCGCCGATGCGGGCTATGCGGATGGCTTCACGACGGATATTTACACCAACATTGACCCGACGAACATCACCGTCGCCCAGGCGATCATCTCCGATCTGGCGCAGGTCGGGATCACGCTCAATCTGGTCTCGCTCGATAACCCGCAGTTCCTCGATATGCTGATCAATGATCATGAGGTGTGGGATATTGCTGTAACCAACTGGTATCTCGACTACCCGGATCCGTCAAATATCTGGGAGCCGCTGACCCAGTGCGGCGGTTCATACAACTGGGGGCAGTACTGCAATGAAGAACTGGATGCGGTGTTTGCAGATGCCAATAACATCCCGCCAGGTGACGAACGTTGGGCAGCGTTCAGCGATTTCGAAGCCGCCATCGTTGATCAGATGCCGAATGTCTTCCTGCACCATCTGATTAATTACTACTTCCGCAGCAGTCGGCTGAATATCGCCTCTGACCCGGCGATCCTGCTGCGCTGGGATTCGGCGTCGCTGAACCCGTGAGGTAAAGTCCCTCACCCCTAATCCCCTCTCCCATTGCATGGGAGAGGGGGAACACGTCTCGAATGAAACAAGGCGTGCTTTTGCCCCTCTCCTACGAACGTGGGAGAGGGGCGGCGCGATAGCGCGGGGTGAGGGGTCAATCTTTCCATGACCGCTTACATGATTCGCCGTATCCTTGGCGCAATCGGCGTCGTCTGGGGCGTCGCCACGATCACCTTCGTCCTCGTCTTCATGATGCCCGGCGATGCCGCTCGCATGTATGCGGGACCTCGTGCCCCGGAAGAGACCGTCGAGCGAATCCGCGAGTACTGGGGGCTGAATGATCCCCTGCCGGTGCAGTATTTCCGCTATCTGGGACGGGCGATTCAAGGGGATTTCGGCAATTCGACCCGCGACGGACGCCCGGTGGTGGATTCGGTGTTGCAGCGGATTCCGGCGACGTTCATGCTGGCGCTGGCGGCATTATCGGTTGAACTGGCGATTGGTATCCCGCTGGGCATTATCGCAGCGCTACGCCCCGGCTCGGCTGCCGATCAGGGGGCGACGCTGTTCACGTTAATCGGCGTGTCGATCCCGCCATTTGCGATTGGTCTGGTGGCGCTGTATCTGTTCGGATTCGTGATTCCGATCTTTCCGCTGGGTGGCTACGGTACGCCCGCGCATATCATATTGCCCGCGCTGGTTCTGGGGATCGGCGGCGCAGCGTTCTATGCCCGTGTGCTGCGCGGCAGTATGCTCGAAGTGATGAATGAGGATTACGTGCGGACTGCCCGCGCTAAAGGGCTTGCTCCGCGCGGCGTGATCAACCGCCACATCCTACGCAATGCGCTTTTACCCGTCGTCACGTTGATGGGGCTGGATTTCGCGCTGCTGCTCGGCGGTGTCGTCGTGATCGAGGCGGTCTTCGGCTGGCCCGGTATCGGCTTGCAGGCGTTCAACGCAATTCGCAATCAGGATACGCCGTTGATTATGGGGACGGTCTTGTTCGCGTCTATCGCCGTGGTGGTCATGAGCATGTTGATTGATTTTCTGTATATGGCGCTCGATCCGCGTGTGCGCCTGACATCGGCGGGTTAAGCGGCGATGACGACTCAGGTTGCCCAACTCAATCTGCCGGCAAAGCGGTCAAAAAGTGGCTTCGTGTATACGCTGCGGCGCATCCCCCGCGCATGGATCGGCGGAGCGCTGGTGTTGAGCGTGGTCTTAGCGGCTTTGTTTGCGCCGGCGCTCGCCCCGAATGATCCGCTGGAACAATTCCGTGACGGCTTATCACAGGTCGGAACACCGCTGCCACCAGACGCTCGCTTCCCAATGGGGACGGATCATCTGGGGCGCGATATATTCAGCCGCGTCCTCTACGGGGCGCGAGTCTCGCTCACCATCAGCCTGATTGCCAACCTGATCGCGGCAGCTATCGGCACCAGTATTGGCTTGCTCGCGGGATATTATGGCGGGTCGCTGGAATGGATTCTCATGCGCTTCACCGATGTGCTGCTGGCATTTCCGGCGGTGCTGCTGGCACTGGGATTGGGTTCTGTGCTGCGTCCAAGCATTCCGGTCGTGATCGTGATCCTGACGTTTATCACCTGGGCGCCGCTGGCGCGGCTGGTGCGCTCCCAGGTGTTGATCGTGCGCGAGAACGTGTATGTCGTCAGCGCCCGTGCCGTCGGTGCGGGAGACCTGCGAATTATCCTGCGCCACATTCTGCCACAGATCATCTCGATCACGATTGTCTGGTCAACGTTGAGTTTTGCGACGATCATCCTTGTCGAAGCATCGCTCAGTTTTCTTGGCGTTGGCGTACCGCTGCCGCAGCCAAGCTGGGGCAATATGATTAACGAGGGACAGTCGCGCTACCGGATCGCGCCGTGGATGATCCTCGTGCCGACGATCGCCATCCTCTTCACGACCTTTGGCTTTAACCTGCTTGGCGATGCCATACGCGACGCACTTGATCCACGTACCTCGCAGCGGCTGTAGAACTACTTTCAGGAGGCTGTATCATGTCTCACCCGATTGTCGAAGGCTATATCCCGTTCAAGGGTTATAAGACGTATTATCGCATTGTCGGCGAAGGCGAAGAACCCGGCAAGCTGCCCCTACTCTGCCTGCATGGGGGTCCCGGCGCGACGCACGATTATCTGGAAACGTTCGACATCATGGCGGATACCGGACGACGTGTCATCTACTACGACCAGCTTGGCTGCGGGCGCTCGGATATTGGCGTGAGCAAACCGGAAATGTGGACTGTTCCCCTGTATGTTGAAGAAGTGGATGTCGTCCGCGAGGCGCTCGGTCTGGATAAAATTCACCTGCTCGGTCAATCGTGGGGTGGGATGCTGACGATGGAGTATCTGTTTACGCAACCGCAGGGGATCGCCAGCGCGATCATCGAAAGCTCACCCGCCAGCATGATTCAGTGGGTTGAAGAAGCCAATCGTCTGCGCGAGGAACTGCCGCCGGATGTGCAGGCGACGCTGCTCAAGCACGAAGCAGACGGCACGACGGACAGCCAGGAATATCAGGATGCGGTGAATGTGTTTTACCAGCGTCATCTGTGCCGCGTTCCCATCCCCGATTACATGCAGCGGAGCATGGATTACATCACCAAAGGCGGTGAAGTCTATAACACCATGAACGGACCGAGCGAGTTTCACGTCATCGGCACGATCAAGAATTGGGATGTGCGCCACCGCCTGCCGGAGATCAACACGCCGACGCTTTTATTGAGCGGGCGCTATGATGAGGCAACACCGCTGATTATGGAGACGGTACAGCAGGGCATTCGCGGCTCACAGTGGGTCGTTTTCGAGAACAGTTCGCATTCATCGCACATTGAGGAGACCGACCTGTTCATGCAGGTGCTGACCGAATTTATTGGAGAGCATGAGGGGCAATGAATAGTCGCCGTGGGCTACATTGATGCAACGGTCGTTTCGCCAGGCAATAAATTGCCCGGCAGCCTGTAATGACAAGTCTCTCCGAGACTGATCGTTAACCTCGCCAGAGGTTTGTCTTTGCCGGTGCCGGAGGTTTCAACCTTTGGCACACCGCCAAGCAAGTATCATATGCGGACAAACCTTAAAGCCTCTGGCGCGGTATTTGCAGCGATGCCTACTTCGCCGTCTCTGGTTGCGTTTCGGGCAGGGTGAAGCTGCTTTGCTCCGCCTCAACGCCTAACTCCTCGATGGGTTGGTCGCCGCCAGTGCCAATCGAAAAGGTCGTCAGGATTGCATCATTCAATTCTACTGTCTGCGTGATGGATGTTAGACCGTCCGGTTCAACGCGAAAGACCTCAATGCGAATGGTTACTGGCGTACCTTTGTTCAACGCATCAAGCAGCGCAACACTGGACTGGTTATCCGGATATTTCGACATGCGATAAGCCATACGGTCTTTTATTGTGGTTGTAACCATGCCATCTTTTCGTGTGGTGGTCGTTTTAGGTTTGTCAGTATCATCACGCTTTGCTGAGTCCCTACCACTCATCCTGCCGCTGTCACGTCCAAAGCTGAGGACTTCGATTTTACCGTCACGCCCGTGACCTTTACCGTTACCCTGAATCGTCTTGCCGTCTTCCGTGGTGATGGTCATGTAGTAGAGCGTTTGCACTCGTTTGGGGGCAGATGATTCAGGTTTAGCGTTACCCGCATTTCCGCCCTTTGGCGCGTCACGGCTGATGAAATTCGGCGCGGGTTTAACTTCTGCCAATGCGCCCAGATAGCGCTGCATATAGGCGTTGCCAAACGTGCGCTGCATGTGAAGAATGCCGCTCGCAGGGGAGTGAGCCTGAGATGTGGCGATGTCGTTTGCAGCGGTGTGGGCAGCGGCGGGCAGGTCGTCCTGATGATTGCGTTGCAGCCGAAGTCTCGTTTTCATTAACATCCTCGAAAAACGATCACCCTTCGATGAGACAACTATCGCACTGATTTATGAATGGCACAACCTTTCAGTCAAGACACGATAGCGCAGAACGTTCACCGCCAAAGTAGATTAAAGGTCAAGTTTTGAAAAAGCGAAACGATGTGCATGAGACAAGTCATTTTGTTGGCGCAGTAGTTGAGCAACCAACGCCATGACAGTTGCGAAATCAGGGAAAAGCGTAT
>Ga0224722_1002193_pt1 | contig 10475 bp, 8 predicted proteins | sample Balambano_FR1_Me_FD_161646 | JGI IMG/M metagenome (GOLD analysis project Ga0224722, IMG submission 161646) | Freshwater sediment microbial communities from Lake Towuti, South Sulawesi, Indonesia - Balambano_FR1_MetaG | ecosystem: Environmental > Aquatic > Freshwater > Lake > Sediment | place...
CCCTACCGCCGCCAACACGATCACCCACCGGCGTTCGGGGTGCCATTGGGCCGGAAGGTGGAACCACGTTAACGGTTCAGCGCCAGTCTTCAAACAGCTCGCTCACCGATTCATTGGTGTGAATGCGGCGAATGGCGTCGGCCAAGAGCGGTGCGCTCGGCAATACGGTGAGCTTCGGCACCATTTTCTCGGGGGCGATGGGAATGGTGTCGAGCGAGACGATCTCGCTGATGCAGGAGCGCTGGAGCCGCTGGGTGGCATCCGTGCTGAACACCGGGTGCGTGCAACAGGCGATCACCTCGCGCGCGCCCCGATCCATCAGAGCCTGGGCACCGTTGATGATCGAACCGCCCGTATCGATCATGTCGTCGATCATGATGCAGCGCTTGCCCACAAAGTCGCCGACGATCTCGACCACTTCGACCGCGTTCGGCCGGGGGCGGCGCTTGTTGATGACGACCAAGGTGCCGTTGAGCATCTTGGCGAGCGAACTGGCACGCCCCACCCCCGCCACATCCGGGCTGACGACCACCACGTCTTCTTGCTGGGCGAACCCTTTCTCGACAAAGTAGCGGCCGAGGATCGGAAAACCGTATAAATGGTCGACCGGAATCTTGAAGAAACCCTGGATTTGCTCGGCGTGCAGGTCGATGCTGACCACACGGGTGGCGCCGCAAAGTTCCAAGATATCGGCGATGAGCCGCGCCGTAATCGGTTCGCGGGGCTTGGTCTTTTTGTCTTGCCGCGCATACCCGTAATAGGGCATTACCACCGTGATATTACGTGCGCTTGCCCTACGGAACGCATCCAGCATGATGAACAGTTCCATCATGTTGTCGTTGGTTGGCGCGCAGGTGGGCTGGACGATGAAGATATCGTTGCCCCGGGCGCTTTCCTCCACCATCACGCGCACTTCCCCATCGGCAAAATGGCTGGACATCATTCGTCCCAGGGAAAGCCCCAGCTGGGCCGCGATTTTTTCGGCCAAGGCGGGGTGAGCCTGACCCGCGAATAGCTTCATTCCGCTGAGGTCCGCCTCCGTCAGGTCGATTCCGATTTTTTCGTGCGCCACTGCTCCGCCCATCCTTCTTTCGTCTCCTGTCTTGCCCTGCCGAATGCGGCCGCCCCGGCCGGAACCGATTGGGTGACCACGCTGCCCGCCGCCGTCATCGCACCATCGCCCACCGCGATAGGCGCCACCAACGTTGTGTGCGTCCCGATGAATACGTTACGCCCTATTTGCGTGCGGTGCTTGCGAAATCCGTCCCAATTGCACGTGATCGAGCCGGCGCCGATGTTCGTGCCGTCGCCGATTTCGGCATCACCGATGTAGCTAAGGTGCTTGGCCGAGACTCCGGCGCCGATTTGTGCATTCTTCATCTCGACGAAATTGCCCACCGAAGCGCCGACGCCCAACGTGACGCCGTTGCGCAGGTGCGCGAACGGCCCGACGGTCGCGTTGCGGCCGACCACCGAGTCGCTCACCACCGAAAAGCTGACCCGGGCGTTTTCGTGGACGTCCGCGTTGATGAGCCGCGTGTTCGGACCGATTTCCGCTCCATCCCCGATGCGAGTCGACCCTTCGAGATGGGTCATGGGGAGCAGGCGCACGTTCTCGCCGATGCGAACATCCGAGCCGATGTAGGTGGTATCCGGGTCGACCAGGGTGACACCGTTGCGAGCATGCCGCTCCACGGTGCGGCGACGCATGGCGGTTTCGGCCAGCGAGAGTTCCCAGCGGTCGTTGCAACCCATGAACCGCTCGCTCCGGGCAAATTTTGTGGTTCGAACGCACCGACCCATGGCGGCGAGGATGCCGGGCACATCGGTCAAATAGAACTCGCCGGCTGCGTTTTCGGAGCTGAGGAGGGGCAGGGCGTCGCGCAGAGCCGCCGCCGAGAACGCGTAAACCGAAACGCCGACTTCCCGAATGCGGCGTTGCTCGGGGGTCGCGTCGCGCTCTTCGACGATGGCCTGAAACCGGCCGTCGGACGAGGTGATGACGCGTCCGTAGCCGGTGGGATCGTCGAAATCGACGGTCGCGACCACCGCGTCGGCGTTTTCGACAGTGAGCTCGCGGGCCAGGGCGCCCAATTCCGCTTCCGTGATGAGCGGAGTGTCGCCGCTACAGACGAGCACAATCCCTTCGAAGTCGTGGAGCGCGGTCATCCCGGCGCGGGCGGCATCGCCGGTGCCTCGGGGCGGTTCTTGGCGGGCGTACAAGTACGCGTCGCCTAGGGTTTCCTGCACGGTTTCTTGCCGGTGCCCGACCACCATCACCACCGGGTTGGCGCCCGCCGCGCGCATCGCCCGGCCAACGTGTTCGGCCATGGGCAGGCCCGCTACGGGGTGCAGCACTTTGGGCAAATCGCTCTTCATGCGGGTGCCTTTGCCGGCGGCAAGCACAATTCCGGCCAGAGCGATGTGGGGCATGGCGAAGGCTCATTGTGCGCTAGAGCGGTCCCCCTCGGCAAGCGACGAGCGACACCAGAAGGTGGCGGCTCCAAAGTTGCCAGACGAGATGGTGCGTCGGGCGGTGAGTTCAGAAGGGGTCCGCGCGTATACTCCACGTAGATGAAGCGGGCGTTATGGGCGCTGCATTTGGTGGCGGTGTTGATCGTGGCCGGTTGCCAGCCGGGCGAATTCTCGAAAAAAGCGGCCGAAACCAAGCGGGAGGTTTTTCGCTACCCGATCGTGACCTCGCCCACTAGCTTGGATCCGGGCGTGGTGCAAGACGGCGACACCATCGACGTTCTGCAGCAGGTTTTCGAAGGGCTGGTGGGCTGGGGAGAGGACAACCGCGTGACCCCCGTCCTTGCCGAAAGCTGGACCGTGAGCGACGACGGGCGAACCTACACGTTTAAGATCAAGCCGGACGCCAAATTCAGCAGTGGCCGCGCCGTCACCGCCGAAGATTTCAAGTTTTGCATCGAGCGCAATTGCGATCCCAAGTTCAGCAGCCCGACCGCCGGCACCTATTTGGCCGATATCGTAGGCGTGCGCGAAAAGCTCGGGGGCAAGGCCACCGAGGTGAGCGGCGTCAAGGTGATCGACCCCCAAACCTTGGCCATCACCATCGATGCGCCGCGCCCGTATTTCCTCGGCAAGCTCACCTACCCCACCGCATTTGTTTTCGACCGTGAGAAGGTCACCGACCCGACCAAGGAGATCAACCAAATCACGGAACTGGTCGGCACCGGGCCGTACACGTACGCGGAATTTGTGCCGGACCAGATCATCAAGCTCGCGGCCAACCCCGGCTATCACGGCGGCGCGCCCAAGGTGGCCGGGATCGAGCGGCCTGTGGTCAAAGACCCCAGCAAGCGCCTCTCGCTGTACAAAGCAGGCGAGCTGGACCTGACGATGCTGGAGCGACAAGACATCAAGGGCGTGGAAGCCGATGCCGAGCTCAAGGACCACTTAAAGCTGTTCGACCGCCCCGCGCTGTGGTACATCGGGCTGAACACCAACATGTATCCGGCGCTGAAGGACGTTCGGGTTCGGCAGGCCATCGCCCAGGCCATCGACATCGACGAGATCGTGAACAACCTGCTGGGCGGCGTGAACAAGAAGGCCGACGGAATTGTGCCGCCGGGCGTTTTTGGTTACAGGGGCACCGGCAAGACATGGGCGTATAACCCCGAAGCGGCTCGAAGGCTCCTCGCCGAGGCGGGCTACCCAAATGGCCGCGGCATTCCGGAGCTGGAGATTTACTTCCGCGAGGCGCGCCCCGATATCGAAACGGTCGCGAGTAAAGTCGTCACCGACCTCAAGCGCAACCTGAACATCAACGTGAAGACGCGTCAGATGGAGTGGGCGGGTTACTTGGAAAAGCATAACAAGAAAGAAATTCCCTTCTTTCACATGCGCTGGGCGGCCGACTACCTGGACGCGGAAAACTTCCTGAGCACCCTGCTGGCCGGGTACGGCAGCGAGAACAAGGTTTACTACGAGAATCCCGAATACGATGATCTTTGCCGCCGGGCCGATTCCAGTTCGGACGAGGAGGAGCGCAAACGCCTTTACGCCCAAGCCGAGGATATCGTGCTCCGCGATGCGCCCTTCATCCCGGTGTACTTTCAGCGCGACGCCGAGCTGATTCGCCCTCGCGTAAAGGGCATCCGCAGTTCGGTGTTCGGCCACCTACCGCACACCACCATCACTCTCGAGTAACCCGAAATGTCGCGCCGACCGCCTTCCGACACCCAATTTCTGCCGCTGGAACTGCCACGACCGGTCACCGGCTTGCGCTACCAGGGCGCTTCGCCGGTACCGCTGGGTAAGCGCTCGGCCTGGCAAAGTCACGGGGGAGCCACGCGAACGCACCCCGACCGGAGCCTTCCCTTCAGCTTCGAGGTCGAAGTTCCCGGCAGCTTGGTGCGGCTCCACCTGGTGGGCATCTTTGCGCTACACGCCGACGCCACCGCGGAACCGGATGGCACGCTGGGGGCGACGCTACTTTTTTTGAGCGGCGACGCCGTGACTCACCGGCAGGAATTTATCAAAGGGCGGCATTACCAGGCGTCCGATGTGCCGCGGTCCGGGGCGTTTTTGGCGGGAGATGGCGCCAGCCGGGAGCCCATCGGGACCTTGCCGCACTTGGGGGCGGAAGTGCCCGTGGAGGTGGTGACGATCGATGTCCCTTCGGAAATTCGCTTCGACCGCATTCGGTTCACCGACCTGGGAACGCCCGCGTCGTTTGTGATTTTTGATGCCGTGGCGGAGTGCTTGCCCTCGCACGGTTGCCCTTTCCACCACAAAGGCGGCGGTGTGCCGCTCAGCGAGGTGAACTCGGCCTTACGGGTGGGCGACCGCGTGAAGTTTGCCAAGGCAGTGCAACAACTGCGCGCCGGAATCTTGAACGCCGAAGACCCGGACGAAGCCCGAGGCGAGGCCCTGTTGTTCTTGGGTTTGGTGGTGTCGAGTCGATTGGAGAGTGGCGGCGGGCGGCGGCTTCACCGGGCTCTGCTGGAAGCGGCGCGAGACTTGGAAACGTGCCGTACGGCCGACGAGATTGCCGATGCGGCCGAGCGCTATGTCGAGCACGTTTCCCACGAAGCCTTTCCCACCGCGCCTGGCCCCAGTGCGCACTTGGTCGACCGCGCCTTGGCCTTTGTCGAGCGCAACTACGCCAAGCCGCTCACTGATGCCATCGTCGCCGACGAACTGGGGCTGAGCACATCCCACTTCCGCTTTTTATTCCGTTCGGCCACCGGTCAGCCCTTTCATAAGTATCTGGTCGCCCTCCGACTCGAAAAGGCCCGCCGACTGCTGGTGGAGCAGGGCCTGGGGGTTACCGAAGTGGCACGAGCGGTGGGGTTTGGCGGCCTCGCTCACTTTAGTCGGGCGTTTACGCAGCGGTTTTCGGCATGCCCGACCGCCGTCCGGCGCAATGCCGGCTAGCGGATGATCGTCGCTCGCGGCGTTACGCACCGTTTCGATGACCGCGAGGTGCTGCGGAACATTTCGCTGGAGGTACCGGCCGGTGAAATTTACGTGATTATGGGAAGCAGCGGCGGCGGCAAGACGACCTTGTTGCGGTGCGTGGCGGGCCTGATCGAAGCCTCCGAGGGGGAGGTGACGATTGACGGCATCGACATGCGAACTCAACCAGAGGAGGCGCGCGCTCGCATGGGCATGGTTTTTCAGAGCGCCGCCCTTTTCGACTCGATGACGGTGGAGGACAACGTGGGATTTGGGCTGCGGCGGCGGTTCGGGTTGAACGGCGACGCCCTGCAATCGGCCGTCCAGAGTGCCTTGGATCGGGTGCAACTCTCCACCGAAGACGGCGCAAAACTGCCCGCAGAGCTCAGCGGCGGCATGCGTAAGCGCGTGGGGATGGCGCGGGCGATCGCTCTTCGGCCTTCGGTGATGCTGTACGACGAGCCGACGACGGGCCTCGATCCGGTCACCGCCGCCGCCATCGACGAGGTGATTTTGGAGATGCGGGCCGCGCAACCCGTGAGCAGCCTGTTGGTGAGCCACGACCTGGCCGCCGTGAGCCGCGTGGCGGATCGGATCGGGTTCTTGCACCAGGGCGAATTGGTGTTCGAGGGAACCTACGCCGAGTTCTTGCAATCCCCGCATCCCGCGATCCAGGACCTGCTCCAAAAGGCTCAACCCGCCGCCGCCGAAGCTGCGCAGTGAACGCGAGACGCGCTCGAGCGTATATGCCAACCGAACCGCCCGGAAAACGGGCAAGGCAAAACCCGATGAAGAAGCTTTTGAACGTACTTGTGGGCAGCGCGCTTTTGCTAGCGCTCGCCGCCCCGGCCTTTGCGCAGGATGCCGGGCCCAAGCAGGCCAAGCCGGGCGCCGGCCAAGCCGGACGCGGAAACATGCTGCAGCAGCAGTTCGAGGAGCTTTCCAAGCGACTCAAGCTGACGGCTGACCAGAAGACCAAGGTCAAGGCTCTTAACGAGCAAACCATGAAGAAGATGCAGGATGCGCGCAAGGCCGGCAACGGCGACCGCGCCGCCATGCGTCCCAAGATGATGGAGATTCGGCAGTGGCAACAGGCGGAGATGAAGAAGATTCTCACGCCGACCCAACAGGCCGAGTTCGACAAGTACCAGAAAGAGATGCGCGAAAAAATGCGCGCTCAGGGCGGTCGACCGGGCGGACAACGACCCGGAACGTCTCCCCGCTAAGTTTCACGGACGCGCTTGCTTGCCGGCTCGGCTCCTTCGGGAGTCGGGCCTTTTCCTTTTGTGGCAACCGTTGACGCGAATTTTTGCGTACGCTTGGGAAGGATGAGCCGGCTGATTCGCTCGATTGTTCTCGGGTTTACAGTATTATTTCTAGTAGTCGCGGCCTACGGTCAAGCGCTGGAGCGAAGCGAACCACTGCCGCGAAAGCCATCGTTCGGCGCCCAACTGGCCCCCGCCACCGCCGAGGAGATGAAGCCGTTCGGTCGTGAAGCGAAGCCCGGTCTCAAAGTGGTACGGGTTCTACCGAACCAAACCGCCGAGGCACTCTCGCTCCGGGAAGGCGACATTCTTCTCCAATTCGATGGGGTGGAAATCGCCACCGTCCAGCAACTGAACAGCCGTCTGCGGACGCTCGAATCGGGCCGACCCGTCTCTGCTTCGATCGGTCGTGCCGGACAGGTGGTCGGAAGTTTGGGCACCTTGAGGGAGCGGCCGCGTCAGGTGGAAGAGGGCCTGATCGTCGACTACGACCAGGTGGTTAGTCTCGGCAAGCGCATCCGCGTTATTTCGGTGCGTCCGCCCGTCACCGGGCCGTTCCCCACTGTCTTTCTCATCGGAGGAATTGGCGGCTACAGTATCGATGGACCCTTTTCAGGCACCCCTTACGGTAACGTGCTCGGGCCGTTGGCGCGGGCGGGTTACGCCATCGTGCGGCTGGATAAACCCGGTCAAGGAGATAGCGAAGGGCCCGAATATCCCGATCTCGATTTTGATACCGAACTGGACGCCTACCGCCAGGCGTTGCGTTTGACCAAAGCGCTACCTTACGTGGACCCAAAGCGACTTGCGATCTTCGGCCATTCGATGGGAGGCTGCTTTGCGCCGGAGCTCATCAACTCGGAGAGCATTCCCGCGGTCGCCGTATCGGGAACCTTGGCCAAAACTTGGACCGAGTACCAGCTGGAAAACACCCGCCGACAGATGTTGCTGTCCGGGGCAAATGCGGCCGAAGTCGACCGGCAGATGAAGCAGCTGGCCGCGGCGGCCTATTTTCTGTTTGATCAGGGCAAGAGCATCGCCGACATCAAGTCATCGACCCCGGAACTAACTCCGATTCTAAACGCCCTCTCGCCGGATGGCAAGACGATGAGCGGAGTCGGCATCCGGTTTTTTCAGCAACTCGCCAAGAAGAATTTGGCGGAAGGGTGGCAAGAGTATGAAGGCAAGGTTCTTGCCCTCTGGGGCGAGTCGGAGTTCATCAGCACGCGGTGGGACCACGAATACATCGCGCAGATCGTGAACAAGCGCCGTCCGGGTCAGGCAGAGTTTCGGGCGCTTCCCCAAAGCGACCACGGGTTTAACTTGACGGCATCTACAGAGGACAGCTTTGTCAAATGGGGTCGCCCCGGCGCGACGTTCAACCCGAATGTAATCGACGCTCTCAAGGAGTGGTTGGCGAAGTTGGGTTCCTAAAGGTAACCGAATGGCGCTTACCATCGACGACGATGTTCTGGAGCGTAAGCGATTTCCAATCCGGGGGCAGAGCCGGGCGCGCGGAAAGGACGCCGCCTCCCGGTAACGCCTGTTGCCATTCGGCGCCCGGAGGAGCCGCTCCATCCACCCGCAGGCCGGCGAACCCGTACAAAACGGATTGGAGCACGCCCGCCGCCCCGGTGACGAAGTAGGTCCGGGACGATGACCGCTTTTCGCTGAACAACTGTGCCGGGTCGCGGAGAAACGGTAGATACGCATTGCGGAACAGCTCTTGGGCGCGTTGGCGTTCGCCGATGCGCGCGGCGATGATGGCGTGAATGGAATCGCTCATCGCCGGTCCGCTCTTGATGGTTTTCGGCGAGAAGCGCTCGAACATAACCTTCGCCTGCTTTTCCGCGGGCGGATATTGCAGGGGGTAAACGGCCAGCAACGCGGCGGCCTGCTTGTAGCCGCGCTCCTGGTCGTTGTCGTAGGTTAGGAAGCTTCGGTCATCTTTGGGCAGATACCAGCCGGCGCTATTCCCCTTGGCAAACGCGGCGGGATCGGTGCACCACAGCGCCAGCAGATTGGTGTAGAGGTCGTTGTCGCCCGTGTGGTGTTCGTCCGGCGACATGGTCCTGGGGATTTGTCGCCCCGTGGCGCTCGGCACAGAGCGGGCGGCAAAAAACGTCGCGGCCTCGCGCCGAACCACTTCGGCGTCCGCCTTGGGCACCAGCCCCAACCGGGCCCCATACGCCAAGCTCCAGGCGACGCTGCCCGTAATGTGATCTTGAAACCGGCTGGGGCCGGGCACCGTTTCGCGGCCATCGACGCTACTTTCCCAGGGGTACTTCACGCCGGGGCCTGCATTTGGCAGGGGACCCATCGGCGCGCCCCCCGTCGGCCTTCCCGCCGCCACCCACTCGCGAAAGTTCGCGGCGGCTTGCGGACGCATGCGCAGGCGGTAATCGGCGATGGCCCGTGCGCGATCAGGTTCCAAAAGCGCCAGCGCGGGAAACACCCATATGTCGGCGTCCCAGAACACGTGGCCTTTGTAGAGCCGACTGGAGAGCGCCATGGGGGCCACGGATCGTCCGCCCTGGGGGTGGACGGCGGTTCGCAAATAGAAGAGCATCGTCCGGATGGCGATTTGGTCTTGAGCGGGCCCTTCAATGACGATGTCCGGCGCGTTGGGACCGGAGAGAAACTGCTTCATGGCCGCCGCAACCTCGGGGAATGTCGTTGGCGGGGTGTTGGTATCAATGGTGATGATGCGATCGATTTCGGCGGTTAACTGCTGCGGCGTCGGGTAGCGCGATGTCCACTCGACCGTATGGGGAAATGCACTCGCACTTTCGATCCGCATCCCTGACCTCCCGACCTTGATCGATCGCTCGTTCAATCCTTCTAGAGCAGGTGCGCCCGGCCAAAACTCGACCTCCAAAGGTCGAGAACCCAGAATTTCCCAACGCTGGGCGATGGTCCGGCGATCGGGGTGCAGCACTGTATCCAGCGTCACCTGAACGGTTTGCCCCCCGGCGGTGGTCGTCCAAACCATCCGGTGAACGCCGGTTCGTACGTCGAGCGACTGCACAAACTGGCCGTTTTCGGGCAGAAGCGATTTGCCTTGAAGGGTGGGCGGCCGCATGAACGGTGAGGGCAGGGGCAGGATCTCCTGCTCTCCCCCCGTTTGGTAGCGCCGAATGTCGTACAGCTCACCGGAACCATCGGGCCGGAACCGAACTCCGATCAGACCGTTCCACAAAAGCGCGGCCTCGGGCGTTTCGAGATCGCGGCTTTCGACTTGAAAGGCCGGATCGAAGGGAACGGTCGCCAAGCGGGGCGGAGGGGAAACCTGGCAACCGCCGAGCACGACCGCGAGCCCCAGAATGGTCGCCGAAAGAAGATTGCTATGCTTTACGACCATGGCGGCAGCCGAGAGCCTTTCACGAGAAGACCGCAAAGGGTGGGGCTTTGTGCCGCTACTGTACTTCTTGGAGGGGGTGCCGTACGTGATCACGACGGGACTTTCGGCGTTGATGTTCAAGAGCTTTGCGCTGGCCCGCCCGGAGCTGGGCATCGGAAACGACCGCATCGCCCTCTTCACCTCGCTCATCACCATCCCGTGGATGCTGAAGATGCTGTGGGGCCCTATGGTGGACCTGAACGCGACCAAACGAACGTGGATCGTTGGCACGCAAATTCTCCTGGTAGTTCTTCTATTGGCCTTTGCGTATTCGGCGACGTTGCCCCAGTTTTTTACGGTGGGATTGGTCGTGCTGTTGGGTTTGGCGTTCATCTCGGCAACCCACGACATCGCGGCGGACGGCTTTTATCTGCTAGCGCTCGGGC
>Ga0224722_1002194_pt1 | contig 10473 bp, 7 predicted proteins | sample Balambano_FR1_Me_FD_161646 | JGI IMG/M metagenome (GOLD analysis project Ga0224722, IMG submission 161646) | Freshwater sediment microbial communities from Lake Towuti, South Sulawesi, Indonesia - Balambano_FR1_MetaG | ecosystem: Environmental > Aquatic > Freshwater > Lake > Sediment | place...
GAGGCGCGATGATGGCCCACTCTTGATCGGTCAAACTACGGCTGTACGGCATTTATTTCCTATCTTACTGCCTCCGGAGATCCCAAATGGGTTCTATAGACGGAGATAAAGTAGTCGTTCGAGCACCAGGCTGGTTAGTCTCCCACACAGTTGCCTTACAAGATCTCAGTAAAAACTCGATGACAAACCAGCCTGTTCTAACACAACAGATCGACAACTCTTCCTAGAAAGCAATCTCCAACTTCGACAAGCACACCCAGTAGGAGCTGTTATTACAAGAGGCGAGCGTAGAAAATGCACAGAGAGGAGATTAAGGAGATTGTTCGGAAAGTAATGATCGAGATGTTCGTTCCCGTTCTCAACTTGGAACAGGCTGATCCCGGCGAGGATTGGGTTGACTTACGAAATGCTTGGAAACCTCTGGGTTACCCAAGTTACAGCGCGCTTTACAAAGCTGTCCAATCAGGGTTGCTTCGGGAGGGGAAAGAGTTGTGCGATCGCCGCAAACCAGGAGCACAAATTGCGCGCTGGCAAGTTGATTTGATTGCTGCAAGAAAGCGACTGCGACAGGATTCATCTAAACGACGGGCGGTTTAGGGCGGTTAGGATTATCCAAAATTCGTTTAGCAGCGGCTCTGTTATGCGCTAATTTTATATGCTTGTGATAGCGTTGAGTATGAATTTGAAGGCTATGTCCCATCAAACCTGAAGTTGTAGTTTCGGGTAGCCCAAAGATAACGCTTGCTCGAATTGCGTAAGCATGCCGGAGATCATACGGGGGAAAAGGTATTTTATAGCGTCGAAATTGACGTGCAACCTTATCACCGAGACTCTCATATGACCCTGTTTTATCAACGATCGCTCGTGCATCAATATTTGGCCGAATGATCTCCTTCAAATTCCATTCATTTATCCATTCTGGATAAAATGCTCCAAACACCAATCGCGGACCAGTTTTTCCCTCGGTTACATAAAGTCCATCCTCCCGCCACTCGCAGAAAAATACCTCATGGTCTCTTAAATCCAAAGCAGCCATGACTCCATACACCCAACGCCAAGCTGGATTTGGTATTTGTTTCCACCAATAAGCAATCTCTTCATCACTCCGGATGTCCCTATCTTTAACCCTTGTCGGACCATAATTTCCCTTGTATTGCAGCACATAAATTGTCAAACCCACATGGTCAGCCAACTTTTGCAGTTTTTGGCAAGTATGTAACCGGTTCCGGGTGTTTCGTTCTGTCGCACAAAAAGATTTGCTTCCTGTTCAGCCCGTTTGAAACCATCTTCGGTTGCAGGCACTCCCAGACTTATTCTCTGTTGGTAAGGTTTGATACGGAAATTTCCAGGTTTTGACGGAAGTGTTGCTTGCAACCAGAGCATTTCTTCGCGCTGATACAGACGTGCTTTCGACTTTGCCGCTCTCAAGCGTTCGTTAACTGCCTCAAGCGTGTACTCGAGCCGCTTTCCCATTGTGCTTAAACCGTCCTTAAAAATGTCCTTAAAAGCTTGGAAAACGTTGACCATTTCTGGCTATTTCAAAGTTTGCCAAAGCCAGCCTTGAAGAGGTTCAACGCCTTGCATATCTTAATCATAAGAACGGGACTGGCGCGATTCGAACGCGCGGCCTGTCGCTTAGGAGGCGACCGCTCTATCCTGCTGAGCTACAGCCCCAGATGGCTTGGTTTCCTACGAGAATCATAACAGGAGATCGGAAATTGGATGTCGATGGCTTGGTTCCTCAGTGGCTGGAATGAAGTGACTCATCCACTCCTTACAGTTAGACGAATCGACTTTTACCGGGACGGTGGTGGTACTGGCTCGTAGGGCTGGTAGTAGGTCGGTGGTTGCGGGGGCGGCGGGGGCGGCTCATAGTTAGGCACATAAACCGGCGCAGATGGAATTTGGGTTGGTGGTGGCTCTGTGCCTGGAGGATAGATGCTAGATGGCGTGGGAGTTGGAACTTCGGGCGGAGAAAAGACATCAGCCGGAAATGGTTCTTGTTCAGAATCAGGAAGGTCGTCTGGTGGAGAAAGCAGTTCTGGTGGGCGCGATCGCCGCTGCTGTTCTTCCCGTTCTCGAATGCGAGCCTGTTCAGCTGCCTGAATGCTCGCTTGCCAACCCCAAATTGCTGATTGAGCCTGACCATACAGCGAGCGACCAGGCGCGATCGCGCTAGCAACCTGAATCGCCGCTGGCAAATTCCCTTGATTGGCAAGCGCAAATGCCTGGTCAAGAGTCGGTTGATCTTCAATGGCTTGAATTCGTTGGGTCCAGTTCGCAATCAGAGTTTGGGCCTCTTTGCGGGAAGGCCGAGCGAGCGTCACTAATTGCGCCTGGGCGATCGCGCTTTTTAATGCGGCAATCGTGCCCGGTTCAGCTAACTGGCGGGCCGACAGTAAGTACGGCTGATCTTCCAGCCGGCGAATCCCAACTTGCCAGTAAGAAATCAACGTTTGAGCCTGTGCCCGTCGCGGGCGATCGCTCGTTACTTGATTGGCCTGCCAGATTGCCAACTGTTTTGCCATCGGATGCGCAATATCTCCAATGCCCCAAGCCACCTGAAGGAGAGCAAAATCTTGCAATTGCGCTTGCCAATTCTTCATCATCGACTGGGCGCGGCTGTAATACCGACTCGTTGAGGGAATGAGTTGCAGGGTCGAAATCGCGGCGCTTAAGTTCCATAATTGCGGCAGGGTTGGTTTGAGCGTTGTCGTGCTGCCCAACCCATGTTTGCTCGCTTGACTCAGCCAGAGCAATTCCTGTGCCGTTTGAGCCAAAGTAGGATTTTTCAAAACGGGCAGCGCGCGAGTCATGGCATTGTTGAGGTTGCCTCGCTGCCAGTGTTGCCACCCTTGAGACAGCAGGATCTCACTCCATTGCTTCATCGGTTTTTGGGCATCGGCCCAAGCATAGGTGCGGGTATCGATGCGACTCAGGAGAGCGATCGCGCTGCCCAGTTGCTCTGGTTGGCCACCGTTACTCAGCGCTTGGGCCTGGAGTAGCATCTGTCGTCCCTGACGTTCGGCATCCAGCAAGGTCGATAACGCTCTGGCCCGTTCAAACCGCCAATAATCCTGACTAAACTCTTTTAATGCTTCAATCCTTTCACGCGCAAGTTGCCAGTTTTGCGCTTGCATCGCTTTTCGGGCGGCGGTGGAAATTGTTTCTCCCTTTTGCCAGTAGCGTTTCCACTCGGCAATGTTGGCCTGTGCGGCTTGGTAGAGGGGGCTGGTTTTAGGAATGCGGCTGGCCAGTTCGATCGCCCCTCGGAGGTCACTCCGCTCAATTCGTTGCTGTGCTGCAGTTAATACCGGATCAGACCACTCTGCAATTAAGCGCTGGGCTTCCCCATAGAGTGGATGGTCGGGAGTCCAACGGGCGACTAATTCTAGACCAGCCAGCACCTTAGGCAAATCGCCGGTTGTGGCACTCTCCTGGGCACACAGGAGGCGCTCCATATCGGTGGCTAGGGGAGAGAGTTTTTGGCAGTCGGGCGAAGGGGGGGGAGTCGTGAGCCAGAGAAAGGCAGCTGTCCCCACGCCCCCCAGCACACAGCAAAACCCCAGCGCCGCCAACCACGCTAGCCAGGGCTTAGGTTTAGAAGACGTGCCAGAGGCAGATTGCACCAACTCTGCGGCTTGCTTGGGCAGGGTTGGGTCTGCGATCGTGGGTGGCGTTTCTAGACCTGGTGGACTATCGTTCGTCCGGTTGTATTCAAATGAGTTTGACTGTTTCCCGACCATCCCCACTCCTTACACCTGGCTAACAAAGACGAAATCGTCTGAAGTCCCCAGTCCACTCATTAGTCGTAACTATAAATACTCCTAATTGGTTTTTGCTCGGGATGATTTAAGCTTTTTTCAAGCTACTCTCTCAATCTAACCGTGTTATCAGTTTGCGAAACGTTCACACTTGCAAATTTGGCAATTTTACCTGCTAATTTCCCAAGTGCAACCAAAATCAGCAGAACATACGCAAATGATTTTGCACCAAAACCGGAATGAGTTGAGCGGTCGGCTCGGACATCTTCTTTCTGACCAAAGCTATAACTTCATAGGAATGGTATTTTGTCCATCCAAACCAGTATTTCCCAAACAAAAATCCCCCACCGATCGGCAGGGGATCTTTGAGTTAATCAACTAGCTCAGACTTAACCGAACTTACCAGCAGTTGAGGCGATGACAAACGCAGCGTAGGTCAATACATAACCAACTGTGAAGTGAGCCAGACCGACAACGCGACCTTGAACGATCGACATTGCCACAGGCTTATCTTTCCAGCGAATCAGGTTTGCCAACGGTGTGCGTTCGTGGGCCCAAACCAGGGTCTCGATCAACTCTTGCCAGTAACCACGCCAGGAGATCAAGAACATGAATCCGGTTGCCCAAACTAGGTGTCCAAAGAGGAACATCCAGGCCCAAACAGACAGGTTATTCATGCCATAGGGGTTGTATCCGTTGATCAACGGCGCAGAATACAGCCAGAGGTAATCGCGTAACCAACCCATCAAGTAGGTCGAACTTTCATTGAACTGAGACACGTTCCCCGACCAGATCCCTAGATGCTTCCAGTGCCAGTAGAAGGTGACCCAACCAATGGTATTCAGCATCCAGAACATGGCGAGGTAGAAGGAGTCCCAAGCGGAGATGTCGCAAGTACCACCCCGACCAGGGCCATCACAAGGGAAGGCGAAGCCGAAGTCTTTCTTATCGGGCATTAGCTTGGAGCCGCGTGCATCCAACGCACCTTTGACCAAGATCAAGGTAGTGGTGTGCAAGCCCAGGGCGATCGCGTGGTGTACCAGGAAGTCACCAGGCCCGATCGTCAAGAACAAGGAGTTGGTGCCGCTGTTGATCGCATCCAACCAACCCGGTAGCCAAACGTTACCGTAGTTGGGCCAAGCAGTCGTCGCAATACTGTCAGGATTGGACAGCAGTGCATTCATGCCGTAGACCAACTTCCCATGAGAGGCTTGGATGAACTGGGCGAACACCGGCTCAACCAGAATTTGCTTCTCAGGTGTGCCGAAAGCTACCACAACATCGTTGTGAACGTACAGACCAAGGGTGTGGAAACCGAGGAACAGGGAAACCCAGCTCAGGTGAGAGATGATAGCTTCCTTGTGGTTCAACACGCGATCAAGGACGTTGCCCTTGTTCGATTCGGGATCGTAATCCCGCACCCAGAAGATTGCACCGTGAGCAAACGCACCCACCATCAAAAATCCAGCAATGTACTGGTGATGGGTATAGAGCGCTGCTTGCGTGGTGAAATCCTTAGCCATGAAGGCGTAAGGCGGCAGCGAGTACATATGCTGCGCCACGAGGGAAGTGACTACCCCCAAAGCCGCCAGGTGGATTCCCAACTGGAAGTGAAGGGAGTTGTTGTAAGTTTCGTACAACCCTTGGTGGGGTAGGTTAAATTGGCCTTCGCTCCGTCCGCTCAACAATCCAGCTTTGCTATCCAGCATTTCTTTGATGCTGTGACCGATGCCAAAGTTCGTGCGGTACATATGACCAGCCACGATGAACAGCACCGCGATCGCCAGATGGTGATGAGCCATGTCTGTTAACCAGAGAGACTCGGTTTGCGGATGGAAACCACCCAGGAAGGTCAGAATGGCCGTGCCAGAACCTGTACCTGTACCAAAGATATGGCTGGGCGCATCAGGATTCTGGGCATACACGCCCCAATTACCAGTGAAGAAAGGAGCTAAACCAGCGGGGTGAGGCATTCTGGTCAGGAAGTTATCCCAACCCACATGCTGACCACGGGACTCAGGAATCGCGACGTGGATCAAGTGTCCAGCCCAAGCCAGGGAGCTAACCCCAAACAAACCAGCCAAGTGGTGGTTGAGGCGAGACTCAGCGTTCTTGAACCAGGACAAGCTAGGACGAAACTTGGGTTGCAGGTGCAACCAGCCAGCGAACAGGAAGATTGCCGACAGAATCAGCAAGAACACTGCGCCGCTGTACAAGTCACCAGCCGTCCGCATCCCGATCGTGTACCACCAGTGGTACACACCGGAGTAAGCGATGTCTACAGGGTAGTTTGCGCCACCTTGAGAAAAGGCATCGATCGCAGACTTACCAAATTGAGGGTCCCAAATCGCGTGCGCAATGGGACGGATGTTCAGTGGATCTTTTGTCCACTGTTCAAAGTTGCCTTGCCAAGCTACGTGGAACAGGAGTCCCGAAGTCCACAGAAAGATGATAGCGACGTGCCCAAAGTGGGAAGAAAAGATCTTTTGATACAGATTCTCTTCCGTCATACCATCATGACTTTCAAAGTCGTGGGCTGTGGCGATCCCGTACCAGAGCCGACGAGTCGTCGGATCTTGAGCGAGGTCCTGGCTAAATTTAGGGAATTTAGTTGCCATTTTTTATTTGTTCTCCTCGCGCGTTAGCCCAATGCAAGTGTGCGAGCCAGGAAGAATGCCCAAGTTGTAGCAATTCCTCCCAGGAGATAGTGAGCCACACCAACTGCCCGACCCTGAATAATACTCAGAGCACGAGGCTGGATAGCAGGAGCCACTTTCAGCTTATTGTGTGCCCAAACAATGGACTCGATCAACTCTTGCCAGTAGCCACGACCACTAAACAGGAACATGAGGCTGAAGGCCCAAACGAAGTGAGCGCCCAGGAACATGAGGCCATAAGCAGACAGAGCCGAACCGTAAGAGGTAATCACCTGAGTGGCTTGCGCCCACAGGAAGTCACGCAACCAACCGTTGATCGTAATGGCGCTTTGAGCAAAGTTACCGGCGGTGATGTGAGCCACAGAACCATCAGGATTCACAGTCCCCCACACGTCGGACTGCATCTTCCAAGAGAAGTGGAAAATTGCCACAGAGATGGAGTTATACATCCAGAACAGCCCCAAGAAGACATGATCCCAACCAGATACCTGGCAGGTGCCGCCCCGACCGGGACCGTCGCAGGGGAAACGGAAACCGAGATTTGCTTTGTCTGGAATCAAACGAGAGCTACGAGCAAACAGCACACCCTTCAACAGAATCAGTACGGTGACGTGAATCGTGAAAGCGTGAATGTGATGCACCATAAAGTCAGCCGTGCCCAAGGCGATCGGCATCATGGCAACTTTGCCACCCACAGCAACCACATCACCACCAAATGCAAAGCTCGCAGGAGCCAAAGCATTGGGGGCAGTGCCACCGGGCGCTAAGGTATGCAGATTTTGCACCCACTGCGCAAACACCGGCTGGAGCTGGATTGCCGTGTCAGAGAACATATCCTGAGGACGACCTAACGCCCGCATGGTGTCATTGTGGACGTACAGACCGAAACTGTGGAAGCCCAGGAAGATACAAACCCAGTTCAAGTGGGAAATGATCGCATCCCGGTGACGCAGAACGTTATCCAGTACGTTGCCACGATTCACAGCGGGATCGTAGTCACGCACCATGTAAATGGCTCCATGCGCGGCACCACCCACGATGAAGAAGCCGCCTAACCACATGTGGTGAGTAAACAGCGACAGTTGGGTAGCGTAGTCGGTTGCCATATAGGGATAGGGCGGCATGGCATACATGTGCTGAGCCACGATGATGCTCAGGGAGCCAACCATGGCCAGGTTGATGGCGAGTTGGGCATGCCAGGAGGTGGTCAGCACTTCGTAGAGCCCTTTGTGACCTTCACCCGTGATGATGATGGGGTCTTTGTGCGCCTCCAGAATTTCCTTCATGCTATGACCGATGCCCCAGTTCGTGCGGTACATGTGCCCCGCAATAATGAACAGAACTGCGATCGCCAGGTGGTGATGCGCCGTATCGGACAACCACAGGCTCCCGGTCACAGGATTGAGACCACCTTTGAAGGTGAGGAAGTCAGAATACACGCCCCAGTTCAGCGTGAAGAACGGGGTTAATCCTTGCTTGAAGCTGGGATACAGATCCGTCATCAACTGCTTGTTGAGAATGAACTCGTGAGGCAGTGGAATGTCCTTCGGTGCAACACCCGCATCCAACAGCTTGTTAATCGGCAAAGAAACATGAATCTGGTGGCCAGCCCAGGACAAAGAGCCTAAGCCAAGCAGACCAGCCAAGTGGTGGTTGAGCATGGACTCAGCATTCTGGAACCACTCCAGCTTGGGTGCCCGCTTGTGGTAGTGGAACCAACCAGCGAACAGCATCAAGCCGGCCATCACCAAACCACCGATCGCGGTGCAGTAAAGCTGGTAGCTGTTTGTAAAGCCGGAGGCGCGCCACAGATAAAACAATCCAGAGGTAATCTGGATTCCGTGGAAGCCACCACCAACATCCGCATTCAAAATTTCTTGACCAACAATAGGCCAGACAACCTGAGCGCTGGGTTTAATTGCAGTCGGGTTGGCTAACCAAGCTTCATAGTTTGAAAACTTCGCGCCGTGAAAATACATCCCACTCAGCCAGATGAAGACAACGGCTAAGTGACCAAAGTGAGCGCTGAAGATTTTACGAGATACGTCTTCTAAGTCAGAAGTATGGCTATCAAAGTCGTGGGCGAGAGCATGAAGATTCCAAATCCACGTTGTGGTTTTTGGTCCTCTCGAGAGACCGCGATCGAAATGTCCCGGTTGTGACCACTTCTCAAACGAAGTAGGCACTGGGTCCTTATCGACAACAATCCTCACTTTGTTCTCCCCCGTTGGGGTAGTTGTCATTGAGACTCTCCTCTCTCTAGACAAGGAACGAGGAATCCCCCCTTCGCAGACTCACTCTGATTGACGGCTCCGTGTTCCCTCCAAAAGGCATCGCAGCACGAGTTGAAAACAATAGGCATGATTCCAGAGGTGCTGCATCGCGGAGAGAACCGTCCAACGCCCTGTTGAGGGAATCAGGAGATCAGAGTGACCAGAACCAGTTGAACTGTGAAAAGTCCCACATGTAAGGTTAGAAGCCTGATCGGGGTTCTCATCGAGACATTATAGGATCGCTTCACATCCCTTTTAAGCGGGTTAACAATAATTAAAAACCGCTGAATCAAAGATGTGGCTTGGGTTGCGAATCCACGCCGCTCAATAAAAGTCAAGACTTAATCTAGCCAATTAAACAAAATGAAACAATACAAAATACAACAAAACATTTGAACCGTCAGGATTGGAAAGTTTGACACTTGAACGATTGAATTTCTTCTATTTCTACGCCTTTGATCACCCTATTTGTTGCAAATAAAGTCACACACGGCATAAATTGGGGACGATCGCAGACTGATAAAATTAATTCTTAGCTGTTTTTTCATTAAATTATGTAACCTGCAATGTACTGAATTATTGCCTTCTTTTCCTGGGAAGTATAGAGTTTTCGATATCTCAACCCTCAATACTTTCAATGAATGGGTCAGAAGCCGTCAATCTTATCCACAACGTTGTGTGCTTTCTAACACCATAGATGGAAATCGTGTTGCGACTTGACCAGGTCGATTAAGAAAACAGTCGCTAGGCACTGAGAAATATTATGAGGACACCGAGACGGAGGCCAACGATTCCGCTATAGTTCCCTATGAAAGCCATAAGGAGCGGATTGCTGGTGTTTGGAACGATCGATTGGGGCAAGATTGCCAAAGCTTCGACTGCAACCTTATTAGTGGTGCTGCTGACTCTACATCCCATCGCCACCCCTCCGGCGATCGCGGCGTGGGGAAGAAAGGCCGATCGTAAAGAGACCACTCAGCCGACCAAAGTAGCAGGCAAACTGACTGAGGTTGCTCCCCCTGCCGCCATTCAAGAGCTGCGACAGGCTTTTGAGACCAATCAACCCCAGGTCACAATTCAAAGCCCACGCCCCGATGAAATTTTAGCCGATGACACCATATCTGTGCAGTTTCAGGTAAAAGACCTAACATTATTCAAGAATCCAGATCTGGGCTTGGGGCCTCATCTCCACGTTTTTCTCGACAATCAGCCCTATCAAGCCGTTTATGACACAACCAAGCCCCTGATTCTCGAAAAACTATCACCCGGAACCCACACCATCCGAGCATTTGCCTCCCGCCCTTGGCATGAAAGTTTCAAGAATGAGGGAGCCTTTGCCCAAACGACTTTTCACATATTCACAAAAACGGGTGATAACAGCCCAGAGGCCAACTTGCCCTTGTTAACCTATAGCCGTCCGCAAGCGACCTATGGGGCAGAACCAATCATGCTCGACTTTTATCTGACCAACGCCCCGCTGCATCTGGTGGCCCAGGAAGATAAAAAAGATGACATTGCCGATTGGCGCATCCGCTGCACGATTAACGGCGATCGCTTCATTCTGGATCAATGGCAACCGCTCTATCTCAACGGATTTAAGCCCGGGAAGAACTGGGTCCAGCTTGAGTTTTTGGATGAGAATGGTAATCCCATTAAAAATGAATTCAACAACACAGCTCGCGTCATCACCTACGAACCCGGCGGTAAAGATGCTTTATCAAAACTAGTGCGGGGTGATTTGAGCGGGGCGAATGCGCGGGGCATCGTCGATGCAAATTA
>Ga0224722_1002195_pt1 | contig 10470 bp, 12 predicted proteins | sample Balambano_FR1_Me_FD_161646 | JGI IMG/M metagenome (GOLD analysis project Ga0224722, IMG submission 161646) | Freshwater sediment microbial communities from Lake Towuti, South Sulawesi, Indonesia - Balambano_FR1_MetaG | ecosystem: Environmental > Aquatic > Freshwater > Lake > Sediment | place...
GTATTATAGAGATCTAGGTACTTTTTTTGAATTATGGGATCGCTTTAAAAATCCAAGGGGTACGGAAAAGGCAACCTTAGCTGAAGAGCGGGAGCTTTACGACATCGTTAAGGGAACTGAAATTGAAGCGCGTCTTTCTTTACAGGATTTATATGGATTTTTACATCTTCCGTTTGCTTCAAGGGAGCAAGCCTTAATTCAGCAATGGTATGAAACGATTTTTGCAATCATTAATAACGAAGACCTGCCAGAGCCAAATATAAAAAAGCGAACATTGGAGGACCTCGAGTTATCGTATAAGAAACTAGGTTTACATTTATTGTTTTTATATCGCTTAGATCGGAGAACAGAGGCAATTTATTGGGAAAGAGTAAGGGATGAGTTGAGTGACGAGGTCCATGAAAAGCTTCAAACAGATGTTGGTTCTTTTGCAAAAAGATGCCGTAGTTGTGGACGACATTTGCCATGGAACTATGAATTTCCGATTTGTGACCAATGCCATTCAGTCCGCTATAAAAGATCATAAGGATTATTTTGTATAACGATTTGCATAGCTAGAGGCAACGAAGGAATCCGGTTTGATCTTAGGTTCAAAACCCATTGATTCGATTCTTGTGACCATTTCTTCCACGTATTCACGGGTTTTGTTTCGCTGTCCTGAACCAATATCGATATGTCCTTCCATCGTAAATGAGGCACCATGGTATATATGGGGAAGAACGATATCAATAAGACGATTTTTATGTGCTTCCGTAAATAGGGAGACAATTCTTTCGGTAAGAGTCGTTTCATAGGAAATCCGCTCATGAAGCTGTTTCATTTCTCTAGGTTCTACAACCTTCCGAATACAGGCCCAGGCACCTTTACCGATGTTTTGAATGACAACTCCGCTGATAAAAAGGGTACGGTTATGATGAACCTGTGAGTCTGTTCCAACCATCAGACGGTAGTTTCCACTGGGGTGCAGCTGCATAAACGTAATAATTCTTTCGAATATATCTTCAAATGACATGTGATTTTCTTGAAGATTTTGAAACAGAAATATGTCCTTTTGATTATAAGACAAACCGCCACCTACTTTCGCATGCTCTTAGAAAAGTATATGGCTTATACTCAAGGAAGTTGTCATCTTTCTTTTCTTCTATAAATAACCAGAATTCAGTGTAGAGTAGATTTACATAGATTGAATTTCTTTGACATATATTAGTAGGGCTGAAACGATTAATAAAGGAGCATAGATATTGTACCGGTATAAAATTACATTTATCGTCTTAAGTCTACTATTTACATGGTTTTCACCTGCTCTCACGGCTACTGCTCCCCATGTAAAAGCAAATACTCAAGGCTCTGTTCTTAGTCAGCAATTGGATTCGTTTATTAATGATGAGCCACTTTTAGCGGGAGCAATGGTAGGTGTTAGTATTAGAAACCAACAAACAGGGGAGTTAATATATGATCATCTCGGATCTACAAGACTTAGGCCTGCTTCAAATTTAAAGTTATTAACGGCGGCAAGTGCCTTGGAAGTTCTTGGTGAAAACTATACTTTCTCTACTAAGCTTTTTGTAAATGGAAGGATTGAAAAAGGAGTACTAAAGGGAGATGTTATCTTACAGGGGGGTGGGGACCCTACCCTACAGCAAGCTGATTTACGAACCTTTGCTCAAAGTCTAATGGAGATCGGAATTAAAAGAATTGGTGGACAAATCCTTGGAGACGATACAAGGTATGATGATATTCGTTATTCCATTGATATGCCTTGGAGCGATGAAGAAGCTTATTATGGCGCAGAAATATCTGCATTAACTTTATCACCAGATCAGGATTATGATGCGGGGACAGTAGCAGTAGAAGTAAAGCCAGCAAAAAAGGTTGGAGAAAAAGTAAGTTTTACGATGAGGCCAGAAAATACATATGTTCATGTTGTAAATGAAGCAATAACAAGTGCAAAAGATAATAAGGAGGACCTTACGTTCTCAAGGGATCACTCTACCAATATCATTACCATTTCTGGTCAAATTCCTCAAGGTGCGGCAAGTGAACGTGAATGGATAGCAGTTTTTCATGCTAGTAAGTTTGTTGTGCATCTTTTTGAAGAGGAGTTAAAAAAAGTTGGTATCAAAGTGGATAAAGGTTACCGCCTAGGTGTGACACCAAGTAATGCGCGTTTAATCTATGAGCAGAAATCGATATTACTAAAAGATTTATTACTTCCGTTTATGAAGCTTAGCAATAATGTCCACGGTGAACTATTGATGAAGGAAATGGGGAAAGTTACAAAAGGAACGGGTAGTTTTGAAGCAGGATTAGCTGTTATGAATGAGAAGCTAACCCCATTAGGAATGGAATTTGCCAACCAAGTGATAAGAGATGGTTCAGGGATATCTCATGTGAATTTAGTACAACCGAATGAAATTACGAAACTGTTGTTTTCCATTCAATCAAGGAGCTGGTTCCCAAGCTATTATCGTGCCTTGCCAGTAGCTGGAGCCAAGGAAAAACTAGTAGGTGGAACATTACGATATCGGATGAAGCAAGAACCTTTAGTAGGGAATGTTGTTGCCAAAACAGGAACGTTAACGACGGTAAGCTCCATTTCCGGTTACGTAAAAACGAGATCAAAGGGTAACTTAGTATTTTCTATCCTAATAAATAATGTGATTGATGAAGAAAAAGTCAAAAAAGTAGAAGACCAAATGATAGCTATATTAGCGAATCAATAAAGAACCTAGGGAACCAGCCCTAGGTTCTATTCCTTTTCTTTCGGTTGATACTTTAATAACTTCATTAGCTTCTCTGTTGAGGCTTTAAACGTGTAAAAGTGAGGATGGTTTTCGTCATCCCATATGAGGATATATGGATCTTCCTCCTCATATGAAAAAATAAGAACAGCTTCATTGACAAAATCATTAAACCATTCATTTTTTAAGGTGAATGGTGGATCTAGAGGAATCTTTACCATCACACCTTTTTTCGGAAGGGGATCTAGATTTTTGTATACGCCTGAAATACTTTTAATCATTTTTTCTGTTTCCTTTTGAATATCAGTAGTTACAGGACTTTCCTGAACCACTTTTCCTTCTACGATATCAAAAATCTCAACAGGCTTTTGTTCGGCAAAACTAGAAAGAGGGGCTAGAAGGGAAAATACGAAACAAATAACTAGAATTTTAATTTTCATTATACATCACCTCATAGCTATTATTCCCAATTTAACCGAAATTTTGCTAAAATTAAAGAAGTTGAAAAAAGAGGCATCCAAAATGAATATTATTCATGCACAGTTGAAAATAAAGCCAGAAAAACGTGAAAAAACAATCATGTAAATGGTTGTTTTTTTTTCTGTTTGGGGAAGTTAAGAAGAATGGAGGAAAGGTGAAAACATGAAGATGTTATGTATTGATGGTGGAGGAATAAGAGGGGTTTTTGCAGTTGCCATTCTTCAGGAATTAGAAAAAGATATAGGAATAAGTATTCGAGATTCCTTTGACCTTGTTGCGGGTACGAGTACAGGCTCAATTATAGCTGCTTCGATTGCTGTAAAAAGGGAAATGGATGAGCTCCTCGAGGGGTACCGGCACTTTGGCAGAAAAATCTTTAAGCGGAAAGCAAGAATCGGCTTATTTCGCAGTATTTATAGTGATCGTGATCTACGTCGCTTTATTCAAAAAGCATTCAAGGAGCAATCGCTTTCTGAGGTAGGTATGCCACTATTAATTCCTGCAGTTAATGTAACGGAGGGGAAACCATATGTTCATCGATCGCATTATGCCATTCATGAAAAAGGCGAAAATGATCATATAAAGCTCTGGGATGCTGTCTTATCCTCATGCTCTGCTCCTATCTATTTTCCACCTAACAATATAAATAATGAATTTATTACCATAGATGGAGGACTCTGGGCCAACAATCCTTCACTCGTGTGTATTACGGAAGCGATGAACCATTACGAATTAAATATAGAACAAATAAAAATATTATCGATTGGGCTTGGTCAACAAAAAATCAATTTCAATTCTAAAAAATCACATTTGTGGGGGATTAAGCACTGGATGCCTTTCCGGTTACATACGATGACCTTTACCCCAAAGCTCTTGGACCTTGCTCTCCATTTATCCTCGGAATCTATCTCGTATCAGTGTCAACATTTACTTGGAGAAAACTACTTACGATTAAATACGGATTTAGGCAAAGAAGTTCCTTTCGACCAGGTAGAGACAGTTGAATGGCTAATAGAATTAGGCAGACAAGTATACAAAGAGAAAAAGCAGCAAATTTTGCAGTTTATACAAACCTAAAATGAGGATGCAGAAACGAGCATCCTTTTTCATTTTGGACAGACGTTTTAAATTATAGTAAAATGAGCCTCAGATTTAGATAGAGGAGAAAGATAGATGAAGTTTATATCTTGGAATGTGAATGGTTTAAGAGCTTGTGTAAAAAAAGGCTTTTTAGACTATTTTAATGAAATGAATGCAGATTTCTTCTCGTTACAAGAAACGAAGCTGCAAGAAGGTCAAATTGGTTTACAGTTAGACGGTTATTATCAATTTTGGAATTACGCAGAAAAGAAAGGTTATTCAGGCACTGCCATCTTTACAAAACATAAGCCACTCTCCGTTTCATATGGTGTGGGTGAAAATGAATCGCAGTCAGAAGGGCGAATTATTACTCTTGAGTATGAAAACTTCTACCTAGTAAATGTGTATACACCAAATTCACAACGTGATTTAGCTAGATTGCCCCTCCGGTTGCAATGGGAGGATGAATTATCTGACTACTTAACTCAACTAGATAAGATAAAACCGGTCATCTATTGTGGGGATTTGAATGTGGCCCATGAAGAGATTGATTTAAAAAATCCAAAAAGCAATATCGGAAATTCTGGTTTTACGACGGAAGAAAGAGGTAAAATGTCCAACCTGCTAAACTCTGGCTTTGTGGACTCCTTTCGCTACTTATACCCAGAACAAAAAGATACGTACACTTGGTGGAGCTATATGAGCAAGGTCCGAGAAAGGAACATCGGATGGCGTATTGATTATTTCATTTTATCAAATAGGATTGCTACGAATTTAATAGACTCACAGATTCATTGCGATGTGATGGGAAGTGACCACTGCCCGGTATGCATTGAAGTGAGTTTGTAAAAACTGTAGATAGCAGTTACTTAGGAGGGTTCTCATGTTAAAAGAATCAATACAGAACTTAATGAAAAATCAAAGCAAGGTTGAATTGTATCCAGAGGAATACGATTTTGTCATAAACAATGGATTAATTAACACGGCCATAGAAGTTGTCAAAATTGATGAGAAATCTAGATTTTTTGATGCCTATATAGAACGCTCAAATAAGGAAACAGAAGAATTTCTGGGAGAGGAAAATACGAACTTCTTAACTGAGCGGATTACGTATTTTAAGGAACATATGAATGAGTTTCTGTATATGGAATCGAAATGGTTTGCGTTAATTGGAATCGATGCGATTTCCTTTGAAGTTGACGACTTATTTGGAACATATGACGTGATGCTCGGACTCAAAATTCAAAAGAAGTATTCCTCACAGCTTAGAGACTATTTTGCACAACACTCAAAAGATCCTGAAGAGCCTGTAGACTTAATGTTCGACGCGCAAGAAGGCATTTGGAATATCAATTTTTCCCTACATACACTTCCTGGTTTTCGCGAGGATATGACCGTTGCGGAGGCTTACCAATTGGTATACTCATTTATCTTTTCATTTGTTCAAACGATTTAAATTAATGATATATTAATTAGACAAGAACATAGGATAGAGAGTACATGCTCAACTTTATTAGGAGGAAATAAAATGAAGCTGTTAAAATGGATTTGTATGGTTGCCCTAGCTTTGGTAGTGATCAGTTCAAATCAAATGGTTTATGCCTCGACTGATTCAAATGATGAGGAAAGTATTAATGAAAAATTTGGTCTACCGATTGTTGTATATGGTGCAGCCTTGTCCGACAGTCAGAAAGAAGAGGTAAGAGACCTGCTGGGGATAAAGGATACAAGTAAAGTAACAGAAATCACCGTAACAGGGGAAGACCTTGTTTATTATATTGATGGAGATAAAAACTCTAATATGTATTCCTCCACAAAGATCACTCGTAAGGAAAAAGGGGAAGGCCTGGTTATTAACCAAGTTACACAAGAAAATATTACAGAAGTAACGAGTGAAATGTATGCCAATGCTCTATTAACTGCGGGAATAGAGGACGCAGTCGTAGATGTAGCATCACCTGTAAAAGTAAGTGGACACTCCGCTCTTGTTGGTATTTATAAAGCTTATGACGAGGGTGAAGGGACAGAGCTAAATCAAGAACGTACTGAAGTAGCGAATGAAGAACTAACTTTAGCCACAGATCTAGCCAAAAAAGAAGGGCTCGATGAAGATAAGGTAAGTGAGCTGCTAACGGAAATAAAGAAAGAAATAGCCGAACAAAAACCAGCAACAAAGGAAGAATTGGAGCAATTGATTGACGAGAAGCTCCAAACCTTAAATGTTCAATTAAGTGCAGAAGATCGCCAGCTACTAATTGACCTTTTTGAAAAAATGCGTAATCTCAATATTAATTTTGATAATGTTCAATCACAGCTAGAAGATCTATCCAAGGATATCCAAAATCGTATTGAGAATGCAATTAGCGAAAACAAAGGGTTTTTGGACACCATTGCAAATTTTTTTAAGTCGTTTATTGATAGTTTGAAGAGCTTATTTTCATAAACTTTAAATCCCACTATAAAGTGGGATTTTTTCATGTGAGCAGAATGATTTACAGCGAATTATAGGAGCGGTACAATTAACAAATCACAAGTTTGTTTAATTACTTTTTGTTGTTGCAAACTATGGTTCATAAACAAGTAAATTATGTTGTAGGTGGGATTTCTATGAAAATCGAAGTATGGTCAGATTTTGTTTGTCCATTTTGTTATATTGGAAAAAGAAGACTAGAGGAAGCAATTAATCAATTTGAACATAAAGATCAAGTAGAGGTAGAGTTTAAAGCATTCGAATTGGATCCTAACTCTCCGATGGAGCCTACTATGAAGATTCATGAGGCATTGGCAAAAAAATATGGGATGAGTGTGGAGGAAGCGAAACGAGCAAATGAAAATTTGGCGAAACAAGCGGTTTCTGTCGGATTACAATTCTGCTTTGATGATATGAAGCCTTGTAATACCTTTGATGCTCACCGTTTAGCCAAATATGCCCAAACGGTAGGAAAAGAAAAGGAACTGACTGAAAAGCTTTTGTATGCTTATTTTACGGAGAACAAACAGTTATCTAAAAAAGATGTATTAGTAGCAATTGCTGAAAGTGTGGGTATTGAAAGAGTGGAAGCAATGAAAGTGTTAGACGATAACACTCTTTATGCGAATGATGTTCGTATTGATGAAACGATGGCACAGCAATACAAAATAACAGGCGTACCATTCTTTGTTGTAAATAATAAATATGGTATTTCCGGAGCGCAGCCTTTGGAAACCTTTAAAAACGTACTAGAAAAGGTTTGGGAAGAGGAGAATTCAATTAGCCCACTTCAAAATCTATCTTCAGATGAGGCGGGAGTATGTACGGATGATTCTTGTGAGATCCCAGAGAAGTAAATTTTACAAAAGGAGTGAGAAGATTGAAGTTAGAAGGGAAAAAAATCATCCAGTTGGTAAGCAATGACTTCGAGGACTTAGAATTATGGTATCCTGTTTTGCGACTTCGTGAAGAAGGGGCAATCGTTGATATTGTAGGGGAAAAAGAAGGAGAAACGTATATCGGGAAATATGGAGTTCCTATTAAATCAGATCGAGCCTTTACAGATATTAACCCAGAAGATTACGACGCCATTCTTGTTCCCGGTGGATGGTCACCGGATTTATTAAGAAGATTTGAATCGATTCTCAGCATGGTTCGTTCTATGGATCAGGCAGAAAAACCGATTGGCCAAATCTGTCACGCTGGATGGGTATTAATCTCTGCAAAAATCTTATCAGGCCGAAAGGTAACAAGTACTCCAGGGATTAAAGATGATATGATCAATGCGGGAGCTGAGTGGGTGGATGTTCCAGTTATCGTGGATGGACATATTATCTCGAGTCGCCGTCCACCAGATTTACCTGACTATATGAGAGAATTTATAGCAGTTTTAGCTAGTAAGTAGTCACCACTCATTTGAGTGGTTTTTTGATGTTATGAATCTTTTTTACCATTATCCCGTATATAAGATAAGTTAAACCTTCTTTTCATTTCTTAAAGATATGATACTATATAGAAAAAGCTGGTAAGAAAATGAGGTTTGATTCGTGTTAAAAAAACCAATATCAAAAAGAAATTGGGGCATTTCGCCATATATTTGGAGCGTTATCAGTATACTTCCTTTTTATTTTATCTTCCAATCATCTTCGACACCTGAAATTGTTGCAGGAATCGTACTGACTGTCATATTTTTCATTACCTTACGGTTTGCGTTCTTATCAAAACGTTGGCCAGTCTACTTATGGACGATTATATTAATTAGTATTTCTATTACCATGGCTATTCTTTTTTCGTTTGTGTACTTTGCTTTTTATATAGCTTATTACAACGGTAATATAAAAAAACGTGTTGCATTTATGACTTTATACGTGATTCATCTTGTCGCAACCACGTTTGCAATCAATTACAATGTGGTTCTACAAGATCCTCAGTTTATAAGACAGCTGCCATTTGTCATTATCATCTGGATAAGTGTTATTTTATTACCTTTTAATATATATAATCGTAAGAAGCAAGAGGTGCTTGAAGAAAAGTTGGAGGATGCGAACAAGCGGATAGCCGAATTGGTGAAACAAGAGGAAAGGCAACGGATTGCTCGCGATTTACATGATACATTGGGACAAAAGCTTTCTCTCATCGGCTTAAAAAGTGACTTAGCTCGAAGATTGATTACAAAGGATCCTGAACAGGCCAAGGATGAGTTAGGGGATGTGCAGCAGACTGCAAGAACTGCTTTAAATGAGGTTCGACAATTAGTATCACAAATGAGAGGGATTCGGCTAGATGAAGAAATTGTACTCGTAAGACAAATATTAAAAGCGGCAGATATTGAGTTTATCTATAGTCAAGAAAAACCAGTTACTAATGTATCACTATTTCTTGAAAATATTTTAAGTATGTGTATTAAGGAAGCAATAACGAATGTCGTTAAGCATAGTCAGGCGAATGTCGTTCAGCTGACTATTAAACAATCATCAAAAGACATAACGATAATTGTACAAGACGATGGGATAGGTATTTGGCAAAAACATGGCGAAACATCTGGGCATGGATTAGTGGGGATGAGAGAACGTCTTGATTTTGTTAATGGAAGTCTAAAAATCATCGGTGATGGTGGAACCAAACTTATTATGAAGGTGCCTCTTGTACAGGTCGCAAAGGAGGGGAATTCAATATGATCAAAATCGTCATAGCAGAGGACCAGCGGATGCTGTTAGGAGCTTTAGGCTCTCTTCTAAGTCTAGAGGATGATATGGAAGTGATTGGGAAAGCGAATAATGGAAATGAAGCTGTTTCCCTTGTGAAACAATTACATCCTGATGTTTGTATCATGGATATTGAAATGCCTGAAAAGACAGGGCTTGAAGCGGCTGAAGAGTTAAAGGGTGGAAACTGTAAAGTAATTATTCTAACGACATTTGCGCGTTCAGGCTATTTCCAGCGAGCGCTAAAAGCGGGAGTAAGAGGGTATCTTTTAAAGGATAGTCCAAGTGAAGAATTGGCCAGTTCAATTAGAAATATTGTAGCTGGCAAGCGAATTTATGCACCTGAACTAATGGATGATCTTTATACTGAGGAAAATCCTTTAACGGAAAGAGAACGCGCGGTTCTTGAGCTTGTTGCGGACGGGAAGAATACGAAGGAGATCGCTGAGCAGTTAAACATTAAAACAGGAACGGTTAGAAATTACATATCAGCAATTTTGGAGAAACTTGAGGTTACGAACAGAATTGAAGCTATTACACAATCTAAAGAAAAAGGCTGGTTTAAGTAAAACTCTTATACACGCCTAATGGCCTACCATAGGATAAATTCCTATGGCTTTTTTTTATTGAAAATTGGTCATATGCCTTTAACACATCAAGAAGTATCGTGACATAACCTATATTAAAAAGGTAGGAGGGATTTGAATGAGCAATAAAGAAGAATTTGAAAAAATTTCAAAACAAAGTATGGATTTATTAATTAATGCTACGTTAAAAAGACATGGCATAAATATTAATACAAAGCCACAGCTTTCAGATGAAGATAAAGCAGAATTAAAGAGTCTAATTGAAGGTCTTAAGCAAAACGTGGAGTCTCTAACTAATATTACAAAAAAGTAATGGGTAAAAGTGGTTGTGACAAGCAACCACTTTTTCTAGTTTATTACCTAAAAAAATGACTAGTCTATAGTCCATTTTTCTATAAATATAGTCT
>Ga0224722_1002196_pt1 | contig 10468 bp, 7 predicted proteins | sample Balambano_FR1_Me_FD_161646 | JGI IMG/M metagenome (GOLD analysis project Ga0224722, IMG submission 161646) | Freshwater sediment microbial communities from Lake Towuti, South Sulawesi, Indonesia - Balambano_FR1_MetaG | ecosystem: Environmental > Aquatic > Freshwater > Lake > Sediment | place...
CGCTGCAGAATGAGCGCGATTTCACGCTGGATCTGCTGTCCGACCCGACGGGTCCGGCTAAATTCTCTGGCCATATTCTATCCTGCGATAAAAGGGGGCCGCGGCCCCCTATTTAATCTGACTCCAGCCTTACAGAGTCCGTTGAATTTCAACGGTCTCGTAAACTTCGATCTGGTCGCCTTCGCGTACGTCGTTGTAGTTCTTGACCGCGATACCACACTCGTAGCCGTTCTTGACTTCGTTGACGTCATCCTTGAAGCGACGCAGGGATTCCAGCTCGCCTTCATAGATAACCACGTTGTCGCGCAGAACGCGAATGCGGTTGGAACGCTTGACCACACCTTCGGTGACCATACAGCCGGCCACGGCACCAAACTTCGGTGACTTGAACACGCTGCGCACTTCGGCCAGACCGATGATTTCCTGACGGTACTCGGGGGCCAGCATGCCGCTCATGGCCTGCTTCACTTCGTCGATCAGGTCATAGATGACGGAGTAGTAACGCAGGTCCAGGCTCTCGGCCTCGATGACCTTGCGTGCAGAGGCATCGGCACGGACGTTGAAGCCCACCAGGATGGCGCTGGACGCGGCAGCCAGGGTAGCGTCGGTTTCGGTGATACCACCCACGCCGGAACCCACGATCTTCACCTTCACTTCGTCGGTGGAGAGCTTGACCAGGGCATCGCAGATCGCTTCCACGGAACCCTGTACGTCAGCCTTGATCACCACGTTCACTTCGGACACTTCGCCCTCGGTCATGTTGGCGAACATGTTTTCCAGCTTGGCCTTCTGCTGGCGAGCCAGCTTGACTTCGCGGAACTTGCCTTGACGGTAGAGCGCCACTTCACGGGCTTTCTTCTCGTCACGCACGACAGTGGCTTCGTCACCGGCAGAGGGAACGCCGGACAGGCCGAGGATTTCCACCGGCAGGGACGGACCCGCTTCCTTGATCTCGCGACCCAGCTCGTCACGCATGGCACGGACACGACCATATTCTAGGCCGCACAGCACGATGTCGCCCTGACGCAGGGTACCTTCTTGTACCAGCACGGTAGCAACCGGGCCACGACCCTTGTCCAGGAAGGACTCGATCACGACGCCGTTGGCCATGCCGTCAACCACCGCTTTCAGCTCCAGTACTTCGGACTGGATCAGGATGGCTTCCAGCAAGTCATCGATGCCCTGGCCGGATTTGGCGGAGACATGGACGAACTGGCAATCGCCACCCCAGTCTTCAGACATGACGTTGTAACGGGCCAGCTCGGTCTTGACGCGATCCGGATCTGCTTCCGGCTTGTCGATCTTGTTGACCGCCACCACCAAGGGCACTTCAGCGGCCTTGGCGTGCTGGATGGCTTCGATGGTTTGCGGCATCACGCCATCATCGGCAGCAACGACCAGCACCACGATATCGGTGGCCTTGGCACCACGAGCACGCATGGAGGTAAACGCCGCGTGACCCGGGGTATCCAGGAAGGTGATCATGCCACTGTCGGTTTCGACGTGGTAAGCACCGATATGCTGGGTAATACCACCGGCTTCGCCCGCAGCAACCTTGGCCTTGCGGATGTAGTCCAGCAGCGAGGTCTTGCCGTGGTCGACGTGACCCATGATGGTCACGACCGGCGCGCGCGGCTTGGCTTCGGAGGTCTCGTCACGATCGGACAGTACCGCCTCTTCCAGCTCGTTCTCGCGGCGCAGCACCACCTTGTGACCCATCTCCTCGGCGACCAGCTGAGCGGTCTCCTGGTCGATCACCTGGTTGATGGTGGCCATGGCACCCATCTTCATCATCACCTTGATGACTTCAACGCCCTTGACGGCCATCTTGTTGGCCAGGTCGGCCACAGTGATGGTTTCGCCGATCACCACGTCGCGGTTCACCGCAGCAGCCGGCTTGTTGAAACCGTGCTTCATGGCGTTCGGAGTGGCAACCTTGCCACGCTTGCCCTTGCGAGCACGCGGGTTGCGCGCATCGCGATCGTCTTCACGACGACCGGCCTTTTTCGGGCCCTTGGCAGCAGCGGCAGTGCGGCGGCTGGTCTCTTCCTTACGATCCAACTCATCTTCAGCCGCCTGAGCGTGCTTGTTGGTGGTCAGATGGTAATCGCTGCTCTCTTTGGCGCGAGCGGCTTCTTCTTCAGCCCAGCGGGCTGCGTTCTGTTCCGCCATGACACGAGCCTCTTCGGCTTTCTTCGCGGCGAGTTCCTCAGCCTTGGTCAAGGCTGCTTGTTCTTGTTGGCGCTTCAGTTCTTCTGCTTCGCGCTTGGCCATCTTTTCTGCCTCTTGCTGAGCTGTGCTACCGGCTGCTTTGGCGGGCTGTTGAGCCTGTCGAGCCTTTTGTTGTGCCTCGATCCGCGCCTTTTCCTCAGCTTCACGACGAGCCTGCTCAGCCTCACGGCGAGCCTTCTCTTCAGCGTCGAGACGGGCCTTCTCTTCGGCCTCGCGACGAGCTTTTTCTTCTGCTTCCAAACGCGCTGTTTCCTCGGCTTCCGCCTGGCGCTGTTCATCTTCCAGCGCCGAACGTCTTACATAGGTGCGAGACTTGCGCACTTCTACCTGCACTTCCTTGTTCTTGCCGCCAGTCCCCTGAACACTGATGGTGCTCTTGGTCTTGCGCTGCAAGGTCATGCGGGCAGGTGCGGCGACCTCGTCACCTCCATGCTGTTTCTTCAGATGGGCCAGCAGTGTCTGTTTCTCAGACTCGCTGACCATGTCGTCGGCCTTGCTCTTGCTGATACCGGCATCGACAAACTGCTGGAGAAGACGATCAACCGGTGTGTCGATGTCAGTGGCAAGTTGTTTGACTGATACTTCTGCCATTCATTTTCCTCCGTTTGATCTTACTCAGACTGCTCTTCTCCGAACCAACAGATATTACGAGCAGCCATAATCAGCTCACCGGCTTTCTCTGCCGTCAGCCCTTCAATATCAGCAAGGTCATCGATGCCTTGCTCTGCCAAATCTTCCAGGGTACCGATGCCGCGAGCGGCCAGTGCGTACGCCATTTCACGGCCAAGGCCGTTCAGATTGAGCAGTTCTTCGGAAGGTTCTACACCTTCAAAGGATTCTTCTTTGGCCAAAGCCTTGGTGGTCAGAGCATCTTTGGCGCGTTTGCGCAGCTCTTCCACCATGTCTTCGTCCAGGCCATCGATGGCCAGCAGCTCGTTGACCGGCACGAAGGCGATCTCTTCCAGAGTGGAGAAACCCTCTTCCATCAACAGGCTGGCGAAATCGTCATCGATGTCCAGAGTGCTGGTGAACAGCGTCAGGATGCGGTCGTTCTCGGCCTGGTGCTTGGCACGCATGTCCTCGACGGTCATCACGTTCAGCTCCCAACCGGTCAGCTGGGAAGCCAGACGCACGTTCTGACCGTTGCGACCGATGGCCTGGGCCAGGTTGGCGGCTTCCACGGCGATGTCCATGGTGTGGTTGTCTTCATCAACGATGATGGAGGCCACATCGGCAGGAGCCATAGCATTGATCACGTACTGGGCCGGGTTGTCATCGTACAGCACGATGTCGGCGCGCTCGCCGCTCAGCTCGGCGGAGACCGCCTGAACGCGGGCACCACGCATGCCGATACAGGCACCGATCGGGTCGATACGACGATCGTTGGTCTTCACCGCGATCTTGGCGCGGGAACCCGGATCACGGGCTGCGCCCATGATTTCGATCATCTCTTCACCGATTTCCGGTACTTCGATGCGGAACAGCTCTTTCAGGAAGTCCGGGCTGGAACGGCTGACGAACAGCTGGGAACCACGGGCTTCCGGACGCACGGCGTAGAGCAGACCACGGATGCGGTCACCCGGGCGGAAGGTCTCGCGCGGCAGCATGTCGTCGCGGAAGATCACGGCTTCGGCGTTGCTGCCCAGATCCAGGATCACGTTGTCGCGGTTGCTCTTCTTGACCACGCCGCTGATGATGGTGCCTTCCTTGTCCTTGAACTGGTCAACGACCTGGGAACGCTCGGCTTCGCGCACTTTCTGCACGATGACCTGCTTGGCAGTCTGGGTGGTGATGCGGTCGAAGGTGACAGAGTCGATCTGATCTTCGACGTATTCACCGATCTGGATTTCTGGCTGCTCGATCTGGGCAGCTTCCAGGGTAATCTCGGCGTAGGGGTTTTCCATCGCAGCTTGATCTGCAATGACCACCCAGCGGCGATAAGTGTCGTAGTCACCGGTCTTGCGATCGATCTCGACCCGAACTTCAATCTCGCCTTCGTATTTTTTCTTGGTCGCTGTCGCCAACGCGGTTTCCAGAGCCTGGAAAATCTTCTCGCGGGGTACCGCCTTCTCGTTGGAAACTGCGTCAACGACCAGCAAAATCTCTTTATTCATATCCGATAGCCTCGTTAACCAAAGTTCGGCACTATGTTCGCTTTTTGGATATTGGTGAAAGCCAACACTTCGTCCTTACCATCTACCGTCAGGGTGATCATGTCGCCCTGCACGGCTTTGATTACGCCTTTGAACTTGCGGCGGTTGTTTGTTGCCATCCGAAGCGTTACCGCCGCCTCTTGGCCAACGTATTTTTCGAACTGGGCAACCTTGAACAGGGGACGATCCAGACCCGGGGAAGACACCTCGAGGTAATACTCCTCGGTGATGGGATCTTCGACATCCATGATGGCGCCAACCTGATGGCTGACCTCAGCACAGTTCTCGACGCTCACGCCATGCTCGCCGTCGATATAGACGCGCAAGGTGGAGTGTTTACCCGCACGGATAAACTCAATACCCCACAGTTCAAAGCCCAAGGCAACGACAGGAGCCTCGAGCAGATCGGTCAAACGTTGTTCCAACGTAGCCAAAGTCACCCTCCGAAAAAACAAAAAAAGGGCATAAAGCCCAGATAGAAATTGGTTCAGAGTAAATTGCACATAACAAAAAGCCCCGATGTCAAATCGGGGCTTGGCGCTTTACCCTGATTGTCGCCTCGCAGCGACCGCCTTCCTGAGCGTAGGAAATGCGTGAAATTTGGTTGCGGGGGCCGGATTTGAACCGACGACCTTCGGGTTATGAGCCCGACGAGCTACCATGCTGCTCCACCCCGCGTCCGAAATCGTGCGAGATTATAGCCACTTCACCCTCGTCACACAAGACTGACTGGCTATAATACACCCGGTTACCCGGGCTCACTGCTTAATTGGTGCCGTGGGCGGGACTCGAACCCGCACACCCTAGAGCACTACCCCCTCAAGATAGCGTGTCTACCAATTCCACCACCACGGCAAAACTCTTACTCGGGAACGTCAGTGTCTTTCTTGACTGGCGCTTTGCTCTGCTCAACCTGTTGAGTTTGTTGCAGATTTTCCCATTCACTACCCTGTTTGACCTTGTTACTGGACATAGAGCCAAGCACCAAGCTAATCAAGAAGAACAGAGTAGCCAAAATCGCTGTTGTGCGGGTCAGGAAGCTGCCTGAACCACCGGAGCCGAATACGGTATTCGATGCCCCTGCGCCGAAGGAGGCGCCCATGTCAGCCCCTTTACCTTGCTGAATCATCACCAGACCAATCAGAGCCAGTGATACCAACAGATAAACGACCAAAAGAATCTCGTACATTTAACTTGCACCCTTTGCCGCTTCAACAATTCCTAAAAACGTCTGGTCATCGAGACTTGCTCCACCAATCAGGCCGCCGTCAACGTCGGGCTGGGCAAACAATTCTCTTGCATTGGCCGGCGTCACGCTCCCACCATAGATGATTCTGACTTTCTCACCTATGACCGGAGTATCCTCCGCCAAGCGACCACGTATAAAGGAATGAACCTCTTGTGCCTGCTCGGGTGTGGCGCATTTACCTGTACCTACAGCCCAAATCGGCTCGTAGGCGATGATAGCATTATCGAAAGCCATCGCGCCATTTTTCTCTATGACGATGTCCAGCTCTTCGGCGATCACCTCGAAGGTTCTTCTCGCCTGCCTCGCCGCCCCTGACTCACCCAAACAGAGGATGGGAATCAGACCTGCCGCTCTGGCTGCCGCAAACTTCTCTGCGACGATAAAACTGGTCTCACCAAAGAGACGCCTGCGCTCGGAGTGCCCTACCAGTACGTATCGACACCCTGCCTCGACCAGCATCTGACACGAAATTTCCCCCGTGTAAGCGCCCTGTCTGTGCTGGCTCACATTCTGAGCCCCCAACTTCATTGTCCGCTGCTCACCGAGCAATGCGGCCGTGAAGTCGAGATGCACATGGGATGGACACAAGACCACGTCTACTCGTTCATCAACGCCCTTCAGACATTGACCAGTAAACTGCTCTAACTGCGACCTACTACCGTGTAACTTCCAGTTGGCTGCTACAAACGGCTTGCGATGTCCCATCGGCAACTCCCTTGCGAAAGCGGGGCTGATAATATCCAGAGGATTGTCAGCTGACAAGCGCTATTTTCAAATTTTCGAATCGTTTGAACAAGATACAACCAGGGCGGCTTAAAATCCGCCCTTTTTGTTCATTAAAACGCCGATTCAACCTGTTGTGCGATGCGTTGGGCCATATCACGCACCTGCTGTTCATGTTCCCCTTCCACCATCACGCGGATCAGGGGTTCAGTGCCGGATTTGCGCAGCAGCACACGGCCACGACCGGCCAGCTCCTGTTCCACCTTGACCACTTCCTGCTGCACGGCGTCAGCCGCCAGCGGATCCTTGCCTTCGGCAAAACGCACATTGACCAGCACCTGCGGGAACTTGTTCATGCCGGAGCGCAGCTTGGCCAGCGGCATCTCGGCGGTGCAGATGGCGGTCAGTACCTGCAGGGCGGCGACGATGCCATCCCCGGTAGTGGTCTGATCCAGGCAGATGATGTGACCAGAGTTCTCGCCGCCGATGCGCCAGCCCTTCTCGTTCATCATCTCCAGCACGTAGCGGTCGCCCACCTTGGCACGGGCGAACGGGATGCCGAGAGTCTGCAGCGCCAGTTCCAGACCCATGTTGGCCATCAGGGTGCCCACCACGCCGCCCTTGAGGCGACCGTTGCGCAGTGCATCGCGGGCGATGATGTAGAGGATTTCATCGCCGTCGATGATGTATCCGGTGTTGTCCACCATCACCAGACGGTCGCCATCACCATCGAAGGCTACCCCCAGATCCGCCTTGCACTCCAGCACCTTGGCAGCCAGGGCTTCGGGGGCGGTCGAACCAACACCGTCGTTGATGTTGAGACCATCCGGGCTGCAGCCGATGGCGATCACTTCTGCCCCCAGCTCGCGGAACACGGAAGGCGCAATGTGGTAGGTCGCACCATGACCACAGTCCACCACCATCTTCAACCCTTCCAGGCTCAGATTGGAGGGGAAAGTGCTCTTGCAGAATTCGATGTAACGACCGGCGGCATCGTCGATGCGCAGTGCCTTGCCCAGCTCGGCGGACTCCACGCACTTGAGCTCGTGGTCCAGCTCGGCTTCGATGGCCATCTCGACTTCGTCAGGCAGCTTGGTACCGTCGGCGGAGAAGAACTTGATGCCGTTGTCGTAATAGGGGTTGTGGGAAGCGCTGATGACGATGCCGGCTTCGGCCCGGAAGGTACGGGTCAGGTAGGCGACGGCCGGGGTGGGCATGGGGCCCATCAGAATGGCCTTGAGACCCGCGGCGGACAGACCCGCCTCCAGTGCGGACTCCAGCATGTAGCCGGAGATGCGGGTATCCTTGCCGATCAGCACCTTGCGAGTACCCTTCTTGGAGAGCACCTTGCCCGCAGCCCAGCCCAGTTTCATCACGAAATCCGGGGTGATCGGGTATTCACCCACCTTGCCGCGTACACCGTCGGTGCCAAAATACTTTCTTGCCATTGTCTGTTCTCGTTTTTTTATTTGGATATGAAATCTTGTCCCGTCATGACCATCCAGCCGGTACGCAAGGCATCCATGGTCGCTCGCACATCATGCACCCGAATGATCCGGGCACCGCGCTGCATCCCGATGAGCGCACAGGCCAGACTGCCGGCCAGCCGTTCATCAACCGGGCAGCCAAGCAGGTTGCCTATCATAGACTTTCGCGACATACCGACCAAGAGCGGAAGCTGGTAATCGAGCAACTTCTCCTGCTGGGCAAGTAGCTGATAGTTGTGTGCGAGTGTCTTGCCAAAACCGTAACCGGGATCCAGCAACAACTGCCCCCTCTCTATCCCCGCTGCCAGGCAGGCGGCGATACGCTCGTCGAAGAAAGCCCTCACCTCCCCTAGCAGATCGTCATAATGCGGCTCTGCCTGCATGGTTCTGGGCTGTCCCTGCATGTGCATCAGGCACACCGGAACGTTTGCAACGGCGGCCGCGGCCAGGGCCCCCGGCTCGAGCAGGGCTCGTACGTCGTTGATAAGATGGGCACCCGCTGCGCAGCCTTCCCGCATCACCGCCGCCTTGGAGGTATCCAGGGAGATCATCACCTCCAGCTCGGCGACCATGCGCTCCACCACGGGAATGACCCTGTCCAGCTCCTCCTGCTCGCTCACATCGGGAGCTCCGGGACGGGTCGACTCGCCACCGATGTCGATGAGGGTCGCCCCCTCCGCCACCATCTGGCGCGCATGGGTCATCGCCCGCTCCAGCTGATTGAAATGACCCCCGTCGGAGAAGGAGTCCGGTGTCACATTGAGGATCCCCATGACATGGGGACGTTCGAGGGAGAGGCTGAGCCCCTTGCTGGTTAGCTGCATCGTTACTTCCGTTGATATAAAGAAAAACCCCGGGGCCAGCCCGGGGTTTGTATCATCACGATTTATTTGGTCGGCAGATCGTTGGCCTTGTCGATATCGACATCAGCCACCTGCTCGGCCTCGGCTACCGCCGGCTTGGCCTCTGCTGCAACCGTGGCACCGCCTTGCGGGGTATCACCGTGCTCATCATGCCAGTTGCTGGGGGCACGCACTTCGCGGCGAGCCATCAGATCGTCGATCTGCTTGGCATCGATGGTCTCGTACTTCATCAGCGCATCTTTCATGCTGTGCAGCACGTCCATGTTGTCCAGCAGGATCTGCTTGGAGCGGGCGTAGTTGCGATCGATGACCTGCTTGACCTCGGCATCGATGACGCGCGCAGTATCATCGGACATGTGCTTGGCCTTGGCCATGCTGCGACCGAGGAACACCTCGCCATCTTCTTCCGCGTAGAGCATGGGACCGAGACGCTCGGACATGCCCCACTGGGTCACCATCTTGCGGGCGATGTCGGTGGCGCGCTCGATGTCGTTGGACGCACCGGTCGATACCTTCTCGGCACCGTAGATCAGCTCTTCCGCCAGACGACCGCCGTACAGGCTGGAGATCATGGACTCCAGATGCTGCTTGGAATGGCTCCAGCGATCCTGCTCCGGCAGGTACATGGTCACCCCCAGCGCACGACCGCGCGGAATGATGGAGACCTTGTAGACGGGGTCATGATCCGGCACCAGACGACCAATGATGGCGTGACCGGCTTCGTGATAGGCCGTCATCTCTTTCTCGGACTCTTTCATCACCATGGAGCGACGTTCCGCGCCCATCATGATCTTGTCCTTGGCCTTTTCAAACTCGGCCATGGAAACCACACGACGGCTCTCGCGGGCCGAGAACAGAGCAGCTTCGTTGACCAGGTTGGCCAGGTCAGCACCGGAGAAACCGGGGGTACCGCGGGCAATCAGCGCCGGATTGACATCATCTGCCAACGGCACCTTGCGCATGTGCACTTTCAGGATCTGTTCGCGACCACGCACATCCGGCAGACCGACCACGACCTGGCGGTCGAAACGACCCGGACGCAGCAAGGCCGGGTCCAGTACGTCAGGACGGTTGGTGGCGGCGATGACGATGATGCCTTCATTGCCTTCAAAACCATCCATTTCGACCAGCATCTGGTTCAGGGTCTGCTCACGCTCATCATGACCACCGCCCAGACCGGCACCACGCTGGCGACCGACTGCGTCAATCTCATCGATGAAGATAATGCAGGGAGAAGACTTCTTGGCCTGCTCGAACATGTCGCGTACCCGGGAGGCACCAACACCCACGAACATTTCGACGAAATCTGAACCCGAAATGGTAAAGAAGGGGACCTTGGCCTCGCCCGCAATGGCCTTGGCCAGCAGGGTCTTACCGGTACCGGGAGGGCCTACCAGCAGTACGCCGGTGGGGATCTTGCCACCCAGTTTCTGGAATTTGCTCGGGTCGCGCAGATAGTCGACCAGCTCCTTCACCTCTTCCTTGGCCTCGTCACAGCCAGCCACGTCGGCAAAGGTGGTCTTGATCTGATCTTCACTCATCAGGCGAGCCTTGCTCTTGCCGAACGACATGGCACCCTTGCCACCACCGCCCTGCATTTGACGCATGAAGAAGACCCAGACACCGATCAGCAACAGCATCGGGAACCAGGAGATGAAGATGGACGTCAGCAGAGACGGCTCTTCCGGCTTCTCGCCCATCACTTTGACATTGTGATTGAGCATGTCGTTGAGCAGCTGGGGATCCGGCGCCGGGATGATG
>Ga0224722_1002197_pt1 | contig 10468 bp, 11 predicted proteins | sample Balambano_FR1_Me_FD_161646 | JGI IMG/M metagenome (GOLD analysis project Ga0224722, IMG submission 161646) | Freshwater sediment microbial communities from Lake Towuti, South Sulawesi, Indonesia - Balambano_FR1_MetaG | ecosystem: Environmental > Aquatic > Freshwater > Lake > Sediment | place...
CCCATGAACACTGCTGCCAGAAAACTGGCTGCCGACACCGTCAGCCCGTCGCTGCGGCGGTTTCGGTAATACAGGGTGAGCGCTCCGATGAGAAACGATAGTACCCCCGTAACGAACGGCACAATAAAGTAAGCCAGAAAATCGCCAGCAGGGAAGAGCATTGTGCTGTAACTGATGCGGCAGCGGCTGATGTTCCCGGTTGGCGCATCGCACAGCGCCGGGTCTGCGGCGGCATTGGCCACATTGCGCTCAAAGCTGACCTCTATGGCATCGCCGGGGTTGAGTGCCTGTAATATCTGGCGCAGCGGTTGCCCACCTGCACCTGATGGTACGGCCAGTTCTGTGCCATTGATGGCTAGAATGCGGTCGCCACGTCTGAGGCCTGCTGCCAGACCTGTCCACTGTACTTCGCTGCTGGGTTCGCCACCTGTGATGATGTTCATCTGATTGGTGAAGAACCCTGGAAAGGCGGCTGCGCGAAACTGGAGTGCGGCTGCCAGGCACACGACAAAATAGGCTGCTGTCACGACGCCTAGCGCGCCGATCATGATTCGCCAGAACTGACGGGTAGGAGGCAGGGGAGAAGCGGGTGATGATGATTCGTTCATAACGGCTCGCATGCGATCATGGGATCACGACTGCTTCATAGTTTAACATATTGTCGTTCCCTGCGCTCATTAAAAGTATGTTTTTCGTTATGTGAAGGGTGGCTGAACCGATGGGCTGAAGAGCGAATCAGCAGGCATTTTTCGGCAAATCCTCACAAATACTGGCTCATCTTCAGGCAGGTCGCCTGTTATAATATTCTTAGCGTTTCTGTAAGGAGATAAACCATGTCCCGCAAACCAGCTCGCGTTCTCATCGCCAAGCCCGGATTGGATGGCCACGACAGAGGAGCGAAGGTCATCGCGCGTGCCTTGCGCGACGCTGGAATGGAGGTCATCTACACCGGTCTGCGTCAGACGCCAGAGATGATCGCAGAAGCGGCGCTGCAGGAAGATGTGGATGTTGTGGGGCTTAGCATCCTCAGCGGGGCGCATCTGACGCTTGTGCCGCGTGTGCGCGAGGCCATGAACGCTGTAGACCTGGGCGATGTGCCAATCATTGTTGGTGGCATCATCCCAGAGGTTGACCACGCGGCGCTGAAGGCGCACGGTGTCGCGGCGATCTTTGGGCCTGGCACATCAACCGATACCATACGCGACTTCATCAATGATCTGACGGCTGCACGCAATGTCGAATGATCTGACAGAGCTTGTGCTGGCAGGCAATCGACGTGCCGTTGCACGCCTGCTTACAGTTGTAGAAGCGCAGGAGGCGCAGCCGTATCTGGCAAAGCTGTTCCTGCACACAGGCAGGGCCTGGGTCGTGGGCATCACCGGGTCACCGGGCAGTGGCAAAAGTACCCTGGTGACTGCGCTGGCCCGGCATTATCGTGCACAGGGGAAAACAGTAGCCATCATCGCCGTTGATCCTACCAGCCCATACAGCGGGGGCGCCATCCTCGGCGATCGTATCCGCATGCGCGACCTGGCTGGCGACAGTGGGGTTTTCATCCGCAGCATGGCCACGCGGGGAAGCCTGGGGGGCCTGGCCCAGACGACCCGTGACATGATTCGTGTCTTTGATGCTGCCGGTTTTGAGTACGTGCTGGTAGAGACAGTGGGCGCTGGCCAGAGCGAAATAGAAATAGTACGCGTGGCCAGTACCACCATTGTAGTGGAAGCTCCGGGCATGGGCGACGACATCCAGGCTATCAAGGCTGGTATCCTTGAGATAGCCGACATCCTGGTCGTTAACAAATGCGACCGCATAGGCGCTGCGCAGACCGTGCGCGCCCTCAGATCCATGCTGGAAATCGGCCATCCGACGCGCACCAGCCATCACGGGCAGTGGATGGAAACGTCGCATACATCTGCCGCGCCTGTGCCCAGCATGTGGGTGCCCCCGGTGCTTCAGACAGTGGCGACGGAGAATCGCGGCATTCCCGAACTGGCTGAAGCCGTGGAGTCGCATCGTGCCTTTCGGCAGGGCCAGCCAGATGACGCTGAAGCCAGGGAACGGGCGCGCGCCGAACTCCTGGAACGGATGAACAGTGCGCTGTTGAAGATGGCCTACACCCTCCTGCCCTCAGACGTGATAGAACCAGCGCTTGACCGCATTCTGGCAAAACAGGCAGATCCACAGTCTGTTGTGGATGACTTCGTGACGACATTGTTTCCAGATAAGATAACGCGACAAGGATAGGTATTGTGAGCAACAAAGTACCTGGCACAAAATATGATCTGTCTTACGACACCCGCGAATCGCGCATGCGGTTTGGCAAGATGAAGTTGTTCTGCGGAACCGCCTGCCCGCAACTGGGTGAGGAAATTGCCGGCCTTATCAATCGAAACCCGTATTATGCCGATGTAAGGCTGGGTCGGTATGAGCGCACCATGTTCAGCAACGAGAATATCTTCATTAAGCTGAATGAAAGTGTGCGCGGGCGTGATGTTTACCTCATTCAGACAATGTCTTCACCCGTGCATGAGAACATCATGGAAATGCTCATCATGATTGACGCCCTCAAGCGCGACAGCGCCTGGCGTATCAACGTGGTGATCCCTTACCTGTCCTATACCCGCAGCGACAAAAAAGATCAGCCGCGTGTACCGATCAGCGCCCGCCTTATGGCCAATATGATAGAGACGGCTGGCGCGGATCGCTACATCACGATTGATCTGCACAGCGGTCAGATTCAGGGCTTCTTTAACATCCCAGGTGACGCACTCACAGCCTTTTACCTGCTGAGTGAATACGTTCACCAGAAGCAGATACCAGACCTTGTGGTCGTGGCGACTGATCTGGGCTTTGCAAAGCAGGGACGTAATTGGGCTGCCGAACTGAATGTGCCGCTGGCTTTTGTTGAGAAGCGGCGCGTGGATAACGCTGAACGACCAGAGGCGCTGGCGCTGATCGGTGATGTGAAGGGCAAGAATGTGCTGCTGGTAGATGACGAGGTTAACACAGCAGGCAGTATCGTGAACGCGGTAAACGTGGTGCGCGAAGCAGGCGCGCGCGACATTTACTTTGCATTTACGCACGCCTTTCTGTCGGAAAAGGCCTTCGAGCGCTTTGAGGCACTTGACCTCAAGGAAATTATCTTCACCAATACCCTGCCCGTTTCGGCAGAGAAGCGCCTGCCCAATATGACCATCCTGAGTGTCGCGCCTCTGCTGAGCGAGGTCATCCTGCGGGCACACGAGGGCCGCAGCGTGGGTGAACTGTTTAAGGAATGAGCGGGGCAGCCTTCTGCCAGCAACTTTCTTAACATGGCTGCCGTACACTGTTGGTGACCACACATGCGCGGTGTACACGATGGAGATGCTATGGAAGAGCAGAACGACACACCAGAACGGGCTTTTTTTACCCGCCGGCGCCTGCTGGAAATTGCGGCGGCAGCGGTTGGGTTTATCGTCTTCATAGTTGGAATCATGCTGTTTATGAACGCTGTGGGCATTCCACGCCTGCAAGCGCTGATCGAGGAAGCCGGCCCCCTGGCCCCGCTGGCCTATATTCTGCTAAAGGCCGTGACATACGTGTTCGCACCGTTGACAAGCGGCCCAATTCAGGTATTTGCTGGCACACTGTTTGGGAGTGTTTGGCACGGTGTGCTGTACACCCTCATTGGCGAAGTTATCGGCGGCAGTATCAGTTTTTTCATCGCTCGTCGTTTTGGCCGGCCGGTCGTAGCGCGCCTTGTGGGCAGCGAGGGCATGGCACAGGTAGACCAGTTTTACACCAGTCGCCTGGGAGGTTGGCTGCCGCTGGTAATCGCCAGGCTGGTGCTTTTTTCGTTCTGGGATTTTCTTAGCTATGCGGCTGGCCTGGCCCCTGTGAAATACCGCACCTACCTGTGGGTGTCTATTATTTGTGGCTTCTTCCCCACATTTCTGTTTGTGTGGTTGGGCGATAATGTGGCAGGGGACAGCACAACAGCGCTGGCAGTGACTGTTGTTGTGCTGCTTGTGCTCAGTCTGATACCCCTGATGCTGATGCGGCCTATCAATCGTTTGTTAGAAAATCTTAGCAAACGTGCAGGCCCGTGAAGCGAAACCGCACATAATGCACTATGATGAGAAACAAATCTACAACAATCCTGGTGTGAGAGCCCAAACCTGTTATGCCAGAACTGCCAGAAGTTGAAACTGTAGTGCGGTCGCTGCGCCCAATGGTGGTGGGGCAGACGATACACGAGATGTGGTACGACTGGCCGCGCACACTACACAGCCCTTCGCCAGACATATTTGCGGCGCGTGTGCGTGGACAAAAGGTACACGACGTCACCCGGCGTGCCAAATACATCATTCTCCACCTTGATCATGACTTTCTGCTGGTCCACCTGAAGATGACAGGCCGTCTGTACGTGCTTGAGGCTGGCGCGGTGGTCCCTGACGATCGGTGGATACATGTGCGCTTCCAACTGGATAAAGGCAGCAGCCTTTGCTTCAGCGACAGCCGCAAATTTGGCCGCATCTACCTTGCTTCACAGGTTGAGCACGTTGTAAAGGGTATCGGGCCAGAACCGCTGGAAGCTGATTTTACGCCAGAGGTCTTCTTTCAGCGACTGAACTCGCGCGATAGAGCATTGAAACCCCTGTTACTGGACCAGGCATTTGTTGCAGGGGTGGGCAATATCTATGCCGATGAGGCGCTGTTTCGGTCAGGGCTGCATCCCCTGCGTCGTTCCGGCACGTTGGGGCGTGACGACGCTTACCGGCTGTACGGCGCGGTGCGTGATGCGCTCAGCGCTGGCATCAGCCATGAAGGCGCCAGTATCAACTGGTATCGCAAGCCAGATGGAACACGCGGAAATTCGCAGGATCATTTCTTTGTTTATGGGCGCGATGGGCAGCCGTGCCACACCTGCCAGGCGACGATTGAGAAAATACGCGTAGGGCAGCGCGGCACACACTTTTGCCCACGGTGTCAGCCAGCGCATAAAGGATCAGCATCATGAATGAGCTCCAGGGTTTTCTTAATCAACCGTTTGTGCCGGGTATGCTGGCCATGGCGTGTGCGCCGGGGCTGCTGCTTGTCCTGTACATTGTGTTCGCGTATGTGCGTGCGGCGCGCCGTGTGGTGCGTTCTTCTCCTGGCGCAGGCGCTCCGGTGGCCAAAAGCGGCATTGAACTGCTGAACCAGGTGCGCAGCGCGCCAGATTATGGCGATGATGACCTGCCCCCGCTTGATATACTCCTTGCACCCCAGCCAGCCGCTACGCCGGCAGCGCCCGCACCACAGGGGCCGCGCGTTATCCCGGCTGCGCCGGTGAGTGTGCAGCTTAGCGCTGGTGGTACTACGAGGGCGAAAGAGGTCATCAGTATTCTGCGGGACGAAACGGATGGGCATCTGCTTGTGCTGATGGGCGACAAAGCTTATCGCTCGCTGGTGAACCATTCAGAAGCGAAGAAAGAATTCACGCGGGTGATGAAAGAGCTTTCCACAGTGGTGATGCAGGCGGAACCAGTCACTCAGCACAGCGCTGAGGCTGCACTAGAGGTGCCGGAGAACCCGGTGGCTGCGGCTGGCGAGCCGCCAACCCTCCCCACAGCCGGCGAACTCCTGCGTGCTGCCCCGCCGGTCAGCACGCCCAGGAAGGCCCCGTCGCCAGCCGCTGGCCCGCTGCCGGGTGATCTGCCAAGCTATAAATTTGACGATAACCCTGCCACTATTCAGCGAGGACGCCTGGGGGTCAAGAAGGTAGAGTTTGTGCCCCCTCCAACCATGGACATCCCCAGCGCTATTGAAGCGTACCTGCAATTTCGTCTGGCCCACTCTGATGAGTTTCAGGGGCGTGAGATGCACGTCAGCAGCGCTCCAGGCGGCGGCGTGCGGATTCGTGTCGACAACGACTATTACGATTTTGTGGACGACATTACCGATCCTGCCGCTAAAGCCTTCATCAAGCAGACAATTGCAGAGTGGCAGGAACGTCAGGGCAATTAGGCGCTTATAAACGGCTCGTCAACAGGCTGAAGTGATACCACGCCGTTTACCGAGGTTAGGTAACCACAGGGCCGTGTGACATCGTGGGGGAAAATGAGCAGGGCGTGGTGGGCCAGCGCCCACTGCTGCCAGAGACGTTTCGTCTCAAGGGTGCGCAGCGGTTCGACATCATAGGCTGTCATCCACGCGAGCTTTTCGAAGTGGACAGCATAACTTGCCATGTCGCACACAAAGAGGGCGCTGCTGCCATCACTTTCCAGCACCACGCTCATGTGGCCGGGTGTATGACCAGGCGTTACCACGCCGCGAATGCCTGGCAGCAGCTCTGCATCGCCATCCAGCAGTTGCATCTGGCCCGTGGCGATTAATGGCACGAAATTGTCGGCGATGTACGTGGCAGCCGTGCGCTCGTTGGGGGTGCTGGCATCTTCATATTCTCGCCGCTGCACCACATACTGCGCGTTAGGGAATGTAGGTGTTACGGTTGTGCGGCTGTCGTCGGTGAAGCGTGTGTTGCCCCCACAGTGGTCGCTGTGAAGGTGTGTGTTAATCACCAGGTCAATCTGCTCTGGTTGCAGACCCAGCGCCGCCAGACCGCGCAGCAGCCCGCCTTCATGCTGTACCTTCCAGAAACGCCGATGCTTGTCCTCCAGGCGGGTTCCCAGGCCGGTATCTACCACAATGTGCTTCTCATGCGCGTGAACATACAGGCAGGTCTGGGACATCGGAATGAGGTTGTCCTCATCGGGTGCAAAATACCGTGACCATAACTTGCGAGGTACCAACCCAAACGCGCCGCCGCCATCCACCAGCGTCGTTGCATCGTTGATCAGAGCAATCTGAAAGCTGCCGACGTGCAGCATGGTCACAGGGCGGCAGGCGACAGCAGCGCCTGGAATTCACGTACAAGGGCGGAACGCTCTTCACGGTGCAGGAATGCGCTTTGGGCAGCGCGCACTGTGAAAGCCTTGACGTCGTCAAGCGATTGATGATGTGTCTGCATTGTCAGGGCAATTTCTTCGCTCAGGGTGATGTTACACACCGAGGGATCATCAGTGTTCAGCGTCGTTCTGATACCCTGGCGCGTCAGTTCAACGATGGGGTGCTCGTCAAGGGTGGGCACAATGCCGCTGAGGACATTGCTGGTAGGGCATATCTCCAGGGCGATCTCTCGCTGTGTTACCAGGGTCATCATTGCCGGATCACGCAGCACATTGATGCCGTGACCAATGCGGTCGCACTTAAGGTTGCCGATTGCGTCCCACACGCTTTCCGGCCCTGCCCACTCTCCGGCATGTACTGTCACGAATAAACCGCTGGCTTTGGAAGCCAGCATAAGGTCGCGGAAGGGCAGCGCGCTGTGGTTAGCCTCATCGCCAGCAAGATCCACGCCTACCACACCCTTGTCCATGTGCATGATAGCTGCCTGTAATGCGCTTTCGCCCAGTTCAACGGATTCGTGACGGTTCATACTGACGATATAGCGCACCCTGATGTTGTGCTGGCGCGCAGCTTCGTTGCCGGCTTCACATACCAGGCCAACCATGTGCGTCATGGGTGAGCCAGTAAAGTTGCACAGCGCTTTGGGGGTAAAGCGCAGCTCCATGTAGCGCACGTTATCGTTCGCTGCATCCTCGATAACTTCGCGGGTAATGCGCTGTACGATGTCCTCGCTGCGGTAGAACTGGCGCAGTGTGAGGAATTTAGACAGGAACTGGCGCGAATCGCGCGGCTCGTTTGGCATCATCTGCACGAATGGGCGCAGCGATTCTTCATCCTTTAGTTCCATACCATGCTGGTTGGCGATCTCTACCAGGGTACCCAGGCGAACCGAACCTTCAAGATGGCGATGGAGTTCAATCTTTGGCAGGGAACGGGCTATGTTCAGTGTGTCTTCTTGCAAAACAAACACGACTTTTACTCGTCTCGACGTCTGGCGCTAGTCACGCTCGGCTAGCAGCCAACTCCAATAATACCACGCAACACCCAGTGCAATGACAAGACCCAGCGCTGGCATCCCATCTGCGAGAAGGACGTACACACTATTCTGGACGATTTCTGAAAATTGCGCCAACCCGTTAAAGGCAAGTAAGGTGTGAAACAGGGTTCCCAACCAGCAAAGACAGGCAGCGATGTACAGCAGGCGGTAGTAACGTCGTGCATGGGTGTACTGCCCCATACGTCGGCTGATGCGTGCCAGCATCACCATCGCGAAGCCCAGGCAGCCCCATGCAATTGCCCATCCCACAGGCTACGCCCTCTGCATCATCTGACGGTTAAGCCTGAACATCAGAAATGCCAGAATACACCCGCCGGTGCCGGCCAACAGGTTATTCATGGGATCATTACTGAAGGGAGAAGCCGCGCTGCGCACAGCCCCAACGCCCACCAGAATTAGCGGAAGGGTGAACCAGATATACCCGGTACGTTCCCGGCTAAGGCGCTCATAAGCCCGTGCGATGAGGGCGCAGAACAGCACGAAGGCAACCAGCCCAAACCACACAAACAAAATGGAGAATTGGTGGAGGGCCAGCAGAGACAACGAGTGAAAATCCTTAGCTGTGGGCTACTTGTCGGGTTTGAATGACGCGGATAACCTGCACGCGAAAGTCACGATTGTGGCAGGCATGGATGAATTCCTTAATGATCTGGCGGACTTCCTTCTTGTTTGAAAGGCGATAAATGGTGCCTTCAGAGCTTTCGTCGCTTTCAAGGACTTTGGCGCGCACCAGTTCGTTCAGCTCAATCTTCACAGTACTGGGGTCACGTCCCAGGAAAATGGCGATATTCTCGGCGGTATCACGGGTGTGCGGATTATCGTGAAAGAAACGAACGAGATCCCACTTGGTAAAGGAGTTGATCTTCGTCCGAATCAGGGCGGACCATTTGCTATCCATCTGAGGATTAGTGATTTCAAGCGCCTGCACCATCGAGGTTTCTCCCATTCAATGATCAATCGATACACTGATAAGAACGGTTTTAATTTGAAACCTAACCTGCCCCTAATTATATTCGCTTGTATGAATTAATCCTGAATCATATCAACCACAAACGAGGAATGCAACTGTAATTTTTGGTAACGTTTCCATGGTTGGGCGCTGGCCGTAGGCAAGCCTGCAGCCAGCGCCTTTAATGCTGTCAATCGGCTGGCTGCGCGCTGGTGCGTGCCAGGTCCTGGCGCATATGGCAGTTCTTATACTTCTTGCCACTGCCGCACCAGCAGGGGTCGTTACGGCCCAGCGATGACTTCCTGACAACTGTGCGCGTGGTCTCTGGCGCGCTGGTCGCAGCGCTGATCTCCCGCACTGGCGCGCGCCGCACGGGCTGCACCGCTACCTGTGGCCTTACACGGAAGATCTGGTTACAGGCCTGATCAGTGATCTGATCCCTCATCTCATTGAACATGGCAAAGGAATCGCGCTTGTATTCAACGATGGGGTCGCGCTGGCTGATACTTACCAGGCCGATACCTTCACGCAGCATGTCGAGCGCTGTCAGGTGGCGCTGCCAGTGGTAATCAATCGCCCGCAGGATTGTGAGCCGCAGCGCGTAATCCCACAGGCCGGGCTGCGCCGTTTCCAGCTCGTTCTCCTTAAATTTAAACACCGCGCGCACGCCATCCACCAGGGCAGTGCGCAGCGCTTCCGGCGTCATCTCTGCCATGTTCTCTGCGGTGATATGCACCGGTACCGGGAATACCATGAGCAGGTCGCGGTATAACTGCTCGGTGTCCCAGTCGGCTACGTCATCACCATCTGCGTAGGCATCCACTGTTTCCAGCACCCGCTTTTCGATCATGCTGAGGTATTCCTGCCGCAGTGTGGCACTGTCCATGTGCAGCCATTCGCGTCGCTGTTTGTAGATCAGCGTGCGCTGGGCATTCACCACATCGTCATATTCCAGAACGCGCTTGCGAATGTCGAAGTTGTGGCCTTCCACGCGTACCTGTGCCTGCTCGATGCTGCGGGTAATCATGCTGTGCTCAATAGGCTCATCTTCCGGCAGGTTGGCCCAGCTCATGAATTTTTTGACCTGCTCGCCATTGAAGCGTCGCATAAGATCATCCTCCAGCGAGAGGAAGAAACGGCTCTCACCGGGGTCACCCTGGCGTCCGGCACGCCCGCGAAGCTGGTTATCGATGCGTCGCGCCTCGTGCCGTTCTGTGCCCAGCACAAATAGGCCGCCGGCGGCCAGCACCTTTTCGCGCCCTGCGGCACATTCTGCTCTGGCCCATTCCAGCGCTTCTGCCCACTGTTCAGGTGTGGCCTCGGTCACGTCCACATTGTATTTCTGGCGAACGTAATCGCGCGCCAGCCCTTCCGGGTTGCCGCCCAGCAGGATGTCAACGCCGCGCCCCGCCATGTTGGTGGCAATCGTCACTGCGCCGGGGCGGCCTGCCTGGGCGATAATGGCTGCTTCACGTTCGTGTTGTTTGGCGTTCAGCACGCGGTGCGGTATCTTCTCGCGATCCAGCATC
>Ga0224722_1002198_pt1 | contig 10465 bp, 9 predicted proteins | sample Balambano_FR1_Me_FD_161646 | JGI IMG/M metagenome (GOLD analysis project Ga0224722, IMG submission 161646) | Freshwater sediment microbial communities from Lake Towuti, South Sulawesi, Indonesia - Balambano_FR1_MetaG | ecosystem: Environmental > Aquatic > Freshwater > Lake > Sediment | place...
GGCGATGTTCACCCCGCAGGCGATGTTCACCCCGCAGGCGACGTTCGCCCCGCAGGCGACGTTCGTCCGGTGAGGGTGAAGGGGGAGTTAAACCCCCTCCTAACCTCCCCCTTCGTAAGGGGGAGGAACTGTGGGGAACAACCTCTCCCGTTGCATCGCACTGCAACAGCGTGCTGGGCAGTGAGGGTGAAGGGGAGGAAAAAACACGGTTCAAAGTAGTCTATTGTTCGGGAGTTGCAGGGTTTTCGTATGCAACTATCGAATTGACGAGTGGGTCTAATCAATGCACACCGATGGAAGGGGAGGGTAAACAATGGGTATCTTCAACATCTTACGCGACCAGTTTATTGATATTATTGAGTGGTTGGAGGAGGGGGGCGATACGATGGCGTACCGCTTTGACCGCCACAACAACGAAATCAAGAATGGCGCAAAACTGATTGTACGCCCCGGACAAGAGGCAATCTTTGTCAGTGAGGGGCAGGTTGCGGATGAGTTTCCTCCCGGAACCTATACGCTTATCACAAAGAACCTTCCGGTTCTCTCCACGCTACAAGGTTGGAAGTATGGCTTTGAATCCCCGTTTAAGGCAGAGGTCTACTTCTTTAGCACCAAGCAGTTTACCGATTTGAAGTGGGGAACCTCGAACCCGATTACTCTGCGCGACCCGGAACTGGGTCCGGTGCGGATTCGGGCGTATGGAACCTACACCATGCGAATCGGGCATCCGGCAACGCTTTTACGGCAGTTAGTTTCGACTAATCGCGACTACAATACCGCCGATATTTCAGACCAACTTCGGGGCTATGTGGTGAGTGGCTTTGCCTCATGGTTAGGACAATCCGGTATCTCCTTGTACGATTTTGCGGCGAAGTATATGGATATTGGAGAGCAGGTGCGTGAGTCCCTGAAGCCTTATTTTGCAGAGTATGGTCTGGATGTGACGAATGTTCTGATTGAAAATATCAGTTTGCCGCCTGAAGTGGAATCAGCATTAGATAAGCGAACCCAGATGAACATTGTGGGGGATTTGAACCGCTACACCCAGTTCCAAGCGGCGAATGCGGTGGAAGCCAGTGCCAAGAACCCCGGTGGGGGCAATCCGGCGATGGATATGGCAATGGGAATCGCGCTAGGGCAACAGGTGGTGCAGGGGATGCAGGGAGGAACCGCTTCGGGGCAGACTCCGCCGCCGATGCCGCAGGTGAAGTGGTATGCGGGACTGGATGGGAAGCAAGAGGGTCCTTTCGATAGCCAAACTCTGAATGGTCTTATCGCCGATGGCAAAGTAACCCGTGAAACGCTGGTCTGGCGTGCCGGGATGCCAGAGTGGAAACCTGCTCAGGAGGTGGGAGAGATTGCAGACCACTTCCCGCCCCCGTTACCGTCCGCATAGTTTGTTTGAGGAACCTTAGAGAACGACCCGATGGCAGATTCGGAAGCGGTATTGTCGCTCAAGACGCAGGGAACCGAGAAGGCTTCTCAGCGTTTTCCTTGCCCCGGTTGTGGAGCAGATATGGTCTTTGACCCACAGGGAGGACTGTTAAAGTGTCCGTACTGTGGGCGAACAGCGGCAATGCCCGAAGTCACTGAGGATGTTCGGGAGATTCCTTTAGACCCCTATCTGGTTCCGGGCAAGGGTGTTTTTGCCCGCCTTTCGGAAAATGCTCTGGAGGTGGATTGTTCGGGGTGCGGTAGTATTGTCGAGTTTGAACCGCCGGAAGTCGCAGGGGATTGTCCTTTTTGTGGAGCAAAGATTGTAGCACAACCGCGTGCCGCCGACCCATTGATTTCCCCTGAGGGAATACTGCCCTTTGTTATCACACAGAAACAGGCAGCAGAGAGTATACGTGATTGGATTAGCACCCGCCCGCTTGCGCCCAATGCCCTCAAAAAGACCGCACAGCAAGGAAGGGCGCAGGGAGTGTATGTGCCGTTCTGGACGTTCGATTCGCAAACCTATAGCCGTTACCGGGGCGAGCGGGGCGAGCATTACTGGGTAACAGAGACGTATCGGGATTCGGAGGGGCGAACACAGACGCGGCAGGTGATGAAAACCCGTTGGTATCCTGCCTCCGGCTCCATACGATACTTTTTCAATGATGTTTTAGTGCCGGGAACAACATCGGTGCTTCCCCATCGTTTGGATGCGCTGGAACCGTGGGATTTAGGGGAGATTCGCCCGTATGAACCTGCCTATCTCTCTGGGTTTAAGGCGCAACGCTATCAGATAGACCCCGGAACGGGTTTTGAGAAGGCGAAAGGGATTATGGCGGGCTACATTCATTCGATGGTTTGTCGAGATATTGGGGGAGATGTGCAGAGGGTTCACTGGATAGAGACCGACCATTCCCATAAAACCTTTAAGCATCTGCTTCTGCCTATCTGGGTCAGTGCCTACCGTTATGAGGGCAAGGTCTATCAGGTGGTGGTCAATGCGCGTACCGGCGAGGTGCAAGGAGACCGTCCGTGGAGTATCTGGAAGATTCTCCTGTTGGTGCTGACGATTGCCGCTATCGCCTTTGCTATCTACTACTACACACAGTCGCAGAACTAAGTCCATAGAACAGTCTTTATGGGCGGACAGAAAGAGGAAACAGAATGCGGAATTTCGGAGTACGCGCCACGGTGTTGGTGCTGGTAATTCTTTTGTTGATGGCACTCACAGGCTGTGCGCCGTCCCTTGTCGGGAAGTGGAGTGGGAGCCAAAGTACCAACGTACTGGGGCGTGAAATCTCGATGAGTTTCGTCATGGATTTTCAGAAGGACGGGAAGCTCAATCAGACCATCACCACCCCTATGGGCAATATGACTGCAAAGGGCACCTACAAGGCTGAGGGTGAGAAGATAACCTATAATGTGGATTCCGCTCAACTCGGAAACCGAACGGTCAATTTGCCCAATAATCTCAAGAGCAAGAGTGGGACGTTCAAGATAGAGGGAGACAATTTAACGCTCACCGAAGGAAATGGTAACTCGGTCACACTCCAACGAGTAAAAGAGAACCCGTAACTCCTTCCCCCAATCCCAATGTGGTGTGGATAACAAAGCACAGTAAGCACGATCATTCACTCTGGAGGAACTATGACGCACAACTATTACTGCTTGGGTAGGTGGCAGTGTCCTGTAGGGCTACTCCTTCTGCTTCTTGCCCCAACACCGCAAGCTGTCGCCCAAGAGAGCATCACTGTTCGGGACCCGCAACAAGCACTGCCTTTTATTCCGCTTGAAGACGCGGTTGAAGTTGGCTTAAAGACGGAACGTATACGGTATCATATTGCTCAACCTGCCCCTGCAAACCCCTTCGCAGACCGCTTGACCGGGGATTGGGGAGGGGCACGTACTCGCTTAGCAAAAACGGGCGTGACGGTAGACCTTGATTGGACGAACTACTATCAGGGGATGTTTTCGGGAACTGGCAACAAGGACTTTGAGTATGGTGGCAGGTACGATGCCTTTGTCACGTTTGACACCACACGGTTAGGATGGTGGAAAGGGGGATTTATCCGCACCCATACCGAGGGCTTTTATGGAGATCTTTCTGCCAACTTGGGAGGGACTGTGCTTCCTACCAACTTGGGAATGCGCCTCCCCAACCCCGGTAAGCGTGACCGCGCCGAAATCACCTCGCTCCACTTGGTGCAACGAATCAATGACCGTGTGAACCTCATTATTGGGAAGATCAACACAGTAGACCTGTTAATGGGAGACCCCTTCTTTGGGGGAACAGGGGACAGGCGTTTTATGAATCTGGCACTTGCCGCCCCGCCGAACGGTTTGCAACCTCCAGTTATCATGGGAGGGATTGTGAGTCTAAAAACCCAACCGTTGGATTGGACGTTCATGGTTTTTGACCCCGATGACCGGACTCAAGGTTACTTGCCGGATAATCTCTTCAGCGATGGGGTGAATATCTCCGTGTCTGCGAAGCGAGGAACGAAAATTGCGGGGCGCACTAGCAGTGTAAGTGTTACCGGTATCTACAGTACCCAAGACCAGATAGACTTGCGCGATGTTCTGCTACCGCCAGAACTGCGAACCAAAAGCAGAAATGGTTCCGCGCATTTCAGTATCCAGTTTGCTCATTTTCTTTCAGAAAATAAGGCGAAACCCGGTGATGGGTGGGGCTTTTTTGCGAAGGTGGGTCTGAGCGATGGGAATCCGAACCCCTATCAGTCGTTTTTTACAGGCGGGATTGGGGGTAAGTCGTTTATTCCGTCGCGTCCGCAAGACTACTTCGGCTTGGGTTACTTCTACTACAACTTTAGCAATGACCTCCAGAGTACCCTGAATCCGTTGGGACGATTTGAGGATGAATCTGGCTTTGAAGGGTTCTATAACTATGTAATTAACCCGTGGCTTCACCTGACGGGCGATATTCAGTATGTTGACCCCGTCATCGGAGCCAATAAGAATGCCTTTATCGGTGGTTTGCGGCTTCGTGTTCGTCTGTAGTGGGACTTGCACACCCTCGCGCCTTCTGACCCTCTGACCCCCTCTCGCATCGTGTTGCGAGAGGGGGATTGATTTTCCTTACTAATTTTTTGATGTTAGTCAAACTTCAGAAGTTCTTCAGAACTACTTCCTATACTAAGACCATCAACATGGAGGTAGAGATACGATGAAGAAGACAGTTTTATGTGGTGTAGTTTGCGTACTCGTTTTGGGCGTGAGCGGGTTGGCACAGGCGCAACCCCCGGCAGGACCGCCCCCATTGGGTGAACCCGGCTTCGGACCGCCTCCGGGCTTTGGGGGACAGGGGGGACGACCTAACCGACCCGGTGGACCGATGGGGATGATGCCGCGACAACTGAGCCTTGCGCTGGTTCCGGTTGAGGTTTTAGACCACTATCTGAATTTAAGCGATGGGCAAGCGACGCAGATTGAAGCGGTTATCGAGAAACTACGTGCTGAGATGCCACGCCCGCCGCAACCCCCGCAACCGGGACAGAATGGCGAACGCCCACAACCCCCAAACCGTGAGGAGATGGAGGCACGACGCTCCAAGATGGAAACGGCACAAAAGCAAGCCAGCAAAGAGATTGAAGCCGTGCTGAACCCAGAGCAACGCAAGGAAGCAACCATTCTCATCAAGGCGATGAACGCTCTGCAATCCGACCGTATTGCGATGCCTGCATTAGTTCGGCTGAATCTGACCAGCACCCAACTTCAGAAGTTAGCCGCATTGGGAGAAACGGCGACACCCGAAAAGGTGCAGGCGATACTCACAGCAGAGCAACGCGAAGTTGCGGAGGCGAATCGGATGCGCGGACGGGGTCCCGGCGGTACTAGTGGTTCTGGTAGACCGGGTGGACCTCCTCCCGGTGGTTTTGGTGGTCCTCCTCCCGGAGGTGCGCCGTTCTAAAGCCAAATCGTGTGGTGGAAAGGAGAAGACCATGACGCGATTTAGTATCACGGCGATTCTTTTGATGGGGGGCATGGTGGTGGGTTGGATGATGTTACCCACCCAATTGCCCTCGCCCCAACCGACTGCTGGACAGGAAGAGAGACCTCTGTTTGATAGCAATGTGCGAGTGGAGGCGAGCAATGCCTACTATATTGTTCGTAGTGACGGTATCCCCAATCATCCGACGGCGGAGTTCCCCAATAAAAACAACCCGAATCGGATTCAACAACAAAACTATGCGTTCCGAATCCCACGGAATCCAAAGAAGGCAGATAAGATGACACCGCTTCCGATGGGACCGATTGGGGTTGCAGTAAATGGGATTCCTTTCTACAACCCCTATAATGCCGAGGGGAATGATGCGGTCAGTGGTCTGTATGCAGAGGTCTTTGACTCGTGTTGTGGGCATCCCGATCAGTTAGGGCGATACCACTATCATAAGTATCCGGCATGCCTGAAGTCCCCGTTTCAGGATAAAGCGGGGGAACATTCGCCGCTTATCGGGTATGCGTTCGATGGGTATGCGATTTATGGACTTTTGGGGGAGAATGGCAAGTTTCCCACGGATTTGGATACCTGTAACGGACATACCGATAAGGAACGGGGATACCACTACCATGCCACTAAGAAGTTTCCCTATATCCTTGGGGGGTATCGGGGTGTTGTTGCACCGCAGAACTTTGACAGACCGGAAGTGCATCAACGGCAGAGGCAGAGGAACTACCCTATGGATTCCCGTTCGGGAGAGATTCTTGGCGCATCGGGGTGGGGGAGACCTACCCCGATGCGCGGTAATCAGTCAGAATTCCGACAATCAAAACTGCGATTTCACTGATGTCCATTATCAATCAAACCTCCTTTGCTTTTCTTGGAGGATAAAATCCTCGCAGACGGAGACTGTTCGTGACAACCGAAACACTGGAGAGACTCATGGCGATACTGGCGATAATCGGCGAGAGGAGCCACCCTGTCCACGGGTAGAGTAGTCCTGCCGCAAGGGGAATCCCAACAATATTGTAGATAAACGCCCAGAATAGGTTTTGCTGAACGGTGCGAATGGTCGCTTGGGAGAGAGCAATTGCGGTTGCCACTTCGCGCAAATCGCCACGAATAAGAGTAATATCCGAGGCTTCTATCGCCACATCAGTTCCAGTTCCAATCGCGATACCCACGTCGGCTTGTGCTAGTGCCGGAGCATCATTGATACCATCACCCACCATTGCGACAACCTTACCTGCCGCTTGCAGTCGTCGAATTTCGGCGGATTTCTCTGCGGGTAGAACCTCCGCCAGCACATGGTCTACCCCCACCTGAGTTGCGATTGCCTCGGCAGTGTATTGGTTGTCCCCGGTCAGCATCACCACCTCGATACCCAAGTCTTTCAGGGTAGCGATTGCTTCGCGGGAGTGCGGTTTAATTGGGTCGGCAACCGCCACCACTCCCGCAGGCACTCCCTCTATCGTGGCAAACATAGGAGTCTTGCCAACCCGCGCAAACGGTTCGGCACTTGCAAGGAGGGCTTCCATCGGTATACCACGCTCTTGCATCCATTTGGCATTTCCCAAGAGGACGGACTTGCCATCCACAGTTGCCTCAATCCCGTGTCCCGCGAAAGCCTGAAAGTGGGTGGGATAACTCAAGAGAGTTCCCCGCTCCTGTGCGGCGCGAACAATCGCTTCGCCCAAGGGATGCTCACTGCCTCGTTCTGCCGAAGCGATAAGTCGGAGTAACTCCTCCTCTGTTGTTTCTCCGGCACTAACGATGTCAGTAAGTGCAGGTTTGCCTTGCGTGATAGTCCCCGTCTTATCCAAAACGACGGTTTGAATCCGATGCGCCTGCTCCAGTGCCGCACCGCCTTTTATCAGAATACCGTTCTCTGCCCCCTTGCCTGTCCCGACCAAAATGGCGGTTGGGGTGGCAAGACCAAGCGCACAGGGGCAAGCGATTATCAGCACCGAGACAAAATTGACCAGTGCCAAAGTGAGACGGCTTTCCACCGGACCGAGGATATACCAAGCGACAAAGGTTATCACGGCGATAATCAGAATCGCTGGGGTGAAGATACCAGAAATCACATCGGCGAGACGCGCAATGGGGGCTTTACTTCCCTGTGCCTCTTTCACCAGTCGCACAATCTGCGCCAATGCGGTATCCTTGCCGACTTTGTTAGCACGGAAGCGAAACGCACCCGTTGTATTGATTGTTGCCCCAAAGACGCTATCGCCGGGCTGCTTTTCGACAGGTAGGCTCTCCCCGGTCAGCATAGATTCGTCCACGGCAGAGGTTCCCTCTAAAATCACACCGTCTACCGCAATCTTCTCGCCGGGTCGGACGAACACAGTATCCCCGACCTGCACCTCAGCAATCGGGACATCCATCTCTTGCCCGTTTCGCAGAATCCGTGCCGTCCTTGCCTGAAGTCCCATCAGTTTACGAATCGCCTCATTGGTGCGCCCCTTAGCCCGCGCTTCCAGAAGTCTTCCTAGTAGCACCAGTGCGATAATCACGCTTGCCGCCTCAAAGTAGACCGGGATACTATGTTCGCTGGTATGCTTTCCCGTGGCGTGTGCGGCAGAGGTGAATAGGTCAGGAAAGAGAGTGGCAAGGGTGGAATAGGCAAATGCCGTCCCTGTTCCCACAGCAATCAGGGTGTTCATATCCGCAGAGCGATGTCGGAATGCCGCCCAAGCACTTTTGTAAAACCCTGCGCCGGAGTAGAGTACCACAGGCACAGTGAGAAGCAGTTGCACTCCATTCATCCCCGGAAAGTCAATCAATCCGTGGGACATGGCGAGAATCAGCACGGGAACAGAGAGAACTGCCGCGACAATAAACCGCCGCAGGGTATCGTTGTACTCTGCGGTATGTGCCTTCTCGATTTCGCTCTCAACCTCCTCGTCATCGGTCAGGGACGAGGGAAGGGAAGGGGTGTTAGATTCCTGTTGAGCGGTTTTAGGCAGGATAACGCCGTAGCCCGCATCCTCCACCGTTTGAGCAATCTGCTGTACATCGGTCTGGTGAGGGTTGTAGGTAACAGTGGCTCGTGCGGTGGCAAAGTTCACGGTGGCGTTCTCGATACCAGACTGTCGGTTCAATACTTTCTCTATCCGGTTTGCACAGGCGGCACAGGTCATCCCAGTAACCGGCAGTTCACACTGCTGTACTTCGGGAAGTGTTGGTGTTTTGGTGAGAATATTTGTACTCATAGTTCCCCAATCCCTACTTCAAAAACCGCCCTAGCGTCGTGCGGACTTCGTCCAACAACTCCTCTTGTGTCATGGGTTTGGCGCAGTGGTGTTGGGTTTCGGTTCCTTGCCCAAGGACACACGATTCGATATGCTCAGTCAGCAGTTCGACCCCTAGGGTATCTAACGCGGAGCGTACCGCCGCAATCTGGGTAAGGATGTCCACACAGTAACGGTCTTCGTCAATCATTCGGGAGATACCACTAATCTGCCCGCCGATTCGACTGAGACGGTTCTTAAGCCTTTTGCGCTTTTCGCTTTTGTCTTCCATACCACTACTATACCCTATGGGGGTATATTTGTCCAGAAAATACGATTCTCTCTGCTAAAAACAGGGGATTGTTTACCCGTTTCAGGGAAGAATCAGGGTATCAGGAGTTCCTCTTGGGTATTTCCCTCCCCCCTCCTGCGGGTACTGTTGGTCATCTTTTCCGTTTATCGGGGTGCTTTCCGGGTATAATGGGGCAAGACGTTTTCAGAAAGGTCAACGCGATGCGTGTAGATACGCTTTTTCAAACAGGACTGCCAACTCGTTCGTTTGAGTTCTTTCCCCCTAAAGATGATGAGGGCTTTCAACGCCTGTACAAGACTATTGACCGCTTAAAACCCTTACAACCGTCGTATGTCTCGGTGACATATGGGGCGGGCGGTTCGACACGCCGGAAGACCGTGGAACTTGCGGGGCGGATTCAGAACGAAATCGGGTTGCGGGTGATGGCACACTTGACGTGTGTAAAGCATACCCAAGAGGAGACGGCGGAGATTGCGGATGAACTCTATGCGTCGGGGATTCGCAATATTTTGGCACTACGTGGTGACCCCCCGAAAAGTGAGGGGATTTTTACACCGATGGAGGGGGGATTCCAAAACTCCACCGAGTTGGTCGGGTTTCTGCGTGCGCGATATGCAGATGTCTGTATTGGGGTGGCAGGATACCCGGAAGGGCATCCGCAGTGCCTGAACCGAACCCGTGACTTGGAGCATCTGAAGCAGAAGATAGAAGCCGGAGGGAATGTCATTATCACGCAACTGTTTTTTGATAATGAGGACTTCTATCGCTGGCGTGACCAAGCGCGGACGATGGGGATTGTTGCGCCGATTATCGCGGGGATTATGCCGATTGAGAATGTGGGGCAGATTAAGCGGTTTGTGCAGATGTGTGGTGCGAAGATTCCGCAACCTCTGTTGGTGAAACTGGAGGAGGTGGAGGAAGACCCTGATGCGGTCTATCAGGTGGGACTGGAACACGCTACCCAACAGTGCCAAGAGTTACTGGCGCAAGGAGCAGTGGAGGGGGTTCACTTCTATACGCTGAATAAGAGCCGTGCCACGGTGGATATTTGCCGCACGCTGAATGCTAAATTTGCCGCATGATGCCGTCCGAGAGACAGAAGGGACAGGGGTACAGTGCGCTGTAGGGGGTATGGGGGGGTAGCCCTAGCATTGGTTTTGGCTCTCCTCCCTGTTGGGGGAACTCCGGCGAATCCCGGTGCGAAGGTGCGCGCACTTGTCTTCCCGGTGCTGGGAAAGTGTCGTTGGACAGATACCTTTGGCGCACCACGCGGGGGAGGAACCCGCAAACATCAGGGGCAAGACCTGATGGCGGATAAACTGACCCCCGTACTTGCCTGTTTTGATGGGACAGTGACCCTGAGCCGAGGGCACCCTAACGCGGGCAACTGGATTACCCTTCGTGCCGAGGATGGCTGGTCTGCGGAGTACCTCCACCTGAATAACGATACTCCCGGAACCGATGATGGGCAGGGAGGCGATGAGTACGCTTTTGCGCCGGGTATCGCAAACGGTGAACGGG
>Ga0224722_1002199_pt1 | contig 10462 bp, 8 predicted proteins | sample Balambano_FR1_Me_FD_161646 | JGI IMG/M metagenome (GOLD analysis project Ga0224722, IMG submission 161646) | Freshwater sediment microbial communities from Lake Towuti, South Sulawesi, Indonesia - Balambano_FR1_MetaG | ecosystem: Environmental > Aquatic > Freshwater > Lake > Sediment | place...
CTTGTGCTGATTCAAGCGTGGGCGGCGTAACCCGCGGCGGGATTTGTAACCCCACCCACCCAATGGCCCCCAAGACAACCACGCTGCCCGCAAGACCCAGGATAATTTTTAGCCCTGTATTCATTGATGTTGATCTCTCTCACGCTGTTGTCGTGACAAAGGGTTTGCCATCCGCATGACAGATCCGTTGGATTACGTTGCGCCCGGACATGGCAACGATGGGCACGCTGCCCCCTGGCTCGACCCACTGGCCGGCGAGGTAAAAGTTGTCCAACCCAGGCAGGGTTTTGTCCATCCCCAAGATCATCATGGGCAGGGTGGCTTTGGTGAGCAGCCAGCCACAACTGGAGCCTTGCCAGTTGCCCGTGTACCGTTCATAGCTGAGCGGCGTTGCTTCATCAATCACTTCAATTTGGCTGCGCAGTCCGGGATAAAGCTGTTCCAACTGATCAATGATCTGTGTAGAGACTTGCCGCTGTTCGGTGTCATAAAGCTTGCGACCATAGATCCGCTGCCAATAGCCATACTGGGTGGTCAGCGTGGCAATCAGCACGGAATGACCCGGCGGTGCGAGGCTGGGGTCAAAACAATAATGTTTGACGCTCACCTGGTAACGCTCTTCGCCAGCGATGGTGATCGGTGCCGGCAGCAAATAGGTGACCCAGTGCGGTTCGCGCGTAAAATCGCGCTTAACACCCAGCGACACTTGCACTTGCGAGTGCAACGGCAGATGACCGTCGTACGTGCGTTTGATTTGCCCGTCGATGAACGCCCCGCCGAGCATGTCAAAGATCGTGGCGCGTCCATCGGCAGCGGAGATGACCGTGTCGGCACGGTGAATGCTGTCATCGTACAGCCGAACGCCGATGGCCCGGTGGCCTGACCCGCCGGGCGCATTGTCAACGAGGATCTTTTCCACGGGGGCTTTGTAGTGGATCTGCCCGCCCAACGCCAGATAGCGCTGCTCGATGGCGCGCGCAAAGGCCAGCGAAGCACCGACGGGGAAACCTGCATTGCCCTGCTGCATGTAGGCCAACAACGACATGCCGACCATCATCGGGATGTCAGGCCAGCCAAACATGTGGGGGATCGCTTTGCGCAAAAAGGGATCGCGAAAGCGCTGGGCAAAGTCTCTGGCCGACACCGTCCCCCAACGGGCCAGTGCCGGTAGATAGGGCATCATCCGTTGCCCCATCTCGGCCCACTCTAGCCCTGAGAACAACGCTGGGGGCTTCTGCTGCATGAGCGATAGATCAAAACCCATAAATTGACGTACCCCGTTGCAGAGCGCATCGATCTGTGGTGCATCGGCGGCGGAGATCATCTTCATGTGCTCACCCAAGCAATCTGGATCGCAAAAGACGGTCAGCGTATCGCCGTCGGGATCGCGGACGCGTAACAACTCGCTGTGGTCGATCATGCGGCGGCCTTGCACCGCACCAAGTTCTTCCCACAGCCGATGATAGGGCTGGCCCGATCCAGAGCCAAAGAGATAGTGGATGCAGCCGTCGAAGATATAATCGCCCCGCTCCCAGGCCGTACAGAGACCGCCTGGCAGGTGATGCTGCTCAAAGATCCGTGACTGGTAGCCATTCATCTGTGCATAACAGCCAGCGGCCAGACCCGCAATCCCCGCGCCGATGATGATGATTGAGTTCGTCATATCAACAATATAAAAGAAAAGCTCGCCGGTGAGAACAGCCTACCGGCGAGCTTTTACCTGACCAATCGGCCAGTTGCGATGGACCTATTCCTTTACCGCGGCCAGGGTGTGTAGCCCCGTGACCAGAATTCCGCGGTATGGATCAAATTGAAGAGCATCGGCCCATACGAAACGATCACCAGGCCGACGGCACCCCAGAGCCACGGCCCCCAGTTGTCCAGCCAGGCTGGGGCCGGGCGGGGATCGGCAGGCTCGGCCACGGGCATGTCAATGGGCGCAGTAAGTTTGCGTCGGTTGAGCGCCGTGCCAACGATCACCAGGAAGAAGAGTGTGGCGCTGATGAAGAGCAAGATCACCCCTACCAAAGTCTCCATCAGAAACGGCGTCCATTCGGCTGAAGCGTAGGGTGCAGCCCCTAGCATGGTACGCCGTGGCACACCATAGTTCAACCCCAGCATGTGATAGCCATTGGCAAAGAGCAACATGCCAAAAAACCAGGTCCACCCCTGGGCCAGAGCCAGCCCTTTGGTAAAGAGTTGCCGCCCGGTAAGCTTGGGCACCAGCCAGTAACAGATGCCAAAGAAGGTCAACGTCACTGCCGAGCCGACCGTCAGGTGAAAGTGACCAGGGATCCATGCGGTGTTGTGGACAGCGAGGTTGAGCGTATATGAGGCGTTGATGATGCCGCCGATACCCCCAAAGACAAAGAGGATCATGGCCAGGTTCTGGGCCGTATAGGAGGGATCGCCCCAGTTGAGGTGTCTGATCCACCCCAACCAGCCTTTGCCACCGCGCGCCCGTGCACCGATCTCCAACGAGGCGACCACCGTAAAGGCCGTCAATAGGCTAGGAAAGGCCACGCCATAGGTCAACACCATGTGGATAAACTTCCAGGCTGCCGGAATCCCAGGGTCGGTGTATTGATGATGGAAGCCGACCGGCGTGGAAAAGAGCAGAAAGAGCCAGAAGACCAGCCGCGCCAGCGAATCACTAAACATCTTACCCCCCGTCTGGGCGGGCAACATCGCATACCAGGAGATGTAGGCGGGCAACAGCCAAAAATAGACCAGGGGATGGCCGGTGTACCAGAAGAGCGTGCGCCCCAGCAGCGGATCCGTGCCCGCCACCAGCCCCAGCGACCAGGGCAAGAGCAGGGCGAGGATCTCTGCGGCCACGCCCAGGCTCGCCAGTTGCCACATCACCATGGTGATCAGCACAGCGAGGGCAATAAAGGGCGTGCGCTCGCCGGGATGTTCGCGCCGCCAGGCCCCGTAGGTAAAGTAGAGACCATAGCCCACCATCCACGAGCCGACGACCACCAGCGTCAACCCCAGGTAGAAGCTCCAGTGCGCCTGCAAGGGCGGGTAAAAGGTATAAAGCACCGTCGCCATGTTGAGCAGCAGCGGGATCGCCGCCAACACCAGCCCGGCTACCATGACGATCAGCGCCCAGGTATTGATCCACGGATAGGATAGGGGGCGGTTAAGGCTGCGCACAGTGGCAAAGGTAAAAAAACCGCAGATGAAGAAGGTCGTCCAGACCAGGGCGTTGAGCACACCATGAATGCTGAGACCATGATAGTAGCTCTTCAACACGGGCTGCAGAAACGGATAGAGATCAAGGCCAGCGTGCTCTAGCCCTTGCAACACCCCCAACAACAACCCCAATGTGAGCGCGCCAATACCAATCCCCACATTCCAGCCGGTGAGCCGGTCAACCATGCGGCGATCAGCTTCGGTCAGCGGGGTGGGTGTGACCGGCACGGTGCTTTCGCGCAAGGGCAGTGTTTGTACAGACATGAATGACTCCTCCGTTACTTACGGTCAGCAGCGACGGCTGCCTCTTCGACGATGATTTGACCGTACATGGTGTGGTGGCCGATGGTTGGCCCACCCGCCCCACAATATTCATGGCAGATGAAATTGTAGGTGCCAGGTTGGTCAAACGTGGCAGTCAATTTGGAGATCTGACCTGGTAAAACCATAAAGTTGACGTTGGTGCCGACGATCTTCAGCCCATGTTGCACATCCATTGCCGTGGCGTAGAAGGTCACCTGTGAACCAACGGGAACGCGGATTTCACTTGGTGCAAAGCTCCAAACTTGCGCCCGGATATAGGCTTCGTACTTGCCGGGCGCAAGCTCGCGCAGCCCTGGCTCGGCAAACGGGTTGGGCGGCGTCATCAGCGTATTCGGATCGATACGCGCCGTCACGCCCGGCACTTGAATGCCATACGAGGTGGTAGAAATGACAATCGCAACAACAAAGACCGCGATCGTCACCAACGAGATGCGCATCCAAGCGGCTTCATACCGATCAACATGTAGATCAGGCAGATTGGGGTTGTGCTCCAGCCCCTGGGTGTTCCCTGTGGGTTCACCGTTGGGGTCACGCGTAGCTTCGCTCATTGAGTTGTTCCTCTGGAGATGACCGTCAGATAGGCATTCACCCACAGGGCAACCGTGAGCAGAATCAAGACAAACATGAGGGCCAATGTGCCCATCGGGGTCTGCGGTTCGTTCATTCTATGCTCCTGTAACCATAGAGATTGATAAGCTAAATCCATTAACCATCCTTCAGCGTTGCCTGTGCTGCGGCCAACCGGGCGATGGGAACACGGAAGGGGCTACAACTGACATAGTTGAGGCCCACCTGATGACAAAAGGCAATACTGGCCGGATCACCACCATGCTCGCCACAGATGCCCGCCGAGAGAGTGGGGCGTGTGTGACGGCCAAGTTTGACCGCCATGTCGATTAGTTTGCCCACACCGTCCGGATCGAGGTGGCGGAATGGGTTCTCTGGCAAGATGCCCTTTTCGGTGTACTCAATCAGAAACTTTGTCTCTGCATCGTCCCGGCTGATGCCAAAGGTAGTCTGCGTCAGATCGTTTGTACCAAAACTGAAAAATTCGGCCTCGGTCGCCATCGCGTCGGCGGTGAGCGCTGCCCGTGGCACTTCGATCATAGTGCCGAATTTGTAATCAACCGTCATCCCCAGCTCTTGAAAGACTTGTTCCGCCACGCTGGTGACCAACTGTCTGAGAAATTTCAACTCATTCACATGACCGGCTAAGGGCACCATGATCTCCGGGTAAACTGCAAAACCCTGGCGCTTGACATACACGGCGGCCTCCAAGATCGCCCGTACCTGCATTTCGGTGATCTCCGGCATCAGGATACCCAGCCGGTCGCCGCGCAGCCCCAGCATTGGGTTGGCCTCGCTCAATGCCTGCACCCGGCTGAGGATGTCTTCCTTCTGGCGCACTTCGGCCAGCGCAGTGTCGATCTCGCTCAAGGTGTGGAAGTGTTGCAGCCGCACTTTGAGATCAGCCAATTCCTGCACCAGTTGGTTATGCGAGGGCAGAAATTCATGCAGCGGCGGGTCGAGCAGGCGGATGATCACGGTGCCCGGTTTATCTCCGTTGGCCATCGCGCGGAAGATGCCTTCAAAATCTTTACGCTGCATGGGCAGCAACTTCTCCAGTGCCGCCAATCGCCGGGCCTTGCTTGTCGCCATGATCATCTCTTGGACGATCGGCAAGCGATCTTGTTCAAAGAACATGTGCTCGGTGCGGCAGAGGCCCACACCTTCTGCCCCATAGCGGCGCGCCCGTTCGGCATCTTTGGGATAGTCGGCATTGGCCCACACGCCCAGGGTACGCACTTCGTCGGCCCAGGCCAGCAACGCTTTCAGCGCAACTTCGCTCTCAAAATCTGGCTCACGTGTCTCCAGTTGACCCAGATAGACCTCACCTGTGCCGCCGTCGATGCTGATCCAATCGCCTTCATGAACTTCGACAACGCGGCTCTCCAAACCGACGACAAAGAGCCGTTGCTCCACACTGATCTGCAAGGCCTCGGCCCCGCAGACCGCCGGTTTGCCAAATTGACGGGCGACCACCGCAGCATGGCTCGTCGCCCCGCCCCGGCTGGTGAGGATGCCCTGAGCCGCGATCATGCCGTGAACATCGTCGGGTTTGGTTTCGGGCCGCACCATGATCACCGCTTTGCCCTCTTTGGCCCAGCGTTCGGCTGTGTCGGCGTCAAAAACGGCCTGACCTACCGCCGCGCCGGGGCTAGCGTTGACAGCTTTCTCCACCAGGCTGCGCCCCGCATTGCGCGCCTCACCCTTGACGGCTTCGCTAAACTGTGGATGCAAGAGCATCTCCACCTGTTCAGGCGTCACCCGTTTCAGCGCGGTCTTGCGATCAATCAACCCCTCGTGTGCCATGTCAACGGCAATTTTGATCGCGGCGCGCGCCGTGCGTTTGCCGTTGCGCGTCTGTAACATCCACAACTTGCCCTGCTCAATCGTAAACTCTACATCTTGCATGTCGTGGAAGTGGCGCTCCAGCTTGTCGCAGATGTCGGTAAACTCGGCGTAGATCGGCGGCATCCCCTGACGCAGATGAACGATGGGCAGCGTGTTGCGGATGCCCGCGACCACATCTTCACCCTGGGCGTTGATCAGATAATCGCCATAGAGTTCCCTGCTGCCGTCGATGGGGTTGCGCGTAAAGGCGACGCCAGTACCGCTGTTGTCGCCCATGTTGCCAAAAACAACCATCTGGATGTTGACCGCGGTGCCCAGGTTGTGCGGGATGTTGGTGGCATTGCGATAGTCAGTCGCGCGTTTGCCAAACCAACTGTCAAAGACGGCGCGTGTTGCCAGTTCTAATTGTTTGTAGGGATCTTGCGGGAAATCGCTGCCTTTGTAGGCTTTGATCAGCCCTTTGAAACGCTCGGTGATGCGCTGCCAATCTTCGGCGGTCAGTTCTACATCCAGCTTGACCCCGCGCTCGCGCTTCACATCGTCGATCACCTGCTCAAACGGCTCATCTGGCACGCCGAGCACCACTGCACCAAACATTTGCACCAGACGGCGGTACGAATCAAAGACAAAGCGTGGGTTGCCCGTTAAGGTGATTAATCCCTGGACCGTCTGGTCATTGAGGCCGATGTTGAGCACCGTATCCATCATGCCGGGCATGGAGAATTTGGCCCCGGAGCGGCATGAGACCATCAACGGGTTGGTCGGGTTGCCAAACCGTTTGCCCGTTTTTGTTTCGATCGCAGCCATCGCCGCGACAACTTGTTCCCACATGCCGGGCGGAAATTGTCGGTCATTGGCCAGGTAGTCATTACAGGCCGTCGTGGTGATAGTAAAGCCGGGCGGCACTGGCACGCCTAGCCGTGTCATCTCCGCCAAGTTCGCCCCTTTGCCACCGAGCAGTGCGCGTACCGCTTCCCAATCGTTTGGCTGGATGCGCACATCCAGAGCATCTAATCCATCGAACAGATAGACCCACTGCGGGCCTAGCTGTGGTATGGTTTTGAGCCTTGTCGGCCGTTCGGCCACTGCTGTGATCATCGTCAACTCCTCTTGCTTGCCAGGGTTAGATACGACCATGCGCTCAGTGCGGCTTTGACGCCTTCGCCGATAGCAACGGGCACTTGCTCGGCATGGACATTGGTGACATCGCCCGCAGCAAAGAACCCAGGGAGATTGGTCTCACACCGGTGATTGATGACAATGTGACCACCCTCGTCCAGGGCGACAAGATCGCGCACCAGCTCGTTGTTGGGTAGGAGACCAAACTCCACAAAGACACCCTCCACGGACAATGACCGGGTTTCCCCGTTGACCCCCACCAGATCGATGGCGGTGACAAAGTGATCGCCTACAATGCGTTGTACTTCCCAGCCTTGAAAAAGCATGACTTTGGGGTGGCGCAACACGCTTTGCGCCAGCTGCGAGGCCCCTATGTCCTGCTGACGGGCGCTAATGTAATAGACACGACTGGCTAAACCGGCTAGCTTCAAGACTGCGGCGAGCGCCCGCTCCCCACCGACCACCGCAACATTACGATTGCGAAAAAATGGTGCATGGCTGATCGCTGAAAAACTGACCCCCTTGCCCCAGAACTCCCGCTCACCCTCGACATAGAGCCGTTGCGGATGCGCGCCGGTGCAAAGGATTACCGCCTGTGTACCGATCAAGCTGGCGTCGGAGAGGGTCAGTTGAAAGCCGCCCCCTGCTCGTGGGATGATCTGGGCGACTTCGTGCGCAAAGTGGGCTTTGATTTTGGCTTCGACATGGGCGGCAAATTGTTGTACCAAGTCGGCTCCCCAAACGCTGTCTACCGCTGGCAGCCCACGCAAGGCAAAGGGGTAGCTGACCTTGCCACCGATGTTGGGCGTCACCAGCGCAACAGCCAGTTGTGCTTGAAGCGCATACGAAGTGGCCGCCAAGCCTGCTGGGCCACCGCCCACCACAATCAGATCAAACTCGGCCATATGGTTCTCCCTCTGGGCAGACTATTGGCATACGGGTGTTGGGTACTTTGCTCGGCTTGATGCAAGGCCGCCAACAGGTGATCAGGCGGCTCGCCCTTGCTGACAAAGGCATCCACGCCAGCGACCAGCCAATAGCGGTTGGCTTCCTGATTGCCGCTGAGCATAATGATGTACAGGGTGGGTTGAATCGAACGGAGGGTGGTGATCAGCTGCTGGCGCAGACGATTGCTCTTCATGCCCGACAACTCCCAGTCCAATAGGAGCAGATCGGGCGCAAGGGATTGTGTCGTTGCTGGCAGCGTGCTAGCTTCGTCCACTTCGCCGACAACTTCTACGTTTGGTTCTTCTTCGAGCAGCAGCCGCAATGCCGAACGCAACCACTGCTGGTCGTTGGCGAGCAGTACACGCATAGAGACCCCCTATTGATCCAAGTTGGCTCTACTATACGCGCACATAACCATCCTTGCACCGGACAGGTGGTTGACCCTCAACTCACCGGGCGATGGGTTTTTCTCCTAGCCAGGTGGCTAGTCCATTATCCTCCTCCCCCTCATCCTCGTACTTCTACTCTGGTTTTGAATAGGAGTACGAGGATGAGGGGGAGGAGGAGTACGCGCGCGTTGGGGTTTGCATGAGCGTGCTGACGGGATAACCCGCAGTGAGGGTGCGCACAATCGAGGGGGGCGTGAGGACTTGTACGGTCAGGGCGGCGACTGGGTATAGCGGCGGGTATAGCGGGGCATCATAGCCTGCGGGCTGCCACGGCCAGAGTTGACCCTGCCACCACAGGTGTGCCGTTCCGGTGCTGGGGTGAATGACAAAGACGCCCGCGGGCAACTCGGCCAGTGCCGCCGTATAGGTCTGCTTCGCTCCCTGGGGCGAGCAGCGTTCGCGGTGGAGTGCGGCGTCGATGACTGGTGCGGCCGGCCGCGGCCCGCCCGCCAACTCAGGATTCGCCATCGCCCACAGTTCACGCAAGAGCGTAAATCGCCCCCGCGAACATTCAGCGCACGGGCGATGCCCAGCAGCCAGCGCCGTCGCCTCGTCCAGAAAAAAAAGTTCGGTGTATTGCCCCGGCGTCATCACGGTACGCTGACGACCTTTGAACGCCAGCACGCAGATGATCCACCGTTGCAACTGAAACGGACGGCGGATGCGCCCCTGCTCATCATGCAGACAGCCCCGATTGCCCATCAACGTGCCACGGGCGGGTGTGGCGATGATTGCCCCAAAGGGCGTTACCCGATTTTGTCGCGGCATAGACCATCCCCTGATCGTTTTGCAACGTAGGGGTCTACTAGACCTCTACGTTGTTCGTGTGCTGATTGTTAAATTGATCGTTACTCGGTTTCCTATTTTACCGCAAGTGCGGGTATGCTTGGGGCATTGTGAATTTTGATTCAATCTATGGGTGGCTGCCTTTCCATGAGTGTCTTTACCCATCTCGCTCGTCCGTTTCACCCGGTGCAGCCTGTGCCGCTGGAGCATCGTGCCAACTTTTTTCACCTCTACATGGATGTAGCCTGGTTCGGCATCCTCGCCGGCACCAGTTTGGCCTTTATCTCGGTTTATGCCGCGCGGCTGGGGGCCGATGCCTTCCAGATCGGTCTGCTCAATGCCGGGCCAGCGGTCGTTGGGTTGCTCTTTACCATGCCCGCCGGGCGTTGGTTGCAAGGACGGCCTATCGGCGGGGCAGTCTTCTGGTCGGCGGCGCTGGCGCGAGCGGGTTATTTGCTCTTCGCCCTCTTGCCAGGTTTGCTGGCTCCCTCCGTGCAGATCTGGACGTTTATCCTGCTCACCCTGGTGATGACGGTCCCCGCCACGGTGTTGGCCGTGGGCTTTAACGCCCTCTACGCTTCGGCGGTTTTTCCAGAGTGGCGCGGGCATGTGACGGGCCTGCGCAATGCCCTGCTCTCGGTCTTTTTTGTGCTCTCCTCGTTGTTGGCCGGTTTTCTGTTGGATCGGCTGCCGCTGACAACAGGCTATCCGCTGCTCTTTGGGCTGGGTTTTATCGGCGGCGCGATGAGCACCTACCATCTGTGGCGGCTACGCCACATCACTGGTGAGACCGTCCCTGGCCCGCCGCAGATCCGCGGGATCATTGGCGACTTTGCCGGGCCAGGCGAGATGCGCATCCTGGGGATCAATCTGCGGGTGAATGTAGCTTTGCGCGCCTTTACGCGTGGGGTGCGCTCCTTGCGGCCAGAGGTGCTGCGCGGCGCTTATGGTTCGGTGATTGCCGCCCAGTTTTTCTTCAACCTGGCACTCTTTTTGCCCGTGCCGCTCTTCCCACTATACTGGGTGAACGAGCTACACTTCTCGGACGGGATCATCAGCCTGGGCACGGCGATCTTTCACACCGCGGTGCTGTTTGGGTCCCTGGGGATGAGTCGGCTGGTGGGGCGCTGGGGCAATCATCGCCTGACGGTGGCGGGGGCACTGTTGCTTGGCCTCTATCCCTTGCTGATCGCCTTTACCGAGGATTTGACGCTCTTTTGGGT
>Ga0224722_1002201_pt1 | contig 10456 bp, 10 predicted proteins | sample Balambano_FR1_Me_FD_161646 | JGI IMG/M metagenome (GOLD analysis project Ga0224722, IMG submission 161646) | Freshwater sediment microbial communities from Lake Towuti, South Sulawesi, Indonesia - Balambano_FR1_MetaG | ecosystem: Environmental > Aquatic > Freshwater > Lake > Sediment | place...
GTGAGGGGGTGGGTAGGGGGGGAACTTAAACCAGGGCGAATCAAACCAAAAGGTTGCATTGATTTCAGATGCAAAGAGAAGATTTGTTGCTGTTCTGGTTCCTGGCTGTGGCGATCGGTTATCCCTAATCTGCCATAACCCCAGGGGAGAACCGATCCCCAGGGGTTCACGATACTATGGTAGAAATAAAGCCGCGCTCAACTGCACGCTATGTCACCGATTAAAGCTGTTCAATCGACTTATTACGGAGGAGATTCCTTTTACCGGACTCCGCCGCCAGATCTTCCTTCCCTGCTGCTGAAGGAGCGAATTATCTATCTCGGCTTGCCGCTGGTGTCGTCTGATGACTTTAAGCGACAGATGGGCGTCGATGTGACCAAGCTGATCATCGCTCAGTTGCTCTACCTGCAATTTGACGATCCGGATAAGCCAATTTATTTCTACATCAACTCCACCGGAACCTCCTGGTATACCGGAGACGCGATCGGCTACGAAACCGAAGCGTTTGCAATTTGCGACACGATGGGCTATATCAAGCCCCCGGTTCACACGATCTGCATCGGTCAGGCAATGGGAACCGCCGCAATGATTCTCTCCGCCGGAACCAAGGGCTTCCGCGCCAGCTTGCCCCACGCCACGATCGTCCTGAACCAGCCCCGCACGGGCGCACAGGGTCAGGCAACGGATATTCAAATTCGGGCAAAAGAAGTGCTGGTCAACAAAGCCGCGATGCTCGATATTCTGGCGAAGAACACAGGGCAGACTCCCGAAAAGATCGCCAAAGATACCGATCGCATGTTCTATATGACGCCTCAAGAAGCGAAGGAATACGGACTGATCGATCGGGTTCTGGAAAGCGTCAAAGACCTGCCGAAACCGATCCCCGCCCTGACCTAACTGGCACACTTTTATTAAACAGGTTCCTATGTCCGTAGATCCTATTTTGCGCGTTCCCTATAACATTCCGGGCAGTCCCTACTGGCAGTGGATTAACATCTACACGCGCATGAGCCAGGAGCGGATCATTTTTCTAAATCAGCCGATTACGGACGGTTTGGCAAATTCGATCATCTCGGCACTGCTCTATCTGGATTCCGACGACCAGAACAAGCCCATCTACCTGTACATCAACTCGCTGGGTGATCCGCTTGCTGCAGGCATGGCTTCGATTACCGCAGGCATGATCTCGGTGACGGCAGGGCTGGCAATCTACGACACGATGCAGCACATTAAATCGGAGATCATTACGATCTGCATGGGGCAGGCGGTCGGCATATCTGCGCTCCTGCTGTCTTCGGGAACCAAAGGCAAACGGGCAAGCCTTCCCCATGCCTCGATCGCCCTCATGCCCACCCGCACTGGAACCCAGGGACAGGCGACCGATATTGAAGTCACTGCCAGAGAAGTGCTAGGCAAGCAGTCCCTCATCCTGGACATTCTCTCCAAAAACACTGGACAGCCCGTTGAGAAACTTGCCAAAGACACCGATCGCATCTTCTACATGACGCCATACGAGGCAAAAGAATACGGACTGATCGATCGCGTCGTCGAAAGCACCAAAATCCCTCAACCTGCTGCTGCAATGGCTTAGATTACTTTTCTTTTCCTGTACGGGCGAAGCATTTGCGCCAGAACACTTTGCTACTTGTCATAGATTTTGCCGCAAATGCTTCGCCCCTACCACCATTCACCCCTCTACCCACACTCCTACTATGCCCATTGGAATCCCCAGCGTCCCCTACCGCCTCCCCGGAAGCTCCTACGAGCAGTGGATCAGCATTTATGAACGGCTGTTCCGGGAGCGCATTATCTTCCTGGCTGAAGAAGTCGATGATGGGATTGCAAATGCGATCGTTGCTTACATGCTCTACCTCGACTCTGAAGACCAGAGCAAGCCCATTTACCTCTACATCAACTCCCCCGGCGGCTCCGTCACCGCAGGCATGGCAATCTACGACACAATGCAGCACATCAAGTCGGAAGTTGTGACCATCTGCGTGGGTCTGGCGGCTTCGATGGGAGCATTCCTTCTGACGGCAGGCAACAAAGGCAAACGGCTCGCCCTGCCCCACGCCCGGATCATGATTCACCAGCCCCTCGGCGGCACTGGACGCAGACAGGCAACAGACATTGATATCGAAGCCAGAGAAATCCTGCGGACTCGGACTCGCCTGAATGAGCTAATGGCACACCACACGGGCAAACCCGTTGAGCAAATTGAGCGAGATACCGATCGCGATTACTTTATGTCGGCTCAAGAAGCAAAGGAATACGGGCTGATCGATCAGGTGATCGAAAGTCAGGCACTCGTTCGATAAACAGCTCTGGATCACCAGTCTGAAATGATCGATCGATTACTCCAATGAAATAAAAAGCAGGATCTGACCTCTAAAGTCTATCCATTTCCCGCAGTCAGTGGCAGAATCGTGGTAATTCTGCCTTTTTTACTGCCTTTATTGATCATTGCCTTCAATGGAATTGGCTGACTGCTATCGACTACTGGGCTTGAGGAAGGGTGCTTCTCATGACGAAATCAAGTCGTCCTATCGTCGTTTGGCAAGACAGTATCATCCCGATGCCAATCCAGGTGATCTGGTGTTTGCAAAGGAAAAATTTATCCAGCTCACCAATGCCTACCGACAGTTGATCAATGCCGTTCCCTCCGCTCAAATGGGTGCGCCAACCGTTGACCTGAAGCGAGGACGCGAGCAATCCCAGAAACAGTCCCAGAAACAGTCCCAGAACAGGACGGCTGCGAGTCGGCAAGCTCGCCCTGACGCGAAAACAGCAGCTAAGACCTCCACCCCAACCTCCACCCCAACCTCTGGCAGAGCAGTTCCCTCTCCAAAATCGACATCTCCTGGCAAAACCAACACTCAGCCCGATCGCGCGACTGCCAACACGCCTGAATCGCCTGCCAAACCTGCCTCTCCGTCTGCTGCCCCGCTTCAGCATGACCCAAACTTATCAGTGATCGATCGCAAGCTGAAAGAGAGAATCTACGAACAGCTTCAGCAGCTTTTGCGCGATCATCGCTTTGCAATGGCAATCACCGTGATTGAAGGCTTGGCGCAGCGATTGCCCAGCGACCGGGAAGTGCGACAGTGGCAGGCAATTACCTATCAGCGGTTTGGACGCCACCTGATCAACGACAAGCAGCCCGACAAAGCCCGCATCTATCTGCAAAAAGCACTCCGCACCGATCCCCAAAACCGATCGCTCTGGTATGAAGTCGATCGAGAGATGCGGCGGCTAGACCAGATTGAAGTGCTGTAGCCCTGCCTGAACCTTTAAGCCGATCGCTTTGACTTCTGCTCAAACACCAGCCCAGAGTAAAGCTGAAAGGCAGTATCCCAGGCAGTCGGAGCCTTGCGAAGTAGATCGATGTGGGAAGGCAAATCTCGCACCAGCTCCAGCGCTTCCAGGGCACTTTCGCCAAAGGCAGGAAAATCAGACCAAACGGGAATTTTCGGCAGATGAGCCTCGATCGATCGCACAAGCTGATTCCACTTCAGGCGATTGCTGGTCGGAGGGGTCGATCGGGTAGCCGAGGCAGTTTCTGGATTAAGCTGAAATTGATTTGGCTGAACTGGATCGGGCTGAAACTGGTAGCTCCAGTCGCCAAAGCGCAAAATGCTGTTTCGGTGCGGCAGGTGCAGATCAAAAACCTGCGCGTAGTCCTGGGTTTGCTCTTTGCGAACAAGCTGATTTCGGGCGTTTTTGTCCACCACCTGTTCAAAAATCGGCAGTCTGCCCTCGACCCGCCCCGCCACTTCAGCCCAGTTAAAGCGCAAAGCCCCTTTTTGATTTGTCTCACTGTAGCAAATGACCGTCGCCTGGGAATCTGTGAACTGAAGCGACTCCACTCGAAAGACACGAATTCGCTGAACCGAAGTGAGCGGTAGCCAAAAGGCAGGAATTCCAGCACTCACAAGCTGCTGCCCCCAGTCTTGAAGTGGGTCGATCGCCCCAATTCGATAAAGCCGCCAGCCCCGACCGGGCAACAGTAAACGTGCCGCATAGGTGTCGATCCGCAGAATTCGGGCAAGGTTTTGGGCAGCAGTCTGTCGTGCCTCTGCAGCAATTGCTTCTAGCACCAGGACTCCCATGAGCGGGTTCGCTGCGTCAGGTTTTGCTGCTGCGATCGCCCCATCTGAGGAACCGCTTTGCGTTGTCTGTTGAGGTTGGCTTGGAGGTTGGCTGGAAGATTGGCTGGAAGATTGGCTAGAAGAGGGTTGGCTCTGCTGTTCTAAACGATGTAAGCCCTGTCGAGCCTGAAGCGCGATTTTAGGGTAGGAGGTATCTCGCAGCAGCGTGCGATAGATCTGCTCCGCCGAGGCAAACTGACCGCTCACTTCCTGAAGCCGCCCCACATAGAGCCTGACCCACGGGTTATCGGGAGACTGCTGTTGTAGTTGCTTTACCAAACGGGCAGCCGTTTCATAATCCTGACGAGCAAAGGCAGCAGCCACCTGATCAAGCATGAGCAAAATCCCTTCAGATCGACGGGAAAGGCACCTCCTTTGCAGTGTAGCGAACGAAAGCAAAGTCGAAGTAGGGAATAAAACTGAATCTCGGCTAGGGCTGTCCCGTTTTTGCCAATTCGTTTGCTTCTGCCACCGCACCCACTAGCGCCAACGCCACGATCGGAGCTGTAACCGCTCGCAGAATCCTTGCCCCCAGTGAAACTGGTTGATAGCCTGCCTCGATCGCCTCCTGCACTTCAGTTTCAGTCCAGCCTCCTTCGGGACCGATCGCCAGCGTCAGAGCCGAGAGCGTACTGGCGTGATTCGAAAGTTCACGCTGCAGACAGGAGAGCAGATGGAGCCGATCGCCTCGTGCCTCACAGAGATAGCATCCTGCCCCCTGCCACTGTTGCAGAGCCTCTTTCCAGCGGTGGGGCGGCAAAATGGCAGGAACGATCTGACGCTCTGACTGTTCGGCGGCTTCCTGAGCAATGCGCTGCCAGCGATCGAGCTTTTGGGGACTGGGGTTGAGCAGGCTGCGGGCACTCAGCACCGGGACAATCTGACTCACGCCCAGCTCAGTGGTTTGGCGGACGATGTCATCCATTCCGGTTTTCGGCAGGGCAATCAGCAGCGTGACCGCGATCGGCAGCTCGGTTTGGGCGGCAATGGACTCCAGCAAATCGGCTTCTGAATCTTTTCTAAGCGCCGCCAGCCACCAGTGACCTGTCCCATCCATTGCAATAAACCGATCGCCAGCCTGCAAGCGGAGCACCCGCCCCAAATAATGCTGCTGACGATCGGTCAACTGAATCCGATTGGCTTCGATCTGATTAGGGGAAACAGCAAGACGCTGAAGCTGAGTCATGCAAGGAACACAAGAAGATGCGATAAGTGGAGTCGGTAGAAATCCCATCTGCCGTTTACAGCCTTTTTCAGGCTGATGCAGTCCAAGAAATGGGGTGCAGGGGCAGAACCCTGGACGGGGAGAAAGCCCCCACACCCCCTGTACCTTACCAAAGTGGAAAAAGCGATATCTTATCGATCTGACTGAAAAACTGAAACAGACGCTCTGCCCTGCTTAATCGCGGACTTAATAGCTGTCGTCTCCGGCAATGCGATCGCCAGGCTGAGACTCAGGGTTTTGAGCCAGAGCTGCTAGCCGAATTGCTTGCCACTGCTGAATTAAGTCCTGGTTCCATTCGCTGTTGCGGTAGCGATCGATCGCCTGTTCAAGCTCTTGAAGCGTTTGTGGAATGGAAACCGAACGAATTGCATCAAGCATCGGTCAACCTCCTGAAATGGATTGTTTAACGTTCACTGGAGAACAATTTGGATATTTCCATTATCACTCGATTTGAAAAACTGTATTTGATGATACAGAAATCTTTTCAGCAAGTTGCATGAAATTTTAGTCAAGATGCGGGCGAATACCAGTAATTTCACAGTGAGCCGGAGTAAAAACGATGCGGAAATTACTGGTTCCCCTTTCCTTGTTCTCGTTCGATCGCCTGACAACTGCCTACGCTGCCAGATCGATGAACACTTCCCGCACTGCCGGATGCACCAGCTTGTGAGCGTCTACGTTTAGCCCCTGTGCCAGGCTGCGATCGCTTGCTAATGCCTTGACGCCTTCGTTTGCCAGCTTCAGCACGTAGGGAAAAGTGCTGTTGTTGAGCGCCTGGGTTGCTGTCCAGGGCACGGCTCCCGGCATATTCGGCACGCCATAGTGAACCACGCCTGCTTCCACATAGGTCGGGTGGGTATGGGAAGTCGGGTGCAGGGTTGCAATACAGCCGCCCTGATCAACCGCCACATCCACAATCACCGAACCGGGACGCATTTTTTCCACCAGGGCACGGTTGACCAGAATGGGAGCACGCCGACCCGGAACCAGAACCGCTCCCACCAGCAAATCTGCATCGGGGACAACCGCTTCAACCTGAGGCGCGTTGCTGTAGAGCAGTTCCACTCTAGAGCCGAAGATCGTTTCCAGATATGCCAGTCGCTCCAGGCTGATGTCGAGAATTTGCACCTGTGCGCCCATGCCGATCGCCATTCTTGCCGCTTCAGTCCCCACCACACCGCCGCCGAGAATCACAACTTTGCCCGGACGCACCCCCGGAACACCGCCCAACAGCACGCCCCGTCCGCCTTGCTGTCGCTCTAGATATCTGGCACCAAACTGCACCGAAAGCCGCCCAGCAATAATGCTCATTGGCGTGAGCAGGGGCAAACTGTGGTTTGGTAGCTCAACGGTTTCGTAGGCGATCGCTGTAATGCCAGAGTCAATCAAATGCTCGGTCAATGCCCGGTTCGCTGCCAGGTGCAGGTAGGTAAACAACATCTTTCCTTTTTGCAGGAAGTCATACTCCGAAGAAAGCGGCTCTTTGACTTTGACCACCATTTCGCGATTCCAGGCATCGGCAGCATTGGGGACGATCGCTGCGCCTGCCTGCTCGTAGTCTGCGTCTGAGAATCCTGCTCCCAGCCCTGCCTGCGTTTCAACAAAAACTGTGTGACCCTGATCCGTCAGTCCGCGCACACTGTTTGGACTCAGCCCCACCCGGAATTCCTGGTCTTTGGTTTCCTTGGGTACACCGATTTCCATTGCGACCTTACCCCAACGATTTAAACTCTTTATCCTAGTCATAACCTATTGCCCCCCATATCCGCTTGATGCTGGAGGGTGAATTCCTTTATGGAAATATGATTCTTCGGTTTTGCAGCCTTGATTGCATCCACACGCTTGTTTAACGGGTAAGCTCGATAGATAGCCCCTTTCTTGTGCTGCTGTTGTTTATGGTGGTAGGGTGCATCGTCAACCGAGCTGCCAGGTGAGTTGTTATGGAGTTGTTAGAGTACCAGGCAAAAGAGCTGTTCCGGCAAATGGGTATCCCAGTGCTGCCGTCTCAGCGGATTCGTCAGCTTCAGGACATCAAGCAGCTTACAATTCCCTATCCGGTAGTGCTGAAGTCTCAGGTGTATACGGGTGGACGCGGAAAAGCGGGGGGAATTAAGTTTGTTGAAAATACGATCGATGCCGTTGCGGCTGCTCAGATGATTTTTCACCTGCCGATTATGGGCAAATACCCGCAAGTGCTGCTAGCGGAGGCAAAATATGATGCCGATCGCGAGTTTTATTTGGCAGTTGTGCTCGATAGTTCTGAGCGACGTCCCGTGTTGCTGGGGTCGCAGCAGGGAGGAATCGAAATTGAGTCGCAGTTCGACCGGCTGTATCAGGTGATTGTCGATCAGGAGTTTTCGCCCTACTACGCCCGGCGATTGGCGATCGGTATGGGCTTAAAAGGCAGCCTGATTCAATCGGTGAGTGCGATCGTCGAAAAAATGTATCGCCTGTTTGCCACCTGCGATCTGGATCTGGTGGAAATCAATCCGCTGGCGGTGAGTCCTTCTGGGGAGCTAATGGCGCTCGACGGCAAAGTGACCGCCAACGACACGGCACTGGGGAGACAGGCATTGCTGTCCGAATTTACCCATCTGCTGCTGTTGCAGGGCAGGGCGGCAGAATCGCAAACGTCGGCAGTGGCGCGGGTTGATCTTTCGGGCAATATTGGGGTTCTCTGCAATGGCGCAGGTTTAACGATGGCGACTCTGGATCTGCTTTACAAAGCGAAGGGTAGACCGGGGGCGTTTGTGGATGTGGGGGGTGAATATCGGCAAAACTGCCCGACTTCCACCTTTGAGTCGCGGATTCAGGAGGGACTTGATCTGCTGCTGGACGCTCCTGAAATTCGGGTGATTCTAGTGAACCTTTTGGGCAGTCGGCTTTCCTGTCTTCAGATGGCAGAAATCATTGCAGCGCATGTTCAGCTTCGCGGCAAATATCGTTCCCTGCCGCCGATCGTGGTTCGTCTGGTCGGAGAAGAATTTTCAGAAGCGCAGGCTGTCCTGAAAGCGATCGACCTTGCTGCAACCGATTATCTCGATACTGCCATCACCCAAACGCTGAGCCTGCTGCCAGCAAAGTCAGCCTGAATTCCCTCGAATGAACCCCCTTAAATGAACCTTCATGAATGAACGTTAATGAACTTTACTGCGCAGAGCAAAATTTTAATTCAGGGCATTTCAGAACCGTTGGGGACAACTTATGCGCCCCTGATGCAGGCTTATGGGACGCAAATTGTGGCAGGGGTCAGTCCCGGAGACGGCGGCAAAACGATCGCACCGTGCTACGGCGCACCGCGTCGCGGCAAGCCGATCGCCAACATTCCGATTTTTGATCTGGTTGAGCAGGCGATCGCTCAGGTAGGGCGAATTGATACCAGCGTCATTTTTGTGCCGCCTTATGAAGTGATGGATGCGGCTCTGGAAGCGATCGCGGCTCAGATTCGCCAGATTATTATCATTACCGAAGGCGTGCCGCCCCTGGACATGGTGCGGGTGCTGCGCAAGGCAGAAGCGACTGAAACGCTGGTCGTTGGCTCGAATTGTCCAGGAATTATTGTGCCGGGACAGCTCTTGCTGGGGATTCATCCGCCAGAGTTTTATTCGCCAGGTAAGGTGGGGCTGATTAGCCGCAGCGGCACGCTCACCTACGAAGTCGCGCTGGAACTCACCCGCGCCGGATTAGGGCAGTCGATTGCAATTGGCATCGGCGGCGATCGCATCCTGGGGTCCTCGTTTCAACAGTGGCTACAAATTCTGGAGGAGGATGAGCAGACCGAGGCGATCGTGCTGGTGGGCGAAATTGGCGGCGACAGCGAAGAAGGTGCGGCTCGCTATATTGCAGAGGTGATCGACAAACCCGTTGTGGCTTATCTGGCGGGCTATAGTGCGCCCAAAGGACAGTTTCACGGACATGCCGGGGCGATCGTGGCTTCTCGTGTTGCTGGGTTAGGGGCAGACATCGGCTCAACTCAGAGCAAGCTAGAAGCCTTCAAACTGGCTCAGATTCCCGTTGCCGATCGCCCCGCTCAAATTCCCGCTCTGGTGAAAAAAGCGCTGGAACAAGTGTGAGAACAAACTCATCAAGAAATCGGACTCTCCTGATTTGCATGATTTGAAGGCAGTATGAGCCAGCGAGCAATGCGTGAATAGGGTGCAGCCATTGTCGGCAGCGTGGTGGGAACGTTCCTATTGTCGGCGATCGGCTTTGGCATCGTCCGGCTGGGGTTGGGCTGGCTCGCCTCTCGGCTGTCTCTGGAATTAGAGGTTGTTTTGCCTGCTGCACTGCTTGTAGGCTTGTGCAGTTGGGTTGAGGCAGTCTGTTGAAGCAGTCTATGACTGCTGGTTTGGGCTGAAACGAGCCAATGCGGCGATCGCTGGGCAAACTGTTTATATCCAGTTATATCCAGGCTGGCTTAATTGTGCTTTGCTATGCCGCTCTAATCGGGCTGCGCAACCGGGCTCTTTTCGCTGCCTGGGCATTTCTGGTGGCGCTTTCGGCATTGCTGTCGCGAAGCATCGCGCTCTGGGTCAATAGGAAGCAGTCACCTTCGGCGAAGTAATTCACCTTGCCGTTGACAGCTTTTTTCACTCTGGTCAGGTACGGGGGGTGTGGGGGCTTTCTCCCCGTCCAGGGTTCTGCCCCTGCACCCCATTTTTTGGACTGCATCAGCCTGAAAAAGGCTGTATTTTTTAACGGATTGTTTCTTAACGCATGGAAAGATGCTTGTACAAGGTGTTTACACGGCTTCTCCTACTTAAGATAGACAGGGATAAAAAGTAATCTGCACTATAATTAAATGTATAAATAAAAAACTGTTACTTAACTATTACTTAAATGTTAGCTTTAATTCTTCCTTCATTAACATCAACGTATCAGCTAAACCCAGATTTAACTAAGCCGTCCCGTGCGCAAAAATCGATCGCGATCGATCAAAGCATGAGGAGTCAATACACTTGCCCGTGCTGCTCTGGTGTCTTGCTTCGCCATGTTCGATCGGGCAATTTATACTGGCGCTGCAGCCATTGCTATCAAGATATGCCCGCCTGGTCATAGCTTCTTTTCAGTTGTTCTTCAATTT
>Ga0224722_1002204_pt1 | contig 10447 bp, 8 predicted proteins | sample Balambano_FR1_Me_FD_161646 | JGI IMG/M metagenome (GOLD analysis project Ga0224722, IMG submission 161646) | Freshwater sediment microbial communities from Lake Towuti, South Sulawesi, Indonesia - Balambano_FR1_MetaG | ecosystem: Environmental > Aquatic > Freshwater > Lake > Sediment | place...
GTGGAGATACAGCGCGGCGTAAAGATCGGCAGCCGCACTCGGATTCAGTCGCACACATTCATCTGCGAACTTGTCGAGATCGGAGAGGATTGCTTCATCGCTCACGGGGTGATGTTCATTAACGACTTGTTTGAAACGGGAGGGCCCGCTGCCGGCCGCAAAGACCTTTGGCGGGCGACGCGGATTGGGAACCGAGTGGCCGTTGGAAGCAATGCTACCATCCTCCCAGTCACAATTTGCGATAGCGCCGTTATTGGAGCGGGAGCGGTGGTGACAAAAGATGTGCTCGAACCAGGAGTTTACGCAGGCAACCCGGCGCGGCTGCTGCGCAGGCTACAAAACACCCACTGAGGTTTTCGTTATGATGATGCAAGTTCCATTCGTTGATCTTTACGCGCAGTATCTGAGCATTCGTGACGGCGTCGATGCCGCGATCCAGACGGTCATTAGCGAGTCAGCGTTCATTCGCGGACGGCATGTGGATGGCTTGGAGCATGGATGGAAGGCGATGGCGGAAACGGCACACTGCGTTTCTTGTGCTAATGGAACGGATGCCCTATACATCGCAATGAAAGGTCTGGGGATTCGCCCGGGCGATGAGGTGATTACCACGGCGCATTCGTGGATATCGACCAGCGAGACGATCACCCAGGCTGGAGGGCGCGTTGTTTTCTGCGATACCGACGATGCGACGTTCACTATCGATCCATCTCGCATCGAGGTGCTGATTACGTCCCGTACCGTGGGAATAATCCCCGTGCACCTCTATGGCCAGGCTGCGGATATGGATGCAGTGATGGCGATCGCGAGAAAGCACGGGCTTTGGGTCATCGAGGATTGCGCGCAGGCCCATCTTGCTCGCTTCAATGGACGGTCCGTGGGGACTTTCGGGAATGCGGCCACGTATTCGTTTTATCCCGGAAAAAATCTCGGTGCGTATGGCGATGCCGGCGCACTAGTGACGAACGATGGCCAGCTTGCGGAATGGTGTGCGACCTATGCCAGGCACGGCGGGAAAGGCGAGCATATCATGGAAGGCATCAATAGCCGAATGGACGGTCTCCAGGCCGCAGTGCTGAATGTGAAGATGCCGCATCTGCCGAAGTGGACGGCGCGGCGGCAGGAAATCGCCGCACTCTACGACAAATTACTCAGCGGGATCGCAGGAGTGAGCACGCCGCTAGTGGCGCCGGGCCGCAGCCATGTCTATCATCTTTATGTGCTCCGCTGTGAGCGGCGTGATGCTTTGCGCAAGTTTCTCGAATCGAGAGGCGTCGCAACAGTACTAAATTATCCCAAAGCGCTGCCGTTTTACCCTGCCTACGAGTATCTAAAACACCAGCCTTCCGATTTCCCGTGCGCTTATCAGAATCAAGGCCGGATTCTTTCGCTGCCAATCTTTCCGGAGATGACGGATGAAATGGTGCGTTATGTGGCACGGCAGATCGCCGAGTACTATTCAAGCGGAATCTGAAGGCGCATCCCGAAATGGCGGCTGGGCAGGAGCATAGGAGCCGCCGAGCGATCGAAGAACTTTTGTGCCGCCGCCGCTTGCTCTTCTCCTTACCCTTTGCTTTATCGGGTTCTTGCTGCGATGGGAAGCGCGGCTGCATCAGAAAAATTTTGGCGCCCTGTGGCTGCCCACCATATGGATATTCTTCGTAGCGTCGCGATTTCCAGGGCAGTGGCTGCCTATCCTGGGCGTTCCGTTGGGGGGAGGCGGCGAGGCCGGTACGACGAGCGCGGATGGAAGCCCGCTCGACGCTTTGTTCCTCCTGGTGCTCATCGTCCTTGGAATCAACGAACTCCTTAGACGCCGTCTCGATTTCAACCATTTGCGGACCCACAGCTTGTGGGTCGTTATTTTCTTCGGGTATTGCTTTCTCGCGATCACATGGTCCGACTTTCCGTTCGTAGCCTTCAAGCGGTGGATCAAGATCATCGGCCATCCTGTGATGGCATTGATCATTCTCACCGAGCGGGACCGCGTCGTGGCGCTATGCAGGGTGTTGAGCCGGGCGGGATTCATGCTGCTCCCGCTATCGGTACTCTTCATCAAGTATTATCCTCAGTACGGCCGAGGTTTCGATGCATGGAGTGGCATGGCGACGAACCAGGGCGTCTGCCTAAACAAAAACGAACTTGGCTACAATTGCCTGATCTTTTGCCTGTTTTTCGTGTGGAATTTGTTGATGCTTTGGAAGCAGCCGAAATCAAGGCGCCGTACCGAGCAGTTGGCCGTGGTGCTGGGGTTCATCGCGATGACGGCGTGGCTGCTCCGAATGGCGAACAGCGCCACTTCACTCGCTTGCCTTTCTCTTGGCATAGGCATTATGGTGGTCGTAGCGTTTCGGTGGATAAGCAAACGGCATTTCGGAACCATTGTCATCGTGACGGCCATCGTCGTGGCGATTCTCGAATCGTCTCTGGATATCTATGCATCGACTCTCCGCATGCTGGGAAGGGATCCCAATCTCACGGATCGAACAGAAGTTTGGGAGGATGTCCTCGCGTATCCCATCAATCCGCTTCTTGGCGCGGGATTCGAAAGCTTTTGGCTTGGCGACCGGCTCAAGGTCCTTTGGGAAAAATGGTGGTGGCAGCCGAATCAAGCTCACAGCGGGTACATCGAGACCTATATCAATCTCGGCTTCGCGGGGCTTGCCATCCTTGTGGGCTGGATTATCTCCGCCTTCAAAAAGTCGCAGAAAGAACTGCTAACAGACTTCGACTTCGGGCGCTTTCGAATGGCGTTTCTTTTCGCTATGCTTTTCTACAACTACACTGAAGCGGCATTCAAAGGCGTGCATTTCATGTGGACGATGTTTCATATCATATCGATGGATTATCCACCTCGGGCGCGCGCCTTGGCGGCGGCACCTTCGGCGCCTCCCGAACGGGAAGCTGCATCCAATGCAGTGCGAGCCTGATCTAATGGAGAAAGACAGCAAGATACTTATTACGGGCGCCAGCGGGTTCTTGGGCCGCTTTGTCGTGCAACGTTTCATCGAGGAAGGTTATTCAAACCTTCGTTGCTTTGTTCGTCCCTCAAGCAGGATGGAAGCCCTCGAAGCGGTGGTGAAACAGAGGGGCGCTCATGTCGAGACCGTGCGAGGAGACCTGCTTTCGCGAGAGGATTGTGCACGGGCGGCCGAGGGAATCGAGATAGTCTGCCATTTGGCAGCGGGTTTCGACAAATCTTTTGCGGGAGCGTTTATGAATTCGGCACTCACTACGCGAAACCTCTTCGAGGCGTTCGCGGAGCGTGGAAAGCCCCGGCGCTTTGTAAATGTAAGTTCATTTGCCGTGTACTCGAATCTCGGAATGAGGCGAGGGGCTATCTTGGATGAGGAATGCCCCCTTGAGTCTGAACCTCAACTGCGTTTCGATGCCTATGGCTTCGGCAAACTTGAACAGGAAAAGATCGTTCGCGAACTGGGTGCTGCGCATCGCATACCTTATGTGATCCTGCGGCCGGGAACAGTTTATGGTCCGGGAAAGACGGGCCTCACGGGGCGGATCGGCATCGATACCTTTGGCTTCATGATCCATATCGGCGGGAGCAATCAACTGCCGCTCACCTACGTGGAGAATTGCGCTGACGCCATCGTGATCGCAGCGGGGCGCGACGGAGTTGATGGAAAGGCATTCAACATAGTAGATGATGAAACACTCACTTCGCGCGAGTTTCTGAATGCATGGAAGCAGAAGACGAAACGCTGGTTTTCCTTCCCGCTGCCTTACGGGCTCGCTTGGCTATTGTGCAGCCTCTGGGAGGATTTTTCGGTGAGGCGCAAAGGCCAGTTGCCCCCGGCTTTCAACCGGCGACGCTGTGCCGCGGAGTGGCAGGGAAATCGTTTTGTAAACAAGCGCGCCAAGGAGGAGCTGGGCTGGCGTCCGAGGGTCGGCGTCGATGAAGGGATGGCGAGATTCCTCGCGCAGTTCGACCGAAAGGTTTCACGATGATTCATCGAGTAGCAGTCATTGGGTGCGGCAAGATCGCGGACCAGCACATCGTCGCGCTGCAGCGGGTGCCGAACACCAAGGTCGTGGCAGTTTGCGACCGGGAAATGTTAATGGCGATGCAATTGGCAGGCAGATTCAAGATCGATGCCGTCTTCGGCGATGCCATCGAGATGCTCCAAACCGCCGAGCCGTCCTCGGTCCACATAACGACGCCGCCGCAAAGCCACTTTGCGCTCGCGCGAGATAGCATGCGCTCGGGCGCGCATGTTTACGTGGAGAAGCCGTTTACAGTCACGGCGTCCGAGGCTGCAGAGCTTGTGAACGTAGCGACGGAAGAAGAGCGCGTGCTAACCGCCGGGCACAATTACCAGTTCACGCTCGAGATGTGCAGGATGAGGCGGCTGGTGGGCGAAGGCTTTCTGGGCGGAAACCCGGTGCACGCCGAGAGCCATTGGTCGTATGACTTGGGGGACATCAGCTATGTGGGGCCGGTGCTTGGAAATCCGAATCATTGGGTGCGCCAGCTTCCCGGGCAGTTGTTGCATAATATCCTCAGCCACGGAATCGCCCGGCTTGCCGAGTTTCTCGACGACGATGCCGAAGTGGTATCTTTGGCGCACCAAAGCGAAAAGCTTCGCCAGCTCGGAGGCGGCGAAGTGGTGGATGAGTTGCGCGCCCTTTTTAGAGACGGAAAAGGAACTACAGGCTATTTTTGTTTTTCGACGCAGATGCAGCCAGGCATTAGCCAGCTTCGGCTTTGCGGCATCCGGAATTCGCTGCTCGTGGATCAATTGAGCGGCACGCTCACGAGGCATACGCCTCGGAATGCGAAAAGCTATCTCGCGTATGTTATACCTCCATTGAGGGATGCATTGCAGGGGGTTAGACATGCGGTGGCGAATGTTATGGATTTCTTGCGCGGCGAACTGTATCAGGACTTTGGGATGAGGGAATTGATGGCGCGCTATTACGAAGCCATCGAGACAGGCGGACCGCCGCCCATTCCATATCGCGAGATCGTCCTCACAGCCAGGCTAATGGATGACATATTTCGGCAGGTCGCTCAGGAGCCAGAGTGCGAGCGAATCGAAGAAGCTGCAGTGAATCCCGTTTCCGCATGAATTACGTACTCGTTACCGCTGCTCGAAATGAGAGCGCCTTCATTGAGGAAACTTTGCGCTCGGTGACGGCGCAAAGTTTGCTGCCAGTCCGCTGGGTGATCGTGGACGACGGCTCGACGGATGATACAGCGGCTATCGTCGAGCAGTATTCGGCGAAGCACCCCTGGATTGTACTAGTGAAAAGACCAGCCAGGCAGGACCGTAGCTTCGCTGGCAAAGCGCACGCGGTGAATGCCGCTCTCGATAGGATGGACGGTGTTTCTTTCGATTTCGTCGGCAATCTGGATGCAGACGTTTCGTTTGAGCCAGACTATCTCGAGTTTGTGGTCGATAAGCTTCGCGGCGATGGTGCCCTCGGGATTGCGGGCACGCCATTTACGCAAGCGGGAGGTTATGATTCGACTCGTGACAGCTTTGAGGGCAGCGAATATGTCGCGGGCCCGTGCCAGATATTTCGCTATGCTTGCTGGAAGGACGTGGGCGGCTATGTGCCAAACAAGGCGGGGGGAGTGGATTGGATCGCAGTGATGACGGCCCGGATGAAGGGCTGGAAGGTAAGGTCGTATCCTGAGAAGCGCTTTCATCACCATCGCTCGATGGGCACGGCGGAGCGCAGTGAGGTCTCATCGCTGTTTTCCTACGGTGAGAAAGATTACTATCTGGGCGGTTCGCCGCTTTGGCAGGCCTTTCGCTGTTGCTATCGAATGGCCAAGCGTCCGTATTTGATTGGGGGACTCGCACTATTCGCGGGATACGTGTCGGCGGCTGCCCGTAGGATGCCTCGAGCGGTGAGTGCAGAGTTGATGGCCTTTCATCAAGCGGAGCAAATGAGAAAGCTGCGTGTGATTTTGCGAAGCGTTCTGCGGATGAACAAGGTGGACGCTTTTGCGCTGGATGCCGAACCGTCGGGGAACCAGCGCGGAGAGAGTTCATCCAAGGATGGTGCCGCAGATAAGCTATGAAAACTTTAAACGGAGAAGAGACATCCCCCTTAAGGCAATCCGCACCGGTCGGTGCGGCGCTCGATCGGTTTGAACGGTGGCTGGCAGGGTACGGGGAGACTTCGTGGGATCACCAATCGTTCTTTGCGGGGCCGCTGGGTGGGCGCGCCAAGCAGATGTATTATGAGAAAGGAAAATGGGGGATCGCGGCGGTGGCACCGATGATCTTTTTCGAAGCGTTCCTTCCATCCGCCCGGCGCTTGTTCCATCGGCGGATGCGGTTTCCCATCGCAGATGCGCATTATGCCATGGGTTTTCTTTACTTGCACGAAGCTGGCAAAGGGTCGGCGAGCTTTGAACGCGCTGTTCACTTTCTGGATGAGCTCAAGACGTCTCGGTGTCCAGATTTCGAGAACTATTGCTGGGGCTATCCTTTCGATTGGGTGACGCGAAATGGCACGATCAAGGAGGGGACGCCGCTAATTACATCGACGCCATATATGTGGGAGGCATTCAGCCAGGCGTGGCGCATCGAGCCGCGCGAGGCGTGGCTCGAAGTGTTGGAATCGATCGCGCGCCACGCGGCGCTCGATATTAAGGATTTCCCAGTGTCGGAGACGGCAAGTAGTTGCTCCTACAGCCCTTTTGACAAGGGAGGGGTGATCAATGCGGCGGCCTATCGTGCTTTCCTGCTAACGAGCGCCGGAGACGTGCTATCCAACCCGGCATATTCCCGGATCGCGGAGCGCAATGTAAGCTTCGTGATAGACAACCAGAATGCGAATGGCTCCTGGTATTATGCGGTGGACGGCGTCCGCGATTTTGTGGACCACTTCCACACATGCTTCGTGATGAAGGCGCTGGCTAAGATTCACTCGATCACCGGGGAGGCCAAGATTCTGGAGGCTCTGAGAAAAGGCGTGGACTATTACATGGCTAATCTTTTCGCAGAGGATGGGCTTCCCAAGCCTTTCTCGAAAGCTCCGCGCCTCACGGTCTATAAACGCGAGCTTTATGATTGCGCGGAGTGCATCAATCTGTGCCTCTTGTTGCGCGAAAGATTCCCCGTCTTGCGGGGAGTGCTCGAGCGGGTGGTCGAGGGGATGCTGAAGGATTGGGTGACGCCCGCGGGTTCCTTCCGAGCGCGCCAGCTTCTGCTGGGCTGGGATAATGTTCCGATGCACCGCTGGGCGCAATCGCAGATGTTTCGCGCGCTGGCGTTCTATTTCCGTGAGGCAGTGACGGAGAATGCAGCAACGGCGGAAAGTTTATCGAATCGCGACAATAGCTAATGTGCGGGATCGCAGGGCAGTTTTTTTATAGAGATCATCAGCCGGTGGATCGGGCCGTGATCGAGGGAATGGCTGGAACGATTCGCCATCGTGGGCCGGATGATCAAGGCTGCTTCATCGATGGCGATTTAGGGCTGGGCTTCCGGCGGTTGTCTATCATTGACCTTGCCGGGGGGCATCAACCCATGACGGATGCCGAAGAATCGGTGTGGGTCGTGTTCAACGGAGAAATTTACAATTATCCGGAGCTTCGGAGTGATTTACAGGCAAAGGGGCACAACTTCCGGACGCGCTCGGATACGGAGGTGATTGTGAATGGTTACAAGGAATGGGGGAACGATGTTTTCAAACACCTGAACGGTATGTTTGGTGTCGCCATTTGGGATGTTCGACGCAGGAAGCTGCTGTTGGCGCGGGACGCGATGGGAATCAAGCTGGTGTATTATAGTGACCGTGATGGCTGCCTGGCGTTTGGCTCCGAGATTCGACCGGTTCTCGCCGCAGGGGGAGCAGATCAGGGCGTAAGCCCGACCGCGCTGCACTTGTTTTTGCGCTTTCGCTATGTGCCGTCTCCGCTGACAATGTTCAGCGGGGTTCGGAAACTTGCGCCGGGATGCATGCTCGTAGTGGAGGACGGGGTGTGCCGTGAAGAACGCTGGTATGATTTCACGCCTGTTCCATTTGATAGGATGCCGGGCGACCAGGAGGCGTTGGAGCAGCTTCTGGACTTGTATCGAGCCGCGGTGCGCCGACATCTACTAAGCGATGTACCGGTGGGCATCCTGCTCAGTGGCGGGCTCGATTCGGGGCTCTTGCTGGCGCTCATGAAGGAGAATGGGAGCGAATGGCCGGCATATACAGTCGGCTACGGCGAAGCTTTCGAGGACGACGAATTAGTGGATGCTTCCGAGTCCGCGCGGCTTCTAGGCGGAAAGTTCGTGCCGGTGCGGCTGGATCGAAATGAATATGAGAAGGCATTTCCGGGAATTGTCGCTGCTTTGGAGGAGCCAGTGACGTCCTCCTCGGTGGTGCCGATGTATTTTGTATGCAAGCGGGCGAGAGAGGATGTGAAGGTGGTGATCGTAGGGCAGGGCCCGGATGAACTGTTTGCGGGTTATACTCGGCATCTAGGGGTGCGATATGGAAATTTGTGGAGAAGTGTACCGCTTCCACTTCGGCAGGCGTTAGCCTATGCGATTCAGCGAATGCCCCGTGGCGAGGCGCTGAAGCGGGGCATTTCTTCGCTGGGCGAGCCGGACCGACTGGAGCGCTATCATCAAGTTTTCTCGCTCGCGCCTCCCGCTGTGATCGACAGCTTGTTTCGAGAGGGCAGGCTGCCTTCTTCAGAAACGCACCGAAGGGTGGGATATTGGGAACAGCTTTTGCCTCAGATGCGGCAGCTCGACGAGCTTGCAGGTTTCCAATTTCTCGAAGTGAGATCCTCGCTGCCGGATGAACTGCTAATGTTTGGGGACAAACTCTCGATGGCTCATGGGATCGAAGCGCGGGTGCCGTATCTGGACCGCACGGTGGTCGAGTATGCGCAACGCCTAGGTGCGAGTTTCATGATCCGGGGCACGGAGCGCAAATGGCTGCACCGGCGGGTGTGCGAAAAGTTTCTCCCCCCGGCAATTTTAAGGAGGAAGAAGCGCGGGTTTGCAGTCAATGTAGTGGATGGATGGTTCCACTCATCGGTGGAGAGCGGCCTGAGTGACCTGCTGCGGGATGGGGAATCCTTGATGTATCGGATGCTGGACAGGGACGCAGTGGGAGGTTTGCTAACAGCTCATCGCAGCGGGCGTGAAGACTATCACAAACTACTTTTTAGCTTGGCGATGTTCGAGCAGTGGCTGAGGGGGATTGAAAGAAGCCAGCCGCACGCAGCGAATGCCCTCAACTGAAACATTTTATCCTTGCATGAGCGTCAACGCGGAAGCTGAAGATTGGAAGGTATATCTGCACGACACACTGATAATGGGTGCGCCGGCGCGGATTTCGTGCGTGAATCTTCATGGGCAGCGTTACGCCCTGTCCCGCGGAGGCGTCTCGATGCTGCGGCTCGAGGACGAGTGGTATGAGGATGTGTGCGATCCGTTGAAGCTCGTCGGGGAGTTGAAGAAAAACAGGAAGATCAAGCCGGATTTATTTACCTTCTGGCAGCGGCTGCCCAAGGTGGCACCAGAGTACAGCTTTCATTGCGAATATGAGGACATCGCCGCTTTGCCTATCACCACTCACGCCGCATGGTTCAGCGGTCAGATCAAATCGCGAGTGCGCAACCTGATCCGAAAGAGTGAGAAGGAGGGAGTCGAGGTCCGTGAGAGCGTCTATGACGATGATTTCGTTCACGGAATGACGCGAATTTTTAATGAGGCGCCAATTCGACAGGGGCGAAAGTTCTGGCACTACGGAAAAGACTTCGAGACGATCAAAATGCAGTTTTCGCGTTTTGTAAAAAGGGAGCGAATGATCGCGGCCTACTATCGCGGTGAGATGATCGGTCTGATTATGCTGGGCGATGCAGGATCGTTTGCGATCACCGGCCAGATTATTTCCAGTCTTCACCACCGGGATAAAGCGACGAACAATTTACTTGTGTCGAAGGCGGTGCAGGTTTGCGAAGAACAGGGTTTTCGTCATCTATGTTATCTGAATTGGAGCGAAGACTCGCTGTCTGAATTCAAGCGGCGCTGCGGTTTTGAGAAGATTGGCATGCCTCGATACTATGTGCCGCTGACGGCCAAAGGGAAAATTTGGCTTCGGCTTGGGCTGCATCGGGGGTTGAAAAGCCTGCTTCCTTCGAATGTGCGCAATGCGCTCAAGGCGGCGCGGACGCGCTGGCTTGAGATGAAGGGCCGATCCCAGGCGGGAGAGTGAGTGGCGCCTTGCTGAGAGTCGTGTCAAGAGACTAAGAGAATGGCGATCGGAGATAGCTGGAAAAATTTTTGGGAATCGAAGTTTGCTTCTTCAGTCTCGAACGACGAGGCGGACCGGCTGACTGCCGCCGTGGATGAAGACCTCAATCGGCTTTCGCAAGCGGAGCTGGTCGAGTTTCTCAATGTCCAAAAAGGCGAAAGCGTCCTGGATGCCGGGTGCGGAAGCGGGGGCACCGCGATGCTCATCCATG
>Ga0224722_1002205_pt1 | contig 10446 bp, 7 predicted proteins | sample Balambano_FR1_Me_FD_161646 | JGI IMG/M metagenome (GOLD analysis project Ga0224722, IMG submission 161646) | Freshwater sediment microbial communities from Lake Towuti, South Sulawesi, Indonesia - Balambano_FR1_MetaG | ecosystem: Environmental > Aquatic > Freshwater > Lake > Sediment | place...
GTCCTCATCCTTGCGATCGGCGGGCGCACGCTGGCCATGATCCTGCCTGGTCAGGCGCTCCTCTACAACGAAGTCTTTCGTGGCAATGCCGAGCTGATCGTGCGGGATCTCAGCCGGCCGCTCACCTTCAATCTGACACGATCGCACGGAACCGATGAAGCGGGTGTGTGGTCGCCGGACGGCAGAATGCTGGCGTTCATTTCGTCGCGAGACGGATCACGGCGGCTGTACGTGCTGTCGCTGGATGTGCCGCGCGGCCTGCGCACCGTGCCGGACTGGCTGATCGGCTTTGGCTGGAAACCGGTCTGGTCGCATGACGGGCATAGGCTCGCCTTTGAAGTGGATGATGGCCGCGCACTGCAGATCGCCGTGCTGGATGTGCACGCGCCGATCGAAGCCGGCACAAACCCGCACCTGCTGACGCGCACACCGACAGACAACCGCTTTCCTGCATGGGCTCCACACGACGACCGCCTGGCATATGTAAGCTGGAGCGAAGGGAATGCCGAAATTTTCCTGATTCCGGCAGATCGCGGTGAACCCGTCAACCTGACCCAAAGCAGCGGCTGGGATACGACGCCAGTATGGTCACCGGACGGCGCTCATCTGGCCTTTTACTCGGATCGGGTTGGACAGCGTGAGCTGTATGTGATGGAGGTAGCCACGGGCGCTGTGCGCCAGCTCACCACATTCGGCCGCGTGCTTGACGCCTATTTTTACAGCGCGCCAGCCTGGTCTCCGGATGGGCAGCGCATCGCCTTCATCGCCCCGATCGGGATGTACGGTGATGTGGTCATTCAGGATCTGAATGCCGAGCCGGGTGCGCGCACGCGCCTGTTCACTCACCTGATCTACGATACGTCGCCCGTTTGGCTTCCGGACAGCAGCGGCGTGATTTTCATGTCGTACATCAGCAGAAGCTGGTCGCTGTACGCCAAGCCGATCGGGCAGGCCGCTTTTCCGCTGACCGACGGTGCGCACGATGCGGGCTATGCGTCATGGTGGCCGCGCGGCTGATTCCTGTCACACAGGCCGGAACAGATCGCATTGATGGGTATGATCCCAAACATCGACCGGTTCAGGGCACAATAGGAGAAGGCTGGTTCCATGCCGTTCAACAGACTGACGCCCAATCTGATGGTGGAGAACGTTCGCGAGTCGATAGCGTTCTATCACGATGTACTCGGCTTCGAGGTCTTCACCGAAGTGCCCAATGAGACGGTTCCGGAGATCGTCAATTTTGCCATTCTGGGTCGTGATGCGGTTCAGATCATGCTTCAGGCGCGCGCCAGCTTCCATCACGATGTGCCCGGCACCGACGGTATGCCCGTTGGCGCCTCGATGACGTTCTATCTGGATGTGACCGAAATTGCGGCGCTCGTCGAACCGCTTCGCAGCCGTGTGTCCATCGTCAAGGATCTGCACACAACCTGGTACGGCGCGCAGGAGTTCTACTTTCGCGATCCGAACGGCTACATCTGGTGTTTCGCACAGGGAGCGTCGTAGGCCAGTCAGCAGTCAGCCATCGATTGCCGGTCTCTGCGCGCTTTCTCCTTTCCACGTATAGTAAAGGCGTCGAAAGTCAGGAGATGGAGGAAAGCTGTGAAGTGGCGTTCAGGGATTATGCTGCTGGGCCTTCTGCTTGCTGGAGCACTTGCGGTCAGCGCGCAGACAACCGCAATCTGCAGCGTCGCGGAACTGGATTTTGTCGATTACGAAAGTGTCATCGAAGCCTGCTCGGCCGACATCGATGAGGGCGAGGCAGGTTCGTATGCACATTTCGTGCGCGCTTACGCACACGCCGAATTGGGAAACCTTGAAGAAGCGGTCAGGGATTACACCAAAGCGCTGTTTTACTACTCGCGTGACGTGGCCGCCTACAACAACCGTGGTCTGGCCCATGAGGGCCTGGGAAACTTCGAGGCTGCCCTCGCCGATTACACGAGCGCACTCAGCATCAACGACGCCTATCAGTACGCGCTCTCGAACCGAATGCTGCTGCTGCTTGAACTGGGTCGCGAAGAGGAAGCTGAAGCAGACGCCAACTATCTGCTCGATACCCACGGCGATTCTGCTACCGGGTATCTGATACGCGGCGACTTCTACCGCGAAACTGGCGATATGGACGCGGCCATTGCCGATTACGATCGCGCGGTGCAGCTGGAGCCGAATTCACCGGATATCGTCCTCGGTCGTGGTTTCGCGCTCTGGTCAGTTGGGGACTATGCCGGCGCAGCGCCAGACTATCATCGCTTTCCTGAGCTGCTGGACGCAGCCTTTGAAGTTGTTGAGCTTCCGGCCGAAAATGAGCCCTTCACGATCGTTATGCCGGGCAACACGACCTTTCGCATCCCGATCACGCTCAGCGCAGGCGATCGGCTGACAGTGCGCGCAGAGGGCCAGTCCCCGGCTGTCGACCCGACGATCATCATTCTCGACCCGGACAATACGCCCATCTTTGCCGACGATGACGGCGGCGTGGGCCAGTTCGGGCTGGATGCGGTCATCGACGGCTTTCCGGTGCCCGAAGACGGGGACTACATCATCGAAATCGGTTTTGCAGGGGGTGGCAGCACGGGCGAAGTGATTGTGACCGTCCGCACCCGGTAGCAAAAATCCTTACGTTCCAAACAGCCGGGTGGCCATTACCGTACAGTTAGCATCTGTGCTCAACGGACTGCAATCTGGAGCCACCCGGCGTCTTCGCCCATGAACGCACTGGAATTTCCGCCGCATGCGCCGCTCTACATCCTGGGCGTTATCACCCTGCCGCTGGCCTCGCTGTCAGCGTGGCGTCAGCGTTCGGTGCCGGGTGCCAGAGGGTTCGCCATCATGTTCCTGTTCATGTCATGGTGGACGTTCTGCACCCTGATCGAACACAGCACCAACACGTTTGAACAGAAACTGTTCTGGTCACAGGCACAGTACATCGCAACGGCGACTGCCCCGACGATGTGGCTGATGTTCTGCATCGATTACGCGCGCCCCGGTGCCCCGCGTGACCGGCGGCTGCTGCTGCTCTGGGTCATCCCGATCGTGTCCGTTTTTGTCGCCTGGACCAACAGTCTGCATGGTCTGATGTGGGCCGACATTCGCCCGATTCCGGGCCTGGATGGGTATGCTGTCGTCTATGATCATGGCACGTGGTTCTGGGTCATGACGCTTCATAACTATCCGCTTGTGCTGTGTGGTCTGATCCTGCTGCTCAACAGCGCGCGCAGGCTGTTTGCGCATCAGCGCATTCAGTCGATTGTCCTCGTCATCGTGACGATCATCGTCATCGGCAGCAACGTGCTTTATCTGGCTGGTTTCTCGCTGATTCCCTATGCCGATTCGACCCCTCTGTCGTTTGGGCTGGTTGGGGTCATCCTGTTTTTCGCGATGTTCAACCGGGGCTTCTTCGACCTGGTCGCCTCGGCACAGAACATCGCATTCGAGAACATGCGGGAAGGGCTGCTGCATATCGACGCCGCCGGCATGGTCGCCATGATTAATCGCGCGCTGGGCGAGCTGCTGGGTGCCGATGCCAGAAATCTGCTGAAGACACCCGCTGTCTCGGCGCTCGCGGTCAGTCCGGATCTGCTGCATGTGTACGAATCGAACACACAGCAGGCGACTGTTAGGCTGCCTGGCCCGCCAGCGCGGATCGTGGAAGTGAAACAGACACCGCTCGACCGCAAGACAACCGGCGCGGCGGGTCGCCTGCTGCTGCTGCGGGATGTCACCCAGCGTCAGTCGGATCAGGCCCATGCGCTGGCGGTGGAGACGGAACAGGCGCGCGTCAACGTTCTGACCAGCTTCGTCCATGCCGCATCGCACGCATTTCGTTCGCCCCTGTCTTCGATCAACGTCAGCCTGTTCGTCGCCCAGAAATCAGACGCTCCCGACGTACGCGCCAAACAGTTCGACCTGATCGATGTGCAGGTCAACCGCCTGTCAAACCTGCTGGATGCCATCCTGCTGCTGGCGTCGCTCGATACAGGACAGCCGCTGCCCATGGAGCCTGTGGAGCCGCGTAATCTGCTCAGTGACCTCGCCGAGTCGGTCGCATCGTCGCTTCGGGACAAACAGTTGTCGCTTTCACTGGCCATCGAGCCAGACCTGCCTGTGATCTCGGCGAATGCCGATAAGCTGTCGCTCGCGCTGCGCAACGTGCTGCTCAACGCCATTCAGTTCACTGCTCAAGGGGGATCAGTGACACTTGGCGCGACCAGCGATGAAAGTGGCCTTCTGGTGACTATCACCGATACCGGTTACGGTATGTCCGAGCGCGTCCTGGCCCACGTCATGGAACGCTTCTACCGTGCGGAACGCAGTGCCGATCAGGGCTTTGGTCTGGGACTGCCGATTGCGCACCGCATCATTCAGCATCATGGGGGCACGATCACGCTGGAAAGTGAGCCCGGCGTCGGGACGACGGTTCGCGTGCGTTTGCCCCCCGCCGAGAGTGCTCAGCAGGCCGACAGCCTTCACCTGAAAGCTGGCTGAAACCATGCTCATCGTTTTCATGGTGCTGTTTCTGCTCGTGACCATCGGCTGCCTGAATGCGGCGATCGTCCTCTGGCCAAGCCGTTCCCAGCCGATCGTGCGCCCGCTGATTGGCCTGCAGTTGTGCGCCGCAGTCTGGATGTCTGCCGTCCTCTTTCAGGTGATCGCACCTGATATGCAGGCCCGGGCCCTCTGGGTCAGGGTCAGCTATTTTGGAATCGGCGCATCATCGCTCATGTGGCTGCTTTTCTGCCTTGAAGCAACCGGGCGCTGGATCCCTGCATCCTATGCAAACAGGCGGGTTGCTGCCCTGGCGCTGCCGATTGTCGTGTTTCTTGCGCTGGCCTGGACGAACGATGCGCATCAACTGATCTGGACTGCCATTCGTGTCGAACCCGGCGGCCAGACATTTGTCCTTCACGGGCCGGGTTTCTGGGCGTTTTCGGCCGTACAGTACCTCTACTTCATGATCGGCTTCGTGCTCGCCGCACTAACCGGCTTTCGGGAGCCAAGTCGCAGGCGACGACATATGGTCGCCATCGTCGCGATTGCGGGCGCTGCCATTCTCGTCAACCTGACGTATCTCACCGAGATAGCGTGGGTTGACTGGACACCCATGGCGCTCGGCCTCGGTACGCTGATCTATACGCGGGTGATGCGTGCAGAGCTGCCGCCGCCGAATCCGACCCTCACCCAGTCCGCGCTGATCAACCTGATGAGTGAGGGCGTGATCGTCGTCGACGATTTCGGACGCCTGATCAGTGCCAACGATGCGGCTGCGCGCCTTCTCAACGTGCGACTGGCTAACCAGCACGGCGTTGAACTGGCGTCGCTGGTGCAGCACGAGAACCTGGCCAGCGAACTGCTCACCCACGCTGAAACGCAGTTCACGCTCAACATCGATGGCAGGACCCGCATCATTGAGGCAAGTCGTACGCCGCTCACCCAGCGCGGGCGAACGGAAGTGGGCTATGTCCTGCTTCTGCGAGATGTGACGGATGAAGTCGAAGCGCGAAAGACGGCCTTTGACCTGCGGTTGGAACAGGAACGGGTCAACGTGCTGGGGAACTTCATTCAGGCGGCAACGCACGAGTTCCGGACGCCCCTTTCGATCATCAAGGCGTCGTTGTTCATGGCGGGCCGTGTCGATGATCCTGACAAGCGACGCCTGCAGATGAGCAAAATCGAACAACAGGTGCAGCGCCTGAACCGTCTGCTCGATCAGGTGGAGACGATGGTCGAGCTCGATGCTGGCCGCTCCATGACGATTCAGCCCGTGGATCTCAACGACTGCCTGCGCGCCGTGCTGGCTGACCTGCAGCAGGAGATAACTGCACGCGACCTGCAGACGGCGCTCAATCTCGATGCCAGCCTGCCGCACATTCGCGCGGATCGTGGCAATCTGCTGCGCGTGTTTGCCGAGCTTGTCTCGAATGCGGTGTTGTATTCGCCCCGTGGTGGCCGTGTCGAAGTCAGGTCGCAGCGTACCGACGACGATCTGCAGGTCAGCGTCACCAACAGCGGCCCCAGGCTGTCTGCCGAAGTTCAGGGCCGGATGTTCGAACGTCTGTATCGTGGTGACCCGTCGCGCTCGACGCCCGGTTTCGGACTGGGCCTGCCGATTGCCCAGCAGATCGTGCGGACGCTGGGCGGCGAAATCGAAGTGACCAGCGACAGCGTGACCGGAACCTGCGTGGCTGTGCACCTGCCGGCTGCCGTGATGATCGAATCCCGTGCGCGTCCCGCTGCGTCCAGCGACCCCGCCGACTTGGCCCGCGTTGCAAGCTGGTCTGGCGCGCGCTAGACTTTTCAAAACTGAAATAATGCCCATTACGAGGTTCCTGCAGATGTCTGCTGTCACTCCGTCTGCCCAATCGACCATCCGCGAACGCCTGAACTGGGAAAATTCTTCCGAGCTGTACGACAGGATCCGGCGGCTGTGGATCAATCATTCGGTCGCCGAAGATGCGCGTGATCTGCAGGGGCTGATCGACACGTTAGCCCAAACCTGTGTCTACGAAATCATCCCAACCGGACAGCGCTGGGAGGGGCACGACGGTGCGCGTACGTTCTACGTCTCGTTTCTGACTGCGTTTCCTGATGTCCATTTCGACCTGCAGGATATCGTGATCGGGCCGCAGGGCGTGATCGAGGTGACGCGCATGACGGGGACACAGCGCGGCGAATGGGCCGGCATCGCGCCGACCGGCCGTCACGTGGACACGCTGATCGTCATCCACTTTCCGTGGAACCCGGAAGCCCAGCTTTTTGACGGCGAACGCGTCTACTTTGACCGAGCCGATTTTGCGCGCCAGTTGGGTGAAGAAGCCTAGTCAAACCGCGCTTATCAACCAGCGGTTTTTGCGCCTGGCAGGTGGCTGTCCAGCCAGTCCAGCATAAGCGCAAATACCTGCGCGCGGTCATTCTCATTGAAAATCTCATGCTTCATCTTCGGAAACAGGTGAAGGGTCTTGTCGGCAGACCGGACACTGTCATACGCACGCTGGCTTCCGGAAGGGTTCACGATGCGGTCGTCTGCGCCATGCAGGATCAGCACGGGCAGCCTCACCTCGTGCAGCCGCGCCTTCACGAATTTTGCCTCACGATTGATGGCCGTCCCAAAACCGATCCGCAGCTTGCCTTTGTAATTGAGCGGGTCTGCACGAAACGCAGGTGCAATTTCCGGGTTATAGGCCAGTTCTGAAATGGGTGCACCGTCGACAAACGGCACTTTCGGGATGATGCTCGTCAGCACTTCGCCAACCGTAATCAGGAGTGGCGACACATTGGCATCGGCATCGATGGCAGCACCGCTGCTCACCAGCCCTGACAGCGTTTCTCCAAAACGGATGGTGTAACTCCATGCGATCAGGCCGCCCATGCTGTGGCCGATCATGAACACGGGAAGTGCCGGAAACTCTGCCCGCACACGGTCGACATACTGCTGCAGATCTGCCACGGCCCATTCCAGCGGCAGGATGAACGAACGTGGTTCACCTTCGCTGCGACCGTGACTGCGGTGATCGAGCGCAAACACGGCATAGCCGCGAGCAATCAGCGCCTCTGCCATGGGGACATAGCGTCCGCTGTGCTCTCCCAGCCCATGTACGATGATCACCGAGGCTTTAGGCTCCTGCGGAACCCAGCGGACGGTGTGAAGTTTCAATCCGTCGCTGGTTGTCAGAAATCCGGTGTCGCTCATCATCTGATCCTTTCCCGCAGGCGTGGCGGTCACAGGGGAAAACGCTGGTTGATGCGGGCTGCTTCGTATGCGTCGCGCGCAGCCTGAACGCCGGGATTGTCGCTGGTTTCAGCGACGGCAACATCCCACCAGCTTTCATAACCGGGCACCCGTTCGCGCCGATCGGTTTCCACCACGATGCACACGGTCTCGGTCATCGCCTGGGCACGCGTCACAGCGTCGATCAGCTCATGGCGGTTGGCTGCCCTGATCACATGTGCTCCGAGGCTGGCTGCGTTGGCCGCGTAGTCGATGGGCAGCGTGTCGCCTTCGAGATGACCACTTTCGGTGCGAAAGCGATACTTCGTGCCAAAACCGTCGCTGCCAACGGACTTGCTCAACCCGCCGATGCTGGCAAATCCATGATTGTCGATCAGGACGATGATGATTTTCACCCCTTCCTGAACGGCCGTGGTGATGTCCGAGTTGAGCATGAGGTAGGACGCATCGCCGACCATGACGTACACGTCGCGTTCCGGTTCGGCCATCTTCACGCCAAGACCCGCCGAAATCTCATAGCCCATGGTCGAGTAGCCATACTCGAGGTGATAGCCTTTGTAATCGCGCGTGCGCCACAGCTTGTGCAGGTCACCCGGAAGGCTGCCGGCTGCGCACACGACCACATCCTGCGCCCGCGAGAGCGTATTCACCACCCCGACCACCTCGCCCTGCGACAGCAGCGGTTCGTGTTCAAGATTGTAAATGCGCGAGACTTCGACATCCCACGATGCATTGAAGTGCGCGGCCCGGCGCTGATAGGCCTCGCCTGTGTGCCAGCCGGCCAGCGCGCCCGCCAGCTCGTCGAGTGTGACACGGGCATCGCCGGTCAGAGCAATGGCGCTGCGTTTGGCCGCATCAAACTCGCTCACGTTGATGTTAATGAACGTCACATCCGGGTTCTGGAAGGCGGCGCTGCTCATCGTGGTGAAGTCGCTGTAACGCGTGCCCACGCCGATGACGACATCTGCTTCGCGCGCAAGGATGTTGGCGCCCGGCGTCCCTGTCACGCCGATCGCGCCCAGATTCAGCGGATGATCGTAGCGCAGGGCGCCCTTGCCAGCCTGTGTCTCGCCGCTGGGGATGCCGGTGGTGTTGATGAAGTGTTCGAGCGCCCGGTTTGCCTCGCTGTAATGGACGCCGCCACCCGCGATGACGATGGGCTGCTGACTGGCCCGGATCGCCGCGGCTGCCCGCTGCAGGGCACTCAGATCAGGGCGCACACGCGGAATGTGCCAGACGCGCGGCTCGAACATGGCGCTCGGATAATCATAGGCCATCGCCTGCACATCCTGCGGCAGGGCAAGCGTCACAGCGCCTGTCTGTGCCGGGGAAGTCAGGACGCGCATCGCTTCCTGCAGCGCGCTGATGATCTGTTCCGGCCGGTTGATGCGATCCCAGTAGCGCGAGACAGGTCGAAAGCAGTCATTGACTGACACGTCGAGCGACCATTCGCTCTCAAGCTGCTGCAGCACCGGCGCCTGAATGCGCTCGGCGAACAGATCGCCCGGCAGCAGCAGCACCGGCAGCCGGTTGATCGTGGCCAGCGCCGCGCCGGTCAGCATGTTGGTCGCCCCGGGCCCGATGGAACTGGTGCAGGCGAATGTCTGCAGCCGGTTTTTCGCTTTTGCATACGCAGCGGCCACGTGTACCATCGCCTGTTCGTTGCGGGACTGGTAATAGCGGAACCGGTCTGCGTACTGCTGCAGGGCCTGTCCGATTCCGGCGACGTTGCCGTGTCCGAAAATGCCCCAGCACCCTGCAAAGAAAGGGGTTTCGACGCCATCGCGCTCGACGGACTGAACCGTCAGATAGCGGATCAGCGCCTGAGCCATCGTCAGCCTTTGGGTCATCATCTTTTGCACTATCCTTAAAGAACATGTTTTCTCCGTATGATACCCCTTTACCCGTTCCCCTGATACTGACCACGTTCATGCGTCTGAGCGATCGTGCGTGCGCTGGCTGATTCGCGGCCTGGCCGCATTCTCATGACCGTTTGATGGATTCTGCTCGCACGTTGATGGGCTTTTTCGCGTGCGCTGCCCACGCTCGTCGCCTGCATTGTGCTGGGGCGTTATCTCATTCGCGTGCTGCTGGCTGGCAGCAACAGGGGGTAGGGTTGAAGGCCGGTCATGCCCGCAGGCGCATATGAACCAGCGTGCGCTGCGGCGCGAACGTGTACTTGTACAGCAGATGGCTGACCGTCGCGTCGCTGGCCGGGTGTTCGATGGTGAGGGGCGACCCGTCAAAGCGGCGCACGGCATTGCCCAGCAGCGCATCACCATAGAGGGCGGCGAATCCCGGGTCGAGCAGCAGCGTCAACTGCGTGGTCGTGGCACCGAATGCGCGCTCGATCCACATCGACGCCAGAATCGCGGCGCGGTCTTCGCGGCGAATGATCAGGCGCTCGGTCGTCCGCAGGCTGAACGCATCGCCCAGGCTTTGCAGCAGGGATCGGCTGAAAAAGGAACGATCGAGCGGACGCAGCCAGCCAATTTCGTCTCTGCCACGCGCACGCTGGGCGAGCCTGAATTCCTGATCAGAATCGCCACGCGCGCGCCGCGAAATGTACGCGATCTGCTGATCGATTGGCGGTGGCCTGCGCGCGCTGCCCGGTCGCTTCCAGGTCGTGAACACGCCTTCGGCGCGGAAGCCGAGCGAATCATACAGCCGGCGCGCCGGTTCGTTGGTATCTTCCACCTGCAGCAGCGCGTCGCCCC
>Ga0224722_1002206_pt1 | contig 10437 bp, 13 predicted proteins | sample Balambano_FR1_Me_FD_161646 | JGI IMG/M metagenome (GOLD analysis project Ga0224722, IMG submission 161646) | Freshwater sediment microbial communities from Lake Towuti, South Sulawesi, Indonesia - Balambano_FR1_MetaG | ecosystem: Environmental > Aquatic > Freshwater > Lake > Sediment | place...
TCGCGGAACTGTGCCTCGGAACCATGCAGTTTGGTTGGACTGCCGACGAACCAACCTCGTTTGCCGTTATGGATACCTTTGTGGAAGCCGGGGGTAACTTTATTGATACCGCCGACATCTACACCAACTGGGCAGGGGCGGCTTCCTACGGGGGAAAGACCGAGGAGTATATCGGGCGATGGCTGACCGCTCGCGGCAACCGTCCGAATATTGTGCTGGCAACAAAGGTACGCGGACGCATGACCGACGGACCCAACGGCGAAGGGTTAAGTCGTGACCGTATCCTCAAATGCTGTGAGGACAGTCTGCGCCGCCTGCAAACCGACTATATTGACCTGTACCAATGCCATTGGGTTGACCTAACCACCCCCATTGATGAAACCCTCTCGGCGATGGAGATTCTGGTTCGTCAGGGAAAAGTACGCTATGTGGGAGCCTCCAACTACCCGGCATGGCGACTGATGGAAGCCCTCTGGCAGTCCGACAAGAACGGCTATCCGCGCTTCGATTGCTACCAACCCGAATACAGTCTGATGGAACGCGCCTTGTTTGAGTACGAAGCCCTGCCCTGCTGTAAGCATTATGGCTTAGGAGTGATTCCCTATTCGCCGCTTGCCGGAGGTTTCCTCACCGGGAAATATCGTCGTGGGGCGACGGTAGAGAGTGTCCGTGCAGGCGGTATCCTCCCTAAGTACGGCAACGACTCCGGCTATGCGGTGATTGATGCGCTGGAAGAGATAGGGAACGCCCACGGGAAAACTGTCGTGCAAACCGCCTTAGCGTGGATGCTGACCAACCCGGTGATTACCGCACCGATAATCGGGGCAAACACAGTGGAGCAGTTAAACGATTCATTGGGAGTAGTTGGTTATCGTCTTTCCGCAGAGGAGATGGCTCGCCTCAACGACCTCACCAAGTACCCCAAAAACTGGCGACCTATCTGGGATTGAGTGCGAAGTATGACGGGCAGGTTAGGGGCGACGCGATGACAAAAGCCGAACTGCGGTGGTGGGCAAGGGAACAACAGAAACAGACGAACCATACAGTCCGCGAAACCCTGTGGCAGTGCCTCCGCGAACTTTCCGAGTGGAAAACAGCGACCCATGTTCTGCTCTATTTGGCAATGCCCCATGAAATCTCCGTGGAAGCGGTAATGGGTGAGGAGGACGAAAAGCAGTGGTATGTTCCCCGGTGCGCCCCCGATAGACGGTTAGCCGTTCATCCTTATGTGCCGGGAGAGACACCGCTTCGTCGGGGACCCTTTGGGATTCGCGAACCCGACCCGGAGCAGACTCCAGAAGCCGACCCAACCGTGTTGGATTTGGTGATAGTCCCTGCCCTACTCTACGCCCCGGACGGTTCTCGCTTGGGGTATGGGGGTGGTTACTATGATCGCTTTCTGCTGCGTTTGCGCCCGGATTGTGTCTGTGTTGGCTTACTTCCCGATGAGCAGATAGTCCCCGCACTCCCCCTCGACCCGTGGGACAAACCCGTGGATATTATCGTCACACCCACACAGGTTATACGTTCAGAGTGTTCGCGATACTGTACAAGGATAACATGAACATCGCTTTTCCCTATCTCGCAGCGAACCATTTATCTATCGCCTGAATTAACCTCACAATGGCAGAATTGGGAACTGATTTATTTTCAAGGTTTCGCAGGCTCGTATTGGGAGACTCGCGCAACATCTCTCGTACAAGGGTACTAATTGGGTGAATATGGGAGTGTATGCCATCCAGACTCCGAGGTTGACGTTCTTCAATCAACGCGCTGGCGGATTTTTTCCAGTTTTTGTGTTATACGGTGAATGCGTTTATAAAGGTGTTGCCCCATGGTAATTTCGCCCCAAGAGGATTATACGGTGCAGAAAGTACAGCATTGAATTCGCAAGCCCAACCTTTCAAGTGAATCTTTATAAGTTAAACTATTCCTTCGTGAAGTTTTGTAAATCACAGTTTTTTGGTAGTTGGTTTCAGAGCGTTAGAGTGTTCGCGTTCGTGCGCCCCTCCGCAAAGTCGGTGAGATTTTGCAGGGTCGTTTCTGCGATAGTCGTGAGGGCTTCTTCGGTGAGAAATGCCTGATGGGCGGTCACTAAGACATTGGGAAACGAGAGCAGACGCAAAAACATTTCGTCCGCAACGATTTGCTGAGAGAAGTCGCGGAAAAACAGACTCTCCTCTTCTTCATAAACATCCAAACCAACCGCACGCAGATGACCTGTTCTCAGAAAATCCATCAGGGCTGCCGTGTCCACCAGTTTACCCCGACTGGTATTTATCAAAATAACCCCCGGTTTGGTTTTGCTCAGAAACGCAGTGTCTATCAAGTGGTGGGTTTCGGGGGTAAGGGGAACATGCAGACTGATAATATCGGCTTGTCGGGCAATCTCCTCCGGGGTGGTATAGGACATCCCCAAACCGACACAGACAGGGTTCGGGACGAGATCGTACCCCAAGAGCGTACAACCGAAGCCGTGCATAATTTGCGCGAAAGCGGTTCCGATTTTCCCGGTTCCAATAACCCCCACCGTTTTTCCATGGATGTCCTGCCCCACCAAGCCATCCAAGAGGAAGTTGCTTTCGCGTACCCGATTGTAAGCTCGATGCGTTTTGCGGTTGAGGGTTTGCAAAAGGGCTACCGCGTGTTCCGCCACCGAGTAAGGAGAGTAGTACCCCACCCGCATAGCAGTGATGCCGAGACGCTTAGCCGTAGGCAGGTCAATATTATTGTAGCCCGTGGAGCGTTGAGCAATCAGTTGGGTTCCCCCTTCGACTAACTGCGTGAGAACCGCTTCATTTGCCCGGTCATTCACAAAGAGGGAGACCGCCGGGAAGCCTTGCGCCATCACTGCGGACTGCTCATTGAGCAAGGTTTCTGTAAAGACCAGTTCATGCTGACCAGAGTTTGCCTGCTCTAAAGCGTGCCTATCGTAGGGTCTGGCACTAAAGACAAGCGTTCGCATCGAAACTCCTTCCCCCACCCTCGCACGGTTCAAAGAGTGGGATTTGCTACCACCTTTCCTGTGGCAGCAGACGCATAGGCGGCGAAAATCAGACGAACGGTTTCCAGATTATCCCTGCCCGTCGTTTCCGCCGGAGCGATGTCCGAAAGGTGGTTCCACAAGTTTTGCAGGCAGGGAACCATGCTGGCTTGCACCAAGTCGTACTGCGGGTCAGCCCAAGCATACCGAGGTGGTGGGCAACGGTAGACGGTAGTATGCGGCTCTTGCCATGTCCCGCTACGGTCAGTTACCTTGATAATGTAATCAGAGCAGACTTCGAGCGAGCCACCATCCCCCTCCACAAAAAGGTAGGTCTGCGGGAAGCGTTCGTACTCCGTGCGACTGGCATAACTCATCTCGCAAGTCACCGTCACTTCGCCGTTATTGCCCATCGGCATCATCACCGTTGCTACATCCTCCCCGCGAATCGTCGGGTTCACCTTTCGGGTCTGGCAGTAGACACTCTGTGCCTCCCCAAAGAGAAACCGCGCCGCATCCAGCACATGGCTTCCAATATCGGTGAGGATAAACTGCGGCAATTCGCGCAGGAACGGTTGATTATCAAACACGGGGAACGAGCAAGAGAAGGTCAATCTTGCCCGAAACGGTTTCCCAATCGCCCCTTGCTGAAGCAGTTCTCCTGCTGTTCGCAAAGGGCGTTGCCAACGCCAGTTCTCGTGAATCAGAAACGGCACTCCGGCAGATTCACAGGTCTGCACCATCTGCTCGGCATCGGATAGGGTTTCCGCCATTGGCTTTTGACAGATAGCCGGGATTCCCCGACTGGCACAGAGCAATACTAAATCCTTATGAGTTTTTGGCGGCGTGACAATATCCACAAAATCGGGGGTAGTTACCGTGAGCAGTTCCTCTAACGAAGTAAAAACATGGGGAATCTGATGCAGGTGAGCAAGGTACTCTGCCTTATCGCGGTCTGGGTCACCGATAGCAATACACTCCGCACCTACAATCTCCTTCCATGCGGACAACTGGTATCTTGCCCAAAACCCTGCCCCTAAGAGGGCAAACCGTAGACTGCTCATTTGCTATTCCTTATAGTAATCTTGGCGATGGCGAATGCCGGAAGTACCACCGTACCTTGCCCTGACATCTCCACAGGGGTGGGGGGAGAGAAGCCGTTGGCGAGGCTTTCGCTGTGTAACAAGCGCATCTCCGCCGTATCTTTCACAGTAGGAAGGCGAACCTCCTGTATTTCGGGGGTAAGATTTGCCACAAGGATTCGGTACTCACCTCCCCCCCATGTCGCGATGGCAGCAATCCGTAATGGGTCGCTGACTTGGGTATCTAGCACGGTTGCGCCCAATTCGGAAATCGCTTGCAGGGCAAAAAAGACCGGATATGGGTCCCCCTCTTCTGCGAAGATGCCGCGATTTCCTCTGGTATCGCAAAGGGTGTAAAAATCCATGCTACACAGCCCGGCATAACACGCCATCGCGGTATACCATGCCGCTCCCATTAAGCCACGATGCCGAGGGTCGTTCTCTTTGCGATAGCCGGAGAGGTATGTCGGTCCTAAAGCCACTTTCAGGTTGGTTCCGAGCGAACGCGCCGTCTCAGTGATCTTTCGCAAAGTGTAGGGGGCTTCCATGAGGGACGTATTATCGGTGGAGTGTACCTGCGGATTAGCAGCAAAGGCGATACCTGTCACACTCCCTGGCGTGGGACGGTTCATATTCAGATTGGTGAAATTTCGGTCTGAGGCGGCAAAGAGCAAGTAGGGCGGGAAGAGTTGTTTTGCCCGTGCCAAATCGTCTGGGGTGAGTGTGAGCAAGAATACCGCACGCAGATTCTCCCCCACGGGCAGGGAATCGGGTAGACTTGCGGCATTTCGTACCCCCAAAATCAACCCGATGTTATCGCCGAGTGCGGTTACTTGGGAGACTGTCTCTTCCCAACCCTCTGTGCTTGCCTCTATATCTACCCGCAGATGTCCGATGCAGGAGAGGAGTGATTCGGGGGGCAGGGGAGAACCCAATGGCAGCATTAGCCCCCATTCGGGCAGTTCCGCCGATTCGGAACCAATAGCGACACTGATAGGTTGAGACTTCAACGCTGGGCAAAGCGAGACCGTAACAGTTTGATGAATTGGCTCATCCGGGGAAACGGTGTACGGCTTCTGCCACGCTTGCGGGCGCGAGTAGGTCTTATAGGAGGCATCGAGATAGTTCCGTTGGTCTTCCATCTCAAAGACCTCGCCAGAGAACTGAATTGTGGCGGCAGTGTTCGGGGCGATAATCTGAGTGAGGGCGGCAATATCGAAAAACGGTTGGTCGGGTTGAATCAGGTCGGGGTATGCACCTTCCTCTTGTGTTCCGTCGGTGTGCGTGACCGTGACTAACTCTCCAGCACACTCGGACGGGTGCAAGACACAAATCCCCGTCCGGTTGCTCAAAAATGGCGTAGCTGACTTCCCTTCCATCTCAAACGTCACCACACCATCCGGTGTCCCTGTCAGGGTTCCGCGCCATGCAAAGTCAATCCCTTTGGGGGCATCCACATGGCGAGCCTCGTAAACAAGCCGAAATTGATTGTCACCAATGGTCCGCTCCCTCTCGGTGAGTACGCCGGGAATAGTCCCCCACTTCTCATCACGTACTGCCACATAGATACGCCGCACTACTTCGGTATTTCCAAAACGGATATACTTCAGGTCGCCCGCTTCGTAAATCAAGTTCCACTGTCCCGCACGTAGCAGAAGACGCTCCGGGGGCGCAAACGTGGGGTCGCCATAAAGCAAGGTAAGTTCATCAGTATTAGATAGGTTGGTGTTCATGTATTTCCATAATAGGGGCGAACTACGGTAACAAATCGGCAATGCTCAGAGTGGCATCGGGGGCGGCAAGCGGAGAGACACTCTGTGTTTCTGTGTATTCGGTGATGTCCGTATACCCCGTCGCGGTGGGGGTGCGGTGAATATACAACTTGCGGTTTGTCACATCCAAAACCCAGTATTCGGGGATTCCCGCCGCACCATACATCCGCATCTTCGTATTACGGTCACGCCACAGGGTTGTATCGCTCACCTCTACCACAAGACGCATATCGTCAGAACCCAGACTATCACGCCCCAAATAGTCTTTGTAGGGCAACTTTGTCACAAAGACATCGGGTTCGGGTCTGTCTTCATCATTGACAGCGATAGATACAGGCAATACCGTATAATCTTTTCCAAAAACGAGGCTTAGAGCAAGGAAAGTGCGCCCGTTTGCAATACTGTGCGGTAAATTCTGTCCCACTTTTTCCACAATCTCCCCATCAATTAGCTCGTAGGTTCCCGGTATTAGTAACTCCATCGCCTCTAACTTACGGCAGTCGTCCGCAGTCCAACGCTTGCGGTCAGCGAGGGGATTTTCGGCAGTGGGGATGCGTGAGGCGTGTATCATTATCAAGAGTTCCTCCCAACAATTCGTTAACGGTAGTATACCGCACCCACCCTGAGATAGTTCTGCCCGTAGCAACGCGGTTCACTGTGTGATAAGGACAGTAAAGCCTTCTTGAGTAAAGTGGTGGTCATTGGTAAGAACTTCGCGGATACCCTCCGCTCGACAAGCATTCATTGAAATACAATCCGTCAGAGAGTAACCCTTGTCCGAGCGACGTTCATACAGGTCAAGACCCTCCATGAACGACTCGTGCGACTGCGGTATCACAACAACATTCTCCGTGGCGATAATTGTTCGTGTCATGCGGACAGCCCGACTACGATAACCAGTACCCGCACGGGAAAGAGCCGTCAGAAACTCTGTCAAGACCTCCTCCGTGGTGTAAAGGCGTATCTCATCACCGAGTGTTCGTCGGACATTTGTTACTGAGAGATGCCACTGGTCTTCAGGCATGGCGACGGCAACCCAGTACAATGTGTCTGCGAAGAGGCTTTTCACTTCTTGGGTAACCCATAGATATAGTGGTCAAGTTGGTCGGTCAAGTCTGCGGGGACCTGAGCGCGTTCCTCTGGCGGAATTTCCAGGGCGATAGCAAGCAACTTTTCCTCAATCGTCAGATTACGCGGAGTTACCGTCGTCTGCGGGACACTCTGCGGTTCAATAGGAGTCACAATGATATGAAATCGCTGCTCCTTGAAGTCAATAATTCGTTCAGGCAACTCGCGCAACAACTGCTCCCCTGTCGCTTCCATCTCCAATATCGGTGTCATGATATCTCTCCTAACACCCTATTTTACCGCAAACAATATACTCATCATATTCACTGTGTGATAAGGACAGTAAAGCCTTCTTGAGTAAAGTGGTGGTCATTGGTAAGAACTTCGGTGATTCCCTCTGCTCGACAAACATTCATCGAAATACAGTCTGTTAGCGAGTAACCCTTGTCCGAACGACGTTCATAAAAGTCAAGTCCTTCGAGTAAAACCTCACGGGTTTGTGGCAAGGTAACGACACTCTCATTGGCGAGAATCTGACGAACCATTGCTACCGCTTGACGACGGTAGAACGCCCCTGCACCCGATAGTGCCGCTAAGAATTCGATGATGACACTATCTGTGGTGACTAATTGCACATCCCCAAGCACCGTATAAGCATCCAGTGCGCGATGATGCCATTGATCTTGTGGAGAGGTAATTGCCACCCAGTATAAAGTATCAGCGAAAATGTGCCTCACTTCTTAGGCAACCCATAAATGTAGTGATCCAGATTATCGGTCAGGTCAGGTGGGATTTTGGCGCGTTCTTCCTCCGGGATTGCTTTACCCATCTCTACCAAGATTTCGGTAATCGTCTTTTTGCGTGGGGGTTCCGTCGCCGGGGAAACGGTAGGCACAACAGGTGTTATGGTTATGTGCAACCGTTGCTCCTTGAATTCGGCAAGACGTTTTGGTAGTTCTTGGGCGAGTTGTTCCCCCGTTCCTTCCATCTCCAGTATCGGTGTCATGGTATCTCTCCTAACACCCTATTTTACCGCAAACAGTGCGACAAGGAGTCGGAAGTCGTCGGAACAGATTCAACAAACTGCTCCCTCTCTTGGCAACAGGAAGTTAGGGAGAGATGACTGCCGTCGCCATACAGACCCCCTTACAAACAGCACACCGACAAGACCAAGCCGAGTTATGCGAGGGACGGCAGGGAAGTATTTTCCGCCAGTTAGGCGTATTGACCAACCCCTACAAGGGTTCGGCAAGCACCTCACCGCCTTCGAGAAGTTCGATGGTCAGCAGGTGATTTCGTAAGAAAGCCGTTCCCATAAGCGGGTTGCCATCCATTACCAGCACTTCGAGGGTACGCGCCTCACCCTCGTCATCTTCCCATATGATTTCGTAACAGGGGCAACGTCGTTGGAAGCCTCCTGCCAAGTTAACGAACTGTGATCCCTGTACTGCATCGGACAATTGCTGCACGACATGCGCGGGAAGAGCCAAATCCCCGTCAAAACCTGTGTCCAAAACAAAATCAACAGCAACTTCGTCCCCGTTCTGTTTTAGGAGATTGAGAGTGACATGGGGCAGACCGTCCCGAAAACGCCCCGTTGTCATTTTGTTGCGCCCTGTACCATCTCGCCCGCAAGAAGGCGTGCCGCAAGTGCATAGTCAGGTTCGTTTCCGATTTTACGAGTCACAATGTAACCCGTTGGAAAACGCAGACGCAGGGCGCGGCGCGATTCGGGCGAGTTTCGAGCAACGACATATTCTCCGGTTGGGACATGAATCGCAACAAACTGCCCGTTCTGCGCGGGTTCGAGTTGCGCCTTGATATGATTCTCGTACTGCTCCAGACCGCGTTGCGCCAGTGCCTCGTCATCGTCGGTCGCATCAAATTCAGTATTCATAGACGGATTATAACATATCGCTGAAACAACGCTGTTCCAACAACTTCCTTCCTTACGCTTTCCGTCACCATACAGACCCCCTTACAAACAGCATACCGACGGGACTAAGCAACGCGAGTGAACCCGTTTCTCTCGTAGCAATTGAGACTGCTATTGATGTGGAGGCTGTGCCATATTTCGGGGCGTATTTAACCGTCTATCATTGCCGTTTCAATGTCCTTTAATACCTGCAACAGGTTCGCAAGGTCGGCGAGGGGAAGCATGGTCGCGGCATCAGAGAGGGCGCGTTCTGGTTCCGGGTGAACCTCCAAAAAAAGCGCATCTATCCCTACGGCGACAGCAGCACGGGCGAGATGGGGGATAAATTCGCGTTGCCCCCCGGACGAGGTTCCCTGTCCTCCCGGTTGCTGTACCGAGTGGGTTCCGTCGAAAACCACTGGGACACCCGCAATCTGTGCCATTTGGGGAAGACTGCGAAAATCTACTACCAATGTATTGTAGCCAAAGGAGACACCCCGCTCACAGACCAGCACCTTCGGATTTCCGGTAGATTCCACCTTCTTGACCGCATTGGCAATATCCCACGGGGCGAGAAACTGCCCTTTTTTCACATTGACCGTTTTTCCGGTTTCCCCGGCGGCAAGCAACAGGTCGGTTTGGCGAGAGAGGAATGCCGGAATTTGCAGGATGTCCACCGCTTCAGCAACCGGGGCGCACTGTTGCGGTTCATGCACATCGGTTAGTACCGGAACCCCGAACTCGTCGCGAATCGCCGCCAGAATCTCCAAGCCTTCCGCCATGCTCTGACCCCGAAACGAGGTCACAGACGTGCGATTTGCCTTATCAAATGAGGCTTTGAAGATGTAGGGAATCCCCAATGGTTGACAGACTGCTTGTACTGTTTGGGCAATTTCACGGCACAAGTCGCGACTTTCGATAACGCAGGGACCGGCAATCAAGGCGAACGGTCTGCCTCCTCCAAGAACGACCTCGGTTGTGACTTCCACTATCCGGGTTTGCGGGTGTTGTATCATGTCCCGATTGTACCGTAGTTACGAAAGCGTGTGCAGGGAAGGCGGAAGGTATCCCGATTTGGGGTAATATGGAAGCAGAGGATTGAGATATGGAAAACGCTGCCGAACTGTCTACCCCCCTAAACCCCGATTTAACCGAGAATGAGACCCGTCTCCTGACAATCGCCCGTGAAATCGCGGACACGGTTCTGGAACCGTGTGCGGAGGAGATTGACCTCAAGGGTATCTTTCCCCAAAAGAACTTAGATAGATTGGCAGAGGGTGGCTTGGTGGGAGTAACAACCCCAGCAGAGTGGGGAGGACAGGGCTGTTCGGGAACCTTCCAACGCGAATTTACTGAAATCCTCACGGCGGCGTGTGGGACAACGTGGTTTATCCTGACGCAACATCTTGGTTCGTGTGGACAGATTGCGAACAGCGAAAATCCTACTCTGCGCGAACGGTATTTGCGAGACATGGCAACCGGCAAGCACTATGTCGGGGTGGGATTTGGACACCTACGCCGTCCGCAACCGATGCTCCTTGCCGAGCCAGTACAGGGAGGGTGGATTCTCAATGGAGTGGCTCCATGGGTCACGGGCTACCCGGCACTGAGCGGCAT
>Ga0224722_1002207_pt1 | contig 10435 bp, 8 predicted proteins | sample Balambano_FR1_Me_FD_161646 | JGI IMG/M metagenome (GOLD analysis project Ga0224722, IMG submission 161646) | Freshwater sediment microbial communities from Lake Towuti, South Sulawesi, Indonesia - Balambano_FR1_MetaG | ecosystem: Environmental > Aquatic > Freshwater > Lake > Sediment | place...
CACGAATGATGTCATTCACAACTTCTTGATAAATGCTTGCACCATATTCACGGCGTACAACATTTAAAGGCACTTTACCTGGACGGAAGCCGTTGATCTTCACAGTTTTGGCAGTGCGTTTTAAGCGAGCTTCAAATTGCTCGTTAACGCGGCTCGTCGGTACAGAAACATTTAAACGACGGGCAACGCCCGAAACCGCTTCAGTCGTTACTTGCATGGCTTCCTCGATATATAGTTAGTAGTAACAATTTTTTAAAGTGCCACATTATATGACAACTTTCGAGATATACAAAATTAGATGATCAAAATTCCCTATTTTTCGTATAAATCAAAAAAATTATATTTAAGCTCTCATCACTTATGGATAATAAAGATAATTTAACAAATTTAATATTTACAATTTACTCATTAAAAAACAATTGCTTATTTAAATCAATCATTATTATTAATTTACATTTAAATAATAATCGTTAATACCAATTACATTTTTAAATATTATATATCAATAACTTAGGTATATACAATCCATTCTATAATAGATAAAGCCATTGATAACGATAATAATTATCATTAGACTTCGCACAAATTGTTACATAGCTTAACAATCTATCCACTTTTACTGCTTTTTTGTAAAAGTATTTACAAGATCTAAAGTTCTGTCATTCATCACTTCAATTCAGGGGTTCTCTCAATGGCAAAGATTAAAAGTCGTAAACACATTGGTACGACACAGTTAGTTGCACTTGCTGCAAGTTTACCTTTTGCTGGTCATGCTGCGACCAAAGAAGAAAATGTTGCTAAACTCCCAACGATTGAAGTGAATGCAGAAAATACTTATAAAGCGGATAAAGTAAGTTCACCAAAGTACACACAACCTTTGGTTGATACACCTCAAACGATTAGTGTCATCAAAAAAGAAATTTTAAAAGAACAAGGTGCAACTTCACTGACAGATGCCTTGCGTAACACACCAGGCATTACCCTACAGTTAGGTGAAAATGGTAATACCAGCGCGGGAGATTCTTTCCAGATGCGTGGTTTTGATACCAAAAACTCGATTTATGTCGATGGTATCCGTGACATTGGTGCAATTAGCCGTGATGTTTATAACCTTGAACAAATTGAAGTGGTCAAAGGTCCATCTGGTGCAGAAGCAGGTCGTGGTGGTGCAGGTGGTTACATCAACTTATCAACCAAGTTACCACATGCGGAAAACAGCAGCGAAGTTTCAGCGACATACAACACAGCAGAACATAGCCGTTTGGCTGCCGATATTAACCAAGCAATCAATGAAAGTACGGCTGTACGTTTGAATGTTATGGGACAACAAGGTGGCGTTGAAGATCGTGACTATATTGAACAAAATGGTTGGGCAATCGCACCAGCTATTGCTTTTGGTTTAGATTCTGACACGCGTTTCTATCTATATTCACAACATATCAAACAAAATAACATTCCTGATGGTGGTATTCCAACCATTGGCATGGATGGTTTCTATTATGGCTATGCATCTAGCTATGAATATGATAAAAAGTATCCATTTGATTCTGAAGATAAAACTTTAAGAGATACAATTCGAGCAGATATTAACAACTCAGCAGATGCAAAGAAAATTAATGCGGCTTTAGCAAAAGCATCTGCAGTTGACCGTACCAATTTCTACGGCAATGTTAATGATCATGAAGATATTACAGCCAATATGGTCTCTGCAAAAATTGAAAGTGATCTCTCTGAAAATATCAAATTCACCAATATTTCACGTTTTGGTAAAACTGAAATGGAGCGTGTATTGACTGGAGTCAATGCGATTACAGTTCCATCTGTAACTGTCACAGTAAATGCAGATAAAACTTATAGCTATAAATTTAATTATAAGACCCTTGATTTATCTAACCCAGATACTTTTACAGTTGCTCGTACCCGCCAAGGCTTAGATCAAACCAATAAAATACTTGCGAACCAAAGCACATTGAATATCAATGTAAAAACAGGTGACATTGAGCATAATATTGTTGCTGGTTTAGAGCTATTACAAGAACAGCAGTACAACAAGACTCGTAATGTACAAATACCAGGTCAGGGAGCCCCAACCATTCCAGCTGCCAATTTATACAACCCAAACCGAGATACAGTATTACCTGATTTGGTTTACACCGGCGGATATACAGACGCACAAACGGATACAGCGGCACTTTATTTGTTTGACACACTCAAATTTGGTGAACGTTTCCAGTTAAATGGTGGTGTTCGTGTCGATTATTTTGATACTCAATATGATGCACTTGCAGTAAATACGAATGAAACGACATCTGAAATTACAGAAGTACAAACAAATTTAAAAGTACATGATACCTTGGTTAGCTGGAAACTCGGTGGTGTATTTAAACCAACAACCGAAAGTAGTGTTTATGCATCTTATGCTAAATCATTAACCCCTCCAGGAACGGGCTTTGTATTAAGTAGTGCTTCAAATTCAGTTAATGCTGTAACCAACAACCCATCAACCAAACCTCAAGAAACACATCATTATGAGATTGGAACCAAATGGGTTTTAAATGACGATAAAATCATTTTAACTGCCGCGGCTTACCATACAGAGAATGAAAACCAAATCACTCAAGATCCAATCAGTTTAACGTATATTCCTGAAGGTAAAATAACGGTTAAAGGCTTAGAACTTGGTGCTGTTGGACAAATTACACGTGCATGGAATGTCTCTGCTGGTGTTGCTTATATGAACACAGAACAGGAAAATCAGCAGACCTATAACTCTACAACCAAAACATGGACATATACCGATGGCGTTCGTTGGTCGCCAGATTGGACTGCTTCTTTGTGGACAACGTATAGCGTTGCTGGCTTTAAAGCAGGTATTGGTGCACGTTATGTAGATGAACAAAAACGTTTGATTACCAATAGTGCAACACCTGTAGTGATGCCAACTATTCCATCTTATGTGGTATTTGATGCAATGGCTGCCTATACCTTTAACAAAAATGCATCAATGACTTTAAACGTCTATAACCTTGCAGATAAAGACTATATCAGCACATTAAATGGTGGCGGTAGCCGTCTCGTTCTTGGTCAACCACGTTCAGCGGCGCTCAGCTTCAACTATAAGTTCTAAATCGATGTGTTAAATCATTAATGATTTAACACATGAAAACAGCCTGTCAGAAAAGTTATACTTTCGACAGGCTGTATTTTTTTGGAAGATTTTAAATATGATGTTGCATATCCCCGAAGTACTAAATAAACAACAAGTTGCTGAACTACGCCAACAAATACAACAAGCATCAGTCTGGGTCAATGGTATCCAAAGTGCGGGACAACAAGCTCAACAAATTAAAAACAATTTACAAATTGATGTGCATAGTGATGTATATCCTTCAATCAGCCATCGTGTTTTAAATGCCTTACAACAAAACTTACTGCTTCGCTCAGCGGCTCTCCCCCAGCATATTTTATCGCCCATGTTTAACTGTTACCAAAGTCAAGGTAACTACGGCAATCATGTTGATAATGCAGTTCAATATTCAACAAAAACTGGGCAAATGATTCGTACCGATGTTTCTATTACCGTTTTCTTATCTGAACCTGATGAATATGAAGGTGGTGAATTAGTCATCGAAGATACCTATGGCAGCCATGAAGTTAAGCTTGATGCAGGAGACGCAATTGTCTATCCAGCAACCAGTTTACATCGCGTTGAGCCAGTGACTCAAGGCAGCCGAATTGCAGCTTTTACTTGGATTCAAAGTATGGTGAAAGATGACTGGCAACGAACCATGCTCTTTAATCTTGATATGACCATTATCAAACTTAGACAACAATTGGGAGATACTGAAGAAGTTGTGAGCTTGACCAGTCATTATCATAATTTATTAAGACAATGGGGCAATTTATAATGTCTCAGCACAGACCATTACCGCCATTAGATGCAATTCCGGCATATATTCAAACCATTTACGACTATCAACAACAAGCTCAGCGACATGTTCCTGAAGATGTTTGGGGATATTTAAATGGCGGTGCAATGCATGAACTTAGTGTGCAAAATAATTGCCAGCAATTTCAAAATATTCAACTAATTCCGAGACATTTAAATGATTTAACACAGGGGAATACCCGTTTTCATTTATTTGGTTTGGAATACCCTCATCCTATTTTTTTAGCACCGATTGGTCATCAAGCACTTTTTCACCCACAAGCAGAGGCGGCTTCTGCCCTTGCTGCCGAAGTGATGCAGAGTAATATCATCCTCAGTACTTTTAGTAATACCGCAATGGATGAACTCACGCACCATAATCCATATAAATGGTTTCAGCTTTATTGGCAGGGTTCTCGAGAAAAATCACTGTCTTTAATCAAACAAGCCGAACAATCAGGTTATCGTGCACTAGTCATCACCGTCGATGCTCCGCATGTTGGTATTCGAGATCGAGAACGCAAATTATTCTTCCAATTACCTAAAGATATGCAACACCCACATACGCCTACACACCTGAGTTTTCCTGATGTATCTCCATCCGAAAGTCAGTTGTTTCAAGGTTTAATGCAAATCGCGCCAAAGTGGTCTGATATTGCATGGGTCATTGCAAATACCCAATTACCCGTTATTTTAAAAGGAATTTTACACCCTGCTGATGCTCAGAAAGCACTTGATTATGGTGTTGCAGGAATCATCGTTTCAAATCATGGTGGACGTATCGTTGATACCACCATCTCCCCCTTAATTGCATTAGAAAAAATCAGAGCAATTGTTCCTGCTGATTATCCTGTACTATTCGATGGCGGTATTCGACGTGGAACGGATGTGTTCAAAGCAATTGCCTTGGGTGCAAATGCTGTATTGATTGGTCGTCCCTACATTTATGGTTTAGCAACAGCAGGCGCACTCGGTGTGGCGCATGTCATACGGATGTTTAAAGAAGAATTCGAAATTACGATGGCACTCATGGGAACAGCAACCATAAAAGACATTAACCAAGACTACATTTATCGAATCTAAGGGTATTTACGGAAAATATTTTCTTCATTTTTCACTATTACGCAAAAAATAGGGAAATATTTTCCATCCATTCGAATTAAAATAAGTTACAGACCTTTGCAGTCGCTTGTATTTTCACCTAGACTGATGTCTATTAGGTGACTCATATCACTGCACAACCGAATAACGCATTTGAATGGTAGATAATGAAAATAAATCACGGCTTTAGCTCTCCGTCTTATTCAAACCATCGTCATGCACTGCTGATGCTGCGCCTTGCGCGCGTATAAATTTTTTAACCTAATTTTTAGGTATTCAATCCCCGATTCGCTTTAAATTGATTCTTATAGACACCATATATATTTATAGCACGTTGCATTTAATCTGAATTTGCAACCCAAGCTATAACAAGGAGTTATCTCATGATGTTGGCTGACCCAAGCAAAAAATACCGCCGTATGTATCAACGTGTGGATTTACCAGATCGCCAATGGCCAAATAATGAAATTAACCAAGCGCCGATTTGGATGAGTACCGACCTTCGTGACGGTAACCAAGCGATTTTTGAACCGATGAATATGGATCAAAAATTAAAAATGTTCAAAATGTTGGTCGGAATCGGCTTCAAACACATTGAAATTGGTTTCCCATCTGCTTCACAAATTGACTTCGATTTCACGCGTAAATTGATTGAAAAAGATTTGATTCCTGACGATGTGTATATCGAGGTTTTAGTCCAAGCACGTGATCATTTGATTGCACGTACTTTTGAAGCATTGGTTGATGCTAAACGTGCGATTGTACATATCTATAACTCTAACTCACCCACCTTCCGTCAAAAAGTATTGAATGTGGATGCAAACGGCGCAAAACAACTTGCCATTAATGCAGCCAATAAAGTGAAAGAGTATGCAGCGCAATATCCTGCAACCGACTGGATTTTCCAATACAGCCCAGAATGTTTTTCTGCAACAGAATTAGAAGTTGCCAAAGATGTCTGTGATGCCGTCACTGAAATTTGGGAAGCATCACCGACCAATAAAGTCATCTTGAACTTGCCTGCAACCGTTGAAGTCTCAACACCAAATGTCTATGCCGATCAAATCGAATGGATGCACCGTAATTTGGCGCGTCGCGATGGCGTGATTATCTCAGTTCACTGTCACAATGACCGTGGTTGTGGTATCGCAGCCTCTGAATTGGCAATCATGGCAGGTGCAGACCGTGTTGAGGGTTGTGTGTTTGGTAATGGTGAACGTACAGGTAACGTCGACGTTGCTGCAATTGCCTTGAATATGTATACCCAAGGTGTAGCACCTAACTTAGACTTCTCAAATATCAATGAAGTGATTGCAACCGTTGAAGAATGCACAGGTTTACCTGTACACCCTCGTCATCCATATGCAGGTGACTTGGTCTTTACTGCATTTTCTGGTTCACACCAAGATGCGATTAAAAAAGGTTTTGAATTCCAGAAAAATGAAGAAATCTGGGATATGCCATACTTACCAATCGACCCTAAAGACTTAGGTCGTGACTATGATGCGGTGATCCGTGTCAATAGCCAATCAGGTAAAGGTGGTATCGCATACTTATTAGAATCAAATTACAACGTGGCATTACCACGCCGTGTTCAAATTGAATTCAGCCAAATCGTGCAGCAATATACCGATGAAAATGGCACAGAAATCAACGCCCATGAAATTTGGACTTTATTCCAAAATACGTATGTGGATGTGAAAAATAGTCATTACCAAACCAAACATTATCAATTGTCTGATATTGATGGCAAACAAATCATTGAATTAGACATTGAGATTGATGGTCAAATCCAACGTTTACATGGCGAAGGCAATGGTCCAATCTCGGCAATGTTAGATGCATTACAATTACCAATTGATGTCTTAAACTATGAAGAGCGCAGTATCAGTTCTGGGGCGAATGCCAAAGCACTTGCGTTGATTGAACTTCAAGTCAAAGGCACGGGTAAGAGCGCATTTGGTGCAGGGATTCATGACAACATTGTAACGTCATCAATCGAAGCGATTATTGCATGTACCAACCGCTTGATTGAGCAAGGTGTACTGACAACTGAGCAAGTTGCGGCTGCCGCAGTCTAAGTAAAGCTGAGTTGCAATATCAGAAAAAATGACTTTGGAAAGGATACCTGAATTGGTATCCTTTTATTTATTTTCAAATCCTCCTAAATCCCTCTTTTATTAAGAGGGACTTTAAATATAAGGCGAATCATTACAGTGTCTTTTCCATCGGATTCAGTGGGTTTAGTCACACCACAAAAATTTCAATTTGAGCAACCATTACATCTTGAATGCGGGCGTATTTTGCCACGCTTCGATCTAATGGTTGAAACCTATGGAACACTCAATGCAGATAAATCCAATGCAATCCTGATTTGTCATGCATTATCAGGGCATCATCATGCTGCGGGTTATCATCATGAAGATGATAAAAAAGCAGGCTGGTGGGACAGTTGTATTGGTCCAGGAAAAGCCATTGACACCAATCACTTCTTTATTGTTTCTTTAAATAATATTGGTGGCTGTAATGGTTCAACAGGACCGACCTCACCTAACCCTGAAAATGAAAACCGACCGTATGGCCCAGATTTTCCATTAGTCACAGTTCGTGACTGGGTCAAAACCCAAGCGATGCTGTCAGATGTATTAGGAATTGAGGTTTGGTATGCCATTATTGGCGGTTCATTAGGGGGCATGCAGGCTTTACAATGGTCTTTGGACTATGCTGATCGTTTAAAGAAATGTGTGATTATTGCCAGTGCGCCAAAGCTTTCTGCACAAAATATTGCCTTCAATGAGGTTGCTCGCCAATCCATTCTGTCTGACCCTGATTTTCATCATGGGCGTTATTTAGAAAATGATAGTTACCCGAAACGTGGTTTAATTTTGGCACGTATGGTTGGTCATATCACGTATCTGTCTGAAGAAGCCATGAAACAAAAATTTGGTCGTGATCTAAAGTCAGGCAAATTTATGTATGGTTTTGATGTCGAATTCCAAGTCGAAAGTTATTTGCGTTATCAAGGCGAACAATTTAGCCGTAATTTTGATGCAAATACCTACTTGATTATGACCAAGGCATTGGATTACTTTGATCCCTCTCGTGAATATGAGCATTCATTGACCAAAGCCATGAGTCAGCCGAAATGCAAATTTTTAGTGGTTTCCTTTACCACTGACTGGCGTTTTAGTCCAAGTCGTTCACAAGAAATCGTGGATGCTTTGATTGATAATCATAAACCTGTCAGCTATTTAGACATTGATGCTGAACAAGGTCATGACTCGTTCTTATTCCCTATTCCACTGTATGTAAAAACACTACGTGCATTTTTAGGTGGAGAACAACAGTTGCAAACTACACCGCAGGAGCAGCACTAATGCGTATAGATCAACGACTCGCTGAAAAATGGATCAGCCCGAACTCTAGCGTATTAGACCTAGGCTGTGGTGATGGCGAATTGCTTGCTCATATGAGCAAACAGCACAATATTCGTGCTTATGGCTTAGAAATTGATCAAGAAAAGATTGCAATTGCCATCAGTCGGGGGTTAAATATTATTCAACAGGACTTAAACTTAGGTTTAAGCCGTTTTGCCGACCAATCTTTTGATTCTGTGGTCATGGCACAAGCTTTGCAAGCAGTAGATGCACCTGATGTATTATTACGGGATATGGTGCGTGTTGGTAAACAGGCAATTATTACCTTTCCAAACTTTGCGTATTGGAAGACTCGTTCTTTTCTTGCAATAAAAGGAAAAATGCCTGTTTCGGAAGCTTTACCCTATATGTGGTATAACACCCCGAATATTCATTTATGTACTTTCCGAGACTTTGAAGCCTTATGTGCTGAGAATCGGATTAAAATTATTAATCGACTTGCCGTTAATGGTGACCAACAAGGTAGTGTGCTCAGCAAGCATATGCCGAACCTATTTGGTGAAGTCGCAATTTATCGAGTGAGCGCTCTATGAAAAAGACATTAATCAGCACATTTTTATTTGGTCTGATCAGTATACAAGCGCACGCTGACTATGTTGCTCAACCACAATCTGTGGCAACACAGGCAGCGCGATATTCAGTCATGAGTATCAGTGAATTACAAAGCGCAGCGAAGTCTGGTCAAGCTGGGGCACAGTTTTATTTAGCAACGCGTTACCAATTTGGCAAAGACGTTGCGAAAGATGAAAAACAAGCTTTTTCTTTATTTAAGGCAGCAGCAGATCAAGGTTTATCTGCGGCACAGTTAAATGTTGGTCGTATGTATGCAGATGGTATTGGCATCAAAAAAGACGAAACTTTAGCGCGTAAATATTTTGAGAAAGCTGCAAGTAATGGTGATAATCGCGCAAGTTTCAATCTTGCAATGATGGAAGAGCAGAAGAAAAACTTTGTTGGCGCTTACCAGTGGTATGAGCTTTCAACGCGTGATGGCATGCTTGATACCAAAGTGATTAGCCTTTCTGAAGGTAAGAAAACAGCGTTGGCTGCAAACTTAACTCAAGATCAGATTCGTACTGCACGTGATCGTGCAGATAAATGGATTCAAGCGCAATAATCTTATTTAGATCTATTGGATAATAAAAACCGACTTGTGATAGTCGGTTTTTTATTTTAAAAAATAAAACACTGGATATAGACATGTATCAATTCCCCGATTTGCTCACTCAACTTCATCAAATCGACTTCTATGAAGATGAAGATGAAGATGAAGATGAAGATGAAGATGAAGATGAAGATGAAGATGAAAATCTTGATTTTGAACCTTATCAACATTTTTTATCAGAAGAAGAAACTCAAGGTTGGTTTAAATCATGGACAGGAAATAACGAAGCTGATAGCAATCAACTTCTCATCTTTGGGCAGGATGGTTCAGGTGGATATACTGCTTTTTGGCTCGTCAATCACCAAAAAGACACTTTAGAACAACCTATTGTTTTTCTTGGGTCAGAAGGTGAAATAGGTGTGGTTGCAAAAAATTTTGATGATTATTTATGGCTATTAGCTCAGAATTATGGAGCACATGAAGCTGTTATTTCATTTCCAAAACGCCCTGTAAAAGAAAATATCAAATTTCTCAACTTTGCTCAAAAACATGCCAAATCTTCGTATAGAACAGTTACAGATATTCTCAATGATGCAAAAAATACTTATCCTACTTTCGAGAAATGGATTGATCATCTAACCCGTTAAACAAGATATTTAGTACACTTCAGGTCATTTAATATATTGAGATTCTCTATTATGTCTACTCAACCATGGCTCAATCAAGGCAGCCTTGTCCTTGCAAGTAATAACAAAGGCAAAGTTGTCGAATTTGAACATCTCTTTCAACAACTTAATCTTCCCGTTGAAATCATCCCTCAAGGCAAACTAGATATTGAAGATGCGATCGAAGATGGTCTCAGCT
>Ga0224722_1002208_pt1 | contig 10432 bp, 11 predicted proteins | sample Balambano_FR1_Me_FD_161646 | JGI IMG/M metagenome (GOLD analysis project Ga0224722, IMG submission 161646) | Freshwater sediment microbial communities from Lake Towuti, South Sulawesi, Indonesia - Balambano_FR1_MetaG | ecosystem: Environmental > Aquatic > Freshwater > Lake > Sediment | place...
GTTTCTGGGTTACCAAACATAACACCGATTTTCATACGCAGCTGATTAATAAATATCACTGTGCATTTTGATCTACTAATAATGCTTGTCAGTTTACGCAAAGCTTGGCTCATCAAGCGCGCCTGCAAGCCCATGTGCGAATCGCCCATGTCGCCTTCTATCTCTGCTTGTGGGACCAAAGCAGCAACCGAGTCAATTACCACCATATCAACGGCGTTTGAGCGCACTAGGGTTTCAACAATTTCTAAAGCTTGTTCTCCGCTATCCGGCTGGCTAACTAATAATTTTTCTACATCCACCCCTAGTCGTTTAGCATAAGCTGGATCAAGTGCGTGCTCTGCATCTACAAAAGCTGCAACTCCTCCGGATTTTTGAACCTCAGCAACAGCATGAAGCGTAAGCGTTGTCTTGCCAGAGCTTTCAGGGCCATATATTTCTATAATTCGACCCTTAGGAATACCGCCACCAAGCGCCAAATCAAGCGATACACTGCCTGTTGGTATAGTCTCTACATCAATTTTATTATCGCCTTCTAGGTGCATAATAGCGCCTTTGCCAAATTGCTTTTCTATTTGGTCAACTGCTAGGTTCAAAGCCTTAAGTTTCCCCTCCTCGTCGTTTGCTTTTTTGCCCATTTCTTTAGGATCAGATTTTGCTTTTGCCATACTAGAGAACCTCTTTGCCTTCGTTTAAACTTGCTACGTGTTTTACCTTAACAAGTATAGAGCACATTATCGTAATATAATACTTAGCATGTTAAGTGTTTTTTATATATACACATTTGTAATCTGTTAAGTGTTGTGGATAAATAAAAATTTTGTACTTTTTAAAATAAATTGGACCACTAAGTTACTGTGTTATTTGAATAATCTAAAAATATAGAGATTATGTTAATATACTCTTTAAGGGGGTAAGTTTAAACAACTTATCAGGGTACCGACTAACTTATGCCAATTCCAAACAGTACAGTAATAGAACTACTAAAGAACGCAAAAAAAATTGATGCCGACCAGTTGGCTAATTTAGAGACTGAAGCTTCAAGCGAGAAAGCTGTTTTAGAAGATTTAGTGGTTAGTCAGAATATTGTTTCGCAATCTGAGCTCGTTCAACTTTTTGCAGACGAAATAGGAATACCTTTTGTTGACATAAACATCAAGGAACTAGACAAAGAAGTTCTTAAGCAAATTCCAGAAAACATCGCCAAACTTTATAATATGGTGGTATTCAGTGGGAGCATTGACGACCCGAACGAAGTCCGTCAAATTGCAATGGTTGATCCAGACGATCTTCAAGCTATAGATGTGTTGCATAAACTTTTTGGTCAGAACATAAAAATATTTATTGCAACTGAACTAAACATACTGTCTGCACTTGATTCATATCGCGGCAATATTAGCTCAGAGATTTCCAAAATAGTAACCGATAGCGAGTCAGCCGAAGAAGACGAAGACGTAACCGAAGAAGACATTGCAGAAGATTCTCCGATAGCACAAACCGTAAACTTAGTTATAGAATACGCTGTAAAATCTGGTGCTAGTGATATTCATATAGAACCAAGAGACAAACACGTATTGATTCGTTACCGGGTTGACGGAGTTTTGAAAGAAGCTAATCGGCTGCCAAAGCGCACAATGGCAGCTCTAACCTCCAGGATAAAGATACTAGCAAACCTAAAGATCGACGAAAGACGAGCGCCTCAGGACGGTAGATTCAAAATAAACATGAACGGCAGAATATACGCTTTTCGCGTTTCTACCCTACCAATAGCGGAGGGCGAAAAGGTTGTAATGCGTGTTCTTGATGAATCAAGCGAACCTTTAACTCTAGAAAAACTTGGATTCTGGGGCAAAGCACTAGAAGACATTAACAACGCTTCAAGACAACCACACGGCATGATATTAGTAACAGGCCCAACCGGCTCTGGTAAATCTACAACCCTACACAGTGTTCTGCATATCTTAAACAAGCCAGATGTCAATATAAGCACCATCGAAGACCCCGTAGAATATAAACTAGAGGGCGTAAATCAGACTCAAGTCAATCCAGTCGCGGGCATGACGTTTGTCGCCGGCTTAAGAGCATTACTCCGGCAAGACCCCAACATCATAATGGTCGGAGAAATCCGTGATGGCGAAACAGCTGGACTTGGAGTTCAGGCCGCACTTACAGGACACTTAGTCTTTTCTACTTTGCACACTAACAATGCGGCAACTTGCCTGCCACGTTTACTCGATATGAACATCGAGCCATTTTTGATTGCCAGTGTTGTAAGAGTTGTAATCGGCCAGAGATTAGTTAGGCGCTTGGTCCCAGAAGACTGTGAAGAATATGCCCCAACAGAAGAACAACGAAAGCAAATAGAGCGAGTATTTAATTTAAAAACCAAAGCTGATTGGGATAATATACTGGCGCTTGCTCAAAAAGCACAAGTAGAATTTGGCAAAGAAAAATCAAACAAAATTACCCTCTGGCGACCAAAAGCCGATCTTAAAGGTGATAAAACCGGCTATAAAGGCCGGATGGGGATCTATGAAGTGCTATCAAATACGGTTGATATCCAGAACTTAATTGTGTCTAACGCAACAAGCGATGAAATTCAAAACAAAGCGATATCAGAGGGTATGTTAACTATGCAAGTCGATGGTTTAATAAAAGCGATCTTGGGCATGACAAGTATTGAAGAAATTTTGAGAGTAACAAGAGAATAGAATAATGGCACAATTCAGCTACAAAGCGCTCGACAAAGACGGCAAACCAAAATCAGGTAGTATAGAGGCTGCCAATGAATCGGCTGCTCGTAGTGCACTAACTCGACTCAATCTTAAACCGATATCAGTAAATAAAGCCGGAAAAAACGGCGATATAATGGCGTTTTTAAACAAAGGTGGCGGAAAAGTAAAGTCCAAAGATATAGTGGTTTTCACAAGACAACTGGCAACCATGATAGATGCAGGCGTGCCATTAGTTAGATCGCTAGCTACCTTGCAAAACCAAACTGAAAGCGAAGCATTTAAAAAACAATTATCAGCCATTAGCAAAGATGTAGAGAGCGGAACGGCTTTTGCCGATGCACTAGAAAAACACAAAAATACTTTCAGCCCAATCTACATAAACATGGTACGCGCCGGAGAGGCCGGCGGTATCCTGGATGACATCTTGAAAAAACTTGCCCTGCAACAAGAGAAAGATGCTGCTATTCGGGCTAAATTCAAAAGCGCTATGACATACCCATTAGTTCTGATTTTCATAACCGTTGTTGTGTTCATCGCTTTAATGACTTTTGTGGTGCCAAAGGTAGGTACAATTATCGCCGATTTAACCAGCGGCGAATTACCGACAATGACTAAAGTTATGCTAGCAATTAGTGATTTTATAATCGGATTTTGGTTTATACACGTTGCCGTTATTGTATTCAGCGTTATATTTTTGCGCAAGTTTCTGAAAACCCCTAAGGGCAGAGAAACTAGAGATAAAATGCTACTCAAAATTCCGGCTATACGTATCTTAGTGGTCAAATTAGCAGTCGCGCGATTCTCAAGGATTTTTGCCAGTTTAATGAGCGCCGGGGTCAGTGTGATTGAATCTATCGAGATAACCGGCAAAGCTATAGGTAATACAGTGATAGAAAAGGAACTAATGCTAGCCGCTAAGGCCGTTGCTAATGGTGAGCAATTCAGTGAACCGCTTTCTAGAAGCGCTGTGTTCCCGCCAATAGTCAGTCAGATGATGGCCATAGGTGAAGAAACCGGCCAAACAGACCAAGTGTTGCTCAAAGTTGCGGATTTTTACGAAGAAGAGGTTGATGCCGCCGTCGAAGGTTTGAGCTCTATATTAGAGCCAATATTAATTGTTGTTATGGGTGGTATGGTCGGCCTAATAGCAGCTAGTGTCATTGGACCAATTAGCGGTCTAGCTAACGACATCTAGAAAAATGCTTGACAATACAACGCATACATAAGATACTCATAAGCATAAGCCGTTAACAATAGAAAAATAAAGGCTTTACTTGTAAAAATTAATAACAGGAGGTGGGCTCCAATGCTCAATCAATTAAGAAGAAAAACAGAAGCTGGTTTTACGATTATCGAACTCTTGATCGTTATCGCAATTATCGGTATTTTAGCTACGTTAGTACTAACTAACTTCCAGGGTGCGCAAGCAAAAGGTCGTGACACAGTACGCAAAAACGACATTAACAGCGTTTATCAAAAATTAGAAGAATATTACAACGAAAACGGCAACTACCCAACAACGCTAACAGCCACAGTACTGCCGGGTATCGACGCAGAGGCATTAACTGACGAAGACGGCAATGCTTTTGTCATTACTACTACTGATATTTCCGCTACTGATCCAGTAGACGCAGGAACACCTAACGGAAGCACTAACGAGTACGCATACGCTGCTTACGATTGTGTTACAGCTGCCGGTGTGACTACTTGTGGTAAATACCACCTGGTTTCTTACCTTGAAAGAGATCCAAACCCATGGCGAAAATCTAGCCTTAACTAAAAGATTTAAAATAAAGGTTTTGTAAAAAAATGAGTGCCAAAAGGTAGACAACCAGGCACTCATTTTTTATTCCTAAATTGATCTAAATTAGTTCGCTAGTTTAGATCTCATGAGATATAATTACAGTTAAAGCATAAGCTTAATCATTATGGCTATATTCTACAAAGATAAACCAGTTTTTGGATTTGATATCGGACGCAGTTCGATTAAAGTCATGCAGATTGCCCAGTCACCAAAAAAATCTCAAGTTATTGGATATGGAACTGCAACATTTCCCAGCGAAGCAATCAACGAACAAGGTGTAATCATTGATCCTGAAACCATAATAAAAACAGCCCACAACTTATTAACAAAAGAAATGGTTGGCGGTGTTACAACTAAAAGAGTCGCTGTTTCTCTGCCAAATGCTAACAGCTTTAGTAGAGTTTTGACTTTACCGAAAATGGACGATAAAGATTTAAGAGCAGCCGTAAGCTCTGAGGTTGATCAATCTATACCACTGCCTTCAGAAGATTTGTACTATGACTATAGCGTGGCTCAAACTTTAGAGGACGGCATGCGTGAAGTTCAAGTCGTCGCTACTCCTAGAGCTATTGTAGATTCATACATGGGCGTTTTTGATGCATTAGGCTTAGAGATAGCGCTCATAGAGTCAAACATATCGGCGATGACAAGAGTCGTGGTTCACTCGGAAGCTCACGAAGTCAGCACATTGATTGTAGATATCGGCTCATCGGCCTGCGACATCTCTATATACGACGGTTCTGCTATACGAGCAACTGGAACTGTAGATTGCTCTAGCGAAAGATTGACACAGAACATTGCAGAAGCGTTAGGAATTAGTTTGCAACAAGCACACAGCATCAAAACAAGATACGGTCTAGAGGTTAGTAAAAAACAGGATCAAATTGTAAAAGCAGCCGAACAAGAGCTGAATAAGCTGATCAATGAAATCCGTAAGGTTATGCGTTATTTCACCGACAGAACAAATGGCAGTGGCCCAATTGGACAAATAATCATACTTGGAGGTGGCGCTAATCTTCCAGGTCTTGCTAGCTACATTACCAATCGTACCAGAGTAGCGACTAGGTTATGCGCGCCTTGGAACAACCTGACTTTCGGTAAACTGCAACCACCACATGAGCTAGAAACGACACTTTATACTACCGCCAGTGGCTTAGGTCTGGTCACACCAGAGGAGCTTGCTTCATGATTAACCTTATACCAAACGACTTAAGAGATGAAAGAGTTTATGGCCGGCGTAATCGATTGCTGATCGGATATATTTTGGCTTTGCTACTTACTGCAGTAATTGTGGCAACCATAATGGTAGGAAGTCTTAGGTTTGTTGGTGCTGATGAAGCTAACTTAAAAAATTCAATTACAGCTAATCAAGCACAGGTAACGACACTAGAGGCCAAAATAAAAGATTTGAGCACCATCTCAAGCCGGTTGGATACCGCCAATAAGTTACAGGATTCGAGCATAATTTTTTCTGATTTAATTCCAAGCATTGGGAGCTTGTTACCCGCTGGTAGCGTGCTAACTAGTTTATCATTAAGCGGTGGTAATTTTGACCCGTTGACATTAAACATCAGGATGTCCAGCGCTAACTTAGCACCTGTACTACAAAGAAACCTGGTGGATTCAGAACTATTTGAAGCAGCCGATATAGTATCTATAGCTAGTGGAGAGTCTGATGAACAATATGGCGTTACTGTTGCGCTTTCTGCTAGTTTCACTGGATCAGCAGAAGCTAAACGTAAGGAAGCCGCAGCAGCCGAAGCCAAGAAGAAAGCAGCCGAAGAAGCGGCGGCTAATCAAAGCGGAAACCAGTCAGGCGGTAATTAAATGAAAGCAAAGCAATTCTTTTTTGTACTACTTGGACTACTAGCCCTATCAATAGTTGGAATAGTAGGTGCTTATAGATGGGGCAGTATCCAGCTCGAGGCAAAAGCAAATACGATTTCTGATCTGCAAGCAGACAATGATATTTCTGCAGAAAAAATAATCAAACTACAAAAAGCTCAACAAGATTCTAACAATATCGAAGAAGTATCAGCTTTACTTGATCGGCTTTTGCCAAAGCAAAAAGAACAAGAAAAACTTGTTGCCGATATTATATATACCGCTACCGCAGAAGCTGGCATACCGGCATCAAAAGTTACTTCGTTTACGTTTATTGGCTCCGGAGAACCGGACACGCTCTCTGGCACAACCGTATCTGCAACGAACCCAGGTGTCTATGAGTATCCTTTTTCTCTTCAGATTACGGGCATATCTTACGATACATTATTGAAACTGCTTAAAGAGATAGAGACAAATGGTCGTATCGTCCAAGTCGATAATATTCAGATTTCACCAGGCGACAGTTCGTCTGATTTATCAGTTAACTTATCAGCAAAGGCCTATGTAAAACCATGAACGACCAGATGAACCAGTCTAAAGAAAAGGCGCAAAAATTATTTAGATCGGCTGTGGTATTTACAGCTTCTCATAGAGCAATAATTATATTCTTCATTATAAGCGTAGCTGTTATTGTAACTTTGCTTCAAACACGAACCTTTTTGGATCCGGGTCGTAACGAAACACGCTACCAGGAAGAAGTAGTTAAAATCAAATATAGCACCATAGACGAAGAAATAGTTGAGAAGCTAAAAACTACTGAAGAAGATGCAAATATAGATGTCGGTTCTAATCTAGTACCGGATCGTAACAATCCATTTGACGAATAAAAACAGCACTAATTTGGATAATCTGGATTCTTTGACTCAGGGCTATTATCATTTTGACCTAATATATTTTCACGAGCGTTTAAAATAACCTTTGCATAATACCCAGCATTTGGGCAATAAGTAAAATGAAAGTTAGCTTGCTCACCAGCAGTTTCTATCTTTAATTCACCATATCCAAAAATAGTAGAAAGAATTCCTTTGTGGGCAGATGTTACGTCCTCTACATTTACTAGATTAAGCTGCGATGTTTTTTTGTTAAACAAACCGTATTGCAAAATCTGAGTTATGTTTCTATCTGTTACGATTAACCTGTTTTGTCTGTATACTATGGTCGCAAGCCCTACAATTCCAACCGCCAAAACAATAACAAAAAGCGCGAACACGTTAGCATAAATAAAGGCTGTATCTGTATCCGTTACAACCGTAGGGAACAAAAAATAAGAAAGTCCTAGCGCCACGACAACACCTATCAGTGCTTGTGTGAAGTAAAAAATTATACCAATTGGATGTTTTGAAATCTCGCATAGTTTCGTTTCGTCTAAATCTGGCTGTTCTATGCTGTTATGAAACTTATTCGTGCCTGCTTCTTCCATAAAGAGATTATACCAAAGAAGTTTGTGGCGAACTGCCGGATTCTTTGTTTTTTGAATCTCTACCCATGTGTTTGTAGGCTTTATGCGTTGCTTTGCGACCTCTTGGAGTTCTTTCCAAGAAACCTATTTGTAGCAAATACGGCTCGTAGAAATCTTCAACCGTGCTTACTTCGTCTCCAAGTAGAGCTGCTAATGTGTTTAACCCCACTGGGCCACCGCTGTAATTGTCAATTATGGCCGAAAGAAGCAACCTGTCAGCGGGATCAAGTCCCATGGAATCAATATCTAGTAGTTCAAGCGCTTTTTCAGTTTTTATAGTGTCAATTATCCCATCACCGTTAACGTCAGCGTAGTCTCTTACGCGTTTAAGTAATCTATTAGCTATTCTTGGTGTTAGTCTTGATCTTGAAGACAATAGATCCGCTGCGTTTTCTTGCAAATTGGCGTTCAAAATATTGGCAGATCTTTTGATAATTTTGGAAATCTCTTCTGGTTTGTAATATTCCAATCTGTAGAGCATACCAAACCTATCTCTGAGTGGCGCCGCTAAAGCACCGGTACGAGTTGTAGCACCGATTAATGTGAACTTGGGAACATCCAAACGCAAACTTCGTGCACTTGGGCCTTTGCCCAGCACGATATCAATCGCGTAATCCTCCATTGCAGAGTACAACACTTCTTCTACTGAACGATTCAGTCTGTGGATTTCATCAATGAATAAAACATCGCCGTCTCCTAAGTTTGTTAGTATACTGGCAAGATCAGCTGCTCTATCAATAGCAGGACCACTAGTTACTCGAATCTGCGCGCCCATTTCATTAGCAATAATGGTTGCCAGAGTGGTCTTGCCAAGCCCTGGCGGGCCGTAGAGCAATACATGATCGAGCGGTTCTTTGCGTTTTTTTGCTGCAGTAATAGAAACTTTAAGGTTTTGCTTCACCCTATCTTGTCCGATATACTCGCTAAACTCTTTTGGGCGCAAGACATTTTCTATTTTCTGCTCTTCCGGCGAATTTTCCTCGCTACTATCATGAGTTGGATTAACAATACGTTCAATCATTGAAACCTCCGGTTTCAGGATTAGAGATTAGAGATTGGTCCGCCAGCTGGCGGATGGAGATTAGCAACATTAGTTTTTCCTCTTGAGGGCTAGTTTGACACGCTCTGAGCTAGACAGTTTGCTATCCACTCCACGAAGTAGCTCAACTGCATCTTGAGAACTGTAGCCTAAAGCTGTAAGGGCTTCGACTGCTTCATCGTTCAAAACAGAGTCACTCAAAAAATCTACAGCCTGATCACTTGTTTGTAATCCAACTTTGTTCTTGAGATCTACAACTGCACGTTCGGCTACTTTTTTGCCTACCCCCTTAGCTCCAGAAATAAACTTGGTGTCACCAGTCGCAATCGCTGATCGTACTTGTGCCTCACTACCTATATTCAAAATCGCCATTGCCGCCTTTGGACCAACGCCGTTAACACTTATTAGTAAGCCAAACAATTGCTTGCGTGATTTCGTACTAAAGCCGTATAAATCATGCGCATCTTCTTTAATCTGTTCCGCGATATATAGCTCACAACTCGTACCGATGGTAAGTTTTTGCTGTTCGTCATAGCAAACATTTACTCCGTAGCCTACCCCTCCACAACCTACAACTACTTCAGAATTTTCGAACTCTACAACAGTCCCTTTTAGTCTTGAAATCATATCTATCAGTTTACAGCAAACAACTGACAGTTCACAGCCCCTGCCCTCAAGGATAAACCTTGAGGGCAACTTTTAGATGAAAAAGTTAACTATTTTGTTTAGATCAACAAAATATTGCTTTTAGTATTTATCTACGGTTTTGTGTTTATTCCATTTGCGGTGTGGGTTAGAGCGCAAGCCAGTGCGTCGGCACAGTCATCTGGCTTTGGTTTAGTTTTTAAACCCAACTGAACTCGAACCATTTCTTGTATTTGGGCCTTTGTGGCACGGCCGTATCCGGTCATTGCCATTTTTATCTGAAGTGGTGTGTATTCATAAATTGGTATTTTGGCTTCCGCTAGGGATAACAAAATTACACCTCTAGCCTGACTAACTTTCATAGCAGTTGTGACGTTCTGGGCAAAAAAAAGCTTTTCAACACAGGCTACATCTGGCTTTAATTCTTTAATTAATTCTTTCATAGAATCATAGAGCTCAACTAATCTATCTGCATCCTCATCACCAATTGTAGTGCGTATAATTCCAGCATCAATAAGCTTAGGGGATGACTTTCGCTCAATCAGCCCAAAACCAATAATTCCCGATCCCGGATCAATCCCCAATATTTTCATCCCGTTAGAAACTTTCTGAATTTAAATAAAATAGTATTATGATACTTCGAGATGCTAAAAGAGTGAGTTCATTGCATATTAAATTTAGGTTTCTAACGGGATTCATACTATAAACTCTCGATCATCATCTATGATTATTGCTTGACCATCTTGAAGTGTTTTGTGCAGTATTTTATTTTCATGCATGTATTTAACAACATCATCGATCATATCGCTTTCGGGATGATCTGATCTGAAGTGTGGAACAATAGAATACTTAACAAGACTAAGTCCCTC
>Ga0224722_1002209_pt1 | contig 10431 bp, 9 predicted proteins | sample Balambano_FR1_Me_FD_161646 | JGI IMG/M metagenome (GOLD analysis project Ga0224722, IMG submission 161646) | Freshwater sediment microbial communities from Lake Towuti, South Sulawesi, Indonesia - Balambano_FR1_MetaG | ecosystem: Environmental > Aquatic > Freshwater > Lake > Sediment | place...
GTCCTCGCTGCCGTGGCGCGGTGTACCGCCGCGCCTGATCCGAGCTGGGCTCGCGGCGTGGCTGCTGCTCGGCGTGCTCGGCGTCGCGGCCGTCGCAGTCGTCGGCCTGGCCCGGTTCTCCACCATCGTGCTCCCGATCGTGTTCGGGGCCCTGCTGGCGGCGGTCTTCGCCCCCATCACCGATGCGCTGCGGCGGCGAGGGGTGCCGGGCTCGCTGGCGGCGCTGCTCACCGTCGTCGGGATCATCGCCCTGCTGTCCCTGGTGGTGACCCTCATCACCCGCTCGGTCCTGGCCCAGGGCGACGCGCTTGCCGCCGCAGGCGCCCGCGCGCTCACCGACGCCCAGGCCTGGCTGGCCGACATTGGCGTCGACGGGACCGTCATCGATCGCATCAGGGAGGGGTTGAGCTCCATCGGCGCCACCGGTGGGAGCGGCCTGCTCACCTCCGCTGCCGGCGCGGCGACCACGGCTGCCATCACCGTCGTCGGGCTGTTCCTGGCGTTGGTGTTCCTGTTCTTCTTGCTCCGTGACGGACACCAGCTCGAGGGTTGGGCACTGCAGCATTTCGGACCGGTGCGCGGCGGCCAGGCCGTCAGCGCTGGCCACGCCGGGGTGATCACCGCCCGGCGGTACTTCGCGGGGCGCTCGGTGGTCGCCCTCGTGGACGCGGTGCTCATCGGCCTGGGCGCAGCGGTGCTCGGCGTGCCGCTGGTCCCGGCCATCGCTGTGCTGACCTTCATCGGTGGCTTCGTCCCCTACATCGGGGCGCTCGTGGCGGGCGCGCTGGCGGTGGCGCTGGCCCTCACCAACGGGGGTTTCACGACGGCGCTGCTCATGCTCGCCGTGGTGCTCATCGTGCAGAACGTCATCGAGCCCCTGGTCGAGGCGCGGGTCATCGGCGGTTCCCTGGGCCTGCACCCGATGGTGGTCATCATCGTCACGACCATCGGCGGTATCGCGGCCGGTCTGCCCGGCCTGGTCCTGGCCGCCCCGCTGGCGGCCACCGTGGTGGCCGTGCTGTCCCAGCGGGCGCAGGCAGCCCCGTCCCCCGTCGCACCCGCGGAGCCGGACGCACCGTCCGACGACGCCGCCGTGGAGGTGCCCACGGCCTGAGCCCGCTGCACCATGGAGGGATGCCGGAGGGCCACACCATCCACCGGCTGGCCCGGGACGTGCGGCGACGGTTCGCCGGCACCGCCGTCCAGGTGTCCAGCCCGCAAGGCCCCTTCACGGCCGGGGCGGCGCTGCTGGATGGCGCCCGACTGCACAGCACCCAGGCGCACGGCAAGCACTTCTTCGCCCGATTCGACGGCCCCCCGGCCGCCGACCTCGACGGCACACCGGACGCCGCGGCGAGCAGATGGCTGCACGTCCACCTCGGCCTGTTCGGCAAGGTCAGCGTCGGCGACGGGCCACCCCCGCCGATCCGCGGCGCCGTCCGCCTTCGGATGGTCTCGCCCACCTCGTGGCTGGACCTGAGGGGGCCGACGGCCTGCCGCGTGGTGACGCCCGACGAGAAGGCCGCCCTGCACGCCCGCCTCGGAGCCGACCCGCTGCGGCCCGACGCCGATCCGACGGCCGCCGGGAACGCCGTCCGCCGCAGCCGCCGCCCGCTCGGCGCCCTGCTGCTCGACCAGCACCTCGTCGCCGGCGTGGGGAACGTCTACCGCGCAGAGGTGCTGTTCCTGCACGGGTTGCACCCATGGCTGCCCGGTCAGGCGCTGGACGCCGCACGCTGGGATGCGTTGTGGGCGGACCTGGTGCGGCTGCTGCGCGCCGGCGTGCGCTCCGGACGGATCGTCACCACCGACCCGCTGGACCGGCCTTCACGCAACGGCGCCCGCCGGGCCGGCGCCGTGCGCCGCACCGACGCGCACTACGTGTACCGACGCGAGGACGCCCCGTGCCGGCGCTGCGGGACAGCGATCGCCCACGACGTGCTGGCGGCGCGCCGGATCTTCTGGTGCCCCACCTGCCAGCCCTACGGCACTCCCCACGAGTAGGACTGCTTGGTGAGACGCAAGTACATGAACAGCTCGGTCTCCCGTACGCCGGTGAGCGTGCGGATCTGTCGGTTCACGACGTCGAGCAGGTGGTCGTCGTCTCGACAGAGCACCTCGACCAGCAGGTCGAACGAGCCGGCGGTCACCACGACGTAGTCGACCTCGGGCAACGCACCCAGGCTGGCCGCAACCACCTCGGGGTCGCCGTCCACCCGCACGCCGAGCATGGCCTGTCGCCCGAAGCCGAGCTGCAGCGGGTCGGTGATCGCCACGATCTGCATCACATCGGACTCGATGAGGCGCTGCACCCGCTGCCGGACCGCTGCCTCGGAGAGCCCTACCAGACGGCCGATCACCGCGTACGACATCCGGCCGTCGTGCTGGAGCGCAGAGATGATCGCCTTCGACGTGCTGTCGAGGAGCAGAGCCGCCCGGCGACGTTCCCGACCGGCCGACGCGGGGAGGTGCACCGTCGTCACGGTGCACCATGATGAGCCACCGCGGTCGGTCGCGGTCGAAAACGGCGGTGGTCTGGCCGAAGGGCTGAGCGTTACCTCCGTGTTTCGCTTCGATGACGACGGATCGCGTTGCCTCAACGGTTGTCTGAGCGGCCCACTCCGTGTGACGATTCGCCCAAACGTGACGCGACCTGAGGAGACCAGATGTCCGTGCGACGCGATCCGTCGCAGTTGTCCCCGCATGCTCGAGCGCTCCTGCAGTCCGGAGCACACCACGGCCTGAGCCGCCGCCGCTTTCTCGGCGGCTTGGGCGTGGGGGCGGCAGCCTTGTCGATGGGTGGCGTGCTCGCGGCCTGTGGGACCGCCCCGACTGGCCAGCCCAGCCCTGGCCAGGCGAGCCCCGAGCCCGTCGAGGACCTCTCCGACAGCGAGAAGCTGCTGGTGATCTCGAACTGGCAGCTCTACATCGACCAGCGTCGAGGTGGGCGAGAGCGGCCGACGCTCGAGGCGTTCGAGGAGCAGACCGGCGTCAGGGTCGACTACACCGAGGACGTCACGGACAACGAGACCTTCTACGCCAAGATCTCCCCGCAACTGGCGGCCGGGCAGCCGACCGGCCGCGACATCATCGTCATGACGGACTGGATCGTCCCTCGGTTCATCCGGCAGGGCTACGTGCTGCCGCTCGATCGGGCGAACACGCCCAACTACCCGGCGAACCTGCTGCCGTCACTGACCGATGCCCCGATCGACCCGGAGCGGGAGTACTCCGCCCCCTGGCAGTCGGGCCTCACCGGCATCGCCTACAACGCCAAGCTCACCGGTGAGGTGCGCACCATCACCGAGCTGTTCACCCGCCCTGAGCTGCAAGGCAAGGTCACCGCGCTGCTGGAGATGCGCGACACGATGGGCCTCATCCTCGCCGAGCAGGGCGTCGACCCGGCCAGCGACTTCACCGCCGACGACTTCGCAGCAGCCATCGACGTGCTCCAGGCCGCGGTGGACGACGGGCAGATCCGCCAGTTCACCGGCAACGAGTACAGCGAGGGCCTCGCCAGCGGCGACATTGCCGCTTGCATCGCCTGGTCCGGCGACGTCATCCAGCTGCAGCTGGACAACCCTGACCTGCGATTCGTCGTGCCGGAGGCGGGGTGCATGCTCTGGTCGGACAACATGCTCATCCCCGCCGGTGCTCGGCACAAGAAGAACGCCGAGCTGTGGATCAACCACTACTACGACCCGGCCGTCGCTGCCGAGCTGGCGGCCTGGGTGAACTACATCTGCCCGGTGGCCGGTGCGCAGGAGGCCATGCGCGAGCTCGACCCCGAGCTTGCCGACAACGAGCTGATCTTCCCCACGGAGGCGACGCTGGCGACCACCCGTATCTTCCGGTCGTTGTCCGAGGAGGAGGAGCAGGACTTCACGCGCCAGTTCAACGCGGTGGCGGGCGCCTGATGACCACCGCGACCGGCGACTTGCGGTTGCTGCGGGTCACGAAGCGGTTCGCCGACACCGTCGCAGTGGACGACCTCACCCTGACCGTCCAGCAGGGCTCGTTCTTCGCGCTGCTCGGCCCGTCGGGGTGCGGGAAGACGACGACGCTGCGGATGGTGGCCGGCCTCGAGGAGCCCACGACAGGGCGCATCAGCATCGGCGACACCGACATCACCGACACCAAGCCCTACCGGCGGCCGGTGAACACCGTGTTCCAGAGCTACGCACTGTTCCCGCACCTCGACATCTTCGAGAACGTGGCGTTCGGGCTGCGTCGCCGCAAGGTGCGCGACGTCGACACGCAGGTGACGCAGATGCTGGAGCTGGTCGAGCTGGCCGGGTACGCCCGACGCAAGCCGCACCAGCTCTCCGGCGGACAGCAGCAGCGCGTGGCCGTAGCGAGGGCACTCGTGAACCACCCCGGCGTCCTCCTGCTCGACGAGCCGTTGGGAGCGCTGGACCTCAAGCTGCGGCGGCAGATGCAGCGCGAGCTCAAGCGCATCCAGACCGACGTGGGCATCACCTTCGTGCACGTCACGCACGACCAGGAGGAGGCCATGACGATGGCCGACACGGTCGCGGTGATGAACCACGGGCGGATCGAGCAGATCGGCAGCCCCGTCGACCTGTACGAGCACCCGGCCACGACCTTCGTGGCCAACTTCCTCGGCCAGTCGAACCTCGTCGACGGCCGCGTGGTGGACCGCGACGGCGACCTCGCCGTCGTCGACGTGCAAGGCCATCGGCTCGGCGTCCCGACCGAGCGGGTGCACGCTGCCGGCGACGCGGTCCACCTGGGGGTTCGCCCAGAGAAGGTGGCGATCCAGGTGGCAGCCGACGGCCCGGACACCAGCGGATGCAACAGCGTGCCGGGCGTCGTCCTGGACTCTAGCTTCATCGGCGTCTCCACCGAGTACCTGGTGCGCCTGCCATGGGCGCAGACCGTGTCGGTGGTCGCGCAGAACATCACGCGCGACCCGCGACTGGTGCCCGGCTGCGACGTCGTGCTGACGTGGGACCGCGGCCACACCTTCGCCCTGGACGCCGCCCAGGCCATCGACGACGGGGTCGAGCGGCTGGCTGCGGTGTGAGCGCCCTCGCCCACGTCGGCGGCGCCGGCCCCGCAGCGCAGGCACCACCGACCCGTCGACGCTCCCTCCTGCCGTATCTGCTGCTGGCGCCCGGCCTGCTGTGGCTGGCGGTGTTCTTCGTCGTCCCGGCCCTGACGCTGGTGAGCACGTCACTGTTCAGCGGCAGCCTCGAGGCCGGATACGTGCTGACCTGGGAGTTCGGCAACTACCCGTTGGCGTGGAGCCAGTACGCCGAGCAGCTGGGCCGGTCGTTCCTGTACGCCGGCCTGGCGACAGCACTCGCCCTGCTCATCGGCTATCCGTTGGCGTACACGATCGCCTTCAAGGCCGGGCGGTGGCGCAACGTCCTGCTCATCCTGGTGATCGCCCCCTTCTACACCAGCTTCCTCATCCGCACCCTGGCCTGGAAGATCATCCTGAGCGACAACGGGGCCGTCGTGGAGTGGTTGGAGCGCCTGGGCGTGCTCCAGGTGCTCAGCGTCGTCGGACTGACCGCGCCGGACCGGGTGCTCGCCACGCCACTGGCGGTCGTCACCGGCCTGACGTACAACTTCCTGCCCTTCATGGTGCTGCCCCTCTACGCCAGCCTCGAACGGCTGGACCCGCGGCTGGTCGAGGCGGCGGGCGACCTGTACGCCTCGCCGTTCACCGCGTTCCGCCGGGTGACGTTCCCGCTGTCCCTGCCGGGCGTGGTGGCCGGCACCCTGCTCACCTTCATCCCGGCCGCCGGGGACTACATCAACGCCCAGCTGCTCGGCAGCCTGCCGGCCACAGCCATGGTGGGCACCGTCATCGACGCGTTGTTCCTGCGGGTGCGGGACTACCCGCTGGCCGCGGCGCTGTCGGTGACGCTCATGGTGGTGGTCGTCTCGTTGGTCGCGGCCTACGTGCGCCGGGCCGGTACCGAGGAGCTGGTGTGATGACGACGCTGGAGGCACAGCCGCGCCCGGTGGCCGACCCGGCCCCGCCCCGCCGGCGTCGCCCGGTGCGTTGGCTGCGGGAGCACAGCGTGACCATCGCCGGCCTGGCGGCCCTGGTCTACCTCCTGCTGCCCAACGCGGTCGTCGTCCTGTTCTCCTTCAACGATCCGGTCGGCAGGTTCAACTTCACGTGGAACGCCTTCACGCTGGACGCGTGGCGGGACCCGTGCGGCGTCGACGGGCTGTGCGAGGCGTTGGGCCTGAGCCTGCGCGTCGGGGTGCTGTCGACCCTGGCCGCCTTGGTCCTGGGCACGTTGGTGGCGTTGGCGCTGTCGCGGTACCGCTTCCGGGGGCGTTCCGGGACCAACCTGCTCATCTTCTTCCCCCTGGCGACCCCTGAGGTGGTGATGGGCTCCTCCCTGCTGGCGCTGTTCGTCAACACCCGGGTGCCGCTGGGATTCACCACCATCCTCATCGCCCACGTCCTGTTCCTTCTCAGCTTCGTGGTGGTGACGGTGAAGGCGCGGCTGGCCAGCCTGGACCCGAGGCTGGAGCAGGCGGCGATGGACCTGTACGCCAGCGAGTCAGCCGCGTTCTGGCGGGTGACGTTCCCGCTGGTGCTGCCTGGCATCGCCGCGGCGGGCCTGCTCGCGTTCGCGTTGAGCTTCGACGACTTCATCATCACGAACTTCAACTCCGGCTCGGAGGTGACGTTCCCGATGTATGTGTGGGGGTCCGCGCAGCGCGGGGTGCCGCCGCAGATCAACGTCATCGGCGCCGTCATGTTCCTGCTGGCGTTGGTGGCGGTGGTGATCACCGAGGTGGCCAGGCGGCGGAACCGCGGCTGAGCGGGCCGCATCCGCCGTCAGAATGACGTCGTGACCGCCGGCACGCAGCCCCCGCTGCTCCCCGACCACCCGCACCACGACGGTTCCTCCCGCTATGCCGGCACCGATCGGCCGTCGCTGGGTGACACGGTGCCCGTCTGGCTGCGGGTGCCGCGCGGGCAGGAGCCGGACGGGGTGTGGGTGCGCTCCCCGCAGGACGGGGAGCCGGAGTACGTCGCCGCGACGGTGGACCGAGCCGACGAGCACGCCACCTGGTTCCGCGCCGACGTGGACGTCGTCAACCCCGTCACGCGGTACCGGTGGTTGCTGTCCGACGGCCCGGCCGGGCGGTACGGGTGGGTGAACGGGACCGGCTGGCACGGCTACGACGTCCCGGACGCGCACGACTTCGCCTTGTCGGCCCACCCGGCCCCGCCAGCGTGGGCGAGCGACGCCCGCATCTACCAGATCTTCCCCGACCGGTTCGCCCGTTCGGCGGCCGCCGACACCCGACCACTGCCGGCCTGGGCACACCCCGCCGCCTGGGACGACCCGGTGGACTACCGGCTCCCCGGGGTCACCACCCAGGTGTACGGGGGCGACCTGGACGGCATCGTCGACCACCTCGACCACGTCGTCGACCTGGGCTTCGACACGCTCTACCTCACGCCGTTCTTCCCAGCCGACTCGGTGCACCGCTACAACGCGGCCAGCTTCGACCGCGTCGACCCGCTGCTCGGCGGGGACGAGGCCCTGGCGCGGCTCACTTCGGCGGCGCACGCCCGCGGGGTGCGTGTCCTCGGCGACCTGACCACCAACCACTCCGGCTCCACCCACGAGTGGTTCCTGGCCGCACAAGCCGATCCCGCGGCGGCCGAGCGGGCCTTCTACCACTTCCGGCCGGACGGCTCCTACGTCGGCTGGTTCGACCTGCGGACGTTGCCGAAGCTGCGCTACGGTCCAGAGCTGCGCCGTCGGCTGCTCGAGGGGCCAGACTCCGTCGTCGGCCGCTGGCTGCAACCGCCGTACGCGCTGGACGGCTGGCGGGTCGACGTGGCCAACATGACCGGCCGCCACGCCGCCGAGGACACCAACCTTGAGGTGGCCCGCGCCATGCGCGCCACCATGGCGGCGCTCGACCCGGAGCTGTTGCTGGTCGCCGAGCACTGCCACGACGCCTCGGGCGACCTGTCCGGCGAGGGCTGGCACGGGGCGATGAACTACTCGGGCGTGCTGCGGCCCATCTGGGCGTGGCTGCGGGCGCCGTCCTACGTCGAGGAGTTCCTCGGCGTGCCGGCGGCGGTGCCCCGACTGCCTGGTGACGCGGTGGCGACGACGATGCGCGCCTTCCAGGCCGTAACGCCGTGGCGGTCACTGCTGACGTCCTGGTCGCTCATCGGGTCGCACGACACGCCGCGGGTGCGCACCGTGCTCGGCGACGCCGACACCGTCGGGGTGGCCGCCGGCCTACTATTCACTCTGCCCGGTGCCCCGATGGTGTTCATGGGGGACGAGCTGGGCGGACAAGGCGTCGTGGGCGAGGACGCCCGCCGACCCATGCCGTGGCACCGGCCGCAGGCGTGGGACCGAGTAACCCTGGAGCGCTACCGCACGCTGGCTCACCTGCGGGCCAGCAGCGTGGCATTGCGTCGTGGCGGCATCCGCTGGGTGGCGGCCGGGCCGGAGGTGCTGGCCTTCGTGCGCGAGCATTCCGAGGAGTCACTGCTGTGTGTCGCGACGCGCGGACGTGGCGAGCCGTGGTCACTGCCTGCCACCCGGCTGGGGCTCGGTGCTGCGGCGGAGTTGCCGTGCGTCTACGGCGACGCGGACTCACTCGTCGTCGACGGCGACGTCGACGGCGACGGCAGGGTGGTGCTGCCCGTCGACGGGCCGTCCTGCCGGGTGTGGCGGCTGCCGTGACGGCGCCGGCCGACGCGTGACCCCGCGACGCCGAGCAGCACCAGCGCCGCCAGCGCCGCGACGAGCAGCCACGGGTCGAGCCCGGAGACCAGGCGGGCCAGGCCGCCCTGCACGCCGGTGGCGACGTCGATGACCGGGTCGGCCACCGACCCTCCGGAGAACACGCGCACCTCGTACCAGCCGTAGTACGCGACGTACGCGCCGGCCACCACGAGCAGGGCACCGCTCAACCGGGACACCAGCGGCACGGCCCGCCGGAGCCGGGTGACCAGGCTGGTTCGGGCCAGCGCCACCGCGACCGCCAGCACCCCGACGAGGAGCCCCATCCCCAGCCCGTAGAGGACGAACACCGCCACGCCGGCGGCGATGCTGCTGGAGGTGAACGTCGTCGTCATGATGGCCAAGAACGGCCCGATGGTGCACGACAGGCTCACCACCGCGTACGCCACCCCGTAGAGCACCATCGAGCGCAGCCCCCGGTCTGGCGCCGTGCCGGAAAGCTTTGGGGTGGCCAGCAGCAGGTCGCGGCCGCTGAGCAGCACCACCCCGAGCACCACCAGCGCGATCCCGACCACGATCGTCACCCACGGCAGGACGGTCTGCAGCGACAGCGCCAGTGGCACGACCACCAGCCCGAACGCGCCGAAGACGGCGACGAAGCCGGCGGTCATCGCGGCGGTCATCCGCAGCGCGCGGCCCACCGACGCCGCCCGCGTCGTGGCCGTCTGGGGATCGCCGGCGACCACCAGCGTCAGGTAGGCAGGCAGCAGGGCGAACCCGCACGGGTTGAGGGCGGCGAGCATCCCGGCCCCGAGGGCCAGCAGGACGGGGACGTCGCTCACCCGGCGGCCACCCGCTCACGCACCTGGTCGACCGACAGTGGGCCGGGCACCAGGGTGACCGCGCCCGAGGCGTCGACGAAGCCGTAGGTGGTCTGGGCCGTCACCCCGAACCGGCGGTACAGCTGGCCGTCGGTGTCCGACAAGTGGGTAAGGGCCTGGGTGCCGCTGGAGTCGACGAAACTCCGCATGGCGGCCACGTCGTCGGACAGGCCCGCTACGCCGACCACGGCCACGTCGTCGCCGAAGCCGTCGGCGAGCGCCGTCAACTGCGGTGCCTCCCGCAAGCACACCGGGCACCAGGGCGCCCAGAAGTACAGCACTGCCGGGCGCCCAGCGAGGCTGCGCCCGTCGAAGCGTTCTCCATCGACCGTCTCGGCCTGGAAGCGGAGGATCTCGGGCACCGGCGGCTGCTTCGGCTCAGCCTGCTTGTCGGCGTCCGCGTCGGCGTCCTTCTGGTCATCCGCCTCGCCCGCGGACCCGCCCGCCGATGGCTCCTCCGTCGCGGTGTCCTCGGGCTCCGGGGCGGTCGCTGTGGTCGTCTCGTCGGCCGTGGGCGGTGCGGCGTCGGGTGCGTCAGCGCCGCATCCGGCCAAGGCCCCCCCGAGGGCGACGGACGCGACGATCGTCGTCAGGGCGAGGCCGCGGGCGCGGAGACGGCTGGCGCGATGGGGCATGCCGTCAGGGTCCGCGAGTCATCGACGACGGGCAAGCCCAGGCCGGGCACGTCACACACCGGTAAGCAGCCGGTCGGGTGGCGCCACAGGATCGCCCGGTTACGCTGCCGGGCGTGCCGCCGGATGCCACGTTCACCGGGTTCCCTGCCCGTGCCCTGGACTTCTACCTCGGGTTGGAAGCCGACAACAGCAGTCGTACTG
>Ga0224722_1002210_pt1 | contig 10429 bp, 8 predicted proteins | sample Balambano_FR1_Me_FD_161646 | JGI IMG/M metagenome (GOLD analysis project Ga0224722, IMG submission 161646) | Freshwater sediment microbial communities from Lake Towuti, South Sulawesi, Indonesia - Balambano_FR1_MetaG | ecosystem: Environmental > Aquatic > Freshwater > Lake > Sediment | place...
CAATCGCGCTAGGGGAAGTATGGGGCCCGCCACAAAAAGACCCGCGGCCAGTAACAACGCCGCCCCGATGACTGTAGACCCTTCAAAGACAGGGGTGATCGACTGATGTAATATCAAACTGCGCCTGCGCGTCTGTGTGCTGGCTGTGATCAGCCGCTCGACATGGTCTTGGGCGACCGTTTGTGCGACGAACAAGTGGATGAGCCGCAATCCTTGCAGATAGTCCACCACAGTCTCTTTGAGCCGCACATCCACGGCGACGATCTGCCCTGCTACTTGGCGCAGACGATGCGTGGCATAGCGCATCGGCAGGGCAAAGAGCAAGAGAACACCTAGCGCTAACAGCGTCATGGGCCAGGCAATCCATAACAAAACGATACCATAGGCCACCAAGAGAAAGGATTGTATCAAAACCAAGTTGATTCGCTCGACAAACAACCCGACCTGGTCAATTTGATCAAAATAGCTCAGTAGCTCACCGGTTTTGTACTGTTTGGTCTGTTGATCGTCGAGATCGACAAAACGGGCGAAAACTCGCCGTCGTTGCGCCGCTTCGAGCTTGGTGCGCAGATCGGTGACCAGCACGTTGCTCAAAAAGGTCAGGCCGCTGCGCAGGAACTGGCAGAGAACTGCCATGCCAATCAAGAGCAAAAAAATGCCGTTTTGCCCCAAAGCCGTGTGGAGTTGACTTAAATACTGCCCAGGTACGCTCGGCACTAGCGATAGTTCACGAAAATCCGGGTCGGTGGCAACCTCAACCGCAAAGGCAAAGAGCGCCAAAGTGCTGCCTTCAAAGAACGCAGCCGCCAGCCCGACACAGATGGCCGCAACCCCCAGCCAGCGGTAAGGCCATAACAGGGTATAGAGCGTTACGCTCACGGGCGTATCCGCTCCCAGACGGTGGCGAGCACCGACTGCGCATAGCGACCATAAGCCAGTGGCAAGGGTAGGTTGCCATAGACCAACGCCAAGCGCCACGGCGAAGGCTGCCAGTGATCCCACAGTAAACCCAGCCGCCCTACCACCTGATGATAACGCACATCGGGCGCTTGTCGCGCGACAACGAGACCGCACCGCTGATCCAACGAAACCTGATCACTCCACTGTTGCAGCCGCAGCGGGATTTGCGCAGCCAGCGGTTGTAGATTAACTTGGGCGAGCGCTCCCGGCAGTGCCCGTTGCGCCAACCGGTATATCGGGTAGGTCCAAACGGCTTCATCGATGGGCAAGGCATGAGTTGTAGGAGTTAGCTGGGCAATATCGAGCCACTGCAAAATCCGCCCTTCGCGCCGAAAGAAATGACCAGCGGCATGGGCGACTACGGTGGTAAGCAAGGCATCTGCACTGGGTTGCCAGATCGGCTCACCAAGTAGGCGGCTCTCCTGTGCCGCAGACCAAAGCAGCATCGTGAGATCGCGGTGGCGTGCGCCGTTCCAGATGTTGCGCCGCAGCCCCGTATGGAGTTCCAGCCGGCGGGGGTTGTCGGGGTGTTCGCAATCCCGGGCGACGACTTTGTTGGCAACTAGGTGGGTAAAGCGGTGGTGATCGGTCACACGCGCCTGATCCGCCGAGTGGTAGTAGCCGAGTTCTGTCAGCAAGGCGGTCATCGCTGACAGTGCCGCCGGCTCGATCAGCAGATCGAGGTCGGCCATCGGGCGCAGCGCAGGGTCGGCGTAATAGCGCCAAGCCAGCAACGCGCCTTTGAGCGGCATCACACGTATGCCAACCCGATTGGCCCGTTGCAAAATTGGTTGGAGATCAGACTGAAAGTTGGTCATTCGGTCTGCATTCATGGCGTGTTGCCAGGCCAACCACGCGCGCATGGCGGCAGGGATGGTCGGCCAGAGCAGCGAGGAAGGCAAATAGGCGTGCAGATAGGGGCCAATGCCCTGCATCACAATGACTTGTTGCGCCATCTGCCAAGTTGCTGCATCCCAGATGCGGAGTTGTTCGTACATCGTCTCGGCCTGGGCGGGGTCAAACCAGCGGACGATCAGACCGAGCGTGTGCTGTAGGCTGTGGGGCAGAGTTGTGCGCACGGGTCAGTGCTCCCCCGCTGGCGTCATGCCATTGACGGCGGGAACGGGTGGGCGCAGCATGGTTTGATCGTTGTCCTCACCGCGGGGTGGACTCGCTTTGAGCAGCGCCTCCAATGCGTCGACCGCTTCCCAGGGTGTGCCGTTCATAATCAGGCGGTAACTGCCCTGGGCTAGCAATTGGCGAAGCGCAACGTCATACCGTTCTTGCCAGCCCTGCACCCATGACCAGACCACTTCAAAACGCGCCGCTGCTTCGGCCAACGTTATTGGTGTGTAGCCAGTAGGCACCCTACCGGTGGCGCGTTCTAAAAAGACCACTAGATCGGGCCGCGCTTGCGTGATCGTCGAACCAGGAAAATGCGTTTCAAGATCGACCGGCACTTTCCATTCGCCGTTGACCTGTTGGGCGGATGGACGATGGCCGAGTTCGGGGAAGAAGCGCAGGCTATCGGCCAGTAGATGCAATTTCCATGGTACACCCCACAACTGTGGCCCCGCAGGGGCCAGTTTGACCTGAACTACATCTTCAGCCAACAGTTGGAATCCCCGCTTGACACAAGCCAGGGCTAGCGTCGTTTTGCCAACGCCAGCCGGTGCTTGGATGAGGATACTGCGGCCCTGTTTAACGACACAGGCAGCATGAACCGCTACAAATTCGCGGGCCAACCCCAACATCGCCAACGCCGCCGCTTCGATGAAGGTGTGTTGCACAAAGCGCCGATCCTGCGCCAGGCGTGGCGTGATAAAGCCGCACGCATAGCCGCGCTCCAGATCCACGGTGATCGTGTTCTCCGCTCCGACGGTCAAATAAAAGAGGTGTCCGGCCGTCTGATAGACTGGTTTTGGATAGACACGTGAGTCAGCCACTCTGGTGTCATGGGGCGAAGCGGCGACTTCGCGAACAAAGAGTTGCAAACAAAGTGGTGGTGCGTTGCTCTCTGCAGGTGGAAAACGCCCAAAGACATCCTGTGCAGCCTGGAGCAGAGCGGGCCAGTTGGTCTGAAAGAGCAGGGGTTCACCCATGACACTGAGAAGCCGTTCCTGTGTCACTGGATAGTGGGGGATGGAGGTTGTGCGCTGTAAGTTACCTGGCAGCGTAGGCACAGGTAGAAACATCAGGCTACCCCCTGTAATCCACCGGCGGTGATGCCAGCGATGAACGAGCGCTGGGCTATAAAAAAGAGCAGGATCACAGGGAGCAACGCCAAGAGTGCCATCGGCATCAGGTATTCAAGTTGCGTGTAAAACAAGCCCTGAAAGAGCATCAGCCCCAGACTCAAGGTGAACTTTTCGGTTGTGCTCAGGTAGATCAAAGGTCCCATAAAATCATTCCATGCTGCAATGAAGGTAAAGACGGCCACCGTCGCTATTGCTGGACGCGCAAGTGGCAGGGCGATCCACCAATAGGTAGCGAGTGGATGACAACCATCGATCTCGGCACTCTCAAAAAGCGCTGGTGATAGCCCCGCAAAAAATTGGCGAAACAAGAAGACATAAAAGGCGTTGGCAAAAAATGGAGGGACGACCAACGGCAAATACGTGTTTACCCATCCTAGGTGGCTAAAAAGCACAAAGAGTGGAATCAGCGTCACCACGCTGGGTAGCATCAACGTGGATAAGAGCAGACCAAAGAGTAGACGCTTCCCCCGGCCAGGCAAGGTGGCAAAGGCAAACCCCACCACCGAGGACGAAAAGAGCGTGCCCAGCAGCGTCCAGCTCGTCACCCACAACGAGTTGCGCAGAAAGACCGGGAAATCAAGCAATTGCCAGCCCAGACGAAAGTTGGCTCCCGTCCACGGAGTCGGCCACCAGGCGAGCGGCTGGCTGTAGATCTGGGCCGGTGTTTTGAAGGCCGTTGCCACCATCCAGACCAAGGGAAGGATAAAGGGCAAGGCCAATACCGACACGAAAAGATAGTAGCCTATCGTGGACAGGCGTCTGTGTCGACCCCACGGGTGACTCACACCATCCCTCCGCGGTAAAAGACCCAGCGCCGTGCCAGATGGAACTGTCCCCAGGTCAGTAGCAACGTTAGTACAAAGATCAGCCACCCCAACAGCGCCGCATAGCCCAGATCGCCCCAGAGAAAAGCCTGAAAGTAGAGATAAAGTGGCAGGGTCAGCGTGGCGTTGTTTGGCCCGCCGCGCGTCAGGATATAGGTTGGCGTAAAGACTTGCAAGGTGCCGATCCCATTGACCACCAGCAGATAAAAAGTTACGGGCGAGAGCAGGGGCCAGAGCACCCACCGAAAGCGCTGTCCCCCGCTAGCCCCGTCCATCGTGGCTGCATCGATCAACTCGCCGGGCAGATCTTGCAGCGCGGCCAGATAGATCACCATGTTGACCCCCACCAGCCACAGGTTCATCAGGATCAACGCCGGCATGGCCCACCCCTCATCCTGCAACCAGGCTGGCCCGTGGAGGCCGACGAGCGCCAACCCCTGATTGAGCAGTCCATAGCGTGCGTTGAAGATCCAGCCCCACAAGAGGGTCAGGGCCACGCCGGAGGTGACAATCGGCAAAAAGAAAATCGTCCGCAAAAGGGCCACGCCGCGCCGCTGGTGATTGAGCAACAAGGCCAGACCCAGCGCCAGGGCAACGCCGACGGGTATGGTGCCCACAGCGTAATAGGCCGTGTTCCAGAGTGTCTGTCCCAACAGCGGATCGTCGAATAACAACCGCAGGCGTTTGCCCCCAGCGAAGTTTGCAGCCGACCATGGGCTGCCCAGCGGCCACTCAAAGAGTGCCAGACCCAATGCCCCCAAAACTGGCCCGAGCTGAAAGAGCACGAGGCCGATCAACCACGGTGTAATCAACAGGTAGAACCACCGCTCGCGGCGTCGCGCCAGTGGGGATAAACGAACTGGCAACCACCTATTCATTGCGGTCATCAGCCAGGGCTGCATTGGCGGCAGTTTCGATGGCCTGGAGGGCTTCAGGTACAGCCATTTCGCCCTTGTTGGCTTGGGTGAACAATTCCACAGTCTGACCGTAGGCGGCAAAAGCGCCGACGGTGTACGGTTTGAAGACTTCGCCATACTCCATTGCGGCCACAATCGCCTGTTGATTGGCCGGTGCGCGCGCTGGGGCGATCACACTGGCGGCTGCGGTACGCCGGGCAGGCACGGCATGACCAGGTTTCCCCCACACCGCTTCCAGAAATGCCGGCTCCAGCAGTGCTTGGGTCAGCGCCCAGGCGGCCTCTGGTTGCGCACTAGTGGCGGCGATCACATAGCCGTTGGTGCTCAGTGGTGTGTACCGTTGCCCATCGGCTCCCTGCAGCGGCTGGACGACATCATAGTCGATGCTGCCCATGCTGTTGAGTTGACCCACCGCAAAAAAGCCATTATACCCCATCGCCGCTTGCCCACTGATAAAGGGATCGCCCGGCACTCCGGTCTGCGAGCCGTCGTAGGGGGCGTAGAGTGTGGCATGATCGTCTTGGACCAGGCTCACCCACCATTCAACCGCCGCAACCGTTTCAGGCTTGGTAAAGTTCATCAGTGTACAGTCAGCATTGGCGCAAAAATCACCGCCCCAGCCACGCACCAAATGGCGTTGCCAGAAGTACGTCAACCCACCGTTCCAGCCCCACTGCACAATCGTCTCTGGGGTAAAGGCCGGGTCCGTGGCGTTGCGCCCCTGATCGTCGAGCGTGAGCTGCAATGCGGCTTGCCGCATGTCGTCATACGTCCACTCGTCGGTTGGGTAGGCCAGACCCGCGGCGTTAAACATAGTTTTGTTGTAAAAGACCACTTCTGGTGCAGCCGTATCCGGCAGTCCCCAGAGCTGCTCCTGCCAGCGGAACTGGTCGAGCGGGCCAGGGAAAAAGTCCGCCAGATCGACTTGATTCTGCTGGATGTAGGGCGCAAGATCCAAAAAGGCATTCTGGCGGATCCACTGCTGTACTTGTATGCCCTGTACGCGGATCACATCGGGCAGGTCGTTGGCTGCCAGTTGCGTGTTGAGCTTTTCGATGACGTTCTGTTGTGGGATGACTTCGAGCACAACGCTCCATTCGGGGTGAGCCGCATCCAGCGCTTCAAGGGCCGGCTGAAAGGAGGCCAGTTCTTGTGGCGTCAGGGCGACGGCCAGGCGGAGTTCGATCACGGCAGCACCCGGTGATGTGGCTGGTTGAATGGGAGTACAGGCCCCCACGAAGCTAGCAATGCAAAGGCAGATCAACAAGGTGCGATAGAATGGGCGCATGGTGGTAGGTTTCCTCAATTGTGACCCGGAATTGTGGTACGGCTGCTTGCTGAAGCGCCTGACCCCCAGTATACTCCAGTATACTATAGAGGTTGTTTCCTTGCGAACTGACTTTTGTCAGGAATCTCCAGCGCCTATCAACTTGCGATGCAGCAACTTGTGATTGTCAATTACGCCCTGCACAGGCAACCCGCCCCCCCGCAACGGTTGCTCGACGAATATGTGCATTTGTGTGGGTGGGCCGAAGGTGTGCAGCGTGCGGGGGCAGTGGTTGATGTTTTTTTACAGTATCACGCCGATAGTCAGCTTGAGCGAAAAGGCGTCAGTTATCACTTTGTCAAAGACCCTATCTCCACCTATGCCAGCCGCCTGCGTATCCCTGGACGGTTGCAATGGGCAATCAATGCTTTTTGCCGTGAGCGGCTCCGGCAGGGTGACGGGGTGGTCATCCACATCAATGGCTTGCTCTTTCCCCTCTCTACTCGCCATCTCCGTTCGTTGCTTCCCACGCAATGTGGTATTGTCGTGCAACACCATGCCGAACTGCCGATGCGTGGCTGGCGGAGGCGACTGCAAAGCTGGGGTTTGCGTGTTGCTGATGGGTTTTTCTTCACCAATCGCGAGTTGGCGCAGCGGTGGCTTACCGAGCGGGTGATCCGCGCAGAACAACCGATCTATGAGATCATGGAAACCTCCTCTCTGCTGACCTACCAAGAGCGGGCGGCGGCGCGGCTGGTAACGCAGATGCAGGGCGCTCCAGTAATTCTCTGGGCGGGCAACCTCAACCCGAACAAAGACCCTGTAACGATTCTAAAGGGGTATGGTCAATTGCTTGCCTACCACCCACAAGCTCGGCTCTACATGCTCTACCGTACGGCAGAACTACTGGGCACGGTGCGTCAGACCATTGAACAGCAGGCTCCGCTTCGTTCCTCCGTGACGTTACTGGGGACAATCCCCTACGCCCAGATTGGTGTCTACTTCAACAGCGCCGATCTCTTTGTGCAGGGCAGTGCCAAAGAGGGTAGCGGTGTGGCCCTGCTCGATGCTCTGGCCTGTGGGGTGATCCCGGTTGTAACCAATATCCCGGCCTTTCGCACGATCACCAATGAGGGTGCGGTGGGTGCTTTATGGCCGGTTGGTCAGCCAGCTGCGCTGGCAGATGCCTTGCGCCATGTTCTTCAGCAACCGCTTGCCGCCCAATCGCACCGGGCGCACGCGTTGTTTCAGAACCAATGGAGCTTTGATACAATTGGGAAAAGCGCCTTACGCGCTTATATGCAGATACAACAGAGGCGTTGATGAGCTCAATTGAACCGGCTTCTGAGTACATAATCCGCCCGGCGCGGCTGGATGATGGGGCGCAGGTGCAGGCTCTGTTTGCAGTGGCGTTTGGCAAAAGCAACAGTGAAGCAAGTTGGCGTTGGAAGCTGTGGCAGCACACGACACCCTTGCAGAATGTGTGGGTAGCCGTCAGCGGCGGTACGGTGATCGGCCACTATGCTGGCACGCCGTTGCGCTTCTGGCACAACGGCCAGGCAATTACCGCCATGGTCTCGGTAGATGGGATGGTACATCCTGATCATCGACGGCAGGGAGTGCTGACCAGCATGGTGACAGCTTGTCATGCCCACTGGGTGGAGCACGAGGTGGCCTTTACACTGGGTTTGCCCAATGAGCAATGGCGGAGTCGCAAACAAGCGCTTGGTTGGCAGAGCCTTTTTCCCCTGGCCTGGCAGATTATGCCCTTGCGACTCGAAGCATTGGCAGCAGGGCGTTTGGGCCTGCCCCCCCTGGGGCGCTTTCGGCTGCTGAGCCAATCCTGGCACGGGTTCTGGCGTGTCGGGCGCAAGCTTGACGACTCGGTGTACTGGGAACCACTAGACCAGCGGCTAGACGAGATCGATCACCTGTGGCAAACTATACAACCCCGCCTGAATCTTTCGGTGCTGCGAACAGGGGAGTGGATCGCTTGGCGTTACTTGACAGCACCACACTACACTTACCGTGTCATGCTCGCCCGCCGGGGTGAGCAGACCATCGGGTACATGGCCTATCGTCTGCAAGCGACGAACCGCTACGGCCCGGTGGCTTACCTGGCGGAACTGGTTTGCGACCCCACTGACGCCCGATTGACCGCAACCCTGGTCGCCCACGCAGTTCATCACCTTGCCAGTGAGGGAGCCGTGGCAGCATTGACGCTGGCGATTCCCGGAACGCGTTTACACACGACCCTGCGCCAAGCTGGTTTTCGTTTTAGCTTTGGTGCCTTTGATACCTGTATCACCCCTTTATGCCTGGAGCCGGTTCCCACCGATTTTTTTGTGCCTAGCCACTGGAGCCTCTGCGGAGGAGACTTTGATGTCATTTAGGGCTAGTTCTGCAAAACGGCTTGCGAGCACCCTTGTCCAGCGGGCGGGTGGACAGGTCTGGGTGTTCGGTTTCCGGCTGTTGGGCTGGCTACAGCAACCATCTGTGGCACCCTGGATCTCAATCGGTGGTCAGCGAGTCTGTGTGATTGCACCCCACCCAGATGACGAGGCCATCGGTTGTGCCGGTGTGATCTTGCGGCATCGCCACGCTGGAGATACCGTGCTGGTGATTTACATCACCGATGGGAGCGCATCACGGGCTGGCGGCTTGGCGGCTGCGGAGATGCGTCAGGCCCGCCGCGGCGAGGCCGACGCTGCCTGTGCATTACTGGGTGTGGATGGACAGGTATGGCTGGGCGCACCAGAGAATCGCTGGGCCATTTCTGAATTTCAAGCCCCGTTGCGGCAAACACTGCTCGCCTTTCAACCGCACCTGATCTATGCACCTTCGTATATTGACTTCCACCCGGAACATTGGAAGAGCGCGCAATTGTTGAGCCAGTGCCTGGATGAGCACGCCCCGCCGCTGATGCGCATCTACCAAATCCAAGTGCCACTGACGGCGATCTTGGTCAACTGCGTAGCTGATATTGCTGTCTTTGCGCAACAGATTGAGCACGTCTTTGCCACTTATCAAACCCAACAGGGGAGTTTGGCTTCAATCCGCCGAGGGCGGCACTATAACGCGGCGTACTATGGTCAGGGTCAGCCTGTGGAAGTCTTTTGGGAAATGTCTGCCACGCACTATCAACGCATCCATAGCAAGCCCCTCGATAGGACCCACGGGCGGCAATTTCGCGGGCTACGGCGCTTTTCCTTTACCGATCCGCTGGCCTATTGCCAGGGTCGTGACCAGCGTCAGCACTTTTTGCACACAAACGCGCCATCGGTCACGTTGGGAACTGGCACATGAAAGTCGCCCTTTTTGTCAGTGGTGGCGTAGATCGCGGTGGGCGCGAACGGGTGACGCCCGCGTTGCTCTGGCTCATCGAACGGCTGGCGCGCCAGCACCAACTCTTGGTGATCGCTACAGAGCAGACGCCGACCACGGAACGCTACACCCTGTTAGGTGCCGAGGTGATCTGTCTTAGCCGCAGCAAACGCTTCTTGCGACTGGGCCGAGGCTGGCAGTCATTCAGCCAACTACCGCAAGTTTACCGCATCTTGCGCACCTGGGGACGCCCCGATGTCATCCATGCGTTTTCGATCAGCCATGTCGGCTTGCTGGCAACGTTGATCGGGCGCTCCTGGCGTGTACCGACCGTGGCTAGCATTTGGGGTGGTGAGTTGGCAGCGTTGCCTGCCATTCAGTATGGGGGCAGTTTGCGGCATCGCGGGCGGTTGATCGTGCGGACAGTGCTGCGTCTGGCCGATGTGCTGACCGGGGGCAGCCGTTATGTTTTGCAGATGATGCCTGGGCCTTACCAAGCTCAGTGGATCCCCCTTGGTGTCGATGAGACGCTCTTTCGCCCTTCCCCACCGCACAGCCTCAATGATCGGTTGTGCCTGCTCCATTCGGCAAGTATCAACCGAGTCAAAGATCCCTTTACGCTGTTGCAAGCGCTGCGGCTGGTTGTGGACGAGTTGCCGAACATTCAGTTAGATTGGGTGGGCGAAGATACCATGAACGGCACAGTGCAGCGACAGGCCAGCGAACTTCAACTTGATGCGCGGGTTCGCTTTTATGGCTTCCAACCGACCTCTGTCGTAGCCCAGCTTTGTCAACGAGCCACGCTCTACGTTCAGTCGTCTCAGCATGAGAGCCAGAGCGTGGCCGTGCTGGAGGCGGCCTCGGCAGGAGTACCGACGG
>Ga0224722_1002211_pt1 | contig 10428 bp, 9 predicted proteins | sample Balambano_FR1_Me_FD_161646 | JGI IMG/M metagenome (GOLD analysis project Ga0224722, IMG submission 161646) | Freshwater sediment microbial communities from Lake Towuti, South Sulawesi, Indonesia - Balambano_FR1_MetaG | ecosystem: Environmental > Aquatic > Freshwater > Lake > Sediment | place...
GGCGCTTGGGGCGCACATGCATTTCTTTCCCATCCCACAGGGCGGCGAGCCGGGCTTCACGCTCGAACGGCTCAACCGGCTGGTAGCGCTCCTGGCGCGGGCGGTAGTCGGGCCGCATTATTTCATCCCGGTTGGCGGGCATAGCTGGCTCGGAGCACTTGGATACGTTCGTGCGGCACTGGAGCTCGAAGAGCAAGCGCATGCGAGCGGGGTAGGGGGGGCACGCGTGGTGCTGGCGGCCGGCACTGGCGGCACGCTCGCGGGCCTGCTGGCCGGCCTGGCGTTGGGCGACTCGGCGCTCGAACCACTCGCGATCGACGTTGGCAAGCTCTGGCGGCTGTTCCCGCAGTCGATTGCCGCGATGGCGAGCGAGATCTGCGTTCGGCTCGATGTTCCACGTCCGTTCGCGCCGGCCGGCGTGCCGTTGATCGAGCGAACGTATGTTGGCGAGCGCTATGGTATACCGTCGCCCGCAGGTGACGCGGCGCTCCGGCGGCTGGCGCTGCTGGAGGGCATCGTGCTCGACCCGATCTACACCGCCAAGGCGTTTGCGGGCCTGCTGGATCTGGCAGAGCGCGGCGTGTTCGAGCGCGACCGACCGTTGATCTTTCTGCACACCGGCGGCGCGCCGGCATTCTTTGCATAGCTCAGCGAGGCTTGGAGAGGCAAAGCCCCTCCAAAACGGTTCTCTCTTTTCGCCTTTGAGAAAGGAAACATATGAAGGGGCCTCATCAAGATCAGCCATTGCTGGTGCGCGGCGCAGCACTGGATCGGGCGCGGGCGGCGATGGTGTTGGTGCACGGGCGCGGCGACTCGGCGGCTGGCATCATGACGCTGGCGCAGGAACTGGCGCAGCCGGATATCGCATACCTTGCGCCACAGGCGGCCGGCGGGCAGTGGTACCCCAATCGTTTTATCGCCCCGCTGACAAGCAACGAGCCTGGACTTTCCTCGGGCTTACAGGCGATCGGCGATGCGCTGGCGAAAGCAGCCGATGCCGGCATCCCACCAGAGCGTGTGATCCTGCTGGGCTTCTCGCAGGGCGCGTGTCTGGCGCTAGAGTTCGCGGCGCGCAACGCCCGTCGCTACGGGGGTGTAGCCGGGCTCAGCGGCGGCCTGATCGGGCCGGACGGCACGCCGCGCTACTATCCCGGCTCGCTCGCGGGCACGCCGGTGTTGCTGGGGTGCAGCGATGTCGATTTCCATATCCCGTTGCAGCGCGTCCACGAATCCGCCGAAGTGCTCGGCAGGCTTGGGGCACAGGTAGACGAACGCATCTACCCCGGCATGGGCCATACGATTAACCAGGATGAGCTCGATGCGGTGCAGGCGATGATGGCAATGCTCAGGAGCTGACAATTGACCTCAAACGGCGACACGCTGCCAGCGGCGATAGCAGCAGTGGTGGACGGCTATTCGCTGGAGCGCGACACGCTCGGCTACTCCGGCGCAACAGTCGCTCGGCTTGTCAGGCCCGGCGCGCCGCCGTTGTTCCTCAAAAGCGCAGGCGGCGCGCAGCGGGTGGAAATTGCCGATGAATATGCTCGGCTATGTTGGGCGCAAGGCCGGCTGCCTGTGCCGGAAGCACTCGCGTTTGTGGAAACGGACGACCGAGCGTTTCTCCTCCTGACCGCCATCCCTGGAACGAACACAACCGACGACAGCTACCACAGCGATGTTGTGGGAATGGTGCGGGAACTTGCTGCCGGGTTGCGACTGATCCACGCCACACCGGCAAACGACTGCCCGTTCGACCACCGGCTAGCGGCGCAGATCGAACGGGCGCGAGCGCGGCTCGAAGCCGGCCTGGTGCGCGCCGACGATTTCGACCACGTTCACCAAGGTCGCGACGCGCACGAGTTGTTTGCCGAGTTGCTCGAACGCGCTGCGGTTGAACAAGAAGACGTCGTGCTCACCCATGGCGACGCGTGCCTGCCGAACGTGCTGCTCGAAGATCGCCGGCTGAGCGGTTTTTGCGACGTGGGACGGCTCGGATTGAGCGACCGCTACCGCGACCTGGCGCTTGCTGCACGTAGCCTCGCGCGCAACTGGGGTTCGGAATATGTGCCGCTGCTGTTCGAGGCCTATGGTGTAGCGCCGGACGAGCGCAAGATCGAGTTGTATCTGCTGGTGGATGAGTTCTTTTGAGGGTTTCCGGGCACCTCGCTGCGCTCGGTGCCGGAAACGGTGATTTCAGGGAGGTCTTGCCCGCCCTGGCCCTCCCGCTGCGCTCGCGCCCGTAACGGTATTTCAAGCCCTCCCTGGCACTCCCCGTTGCGCTCGCGCCCGTAACGGTATTTCAGGAAGGGTTTGCCTTCCCTGACCTTTCCGGGCGCAGTAGTCCGGCACGATACTTGATGTCGTAGGAGCGGATGAAATCGAGTGCTTCGGCGTCCAGGCCGTAGTGCTGGGCCAGCAATTCGTCGATCGCGTCGATTATCGGTCGGGCACCGAGCACAGCAAAGTTGGTTTCCTCGGTGTGAATGCGCGCTCCACGCCGCACGCGCTGCTGGCGATGCTGCGCGTAGGCCACCATGAGCTGTTCGGCCAGCGCTGCGAACGGCGTTGGATCTACCTGATCGAGCGCAAATACCGGCAGACACAGCACCTCGCGGCTCACCACATCCATGCAATTCGAATGCGCGATCCAGTACCAATAGAACAGCTGACTGTTGAGCAAGCACAGCACAATTGGCGCAAGTGCGGGCGGCAGCGTGAGCGGCTTGTAGTGCGATGAGAGTTTGTGCGGGAGGGCTTTGCGCCAGTAGCGCCCGCCAGAATGGTAGAACAGCGTTGTTCCGTGGCGAGTGACATAATCGCCGAGTGTGTAACCATGGTGCTGCATGAGCGCAAGGACGCTCGTGGCGAGTAGCGTGCCGAGTTTTGGCAATGGCGCAGCGCGTGAGGCGAACTCTGGTAGTTGCGTGTACGCCAGCGTGAAAAAGAGGTGCTCTCGCTCGCCACTGGTGCCGCCGGACCAGCGGCGGTAAGCGGTGCTGTGATGCGCGCCCTGCGCTTTGTGAATCAGCGAAATCGTCAAGTTCATATCCACCCCATCGAACAGACGCGCCGGGCGCACCGCATAATGGCTGTGCCATTGCTCGTGCGGGGCGTAGAGTTGCTGCAAGGGGGCCATCCCACTGGTTGCGACCGAGGCGATCGGTACCACCATGCCGAGCCGCCCGCCGGGTCGAAGCAGCGCCAGCGAGCGTTCGGTCACCAGCGCGTACAGATTGCCACAGGACGCAGTTTGGTAGCCGGCCTGCTCGTATCTGTGCCGCTCGCCGCGCGCCAGCACCACGTACGGCGGGTTGCCAATCACGGCATCGAAACCACCGGCCGCCATGACGTCCGGGAACACGTGCTGCCAATCCAGGCCGAGCAGCGCATCTCCAATAGCGAGGTTATTCGTTATGTCACACGGAAATATGCCAAGCGCGAGCGCCAGGCGCATGCGGCAGACCTCGGTTGCTTCCGGCATGAGATCCACGGCATAGAGGTTGCGCGCGATCATTGCCGCTCGTACGCGCGCCACCCGTCCGGGTGGGCAATCGAACTCCGCAGCAAGCGCAGCGGTTGTGGCATTGGCTGCCAGCCGTGCAAGGCAGGCAAGATAGAGCGGTTCGAGCACGGCGCTCGCTGCCAGTAAAAAGGCCCCCGCGCCACAGGTCGGATCGAGCACACGCAGCTCGCCAAGCGCTCGCCAGAGCGCAAGCACACCCTGTGCATCACAGTCGCTCAGAAGCGTTTCCACAACCTCTACGAGCGCCAGGTTATGCGTCACCAGCGCGGTGGGTGTACCGAGCTGCCCGGCGGCAAGCAGAGCCCGTGTTGTGTGATACTGTTCGCGGCGTGCCAGCAGCTCGCGCCAGGTCTCGTTGGGAAGGGCGTATGCGTGTGGCGCAAGCGCATCCCACTCGGCACGCCGTGTGACATTGGCGCAACCGGCGGCAATCAGCGGCGGAAGCGGCAGGTCTATGCCATGGCGCATGGCAGCGTGGATGACTCGATCAGATTGGCCGGCCAGCATTCGCCAGGCCGTGCCATGCGGGCCGAAGATGCTCGGTTGGAGTGCAGCAGCGCGATCCAACAGCGCAGGAATAAGTGCTGCCCGCGCGATATAGTCAGCGACATCAACGCCAGTGTAGTATGCGCCAACCGGCTTGCGCTCCAGCGAGCGTTCAAAAAACGCGGCAAGCGCATCACCATCCAAGGCTACGCCCGTTTCGCCACGCAGCAGTGCGTCGAAATAACGCCGGCAGATTGCCAGCGCTGCCGTGCGGCGGCGTGCCGGCTCGGGCAACTCGGCGGGCAACGTGGCGAACACCGCATCCCGTTCGGCATCGAGGCGCTGCGCGAGAGTTTGCGCGGCGTTCGGGTGAGGCGAGCCTACTGAGACGTGCATGCGCTGCTTTCTGCTGGAGAGTGGTGATGCAGTGTAGCACAGCCGGGCGTGTACCTGGCACGGCTTTTGCCGATCGGTCTGCATACTATCAGCGATCGGAGCGAGGCCACCCTCGGCTGACAGATCGGTGGGGTTTCAGGGTCGGGCTTGGCCTGCCCGTTCCCCGCTTCGCACCCAGGAGCGTTGCATGAACCACCGCCAGCGCGCTATGCAGCCTGCGCCTGCCACGAACCGATATCAGCGGCGGCTGTACGCAGCCTGGCGCTTTGTGCAAGAGGCTGTGCGCGCCAGCCGCGACAACAAAGTGCTTCGCATGGCGGCTGCGCTCGCGTATTATGCCATGTTCGCCCTTGCCCCGCTCTTGATCATCGTGGTAGCTGGTGCACGCCTGGCGCTTGGCGATGCCACCGCCGAGGCCGCGATCACCTCCCAATTGGCGGCCTTCGTTGGCGAGACCGGCGCAAGCGCCTTGACAACGCTGGTGAATAGCCTGGAACCGACACGCGCCGATCTGCACACCACCTTGATCGGCGGTGGTGGCCTGGTGTTTGCCGCCGCCACGCTCTTCAACCACCTGCGCGACTCGCTTAACACCATCTGGGAAGTGACGCCGTACCCCGAGCGACACTGGTGGCGCTCGATGCTAGACTGGCTGATGGCAGTTCTTATGGTACCCTGCGTGGGCGTGATTGCGCTCCTTGGGCTCGCATCAAGCATCAGCCTGGCCGGTTGGGCCGAACTGCTGACCAGCGACCTGCCGGTACCGGCCTGGTTTGCAGCGCGCAGTGTGCAAGTGTGCATCGCGGTGCTGGTGATCACTCTCCTGGTGGCGCTGATCTACCGTGTGCTGCCAAACAGCCGCGTCGCCTGGCGTGATGTCTGGCTTGGGGCCTTCGCCACTGCGGTGCTGATCGTGCTCAGCCAGGCGTTGATCGGATTGTACCTTCGCAGCAGCCGATTCGAATCGGCCTACAGTGCAATCGGGGCAGTGGTGATCGTGCTGATCTGGGTCTACTGCTCGGCGGTTGTCTTTTTCTTCGGCGCCGAACTGACGTGGGTGTACGCAAACCGCTACGGCTCGCGGATCGAACCGGGCGAGGATGCACTGTCGCTGGCGGCCGGCGACCGCGCGGCGCAGGGCTTGTTGCGAGCACACGAGATCGCAGCAGCCAGCGAGCAAGAGGCGAAGCGCGAACGCGCGCTCGGCGACGAGTCCGCCAATCTGTGAGCCATGAATTGCTCGCATTAGGCCCGGCGCAGTTGCCGCTGCATGCGCATGGTTACCAGCGCAAAGGTTGCAATTGTTTGCAGGGCAAGGGCCAGCCATGGCAGCATGCCGGGCGACATCCCACGCAGCATCAGATCACGGAAGCCCGCCACGCCATGGGTCATCGGGATGGCGTAGCTTACCGCCAGCGCCGGGGCGGCAAAGCTTTCCAGCGCAATAAAGAAACCACTGAAGAAGATCGACAGCAGCAGCGTAATCATCGAAAGCTGGATCGCCTGGCTGTCCGAGCCGGCCACACTCGAAATCAGAAAACCGAGGCCGAGCGAAGCGGCGGTGAGCAGCAGCGCCAGCGCGACGAACTGGAACGGATTGCCAAGCAGCGGCACGCCAAGCAATCGTACCGCCACCACCAGCAGCATGGTGGCAAGTGCGATGAACAAGGCATAGCCACAGAACTTGCCGAGCAACAGTTGCGCCAGGCTTACCGGTGCAACACGGAACATCTCCAGCGCGCCCATCAGGCGCTCACGCACCAGCGCCAGCGAGCCGAGAGTGACGGCGGTGTGCTGTACCAGCAGCGCCAGCACGCCCGGCGCATAATAGATCACCGCCGCATAGGCCGCGCCGCGCAGGTTGACGTAGCGCTGCTGCAATGGCGAGACGATCACATCGGGCGCAGTGCCGACGAACAGGTCGATCACGGCTTCCAGCCTGGTCACTTCGGTCTGAGCCGCCGCCAGTTCGGCCCGCCGCTGCTCCAGATCAGCGCCGAGCAGCGCCCGTTCGAGCCGTTCGAGCGTGGCTTCCAGCACGGCGAGCTGAAGGCGCACTTCGCGCAGTGCGCCGCGCTCATCGTCCACGGCACCCTCGGGCGGCAGGCTTGCGGCCAGCACGCCAAGCGTCGTTCGCAGTTGGCGCAACTGTTCGAGCGCTGTATTCTCTTGCTCGCGGGTCAGCGCGCCGTCGAGCTGTTGCAACGCATCCTGGGCCTGCAACAGTTTGGCGCGCAGATCGCCGGCTTCTTGCTGCGCGGCCTCGGTCTGCCGGCGCAGGATCTCGCGGTTCAGTTCGTTCACCTGGGCGTAGGCGAGGTACTGAATCCAGCCCTCATCGAGCGGATTGACGGCATCGGAGAAGAATACAATCACCGGGCTTTCGCCGCGCTGCACCGCACCATACGGGTCACGCGGGAACACCTGCACCACATCGAGCGCGCCGGCACGTAGCATGGCTTCGGCACGCGCCTGGTTCTCGGTTATGTCGACCAGCTGGAAGTTCAGCCCGGCCAACTGGCGGATCTCGCGTTCGCCAACGCCCGGAATGCCGCCCGCCGGAAGCACCACGGCGGTTCGCAGCACCGGGTTGCTGTTCTGGAATGAAGCGCCGAACAGGATCAGTACCAACAACGGCCCGCCCACCAGGCTCAGGATCAGCAGCGGCTGACGCCGGATCTCGCTGACTTCCTTGGTGTAGAAGGCCGCAACGCGCGTGAGCCACGGCCAGCGCGAGCGCGGGCGTGATGTCGGTTGGCTGAGCATGCTGCGTGTTTCCCAATGTTTGCAGGTTTCGCCCGCGATGGGCACCGGGAGGGCGTGCCCTCGCGAACCCTCCCGACCGGCCAGGGCTTCACCTGCAAAGGGAGCCGGGAGGGCACGCCCTCCCGAGCCCTTCCATCACCCGGCGGCAGTTCTGGCCTCGTCCTGCTCCATGAGTGTGATGAACACATCGTCGTACGAGGGTTTGTGCTCCTGGGCGCGATGAACGATAATATCGAGGCCGTATTCGAGCGCGTTGAGGATCGCCGGCAGCCGTGGCGCGGCTTCGTCTACGAAAACGTGCAGCAGGTCGTCGCGCCCTTCTACCACCCGCACTGCCCTGACGGACGGATGGCGCTTCAGGAGTTCCACTGCCGGCGGCACATGCGCTGCGTCGATCGTCACGGCGATCGCCTCGCCGCCAAGCGCTCGCCGCCGCAACCCTTCCGGCGTGTCCACCGCAATCAGGCGGCCCTTTCGCATCACAGCCACGTAGTCGCAGTAGCTCGCTTCGCCAACGTACTGTGTCGTGACGAACAGCGTGCGGCCCTGGTCGCGCAGCTCGCGGAAGTATTCCCAGAAGCGGCCGCGCAGCACCGGATCGATCCCGGCGGTTGGCTCATCGGCGAATAGTAACTCAGGCTCGTGCATGAGCGCCCCAACCAGCATCAGGCGGCGTTGCATGCCGCCCGAGAGCTGGCTGCCGAGCCGCTGATAGGCGTCGGTCATGTCCACGAATTCGAGCAGACGGGTGATGCGCTGTTCGCGCGCCCAATCCGGCATGCCGTACATGGCGGCCAGGAAGTGGATGTTTTCGGCCACGGTGAGGTTGGGGTACAGCACGAACTGCTGCGGGATGTAGCCGATCCGCTCGCGTTCGGCGGCGCGAAAGGCGGTGGGGTTGCGGCCCAGCACGCGCATCGTGCCACGCTGCGGCGCGTGCAGACCGAGCATCAGCCGCACCGTGGTGGTCTTGCCGCAGCCGGAAGGGCCGATCATACCGACGATCGTGCCGGCCGGCACCTGATACGTCAGGTCGAACACACCTGCACCGCCGCCGAACGACAGCTCGACGCCATCGGCCTCGATCACCGGCGTTGCACCCACTGGCTACCTCACAGCTGATCGGCGAGCGCCAGCAGCCCCTGACGCAACTGTTCGAGGTAGCCGGCCAGGGGGGTTTCGCGTACCGGCAGCGCCAGAGCCAGCGTGGTGTCGAGGTTGATCGTGGTGCTGATCTGCACCGTCTCGTCGATTGTGACCGGCGCAGTAAGCTTGACCGGTACGCTGCCCTTGAACGGCACCGGCACATCATACGTGCCGAACGGGGTTTCGAGCGGCACGGTGAAGCGCGTGTCGATGTCGATCTGGGTGTCGATCGGCACCTCGATCGTTTTCTGGATCGGTACACTGGCCTGGATCGGGATCGGCTGGTCGAGCGGCACATCGATCGTGATCACCTCGCCGGCGGCTTTGTCGAGTTCGGCAGCAAGCGCCTGCGCCTGGATGCGGGCGGCGTTGCGCGCTTGCCAGAGGGTATAGATCGTTGCGGCATGGAGCGCCAGCGAAAGACCCAGAAGCAGTGTGAGGATCTGAATGGTGCGTGTGAGCGCTGGCGCGGGCGGCGGGGGGGCTGGGAGTGGGTCGTTCAGCTTGATGGTACCACGCGGGGATGCTTCCGGCATACGTCGCTCCAATGCGCTCTCGCTTCTGTGGCAGGGCAAGCTGGTGTCATTATAGATCCGATCGGAGCTTGCCGAGGTTGGAAGTGGTTCTTTTTCGGGCGCCTTGCCCTCAGATCGCGCGTGCAATAGTGTACACTGCCGTGCGGCCTTGTGACATAACAATAGGAGCAAACCAATGGACTGGAAACTCGAAGTCGTCGTGGTGCCGGTGTCGGACGTGGATCGCGCCAAGCATTTCTATAGCGAGCAGGTTGGTTTCGTGGTGGATGTAGATCACCAAGCGACCGAAACCATGCGGATTGTGCAGCTGACCCCGCCTGGTTCAAGCTGTTCGGTGACGATCGGCCAGGGCTTGGTGGATATGGTGCCCGGCTCGCTACGGGGTTTGCAGCTGGTTGTTTCGGATATCGAAGCGGCCCGCGCGCAGCTGGTCGAACGCGGCGTAGAGGTCAGCCCGGTGCGCCATATCGAGAACGGCGAGTGGAAGGATGGGCCTGGCGGCCGCTGGAACTCGTTCATCTTCTTCAGCGACCCGGACGGGAATGGTTGGGCGGTACAGGAACGCCCAACCGAGTGATTTCCGTTTCGTCCACTCCATAAAGCCGCCAGACAATCCGGTCGATCAGGGCGTCGATGCGCGCAATCTCGCTCGAGCCTGGCGGATCGCGGTGAAGCGCCGCGAGCCGGCGTGCCAGTGCCGCGAGGATGTCATGAACCACGTCGGCGCGTTGCGGGCGAGCACTGAGCTGTTCGGCCACGAACGGCAGCAGCGCGTTTTCCGGCAGCCTGCTGCCCTGGTCCACCAGACTAGCGCGTTCCTGCGGCGCTGTGCTGAATGCGATCCGACGTATGGGCAGCTGCCGCAGGTAGGCCGGCTTGATGTTGTAATCGTGGAAGCGCAGCGCAAAAACCTGGTTGAGCGCCGCCGAGCAGAGCAGCGCGCACAGATAAAACAGATCATATGGCGTGCCGCCGCTGATCAGCGAGAAGTTGTTGAGCGGGTAGTAGCGGCCTTCCTCGTCCACTGCCGCCACCAGGCGCGTTGGCAGGCTGAGATTGCGGATGTACTGCACAACGAGCTTCGGCGTTGCCACCGAAGTTCGCCGGTAGCCGGTCAGATGCGGGCCATAGTGCAGAAACCAGCCGCCCCAGTTGAGACTATGACGCCATACCTCGCCCGCGCCGCGTAACGCCGGCACATACGCATCATGTGTGGCGAACCGCGCAAGATTGGCGGCATTATTGCCGGTCTTGATCCCATACGCCACACAGGCGATCTCGCCAAGCGGCGTCGAACAAGCGTCGATTCGCTCCAGCAGCGCCGTTTCAGACGCCGACCGGAGTGCGATCACTGCTCCCGGCGCGCCACGCCAACTGGCTGATTCGACCTGGTGCTGGCGGCCATTGCGACGTACAGTTGTAGATGCGCCGCGCTGCGCTTTGTTCCGCAGCACCACTGCCAGCGGCACAATGCTCGCTGCTGCGGCGAACGTGCCGGCGCCATGCTCGGAAAGCAACTCGATCTGCCAGGCGGCGAGCAGGCGTTCGCGCAGCCCGGCGCGGCGCATCTACAAC
>Ga0224722_1002212_pt1 | contig 10426 bp, 10 predicted proteins | sample Balambano_FR1_Me_FD_161646 | JGI IMG/M metagenome (GOLD analysis project Ga0224722, IMG submission 161646) | Freshwater sediment microbial communities from Lake Towuti, South Sulawesi, Indonesia - Balambano_FR1_MetaG | ecosystem: Environmental > Aquatic > Freshwater > Lake > Sediment | place...
GGGGCTGGCAAAGCACGTGCGGCTGCGGCTCGAACGGGTGCTGCCCGCGACCCTCGGGCGGCTGGCGCGGGCGCTCGAGGCGGCACGGCCGGCCTTGCAGGCACGGTTTCCCAATGGTGCGGCGCGGCGGCGCGCGCTTGATGCGGCGCTGGCCGAAGCGGGCCCGCTCGACCCGCTCGATCCTTGGGCGCATGAGCGGGTTGATGCGTGGCTCAAGGGGGCGGCTGCGCGGCGCGCGCCCGAGACGATCACCCTTGCCCTGTCGAGCCCTGACCCCGAGGCGCTGACGCTGCGCGAGGCGCGGCTGTTGGGCGAGGCTGACGTGCTGCTGATCGACGGCGCGGTGCCCGATGCCATTCTCGCCCGGGCCCGCGCCGATGCGCTGCGTCGGCCTTTCGTCCCCGGGTCGGCGGAAGCGGCGGCGCAAGCGCCGGGCGAGGCCGGGCTGACGCTGATCCTGCGCTACGATCCTGCGCCCGCGCGGTAGATCAGGCCGCCAGTTCGAGCGGGGTGCGCAAGCTCGCAAAATAGCCCGCCATCGCTGCCAGCGCCCGTTCGCTCAGCGCGATGAACGCGCGCCGCCGGTCAGCCGGATCGGGCAGGCGCAGGAAAATCCCGCTTTCGACCATCTGGGTCAGCCAGCGCAGCGCAGTGGTAGCCGGAACGCCCGCGGCGATGCACAGCGAAGTCACCGAAACCCGCGCCCCTTCGCCGTGTGCGGCGGTCAGATCGAGCAGCATGTCCCACGCCGGATCGCCGAACAGTTCAGGGTCGAGGAAGCGCGCGCGCGCCTGCCGGTTGGCGATGATCTGCCGCACCATCCGCGGGTCGGGGAGCGCCGCCTCGCCGCAGGCCGGGACGTATGCAGGCGCTGCGGGCACCGCCGCCGGTGCACCCGGGTCAGTCGTGCGCAAGGGCGCTGCAAACAGCGCGGTGCGGCGATCGAGCGGGCGCGACATGCGATCAAGCGAATGGGCGATCGCTTCGACCTGCTGCGACAGGCGCAGCAGCGCGACCCGATCCTCGTCCGCCATTTCGCGCACCCGCGCCGCGCCTGCCTCGCCCATCACCCGGCCAACCGCGATCACCCGTTCCGCCCGGCTTGGCGAGACCAGAATCTGCGGATGCGACTGGTCGAGCACCGCGAACACATCGTCGAGCCCGGCCAGATTGGTCGCCACGATCAGCTTGGCCCCCGAACGCGCCACCCGCATGTCAAGCCGCGCGAGGCCCGCCAGCATTACCGCGTCGAGCCCGCGCGCGCCGGTGACAGGGCAATCGACCAGCACGACATCGCCGAGCAGCGCAATCGGCCCTTCGATCAGCGCAGCGACCGGGCCGCCATCAATACTGCGAAACCCCGCCCCGCCCAGATCAGCGCCAATCTGCAAGCGCAGATCGGCATCGGCGCCGAAAATGGCGACCCGTGCCGGCAGCCCGGCGCCATCGTGGGCGCTTTCGTAGGAAAAATCGGATTGCGGCGAAACCTCGGTCAGCATCGATTCGGCTCCAACAATGTTGGAACGAGAATAGAACAAAAACAGATCAGGTCAAGTAAATCTGCGTAGCTGCGCTCGCCCGCCTGCCGGTGCATTGTAGCGGGACACGAGCTTCTGGAGTCTTTGACAAGAGAAGTTGGAGCACTTCACGGCACGCTCCACCCCTCCTGTAGCAACCCCGGTGCGCCTTAGCCGGATATTATCAGCTCCTGCGCAGGCTTCCGCGCGCCGCCAACGGTATAATCTAGTGATACGTCCTCGATCTCGAACCCGGCGAACATCTCCCGCACCTCTGGCCGGTCATTCAATGACAGGATGAAGCGGCCCTGAAGGCCGCCTAATAGCCCCTTCAGACGCTCGAAATCGGCCCTTGAGAAGATGTGCTTCCCGTAGTCATCCTCGTGCCCCCAGTAGGGCGGATCGCAGTAAAACAGCGTCCCTGCCCTGCTGTCATAGCGTTCGATGCAGGTGCCGAAGTCGAGGCATTCGATCAGCACTTCGCCAAGCCGTTCGTGCACTTCCTCCAGCATCGGCTCCAGCTTGCCCAGGCTCCAGCGCGGGCGGCCATAGTCGATGCCGAAGTTGCGCCCCCTCCCGCCGAAGCTGGCCTTTTGGATGTAGAGGAACCGTGCCGCCCGTTCGAGATCGGTCAGCTGGTCGGCTGGCGTGGCGCACAGCCTGTCGAAATCAGCCCGGCTGTAGAGCTGGAACTTCAGCACATCGAGCAGCTGCTGGTAGTGCCGCTGGAGGATCCGGAACAGCGTCACCACATCACGATTCACATCGTTGATCACCTCCAGCTTCGGCCGCGCCGGGCGGCGGAAGAACACCCCGCCCATCCCCACAAAGGGCTCGACATAGCGGGTGTGCGGGATCGCGGCGATGCGCTCGGCAATGCGGCGCGAAAGGGCGCGCTTGCCGCCCAGCCAGGGGGCGATCGGCTGGACGGGGCGAACGGGTTGAAGGGACATGGGCAAAGGGCTCCTCAAGGCTCGCTCGCGGCGGTCCGGAAAGGGCTCTTTGGCCTCCATGAATTGATCTGGCGGCAGCGGCGGCACTTGACCTCGATTTCGCCTGCCAATGCGCCGTGATCTGCCCGAAACAGCAGGGCGCGGCAAGACCCGCATCTATACTCTTCTTTCATCTATCGCACCCTAGGCAGGCTCCGCCGCTTGCGGCCGGGGGAGCCGGAAGGGCCGGTCATGACGACCCCAGGTGCGAGAGACCCGTCTCGCGGTTCGGGGCGCTGGAACGCCCCGGCCACCCCCGTTCAGGAGGCGGCCACTTCCTTCTTCAGCTCGTCCCCGTCGAGGCCGGTGTCCATGAAGAACTCGTCGGCCTGCTCCACAGTCAGATAGGCCGCGAACTTCTCGGCGATTTCGGCGTCGGCCTGCACCGCCTTGATCACTGCCTGCCGGTCCAGCTCCACCTTGGTGCGCAGGAAGTCCTTGGCCCGCGCCCAGCGCAAGGAACCGAGCCAGGCGACCACATCGCCCAGCTTCACCCCGCGCTTCGGCTTCACCGCAGGCGTGGTCAGCCTGATGCCGATCTTCGCGCCCGCGACCTCGGCCGATCGCTTGCCCTTGGCCAGTTCATCCTTGCCGCCCGCTTCCCACCACGCCTTCAGCCCGGCGAACAGCGGTGCGGCCTGCGCCTCCAGCTCGCGCAGCTCGTTATCGCGCTGGGCCTTGATCCGGTCGATTGCAGACTCGGCCGCAAGCCGGGCCAGCGCCTTGTCGCGCTCGATCGACACATATTCGCCGATCATCAGGGTGGCTTCGGTGGCGGTGGCAGGCGCGGGGCGGCTTCTTGCTTGCGACGGGGCATCGGGGTCTCCTTTGAAGTTACCAACGGCCCCACGCGAAGACGATCCGCGCCAGCCAGTTCCAGCGGGCGAGCTGCGCTGCGACATCATCGCCGCGCTTGTCGCGATTGGTGCGCATCCGGGCGATCTCCGCCTCGCGGTAGCCAGCCTGCCCGGCAGCCTCGGCCGCGATGATCTCCGCACCGTGGCCCGCGTAATTGGTGCCAGGAAAGAACCGCACCGCCTGATTGGCCGCTGCAATCGCGATCGGATAAAGCATCAACAGCACCGGTTCGAACGGCAGGGCAAAGAACGCCGCGCCCACAGCAGCGCGCTCATTTCTCGCGCACCGGAAAGCGGATGCTGGCCTGATCGCGCTGGCCCGCGCTGGTGTCGTATTCCAGCGTGATGATGTAATCCGATCCCGCAGCCCCGCCGCTGGCGCGCCACGAAACGAAGCGCCCCTCGCTGATTTGCACCATCGTGATCGAAAGGCCGGGCGTAGTCGTGGAAACCGAAGCGCTGACCAGCGTCTCGCCCTCTGCCAGAACAAGGCTTGCGTCGAATTCGTAATCGAGGATCGCCGAGGGGTCTTTGGGATCGGCGGTGTCAAAATAGTCCATCGGACTGGCTCCTTGTTGGCCGGGGGCGGGCAAGGTGAAACGGCGCTTGCGGGCAGGCAGCGCGAATCGGAAGCGCGGCTCCACCGGCATCGCCACCAGCGCGCTGGCGCTGGCGAAAAGCGGGATCGTGGCGGCAACGGTGGAGGTGATGACGGTCGCGGTCGCGCCCACGGCGTCCAGTTCCAGCAGGACGGTCGCGGTGGCGGTGGCAATGGCGATCGCGGATGAAGTTGCTGACAGCGGCAAGACCGCGCCAGCGCTTGCCGCAGCGATCGCCGCTGCGCCAGCAGAACCGCCCAGCGGCAGCGTTCCGGCCGCGTCCGCATCGATCGGGGTGAAGGTGATCGCCGCCAACTCGATCAGCGCCGCTGCACAGCTGGACGCGGTAATGTCGAAGGTGATGGTAGCGGTCTGCGGCGTCGGCCCGGCGGTCCGGTCAAAGGCGGCATAGCCGTGATCGGAGTTGGCGTTGGCCTGCGTGGTGCCGTTGGCGCGGTTGGTCCAACCGGCATCCAGCGTGGCGCTGACTGCGTTGCGCATGGCCGCATAGCCGATGAGAAAGGCATTATTCGCCGCCGGGGTCAGGCCCACGCTGATCGGGTTGTCACCGTCAGAAACCGTGGCGGTGACAAAGCCGTTGACGGCGCTCAGATCCCATGCGGCGGCGGAATAGGAGTTTGCCCCGTTCGCCGCCGACACGCCCGGCGTGTTGACCAGCAGCGTGTTCGATCCGGTCGGCGGGTTCACCAGCGTGAAGATCGCCACCGAAGCGATGCCGCTCGCCTGCAAGCGGAACGCCCGGCGCGTCATTGTCACACCGCCATAAGACGCGGTGAGATCGGCAAGCCCGCCGTTCGCCGCTGCGCCGGTCACGCCAACAGCAACCACCAGGAAGGTGCCCGAGACGCTCAGCGTATCGGAGTAGCTGGCAGACTGGAAGCGCCGGGCGGCGACCTGCGTGAAGGTGTTGAGCAGGATGCTCACGGCGCCATCAGGCCCCTCCTGCGGTCAGGGTCAGGCTGTTGACCCGCACCGGCTGGCCGGTGGCAAGGCTGGTATTGGCCATCGTCATATCGCCGCCGCCGCCGGTCTGGGTGATACTGCCCTGCAGGTGGCAGGTTGCGCCCTGCACCACTTCGAAGTGGCCCGCGGTGCCGGTGCCGGTCGCGTTGAACTCGGCAACAGCAGCGTTGAGCGCCTTCGATCCGCCCGTCGCTGCCGCCCAGACATCGGCGGGCAACACGGTCTCGGCAAGGATTGTGCCGGTGCGCACAGCCGCGCAATTGGCGGGCGGCGGCCCGGTGCGGATGCGCAGGGTGGGGCTCGCGCCGATCGTCGTCTCGATCGCATCGAGGCTGGCGTTGCGGGTGGCGGTGGAGAACTGCACTGTCATCGAAAAATCCTTCCTCAGGTGGCGATAATCATGGCTTCAAGCACGGTGTTGGTTTGGCTGATCGTGCCGGTGCCGCTGGTGCGGCGCAGCTCGATCGTGAAGGTCCGGTTGCCCGCCGCGACATCGAAGCGCCCGGCGAAAAGCTCGGTGAAATCGGCAAACTCGATCACCCCGCCGCTGACCACCTGCTGCGAAGCGACGCTGGTCAACGTGGTGGCTCCATCAAGCCGCAGGCGCGCTTCGAAATCGGCGGTGCCGGTCCCACTTACGATGGCGAGCTGCGACAGCGCCTCGAACCCGCCAAACCCGACGCGACCGGCCGGAACGCCCGTCATGGTCATCGTCAGGATGGTCTGCCACCCCGCGACATTGGCGGTGCCCGCGTTCGAGGTTTCCCGCTTGGTGACCGCACCGCCGCCGCCAGTTGCAGCCGCAGGAACATAGGTGACGTTCACTTGCAGATCGGTCGGGATCGTGTCCGTGTGGGTGTAACGGATGGTGTAGCTGCCCGATTGCATGATCCCGCTAAAGGTGACGGTGCCCGTGCTGGCGTTGATCGTCGCCGAACCGGCACCAAGGTGCTGCGCAAGCAGCGACCAGCTGCCACCTGCCAGCGTGGCCGTGCCGCGCTTTGCGACATGGGTGACGGTGCGGGTGCCAGTGTGACCGGCCTCGCCCTGCTTCACCTCGATTACCGGAAACTGCGGCACGATACTGCGCTGTGCGGTGGCGGTCACATCAGCGCCGGGCTGGTGCCGTCCGAAATAGGGCAGGGCCACAAAGATCGTGCTGGTGTTGCCGCCGGTGTTGTTGCCGACCAGCGGGCGCACGTAGGAAACGGCTGCCGGGCAGGTCCACTGGCCCTGGATGCGATACCAGGTGTCGGTCGGCCCGCCGATGGTGGTGACGCCGGGAATGTCTTCCACCCGGATGTTCGCCCCGGTCGCATCGTATAGCTCGACGCGGGCCGCAATGTTGCCGGTCGCCGAGGACGAGCGGAAGAACCAGCCCGAGAAGTAATAGGTCTCGCCCGCCTGCACCTCGCCCCGTTCCAGCGCGGGGAAGGTGTTGCCGAGGAACCAGATCACCCCTTCGCCCAGGAACACCGCCCGGTGGCGATCATAAAGGTTCGATCCGGTCAGCCCCGGCGAAAAGGCGGCGTTGGAAAAGGCCCAGCCTTCGCCAAGGATCGGATCGGCGATCACATTGCTGCCGAAGTTGCGGGTCGCATCGGCATCGGCCGGCTGCAGCACCGGTAGGGCAACGCCGTTCGGATAGCGCAGGTTCTCGGCCGTGATCGGGCCGAAGATGCGCCGCTCGCCCGCGATCCCGTCCACCACGTAAGACACCGCGACATAGACGGCGGCGGTTGGCGCGACCGGAAACTCGAACCGCGTGGCATCGGGCCGACCGCTACCGGCAAAGGTCCAGACGGTCGAAGGGCCGGGCAGCGCGGTCTGCTGGACATATTCGAACACCACCGAAGTGGCTGCCGGATCATCGGTTGCGCCGGTCACCCGGATCGCGGGCACCTGCATCGATCCGCCATCCAGCAGCACCGGAACCGCGCTCCACGCTGCAACGCCCGGCGGGGCAATAACCGGCGGCGCGGGCTGGTCGCTGGCGATCGACCCGTCATCCAGCGGTGCGGTGTCGGAAAACACGCTGGCCGAGATCTGGCGCAGGGTCAGCTGGTGGTGCCAGGCGCGGTCCGATCCCCAGGCGTCCACCCGGAAGGTCAGGGTCGCCCCGCCGAACCGGCGGTCGCTCTGCCAGGTCACCCAGTCGCCTTCCTCGATAAAGGCAAATCGCGGCGGCAGCACCACCTGCGCGCGCCCCCAAAGGCGGCCGAAGCGGCGGATCACCTCGGCGATGCGCTGGGCCTGCGGCGCGTTGGTGACCAGATCGAGCTGCGGCTGCGCCTCCCTCGGCCCGCCATCGGCCAGCACATCGGCCAGCTCGCGCCGTACCGGCACGCCGCGGATGTTCCAGCGCTGGGCAGGATCGACAAACCGGGCGGCAACCGTGTTGACCCAGCCATCATCAGCAGCGCCAAGTATGCCCTCGTTCCAGATCACCTTGCTGCCAACCAGCAGATCGGCATCGGTTAAGTGGGCGACCGGAGCCTTGGCCTGGCCGGGATCCACCTCGACCGCACCCTGCGGCTGGCTGATCGTGCCTGCGACAGCTGCCGCGAACTCGCTCTCGACATCGATGAACGGCTCGGTCGAAGCGACCACGCCGCCGATCCGGTAACGCGCCTGCCCGCCGGCCACCTCGTCGCACAGGTTGGCGCGAGGGAAAACGTTGGCGGGCGGCGCTTCGATATCCGACAGGCCGCGCCCGATCAGCAGCATCCCCGGCTCGGCGATCCGGTCCCCCGCGTAGATGCCGCGCTGCCAGTTATGGCGGATGTCGATCGGGTTTTCGGTCCATTCCCAGGTGGCCGGATTGTTCCAGCGATGCGCGCCGCTGCCGCCGTGCGTGCTGTCCTTCCTCGGCTGGTAACAGCGCAGGCCTCGCAGCACCCAGCGGAACCGTGGGCGACCGCTCGGCCAGACCGGGTTTTTCGCGTCCGAGGCATCGGCCTTGTAGGCGGCCACGACATAGGTGATCCCGCGCCCGCGATCATTGGCGGTCCAGCCCGGCCCGTTGGTGGTCAGGATCGAAGGGACGCTCTGGTCCCAGGTGCCATTGCGGAAGAGCACCTGCAGCTGGTTGTTGAAACCCGCGACATTCCCGTCCCCTGCAAAGGCGACATAGGTGTCATCGACGAAGAAGCCTTCCAACGCATCGGACCGGTGATCCGTTAGCGCGATCACCAGCACCTCCCAATCGGTGCCGTATTTGCCGCCATAGTTAAAAGCATCGACCAGCGATCCGGCCACCGCCGCCCGCCCGAACACCGCCTGCCGGGGCTGCTCGCCCAGCTGGAGGGTTGCAGCGGCAGCAGCGCGCCTCGGCGCACCCGGTTTGCCGAGGATCAGCCCTGCCCCGACCGAAAACAGCGCCGATCCAATCGCCGCACCGATCGGCCCGCCAAGGGCGAAGCCGACCACCGCGCCCAGAACCGAAGCGCCAAGCGAGACGATCGAGCGGACAACGCGGCTCATTGCGCCAGCCTTTCAGCCGACCACGCCATCCCCATCGCACTGCGCGGCATGCGCTCCAGCCCCTTCAGTCCTGGGCCAACCAGCGTATCGCCTTCCACCACCATCAGCCGGATGCCGAACTGCCGGTCAGGCAGGCCCGCGATATCGCCGCGCTGCGCCATTGCGGCCGGGATGCGATCAAGCCGGACATCGAGTGCCTTCTTCAGCCCTCCGCGTTCCTTGGCGATCCCCACAGCTTCGCGCCTTGTCTTCCAGCGCGGGACGCCTTCCAGAATATCCTCGCCGGTCTGCGCCTTTACGCAGGCAGCGGCAAAGCTCACGCAGCAGCGCCCGTGCCGCCAGCCAAAGCGACGGGCCGAACGCACCTCGATCGCGGAGACCAGAGCTGTGAAATCGCGGCTCATCGCTCGTTCACCTGCGGGAAGCTGCTGCCGCTGCCGAACACGCCGCTGCCAAATCCGCCGCCAACACCGGGCAGCGCCGATCCGGCCCGCGCCGGACGCCGCCCGCCCCAGTAAAGCGTCTTCTCACCAGCGTATGAGACGTTCTTGAAGAAGCCATCAGCCGGGTCGATCAAGCGCTGGTCGGCATCGCTGCGCATCCGCGCCCCGCGCCGCCCCAGCCCCTTGGCCGCCGTTTCCAGCTGCGCGGTGATGGTGGCCGTGCCGCCGATCTCCTCGTCCCGCTCCAGCGTGTCGAGCCGCCCGCGTGCCCAGATATCGCCATCCAGCAGGGTGTTGCCGGTCTGGTCGAAGATCAGCCGCCACAGGGTTGCGGGCGCGCCCGAAACCTCGGCCGCATCCAGCAGCGCGGCGGTTTCGGGATCGATGCCCGAAAGCCGCAGCGTGATGTTCTGCGCCGCATCGCCAAGCGCCCCGCCAGCCACCTGCACCAGCCCGCGATCGCCGACCGGATCGAAGGTGCGCCCGTCCAGCACCAGCGGATGATGCCCGCCCCAGATCCGCACCGGCGGATCGCAGGCAATCTCCACCGCTCCGCTGACAATCGCGGTCCCAGCCTCAAGCGCGGCGAGAGCGGCAGGGGCGAGCGTCTTCATGCGCGCAGATCCTGAATTGCGGTGATCGTCGAGCCCGCCAGAATTCCGCCGCTGCCGATCGGCCCCAGCTGGCTGTCTTCAGGCACAAGCTGCATCACGCAGGCCGGATTGTCGAAGTGGGCAATCGCGCCAGCTGGCACCACCGCAGGGTTGATCGGCGGTTCGATCATCACCTGCGCCTGTCCGCCGCCGCCTGCCGTTGCAGGCAGCACCGCGCGAGCGATGGTGCGCCGGTCGAAGGTGCCAGCGGGCGATCCCGCCGCATCCCAGCGCACGCCGATCATGTCGCCAACGCTGATCTGGAAACCCGAAGGCAGGCCGTTCAACGTCATCAGCGCATTGCCATTGGCATCGATCGCCTGGCTCCAGCTGGTCGCGGTGCCGGGGAAAGGCCCGCCGCCCGAACCGACCGTGCGGTTGAGCCCGGCAAATCCGAAGCGGTAGAGCTTCGGGAACCGCCGCTTGGGATCGATCGCGTAAAACCGCCGGATGCGCCCGCGCAGACGGTCAAAGAACGCCTGCCACAGATCCGCGCTGTCAGGATCGGCCCTGTCGATTTCGAACCGAGCCGCCCACAGCGGCCAGCCTGCCTGCAAGCCGCCCTGCCGCCCGCTGGCTTCGGGCGCGGCATAATCGATCCGTTCGATATCGAACCGGACGCGGGCAATGCCGCTGGGGGTTTCGGGCTGGGTCAGGATCATGGCAGCAGCCTCCGGTCTTTGGCTTCGCGCACCGTGGCGACGATCGTGCCGGGCAGTTCCTCGCGCAGCCGGTCGATCTGGGCGTTGACCCGCGCAATCGCGGCAGCATCCGCGCCGGTGGCGTCGATGGTAATCGGGATGGCGATGCTCGGACCGCCGGCAGCGCCGCTCAGCAGTTTGCGGCTGTCGGGGTTGGAGATGATGCCCACCCCGCCGGGACCAGCAAAGGCCAGCTC
>Ga0224722_1002213_pt1 | contig 10426 bp, 9 predicted proteins | sample Balambano_FR1_Me_FD_161646 | JGI IMG/M metagenome (GOLD analysis project Ga0224722, IMG submission 161646) | Freshwater sediment microbial communities from Lake Towuti, South Sulawesi, Indonesia - Balambano_FR1_MetaG | ecosystem: Environmental > Aquatic > Freshwater > Lake > Sediment | place...
GCTCGACAGGCTTGTCCCGAGGCGGGGGGGCCCGCCGCACGCCCGCGAATGGCTTTGCGCAAGCCCAGTGAACCGCAATATCCTGAATCGCTGTGGCCGGACCCAACTGATCGGGACGGGCGCGCGTCCTGGTCGACGGAGGGAGTTTGCATGGCCCCGTTCCACACCGGCTTCGTCCTGTTCCCCCACCTGACGCAACTCGACTTCACCGGTCCCCTGCAGGTGCTCAGCCGGCTGCCTGACTCGAGGACCCACATCGCGGCGAGGTCGCTCGATCCGGTGCCCAGCGACTGCGGCCTCGGGCTCGTTCCGACGACGACGTTCGCCGAGTGCCCGCAGCTGGACCTGCTCTGCGTGCCCGGCGGCGGCGTCGGCGTCGCCCAAGCGATCGACGACGACGAGACCGTCGCGTTCGTGCGCAGGCAGGCCGCCGGCGCGCGCTACGTCACATCGGTCTGCACAGGCGCGTTCATCCTCGGGGCGGCCGGGCTGCTGCGAGACCGGCGCGCCACCACGCATTGGGCGTACGCCGATCTGCTGCCGGAAGTCGGCGCCAGCTTCGAGGCGAAGCGAATCGTCGCCGACGGCGCCGTGGTGACGGCGGCCGGCGTGGCGTCGGGCATCGATTTCGCGCTCCATCTCGTCGCCGAGATCGCCGGCGAAGAAGCGGCCCAGGCGATCCAACTCGGCATCGAGTACGATCCCGCGCCGCCGTTCGTCTCCGGTCATCCCGACAAGGCCGCCGCGGCGGTCACCGCCCTCGCCCGCGCCCGCAACGTGCAGCCGCGTGAAGCGATCGTGGCGGTCCTGCAGCGACGCGGAGCGGCCGACGCGGCGCCCTCGCCCTAACGCACCACGACTTTTGCCCCTGGCGGCACGCGCTCGTAGAGGTCGACCACGTCCTGGTTGAGCATCCGGAAACATCCCGAGGACGCGGCCCAGCCGATCGAGTTCGGCTGGTTGGTGCCGTGGATGCGGTAGCCCGAGTCGCGGCCGCCGAAGTAGATGTAGAGCGCCCGCGCCCCGAGCGGGTTCTGCGGCCCGCCCGGCATGCCGCCGGCCCATTTCGCCAGGTGCGGCTCGCGGGCGATCATCTCGGGCGGCGGGGTCCAGCGGGGCCAGCGCGCGGTGCGGGCGATCACCCCGGTCCCGGTCCAGCCGAAACCCTCGCGGCCGATGGCGACGCCGTAGCGGGTCGCCATGCCCTCGGGCTCGACGAAGTAGAGGAACGGCCCCTTCGTGTCGATGACGATGGTGCCGGGGGGCTCGGTCGTCTCGAAGGGCACACGATTGCGCAGCAGTTCCGGATGGATCGCGGCGAGGTCGATCGCCGCGAGCGTGCGGTCGCCGTCGCTCCGCGCCGCATAGACCGCGGGGTCCGCGGGAACCATGGCCGGCGGGGCCTCGGCGACCGGCACGTCCTCGGGCGTGCAAGCCGCGGCGAGCGTCGCGAGGATGATGAACGCCAGTCCCCGAATCCCCATCGCCCGGCTCCCCCTGTGGATAAACCTGCACCAGATCGGCGCGGCCACGCAAGCCGCCCGCTCCGGCGCGCTCCCCCGCCGGCCTCGTCACGCTTAGCGCGCGAGCCTTTCCGCGGGCTGAATCGCCGCCTGCGCCTGAGGGACCGCGTGCGACAGCCGGCCGTGGTTCCGGGGGATCCGAAGCGTCCGCGCGCGGACGCGAGCTAACATGCTGAGAAGGCTCGCTAATAAGACCGAACTCACCGGTTCTGCTCCCTTGCCGCGCACGGACACCTTTGCAGGCGCGCCGTCGACGGCCGCAGGCGGCGCGCCGTTCGGCTCAGGCCGCCTTACGGCCCTCGCCGTCGGCCAGGGCGACGATGTCGAGCATGATTCGGTTCAGGTCGAAATCCTTGGGCGTGTAGACCTGCGCCACCCCGAAGCCCCGGAGCTGTTCGGCGTCGGCGTCGGGAATGATGCCGCCCACCACCACCGGCACGTCATCAAGGCCCGCGGCGCGCAGCCGCTCCATCACCTCGCGCACCAGCGGCAGGTGCGAGCCCGACAGGACCGACAGCCCGACCACGTGCACGCTCTCCTCCAGCGCGGCGTTCACGATCTGCGCCGGGGTCAGCCGGATGCCCTCGTAGACCACCTCCATGCCGCTGTCGCGCGCGCGCACCGCGATCTGCTCGGCGCCGTTGGAATGGCCGTCGAGGCCGGGCTTGCCCACCAGGAACTTGATGCGCCGCCCCAGCCGGCCGCTCGCCGCCTCGACCGCGGCGCGCACCTCGTCGAGGCGACCAGGCGCGGCCGCGGCAGCCTTGCCGACGCCGGTCGGCGCGCGGTATTCGCCGAAGACCTCGCGCATCGCCGCGCCCCATTCGCCGGTGGTCACGCCCGCCTTGGCGGCCGCGATGGACGGCGCCATCACGTTCCGCCCGTCGCGCGCCGCCGTCTTCAGCGCCTCGATCGCGGCGGCCGCGGCCGCCGCGTCGCGTCCGGCGCGCCAGGCCTCGAGCCGGGCCACCTGCTCGGCCTCAACCGCGGGATCGACCACCATGATGCCGCCGTCGCCCGCGACCAGCGGGCTCGGCTCGCCCTCGCGGTAGCGATTGACGCCCACCACCACGGTCTCGCCCGCCTCGATCCGGGCCAGCCGCGCGGTGTTCGCGGCCACGAGCTCCGCCTTCATGTAGTCGATCGCCGCCACCGCCCCGCCCATGGCGTCGATCTTGGCGAGCTCGGCCCGCGCGCCGTCCTTCAGCGCCTCGACCTTGGCGGCGACCGCCGGGTTGCCGTCGAAGAGGTCGTCGAACTCCAGGAGGTCCGTCTCGTACGCCATGATCTGCTGCATCCGCAGCGACCATTGCTGGTCCCAGGGGCGCGGCAGTCCCAGCGCCTCGTTCCACGCGGGCAGCTGCACCGCCCGCGCCCGGGCCTTCTTCGACAAAACCACCGCCAGCATCTCGATCAGGATGCGATAGACGTTGTTCTCCGGCTGCTGCTCGGTCAGCCCGAGGCTGTTGACCTGCACCCCGTAGCGGAACCGCCGCAGCTTGGGGTCCGCCACCCCGTAGCGGTCGCGCACGATCTCGTCCCACAGCTCCACGAAGGCGCGCATCTTGCACATCTCGGTCACGAAGCGGATGCCCGCGTTCACGAAGAACGAGATCCGCCCCACCATCTCGGGGAAATCCGCCGCGGGGACCTGCGCACGCACCTGGTCAAGCACCGCGGTCGCAGTGGCCAGCGCGAAGGCGAGCTCCTGCTCCGGCGTCGCGCCCGCCTCCTGCAAGTGATAGCTGCAGACGTTCATCGGGTTCCACTTCGGGACCGCGGCGTAGCAGTACTCGGCCACGTCGGCGATCAGCTTCAGGCTCGGCGCCGGCGGGAAGACGTAGGTGCCGCGGCTCAGGTACTCCTTGATGATGTCGTTCTGCACCGTGCCCTGGAGCTTGGAGACGTCCGCCCCCTGCTCCTCGGCCACCGCGACGTAGAGCGCCAAGAGCCAGGCGGCGGTCGCGTTGATGGTCATCGAGGTGTTCATCGCCTCGAGCGGGATCGCGTCGAACAGCGCGCGCATGTCGCCGATATGGCCGACCGGCACCCCCACCTTGCCGACCTCGCCGCGCGCCAGCGGATGGTCGGCGTCGTAACCGGTCTGCGTCGGCAGATCGAAGGCCACGCTCAGGCCGGTCTGCCCCTTGGCCAGGTTCGCCCGGTAGAGCGCGTTCGACTTCGCCGCCGTCGAATGCCCGGCGTAGGTGCGGAACAGCCAGGGCGCGTCGCGCTTGGTCTCGCTCATCTCGCCTCTCCAATCCGAATCACCCGCATGATGCTGCATCGCACCCTGCTGCGCCAGCGCTCGCGCAACATCCTTTCGCGGCCGCCCGCCGCCGTCTCGCGGTAGCCGCGCCCGGACGCCCGTGGCACTCTCGTCCGGCGACTTCCGGGGTCGCGGCGGTTGCTGGGGAGGCGCTGGCATGTCGGATCAGGTGACGATCTGGACCTACGACTGGGTGCCGCGGGGCCCGCGCGGCTACGTGCGCGATCTCCGGCTGCGCTGGGCGCTGGAGGAGGCGGGACGCGGCTACGTCGTCGCCGCCGTCCCGTTCGGCGAGCGCGGGGCGGATCACCTGGCCCGGCAGCCGTTCGCGCAGATTCCCTTCCTCGACGACGGCGACGTCCGGGTCTTCGAGAGCGGCGCCTGCCTCCTGCATCTGGCGGAGAAGAGCGCGGCGCTGCTGCCGGGCGACCCGCAGGGCAGGGCCGACACGCTGCAATGGTTCTTCGCCGCGCTGAACTCGGTCGAGATGGTCACCGTGCCGTGGTGGTTCGTCGGGCGGTCCAAACCGGCGGAGAATCCCCTCGCGGGCTGGATGGCGAAGCGCTTCGACCGCCTGGAGGCGGTGCTGCAGCGGCGCGATTGGCTCGCCGCCTCCCGCTTCACGATCGCCGATCTGATGATGGCGGACGTGCTGCGCGTGCCGGGCGATCTGGGCGAGCTCGAGCGCTACGACGCGCTCCGCGCCTATGTCGCGCGGGCCTGCGGCCGTCCGGCCTTTCGCAAGGCGCACGCCGACCAGCTGGCGCATTTCGCGGCGGCGGACGCGGCCAGAAGCCAGGGATGAGGGACGGGCTGTTGGGCGTTCGTCGGGGACGCCAGGCGCCCCCTCACGCGCCTGAGCGACGCTCGCCCGGCGTTCACCGCACCGCAACAAATCCGGTTGCGCGGGTACGTCAATAATGTAATACCTCACGCAGAGCTCTTTCCGCAACAATATTGCGCAGCCGCCGCTGCCGCCGCCGCCCGCAGGAGACCGCCATGAGCCTCATGGAAGCCACCGACGCCCAGCCGGCCTACGACGCGCCGCACAAGGACCTCTACGAGATCGGCGAGATCCCCCCGCTGGGCCACGTGCCGCCGCGCATGTACGCCTGGGCCATCCGCCGCGAACGCCACGGCGAGCCGGAAAAGAGCTTCCAGATCGAAGTCGTCGACACGCCGGCCATCGGCAGCACCGAGGTGCTGGTGTTCGTTATGGGCGCTGGCGTGAACTACAACGGCGTCTGGGCGGGGCTCGGCCAGCCGATCTCGCCTTTTGACGTGCACAAGGCGCCCTATCATGTCGCGGGCTCGGACGCGTCGGGCGTCGTCTGGGCGGTCGGCGATCAGGTCAAGCGCTGGAAGGTCGGCGACGAGGTCGTGGTGCACTGCAACCAGGACGACGGCGACGACGAGCACTGCAACGGCGGCGACCCGATGTACTCGCCCAGCCAGCGCATCTGGGGCTACGAGACCCCCGACGGCAGCTTCGCCCAGTTCGCCCGCGTGCAGTCGCGCCAGCTGATGCGCCGGCCCCAGCACCTGACCTGGGAGGAGGCGGCCTGCTACACGCTGACGCTCGCCACCGCCTACCGGATGCTGTTCGGCCACGAGCCGCACGAGCTCAAGCCCGGGGACAACGTTCTGGTCTGGGGCGCCTCGGGCGGGCTCGGGGTCTACGCGGTTCAGCTGATCAACACCGCCGGCGCGAACGCCATCGCGGTGATCTCCGACGAGACCAAGCGCGACTACGTCCAGAGCCTCGGCGCGAAGGGCGTGATCAACCGCAAGGACTTCAACTGCTGGGGCCAGATGCCCAAGGTGGGCACCGACGAGTACAAGGCCTGGTTCGCCGAGGTCCGCAAGTTCGGCAAGGCGATCTGGGACATCACCGGCAAGGGCGTGAACGTCGACATCGTGTTCGAGCATCCGGGCGAGTCGACCTTCCCGGTGTCGGTGTTCGTGGTCAAGCGGGGCGGCATGGTGGTGATCTGCGCCGGCACCACCGGCTTCAACCTAACCATGGACGCTCGCTACCTGTGGATGCACCAGAAGCGGGTGCAGGGCAGCCATTTCGCCAATCTGCGGCAGGCCTCCGCCGCCAACCAGCTGATGCTGGAGCGTCGGCTCGACCCCTGCATGTCCGAGGTCTTCCCCTGGGCCGAGATCCCCGCGGCGCACACCAAGATGCTGCGCAACGAGCACAAGCCCGGGAACATGGCTTGCCTCGTCGGCGCCCCGGTCGCGGGCCTGCGCACCTTCGCCGACGCGGTCGAGGCGAGCCGGCGCGGCTGACGCGCGGGCCATGCCGCGCGCGGGCGTCGCGGCCCGCGCGGGCGGGCTGGGTCCTGCGTGAGCTTCGGCCCGTCCATCGACTCGCCGCGGGCGCCTGCGACAACTTGGCCTGCGGGGGCGCGCAAGATCGGCAACGTTTTCGGCATGATCCGGCCGCGTCCAAGCATTTCAATACTTTGGCAGCGCCGCGCCTCGCCATTTCGGGGGGGTCAATATTGGTGAATTTAACCATACCCGCGCCCGTGGTATCCCGCCCTACCGAAGACCATAGGCGCCGGGGAGATCACGATGAAGGCCGACTGGGTCATTGATATCCTCAAGGATATCCGGCAGTTTTCCGAGAAGAATGGCCTGATGGAGCTGGCCGAGCAGCTCGACGACGCGATCTTCGTCGCCGCCTGCGAAATCGGGGCCAGAGTGGATGGCGCAGGACCCGGTGACGTTGGCAAGGCCAGAGTTGGAAGCCGTTCTGGAGCGCTTGCAGACCACGAAGTCCATTGAGGAGCTTCAGGTCTGGGCCCATGAGCTGAGGGACGCGCTCGGGGTCACCCACGTCATCTACCACACCGCCACGATCAAGGGCGAACAGGTCGGCGCCTTCACCTACGACATCGCCTGGGTCCGCCGGTACGTCGAGCGGGACTACAAGACCATCGACCCCGTGGTGCTGGGCGCGCTGCGCCGATTCCACCCGATGGACTGGAAGTCGCTCGACTGGTCGAGCGCCGCGGCGCGCCAGATGCTGCGCGAGGCCCAGGCCGCCGGCCTCGGCAACCAGGGCTGGTCGGTGCCGATCTGGGGCCCCGGCGGCGAGTTCGCGATGTTCTCGGTCAACCACCGCGCCGACGACGACGCCTGGGCCGCCTACACCCGCGATCACGCCAAGGACCTGCTCCTGATCTCGCACCTGGTGCACCAGCAAGCCAAACGCATCCTTAACAACGAACTCGAAGCGCCCACCACGGACCTGTCGCCGCGCGAGCGCGAGGTGCTGACCCGCCTCGGCCTGGGCGAGAGCCGCGCGCGGGTCGCGGACGCGCTGCGCATCTCGGAGAACACGCTGCGGGCCTATGTCGACTCCGCGCGCCACAAGCTTGGGGCCATGAACGTGACCCACGCAGTGGCGCTCGCCACCGCGCGCGGCCTGATCCTGCAGGCCGGCGCGCAGCCGAAGTACTGACGGCGCGCTCGCGGCCGCGCGTCCCGCGCGCGGCGTCCGGGACCCTGCGCGGACCGGCGCGATCCTTAGGCCAGCGCGCGCTGCAGGTTCGCGTCGACCTTGTCGAGGAACCCCGTGGTCGTCAGCCATTTCTGATCGGGGCCCACCAGCAGCGCGAGGTCCTTGGTCATGTCGCCGGCCTCGACCGTCTCGACGGTGACCCGCTCCAGCGTCTCGGCGAAGCGGGCGAGCGCCGCGTTGTCGTCGAGCTTGGCCCGGTGCTTCAGCCCGCCGGTCCAGGCGTAGATCGAGGCGATCGAGTTGGTCGAGGTCTCGCGCCCCTTCTGGTGCTCGCGGTAGTGCCGCGTCACCGTTCCGTGCGCCGCCTCGGCCTCGACGGTCCGGCCGTCCGGGGTCATCAGGACGGAGGTCATCAGGCCGAGCGAGCCGAAGCCCTGGGCCACCGTGTCGGACTGCACGTCGCCGTCGTAGTTCTTGCAGGCCCAGACGTAGCCACCTTCCCATTTCAGGGCCGACGCCACCATGTCGTCGATCAGCCGGTGCTCGTAGGTGATGCCTTTCGCCTTGAACGCCTCGGCGAACTCCGCGTCGAACACCTCCTGGAACAGGTCCTTGAACCGCCCGTCATAGGCCTTGAGGATCGTGTTCTTGGTTGACAGGTATACCGGCCAGCCGAGGTTCAGCCCGTAGTTCAGCGACGCCCGCGCGAAGTCGCGGATCGAGTCGTCGAGATTGTACATCGCCATCGTCACGCCCGCCCCGGGCGCGTCGAACACGTCGCGCTCGATGGCGACGCCGTCCGCGCCGACGAACTTGATCGAGAGCTTGCCCGGCCCGGGAAACCTGAAATCCGTCGCCCGGTACTGGTCGCCGAAGGCGTGGCGGCCGACCACGATCGGCTTGGTCCAGCCTGGCACCAGGCGGGGCACGTTGCGGCAGATGATCGGCTGGCGGAAGATGACGCCGCCCAAGATGTTGCGGATCGTCCCGTTGGGCGAGCGCCACATCTGCTTCAGCCCGAACTCCTCGACCCGCGCCTCGTCGGGGGTGATCGTCGCGCATTTGACCCCGACGCCGTATTTCAGGATGGCCTCGGCGGCGTCGACCGTCACCCGATCCTCCGTGCGGTCGCGCTCCTCGATTCCGAGGTCGAAGTAGCGCAGGTCCACGTCCAGGTATGGCAGGATCAGCTTCGACTTGATGACCTCCCAGATGATCCGCGTCATCTCGTCGCCGTCGAGCTCGACGACCGGGTTGGCAACCTTGATCTTGTCCATCTGTCCCTCGGTGACCTGCGAAGCCGCCGGGCCTCCTTAGCGGATAAGGGACGGCCTGCAAACCGAACGCGGGCCGGCCGCGCCCGTCGTTTCCGGCGCGCTTCGTCCTTTAGGCCCGTAGACCGCCCCGTTCTTCCCCGCTACGCCGGGCCGATGGCGCGTGTGAGGGAGACCATGGTCCACAAGTCCGACATCGAGATCGCCCGCGAGGCGCGGAAACGGCCGATCCAGGAGATCGGCGCGCGACTCTGCATCGGGCCCAAGGACCTGCTGCCCTTCGGCCACGACAAGGCCAAGGTCTCGGCGGCGTTCATCGCGGCGCAGGCGGGGCGGCCCGACGGCAAGCTGGTCCTGGTGACCGCGATCAACCCGACGCCTGCCGGCGAGGGCAAGACCACCACCACGGTGGGGCTCGGCGACGGGCTGAACGCGATCGGTCGCAAGGCGGTGGTCTGCCTGCGCGAGCCGAGCCTCGGGCCCTGCTTCGGCATGAAGGGCGGCGCGGCGGGGGGCGGCCACGCGCAGGTGGTGCCCATGGAGGACATCAACCTCCACTTCACCGGGGATTTTCACGCCATCACCAGCGCGCACAACCTGCTCGCCGCGATGATCGACAACCACGTCTACTGGGGCAACGCGCTCGACATCGACCCGCGCCGCGTGGTCTGGCGGCGCGTGCTCGACATGAACGACCGGGCGCTGCGGGACACGGTGGTCTCGCTCGGGGGCGTGGCGAACGGGTTCCCGCGGCAGACCGGTTTCGACATCACGGTCGCCTCCGAGGTGATGGCGATCCTTTGCCTCGCCGAGGACCTCGAGGACCTCGAGCGGCGGCTGGGCGACATCATCGTCGCCTACACCCGCGACCGCCGCGCCGTGACGGCGCGCGATCTCAAGGCCGACGGGGCCATGGCGGTGCTGCTCGCCCAGGCGTTCCAGCCGAACCTGGTGCAGACGCTGGAGAACAATCCGGCCTTCGTGCACGGCGGCCCCTTCGCCAACATCGCCCACGGCTGCAATTCCGTGGTCGCCACCAAGACCGCGCTCAAGCTCGCGGATTTCGTGGTGACCGAGGCGGGCTTCGGGGCCGACCTCGGGGCCGAGAAGTTCATGAACATCAAGTGCCGCATGGCCGGATTGTCGCCCGCCGCGGTGGTGATCGTCGCCACCGTGCGCGCGCTGAAGATGAACGGGGGCGTGGCCAAGGCCGCGCTCGGCGCCGAGAACGTGGCGGCGGTGGAGAAGGGCTGCGCGAACCTCGGGCGGCACCTGGCGAACGTGAAGGCCTTCGGCGTGCCGGCGGTGGTGGCGATCAACCATTTCTCGGCGGACACCGACGCCGAAGTGGCCGCCGTTCAGGCCTACGTGGCCCACCACGGGACCGAGGCGATCCTGTGCCGCCACTGGGCCGAGGGCTCGGCGGGGATCACGGCGCTGGCCGAGCGGGTCGCGGCGCTGGCCGACAGCGGCGCGGCGCAGTTCGACGTGCTCTACCCCGACGAGATGCCGCTGTTCCACAAGATCGAGACCATCGCCAAGCGGGTCTACCGCGCCGACGAGGTGCTGGCCGACACCCGCATCCGCCGCCAGCTGCACGACTGGGAGGAGGCGGGCTACGGCCGGCTGCCGATCTGCATGGCCAAGACGCAGTATTCCTTCTCGACCGATCCCGAGCTGCGCGGCGCGCCGGAGAACTTCGGCGTGCCGGTGCGCGAGGTGCGCCTCGCCGCCGGCGCGGGCTTCGTCGTCGCGATCTGCGGCGAGATCATGACCATGCCCGGCCTGCCGCGCGCGCCTTCGGCCGAATCCATTCGGATGGACGCCGAGGGCCGGATCGAAGGGCTGTTCTGACCGCATTGCGCGACCTCGGACGAGCCGCTAA
>Ga0224722_1002214_pt1 | contig 10420 bp, 10 predicted proteins | sample Balambano_FR1_Me_FD_161646 | JGI IMG/M metagenome (GOLD analysis project Ga0224722, IMG submission 161646) | Freshwater sediment microbial communities from Lake Towuti, South Sulawesi, Indonesia - Balambano_FR1_MetaG | ecosystem: Environmental > Aquatic > Freshwater > Lake > Sediment | place...
TTTCTGCACGGTGCCCAGCGAACGCGACGCGGTAGAAGGCTCTGCGCGCACGTTGATACTGGTGGTTGGCAGCAGCACCACGTCTGCTTCAGCGGGCGGGGCGCTGGCAGCTCCAGGCTGAACGACATCCGGGATCCTGGCCGCAGGCGGGTTGTGGGCCGCGAGAATCTCTTTGTCTTTTGGCGTGTCTGAAGCTGGCAGGTTCATCGGGCCGCGCTGCGTGTCAGGCAGCGGCACCGGCACGGCTGTGCTGATGATCTGGCTGAACTGGGATGCATAATCCTCAATGATTTCCTCGTAGAGGGCGGCATTGCCGGGGCCGTTGTAAAGGCTGGCAAACGTAAGAAAATCGCCGGTCTGCAGGGCACGAATGGCCTGGCTGACCGACGAACCACCCCTCACAAAATCGAACAGACCCAGAAGCTGGGCATGTGCGCTGCGGCTGAAGGTATCGAACATCTCCTGCACGGTTTCATAACCCAACGCCTTATAGTTAAAGCCCATGATCTGAGGAGCGCCCATCGAAATGCTCTTGAGGGCGGCGGTATCGTCCAGGGCACGCGCAAATGAAAGCACTTCCCACTCGCGCGTCTGACTGGTGTGTACAGGTGCCCAGCCATCGGCTTCTGAGGCGCGAAACTGATGGTTCCGAAAGCCCTCAGCACGAAAATGGCGGTCAAACAGCGTGCGATTGGTGTCGCCCCAGAAGCGTTTGAATATGTGCACCTCAAAGCGGATGATCAGACGATTATCATCGGCAAAGGCCTGGCCACCGCTCTCAGCGGCGATTACGGCAACCAGGGAAGCGAGGGGCACTTGCAGTTTTTTCGCCAGCACTTCCAGGAGTCCGCCGTAGTTGTTCCACACCTGCGCCGCTATGGCTGGGCGGGACTGGGGCGCAAAACCTGCCAGAGGAACGACCGTGCGTGGCCGCAGCTCTACGCTGAGCAGGTCAGGCTGTTCTCCCAGAAAGCTGCTGCTGTCTCGCGTGGTATCCTTGCGTTGGGTCAGATGGGCGGAAATATAGGCCTTCTGGTTGTTGAAGCTGACCTGGAGCCATTCGCCTTCTTCGCCGAACACCCGCAGCGTCTCGCCCTGTTTCAGCACGGTGAGGATGGGGTACTGCACCCCCGGCCCGCTGCGCAGGCGTGCCCCATTGGCGTTGACGATCACATCGTACACCTTGGTTTCCTGGGGGATGCTTTCCAGGGTGACACTGCTGATGGCGAGGTGGCTGGCGGGCGCATAGCCTTCCAGGCTGGTTGGCTCATACCGGATGCTGAGCCAGTTGTCACCGGTATCTTCCAGCACCGTGACGACCTCACCGCGCTTGAGCGTGCCTCTGACAGCAGAAAAAGAACTCTTGCCTTCTGTAATCGCCAATGTTTGCGGCAGTACGATGCCTGTCACCATGTAAAGTGCTCCCTATCCCCGATGCTGAATGATGGTGCTGCCAGGATTTGCCCTGATCCATTTGCGCACATCCTGCTGTGCCTTCTGGTACTGTTCCATTAATTCCTCATCGCTGCCCTTGTAGCGCCTGATGGTTTGCTGGGCGCAGCTAACACAGCCACGCATTGCGCGGTAGCTGTCTGTTTCACACGCCATGCAGCCGTTCAGCCTGACCATCATCAGCATGAAGGCCAGGGTGTCCTCGTGGTTTTCCGGCAGGGCGGCGATGCGCTCTACAAATTGCTGCCACTCCTTGCTCCGCAGGTGCTTCAGGCTGGCGATGGCATGGTAGGGAAATAGGATATCGTTCTCGGCGTACATCGCACATCCTGTTGATTCAGCGTGTTTCGATTATACTATGCTTTATGATGAAACTTCTCGCAGGTATTGGATTGGGGTTGATGCTGGCTGGCTGCGCGGGTGGGGCAGTGGTGTTCGTTCCCACTCAGCTTCCACCTGATGTGTCGCCCATCCTCTACGAGCATCCATCGGGCGCGTTTTCCATTGTCATCCCGCGCAATTGGTCGGTGTATGACCAGCAGAACGGCCAGATCGCCAGCGTAAGTTTTTCGCCGCCGGGCAGCGATGTGCCAGTGGTACGGGTGGCGGTGGCCAACCTGGGGGAGACTATCCCGGATGAACGGCTGGGAGAACTGATGCTTCAGTATCAGACACAGCTTCGCCCCGACCTTGCCAGTTATACAGAGCAGGATCGCCAGGCAATGCCTGACGGAAGCTGGCGCATGAAGGGCGTGCGAAATTTTGAAGGCCGTCCACAACCGCTCAACACCTTTCTTCAGAAGAATGGCGCCTTGTTCAGCGTGGTTGAGGTAGTGGTGCCTGCTGAACCGGCGCTGGCGAGCGATGTCCAAACATTCATCAACACCTATGTGCTGAATTCCAGTGCTGCGCTGCCAGCATCACCCCTCACTGTGCTCTCCGGGGCGGCACTTGCTTGCCTTGAAATCCAGAACGTTTCAACATGGTCTAACGCTCAGGGCGTTTTTTTTATCACCGGAGAAGTGGTGAACCGGGGGCGTGATACGCTGGTGAACGTGCCGATAGAGGCCAAGCTGGTGGATGCTGAAGGCAGGGTCATTACCAGCGCTGTAGACAGGCTCATGGGATATGGCGTGGTTCCTGGCGGCTATGCGCCGTTCAGCCTCCGTTTTGGCGCTGGCCAGCCCGCAGAAGCGGCATCGTTTGAACTGGTGCTGGGTAGTGGCGAAAGCGGCATGGTTGTGGGCGCGCCGCTGCTGACCTGGGAAGATGAACAGCAGACCGGCCTGCAGGGCCAGTTCTACGTCGTGGGACAGGTGACCAACGTAAGCGGCACCACACTTCAGAGCCTGCGGGCCGTTGTTACTGTGTTTGACGCCAGTGGGGGCGTTATCGGCGCTGCGTTTACCGACCTGACAGATGGGCCGTTTACGGCAGGCAGTACGGGCCGCTTCAACATTCTTGTGCCCGACGTCGGCGGAGAGCCGGCGCAGTACCTTGTAAGTGTACAGGGCCTGCCCCAGGAATAGCCGCGACTGCGCTGGCTAAATCTGCCCTCAACATTCACGGCCATGCATCACTATAATAGAGTGCTGGACTAGCTGGGTATAAAGACAAGCCTATGAGACAGAGCCGCTGGACGAATTTCGACCTGATATTCTTTGATTGTGACAGCACACTCTCTACCATTGAGGGAATAGACGAGCTGGCAAAACTGAAAGGCAAGGAAGGTCGTGTCGGCATCCTTACAGACAAGGCCATGAATGGCGAACTAGATCTCTCTCAGGTGTACGGTAAACGGCTGAAAGCAATTCGCCCAACGCTGGGCCAGTTGAAGGCAGTGGAAGAGCGTTATGCACAAACCATCGTTGAGGATGCGCCCCAGGTGATTGCCTGCCTGCAATGGCTCGGCAAAGAGGTCTTTATCATCAGTGGTGGGCTGGTCGATGCGGTGCGCGGCTTTGGGCGACGCCTGGGGGTGGCAGCAGACCACATCCGCGCCGTTGAACTGGAATACAACGAGCTTTCGGGCGAGTGGTGGCGCTACAACGAACCCCATGCCCAACACCAGAAAACCTACCTGGAGTATGTAGAAGGCCCCCTCACGGAAAGCAGCGGCAAACCGCAGATCATCCGTGAACTGGCAGGCGCGCGCGTGGGCCGCCGTATGATGATTGGCGATGGTTCATCAGACCTGGCAACACGTGCCCACGTTGATCTGTTTGTGGGGTATGGCGGCGTGGTAGCCCGCTCAAAGGTCAAGAACGAAAGCGATGTCTTTGTGGAAACGCTTTCCCTGGCGCCCATCCTGCCGCTGGCTGCTGGTGCTGGTGGTTACCAGCGCGTGCTGGGCACGCCATACCAGCCTGTTTACGAAAAAGGTATCGCACTTATCCGCGACAACGGCGTTCTGTTTAAAGACGCTGAAGTGCGCGCATCGTTCTTATCCCTGTTCGAAACGAAAGAGTCGTGAATGAAGTTTGAAGGCATTATCTTTGACATGGATGGCACCCTGGTAGACAGCGAGATCATCTGGGAACGCGCAGAACGCGAGATGTTTGAGCGCAGGGGGCTGGCCTACACCGATGAGGTGCGCCAGCAGGTCATTGGCCTACGCCTGGATGAATTCTTCCGCAAGCTTGTTGAAATCTTCGACCTGGCGGAAAGCGTGGACGCGCTGATGATGGAACTCAACGCGGGCCTCATTCGCTACCTCGATCTGATTGAGCCAAAGGCCGGTGCGCAGGAACTGATTGAATATGTCGCCTCGCTGGATGTTCCCTATGCTATTGCGTCTTCATCACCCCTCAACCTTATCCACGCAGTCGTGGAAGCCCAGGGGTGGAAGCGGTTGATCCCCAACCTTTACAGCGCCGAGGTGGTGCCACTGGGTAAACCCGCCCCAGACGTCTATCTGTATGCCTGTCAGCAGCTTGGCGTGCAGCCGCAGCGCAGCCTGGCGCTGGAGGACAGCCCTAACGGCGCGCGGGCTGCGGTAGCCGCCGGCATGACATGTGTAGCTGTGCCTGACTTTCACAGCAGCCCAGCCAAATTCGCAGGCATTACCCCACACATCTTCCCCTCGCTTCATGAGGTGCTGGCACAATTGAAGGTCGGTGGCATTGGCTGATTACAATGTGGTTGTCGCCACCGATCTCACGCGTGAAAGCCTGGAAACGCTCAAACAGGTTCACAATATTCGCACGACGGTTGTCACGCCCACGCTGAATGCGCTCAAGCCGCATCTCAGCCAGGCCAACGCTTTGATTATACGCGATGACATCACCGTTGACGCCGTGCTGATCGATGCCGCCCCGAACCTGAAGCTGATTGCCTGCGTGTCTATCAGCCTGAACAACGTGGATCTTGAACTGGCGACAACGCGCGGCATTCTGGTGATGAACACACCAGGTGTGAGCGCTATTGCCGCCGGCGAACACACACTGGCGCTGATGCTGGCCCTCAGCCGAAGGCTGGTAAGCGCGCACAACAGCCTGCGCGATGGCTACTGGCTGCTCGATCGTTCACGCCAGGCGGGGGTGCAGCTCATTGGCAAGACGATTGGCCTTATCGGGCTGGGGCGTGTAGGCAATGTGGTAGCGCTGCGCTGCCTGGCGTTTGGGATGTCTGTGCTGGCATATGACCCCTATGTAAGCGAGGACAGCGTGATCGACAAGCGCATCCAGCTTGTCAGCCTGCGTGAGGTGCTCTCTCAAAGCGATTTTGTATCGCTGCACGTGCCCAGCACGCGTGAAACGCAGGGCATGTTCAATGCAGATACCATCGCCCAGATGAAGCCAGGCGTGCGCATCATCAATACTGCGCACGGCAGCATTGTCGATGAGCACGCGCTCTACGAGGCGCTGAAGACCGGGCATGTAGCCGGCGCTGCGGTGGATGTGTACCGCGAAATCCCGCCTTATAACAACCCCCTCATTGGTCTGGATAATGTGATACACACGCCACACATTGGCGATAACACCACAGAAGCCATGCAGGATGTATCGCTGCGGGTTGTCGAACAGGTGATAGATGCGCTGCACGATAAGGACTACCGCAACGTCGTGAATATGCCGCTTCTGCCTGGCGTCGATTACGACACGATTCGACCCTACATGCGCCTGGCGCAGAGCATGGGCACTGTGCTGTTTACCCTGGCCCGCAGCCCAATTCAGCGCGTGGCAGTGCAGCTTCAGGGCGAGGATCTGGCTGGCATGATTAAGCCGATCAGCGTGGGCATTCTCCAGGGGCTGCTGGTGCCCATTCTGGGGGATGGCGTCAGCGCGATTAATGCGCCTATCCTGGCGACTGAGCGAGGGTGGCATATTCGCCAGGCAAAAGGGCTGCCATCGGGCGAGTATTCCAACAGCGTCACGTGCGAGGTTACCCTGGAGGACGGTGAGAAGATCATCATCGTTGGCACGCTGCTGGATCGTCGGGTACCCCATATTGTGCAGATCAATCAGTACCGGATGAACTTTATTCCAGAGGGCTACCTGCTGCTGATGGGCAGCTACGACAAGCCCGGTGTCATCGGCAGGGTAGGCACGCTGCTCAGCGAACGCAACGTCAACATCGCCAGTTGGCACACTGGTCGCGTGGAGCCAGGCGGCAATACGCTCACCGTGCTGACGCTCGACGAGCCTGTGCCAGATGATGTGCTGAACGAACTGCGCAGCCTGGATTTTGTGCGTCACGCGCACCAGATGAAGATATAGGGGGCCTGGCTGTACAAATACCGTGACAAATATGCCAGAGGGCCCATTTTCATGTTACCCTGTTGTCGAATGCTACCGCCTGTGGAAGGACTGCATATGGCTCGCGTGCGCTGGATCACTCTGTTCATGATGGTGCTGCTGGTGGCTGCCTGCGGTGGACAACCTGCCGCTACAAATGGCACGGAAGGCGTGGCGCAGACGGCCAGCCAGTCGCAGGATACCGGCCAACCGACACCAGATCCTCGGACGCCAAACTTCGTCCTGGTGACGCGTGAATCGGCTGAACGCACCCCCGATGCTCTTGAAGACCTGCCCGGCTACGGCACGCTGGAGGCCAGCGTTACTGAAGATCCTAACGTGGGTATGCTGATTGACAGCCTGCAACTGACGCGCACCGGCGGCGAGACCAACCCGCCGCCCCTGGAAATTGTGCTGCTCCAAAACGGCAGTCTGTCGTGCAATGGCGCAGTCAGTACCGTTAACCAGCAGCAGGTGGCACAGATCACCAGCCTGATTGATCAGGTCAATTTCTTCGGCGTTCAGGCGTTCTTTATCAGCCTGGCTGATGAGCAGAACACGTTTAAGTATCGCCTGCTGGTGCGGCGCGGCGGCAGCGAGCGCATGATCGACAGCGAAGATGGCTACATGCCCACAGAGTACACCATTCTGATTGGTGAGATTATCCGGCTGTGCCAGGTGTAACCGCTGCCAGGTAACCGTTGTCGCGGTACCACGCCACCTCATCGCGGATTGATTCGGCAAAGCTGCGAGGCGTCAGCCCCAAGGCCTGCTGTGCCTTGCGGGCCGTCACCCGGTGGCTGTGCGTCATGGTGCGCACGGCTGCCCTACTGATCAGCGGCTTGGCGCCTGTTATGTGCGCCCCCAGTTCGCTCAGGCCGGCAACCAGCGTTGCCATGGGCACATTCAGATGAATGCGTGGGGGATGTGCCCCGCTGCTGTCGCACACTGCCTGCGCTAGTTCCTTCATGGTGTGGTACTCTTCGCTGATGATGTAGCGCTCACCCGCTTTCCCATGTTCATAGGCTGCAAGCATCGCGGCAGCTACATCACGGCTGTCTACAAATTCAAAGCCACCCGGCGGTACTGCCGGCATGGCACCCCTGGCAATGGTGATAATCGCTTCTCCGATGCCCGTAGGTGCCGCGTCGCGTGGCCCAATCATCGCGGTCGGAAGGATGAGGACAACCGGCATGGGGTGCGTCTTCATCCAGGCGTGGATGGCTTCTTCCGCCAGCAGCTTGCTGCGGAAGTAAAGATTCTCGTGAGTGATGCGCCCCGCGTTTGTCGTTTCATCGGCTGGTTTGCCATCCTCACGCGGGCCTATGACGCCGCTGGAACTGGTGTGAATAAATTTACGCACGCCGTGCTGCTCAGCCAGGGTCATCAATGCTATTGTGGCATCAACGTTGATCTGCTTAAGTTTCGCCCAGTGATCGCCCACATCGAAGTATTCACGAAAGTATGCCGCAGTGTGGAAAACAGCATCCACGCCGTGAAGCGCCGGGGCAAAGGCTGCCACATGCTCCATATCTCCCACGACAATTTCTGCGCTGGTATTCCCCAGCAGCCTGTGCGCTTTTTCAGCGGAACGCGCCAGCGCCCGTACCTGCCAACCCTTTTGCAGCAGTGCAAGAACCAGGTTGCTGCCAAGCTGACCTGTGGCGCCGGTAACCAGTGCCTTCATATTTTCGCCTCCTTAATGTGAGCAAATACTCACTTTTATAATACGAGTATTCACTCGCATTTTGAAGCGTTTCTCACACTTTTCTTATTCAGATGCGATAAAGTGGCTTCATGGGCACAGACAAGATCATGCGTAAAGCGCCACGGCAGAAGCGCAGCCGGGAGCGTGTCGAGCACATCCTCAACACGGCTGAACGCCTGTTCGCAGAGCAGGGTTACGACAACACCACGACCAACGCCATCGCGGAAGCCGCAGGTGTGCCAGTCGGTTCCTTGTATCAGTTTTTCCCCAACCGGGAGGCGCTGCGAGACGCGCTGGTGGCACGCTACCTGGCCCAGATGGCCCAGAACAAGGACGCTGCCTCGCTGCTGCACCTGCCTGTGTCAGGTGTGATCCGTCATATGATTGAAAGCACGCTGACGTTTGCCCAGGCACACGCTGGTTTTCGCACGATGTTTATCTCTCAGTTTGCGCCCCAGGCAATGCACGACATGGTAGTAGGCAACATTGACCGGATGCTTCAGGCGCGCTTCCCCACGCTGCCCGACGATGTGCGCCGCCAGACAGCAGTGATGGGCGTTGCCATTGTTAAAGGCACGATGTACCTGAACGCGGACGACGGCATGACACCAGAGGCCGTGCTAGACGAGACCTGCCGCGCGCTGATAGCCTATCTGCGCGCTGTACTCATCAAGGAACAACTGCCTGTGCCGACCGATATTGCCTGAAGGGCAGGGCGCCTGTACAATCAAATGAATATTTGATTTTTTGCAAGCACTTCAGGAGTGTGCCTGTGGCACGCAAACCCGCTGATCAATCTGTAAACCGCGAGGCCATTCTGCTGGCTGCGGCGGATGTTCTGCGCCAGCAGGGCTATGAGGCAACGACGATGAAGGACATCGCTGCTCGCGTTAACCTCACGGCTGCCAGTCTGTATCATCACTTTAAGAACAAGGACTTCCTCCTGCTGGAAGTGCTGCGGTTGGGGCTTCAGCGTGCTATCAGCCAACTGGAACCTATTGCGACCAGCAGCCTGAGCGCGACCGAAAAACTGACTGAAATGATCACGACCCACATCATGGATATTACTGCGCACCCAGCCGTAGGTGCGGCGATGGTGTTCGAGATTCGCGCGCTGATGAATGTAAAGGCACCGGTACGTGGTTTCGGCCAGGTGACTGAGCAAGATTTTGCCCTGTTCCAGCGCGAACGCGACGCTTTCTTCCAGCAGCGCGACCAGTTCGAAAAGCTGTTCCGCAACACCATCAGGGCCGGGATAGAAGCTGGTGAATTTCGCAGTGTGGATGCCAGCATTGTCGCTAAGGCTATGCTGGGTGCGCAGAACTGGGTGGGGGTGTGGTACCGCGAAACGGGGCCTCTGAAGGGGCCCGATATTGCCCGGATCATGGTCGATACCTTCATGGCATCGCTGCGTGAAAGAGATCTGGTGAAAGGCTGACTGATGCTGAGAGAGGAAGAATAATGTTATTGCAGGACAAGGTAGCCATCATTACCGGCAGCGGGCGCGGCATTGGCGCGGCAGTAGCCAGGGCCTTTGCGCTGCACGGCGCCAAAGTCGTCATCACCGATATTGATGAGGCGCCAGCCGCCGAGGTGGCCAGCGCGGTACGGGAGATGGGTGGCGATGCGCTGCATTTGCGCTGCGACGTCACACGCGACGCCGACATCGAGGAACTTCTGGGGCAGACTGTGCATACATTTGGCGGGCTCGATATCCTCGTTAACAACGCGGGTTACACCTGGGACGCCATGCTGCACAAGATGAGCGATGAACAATGGGACGCCATGCTGGCTGTCCATCTGACCGCGCCATTTCGCATTACCAGGGCTGCTGTGCCCTATATGCGTGATGCTGCCAAGAAGGAGCAGGAGGCGGGCGGCCAGCCAAAAGCCCGCAAGATTATCAACGTCAGCAGCACCAGCGGCACACGCGGCAATGTGGGCCAGGCCAATTACAGCGCGGCCAAGGCTGGCGTTATCGGACTCACCAAAACACTGGCGAAAGAGTGGGGGATGTTCAACATCCAGGTGAATGCTGTCGCCTTCGGCTATATCGAAACACGGCTGACACAAAGCGATTCTCATGGAGATTTCACTGAGCGTGATGGCAAAAGGGTCAAGCTCGGTATACCGGATCACCTGCGTCAGATGGCCCAGATCGCTATCCCGATGGGGCGCGCGGGTACAGTGGAGGAAGCTGCCGGGCCGTTAGTGTTCCTCGCCAGCCCTCTCAGCAATTATGTCAGCGGCCAGGTCATTGAAGTGACGGGCGGCATGTAAAGGAACAGCATGGAACGCATCGTAATTACTGGCGCCAACCGTGGACTGGGTCTGGCGCTTGTACAGGTGTATGTTGCGCGCGGGGCCAAGGTGCTAGCATTCTGCCGCCAGCCGGGGGCTGCGCCAGAACTTCAGCAGGCAGCAGCGCAGAGTGATGGCCGAGTGAGCGTCATCGCGCTTGACGTGGCGGATGATGCCAGTGTTAAAGAGGCTGCGCAGGCAGCGGCACAGCAAATGCCCGCGC
>Ga0224722_1002216_pt1 | contig 10412 bp, 7 predicted proteins | sample Balambano_FR1_Me_FD_161646 | JGI IMG/M metagenome (GOLD analysis project Ga0224722, IMG submission 161646) | Freshwater sediment microbial communities from Lake Towuti, South Sulawesi, Indonesia - Balambano_FR1_MetaG | ecosystem: Environmental > Aquatic > Freshwater > Lake > Sediment | place...
CTAACCCCTACAATCCCCCATGCCCTTCCGCAAAGGCAAACACCTCGGGCATGGTAGGGGTAAAATTAGCGCAGCCGTGGCGCGTCACGACGATCGCGCCGCAGGCGTTGGCGAGCCGCGCGGCGCGCTGCCAATCCCAGCCCTGCACGAGTCCATACAGCGCTCCGGCGGCGAAAGCATCGCCGGCGCCAAGGATGTTGGCCACTTGCACCGGAAAGCCCGGCACGTCGATCCGCGTGACCTGGCCGCCAAGCACCTCGTGAACCCGCGCGCCTTCCGTGCCGCGTTTCTGGAGCAGCACGCGCGGGCCGAGCGTGAGCAGTGTGTCGATCGCCTGCTCCACATCGCCGCTGACACGCGCATCCGAAATCTGCGAATGCGTGAGGCGCACCTGGCCGGCGTCGGCTAGCATCGCGGCGTTGATCTCGTCCTCGGTGCCGAACGCGATGTCTACCAGGCGCATGGCAAGCCGCAGCGTCACACCGAAGGCGCGCGGGTCATGCCACTGATCGGCGCGGAAGTCGATATCGAGCGCCACCGGCACTCCGGCGCGGCGCGCGAGTTCTGCGGCGAACAGCGTGGCGCTACGGCTCGGCTCTTTGCTGAGCCCGGTGCCGCTGATCAGCAGCGCGCGCGCCTGCACGATCGGGGTTGCGAGCACATCATCGATCGTCAGCTCGATGTCGGCGCAGTTGTCGCGGTAGTACGTAAGCGGAAACTTATCGGGCGGCTCGATCCCCAGCACTACTGCGCTCGAACGCCTCCCAGGCTTGCGCGGGATGAAGCGCGTCTCGACACCTTCGTTCCGAAGGAAGTGCAGAATGAAATCGCCAACCGGGTCGGCACCAACAGCGGTGAGTAGCGCGGTTCGCAGCCCAAGCCGCTGCGCGCCAACGCTGATGTTGGTTGGGCAGCCACCAACGTAGGCGGCAAAACTGGTGATGTGCTCGAAAGGCGCGCCGACATCGTTCGAATACAGGTCGATCGAGGAGCGCCCCATGCTGATCAGGTCGTAGCTTTCCATTGCTTCCCTTGCGAATCAGGCGGTGCGGCGCAGAAGCAGTGCAGCCACCCCGGCGCACCCTGCAACAATCAGGGCCGGCACGAGCCCGGCGGCGAAGTAGACAGCGAGCGCGACGAGCAGCAACGCCAGCGAGACAACCAGGACAGGCGGTTCCTCGGGCAACGGCGCGAGTTGCGGGCCCTTTCCGCCGGCCACGCCCTCGGTTCCGCCGTAGCGCGAGGGCTCGGGGCCGGTGGTAGTCTCGCCGGCAAACACCGCCGGCGGCAGCGGCGCGCCAGGCACCGGCCGCTCGCGCGCTTCGTCCAGATAGGCAGCGCGCCAATCGTAGCCGGGTTCGAGTTTACTGCGGAACAGGTGGAAAGCGGCGCGTTGCACGTACGCCGGATGCGCCAGACTCAGGTCGGCCACCGCACGCAATTCTGAGCCGGCGAACTCGACACCCGTGCCATCCAGGTATGCTTCGGCCAGCAGCCGAAGTTCGGCCGGCGCGAACGCTCCCAGACGCACATGGACGAAGCGCTCGCTTAACTCCGGCGCCGGAGCATCGAGCGCGGCCACGAGCAACAGCCCGCCGCCCCGGGCGATGCGCGCCAACGCTTCGAGCAAACCTGCACCCCAGCCGCTCGCCACAGCGGCATCCGCATTGTCCAGCGCCAGCAGCGTCGGTGCATCGTCGGCCAGCAGTGCCACTTCCAGTGCCGCCGGCGTGTCACCGCGCTGCCCGAGCGCCTCGGTCAGCGTGCGGTACACCGTGGCCGGTGTGTCGGCATGCTCCAGGTCTAGGTAGAAGGCGCGCAGGTCTTCGCGTTCGAGGTTCGCCGCAGCGGCGTCGGCCACATGGCTCACGAGCGAGGATTTACCAATGCCAGGCGTGCCGACCAACAGCACCGGACGGCGCGATTGGAGCGCGTCGAAGATGATCGACAGTTCGCTCCAGCGGCCGGCAAAGCGACCCGGCTCGAAAATTCGGCTTCGCTCGGTAAAGGGGTTCTCGATCATCGCGCACCCTCGCATGGCCACATCGGCACGGCATGGATGGCACGCATTCTAGCACGATCCTGGGGACACGCACAGCGAGGCACAACTTGATGTGTTGCGGATGGGGAGAGCCAGGGAAGGCATGCCCTCCCTGAATGGGTGCGTTCCTTTGCTAGGAATGGGGAGGGCCAGGGTAGGTATGCCCTCCCTTGCTGCGGATGGGGAAGGCCAGGGAGGGCTTGCCCTCCCTGAAGGAATGCTTTCTTCCTCTGCCGGTAGGGCCAGAATCATTTACCCCATGCGCTCGCGGAGGCGCTGCGCCTGGACGCGCAGCATATGCAGTGCGAAATAGGGTGTCTGCTGAACAAGGAACAGGAACTGGCGTTCGTCCACTGGCACGAGCGTGCAATCAGTTTTGGCAACGGCAGCAGCGCTGCGGGTACCTTTGTCGATCAGCGCCATTTCGCCGAAGAAGCCGCCTTCGCCAACCACTTCGATCTCGGTATCGCGATGCACGATTGAGACCTCGCCCGTCTGCACACCATACATTTCGGTTGCTTCATCACCCGCCGAGAAGATCGTTTCTCCGGCGCGGAAGCTCACGCTTCGCTCGGCGTGGCGAAAGAGATTAGGGGTCAGCGTCATCGGAAGCACACTCCTCTAATTCTTGACGATCGTGGGCTTTGATGATGGCACGATTGCATTAAGCCGATGTGAAGCATTGTGTTAAATGTGCATAACAAAAAGAGCTAGTACAGCGTCCAGGTTGTTATGATGGGTACAACGCACGCCAACATCCGTAAGGGCGCAGCATGCTGCGCCCCGACGATCCATCAAATCAAGATGGACGGACTAGTAGTACAGCGTCCGAGCTAATCCGATGAGCCATACGTCTGCTGCGAGGCCGTAAGGGCGCAGCATGCTGCGCCCCGACGAACTGTCAAAATAGCTCGGACGCAGTAGTAGTACAGCGTCCAGCTGCATCTGATGGGTACAACGCACGCCAACATCCGTAAGGGCGCAGCATGCTGCGCCCCGACGATCCATCAAATCAAGATGGACGCTGTACTACGCAGCAACGCGTGCTCTCCTGCCTACTCCCGTGTCCGCCCCATGTCACACCGGCTACAGGCACAGGGTATCGCCGAATAAGGCGCACGCAACCAATAGCCAGGGATATTAGGCCGGGAGCCCACAACAGACGATCAGTGCCGTTACAACAAGCGCAAGATGTGCAGCTCGCTTCCTGCCGTAGACGCTAGCAAAACGCCCAAAGGGAATTCTCGGAGGGTTGTCGTATCCGGCGCTCGAAACGCTACAGCGCTGTTATGTAACTCTTATTCACCCAACCCTCGGTCTCGCCGATCCGCACATGAACCCAGACGCTCTCGCCGACGGACTGCTCGGCACCGAGCAACACGAGTTGATCGCCGCGCTGCACGAGTATCACCACCGGATTATCGAGGCCCGGGCCGGCGCGTACATTGAGCGTGTCTGCCGCCACCAGCGCAGTTCGCAGCGTTTCCGGGGTCGGTACCTGAGCTGGGGGGGCAGCCGGCGCTTCCGATTCAGGCTCGGTCGTTCCGCTATCAGTCGGTTTCTCGCTGGCGGGTGCCTGGAGCTCGCTGTGCGTCACTGCTCCTTGCAACGGCAGTAACCCGCTGATGTTCGTATCAGCAGGGTTGGAGAATACGACGAATACGACAACGAGCGCTACCACCAGTACCACCGTGGCGCCAAGTGGAACGTGCCACCAGCCATTCATCGCGCCCGTGACCGGTGGTGGCGGCGCTGCGGAACGCAGTATCCGTCCCGGTTGCTGGACTTGTGCGGTGTTAGTGCCGCGCTCGTTCATCTGCCGGCGTCGTTGGTTGAGCATGGCGAGTGCCGGCGTCTCGTGCTCGTCAACCACCGGCACGTACGTGGCAGCACTCACCTGCGAGTGATCCGGCGTGACAGCAGGGCGTGGGTTCAGCATCGCCAGACCGGTTGAGGCAGCAAAAGCCGGCTCGACCGTCAGCGATGGTGTCTCCGCAGACGGTGCCTCTGGCGCAGGTCGCCTGATTTTCACCGCGCGCATCCAAGGGCGCGGTTTCGGCGCAGCTGTGGGGCTTGGGCGGGAACGAGCGCCGTGTGACCGAACAGGATGCGCCTCGGCTTCAGACGGCGGTGCGCTCACAAGCCGTGTCGCACTATACGCTGTGTCGGTGCTGGCTCCCAACTGCACCGGCGCGGCGGTTGTTCCAACCGCAGGTGGCGATACCGCTTCGGGTTGACGACGCCCACGAGGGAGGGGAATCCAGCCGCGTACCATCGCCAAGATAAACCCGCCAGCGACGAGCGCGGCCACCCACACAGCGAGCAATAGCGGATCAGCGGCGAGGCGCTGTACTTGCTGTGCAACGGCCCCGGCCAGCCAGCGGCCCATGGTAAGAAGCGTGGTAACAACGAACAATAGTGTGCCGAGCACAGCGGCGAGTGCTGCAACCACTGCAACCGTATCCAGCACATAGGCACCAAGCGGCGCAGCACGTCCTCTGCGCCGCCACGCCCGTGTCCAGCGGCGCTCGACCGCCAGCAGCAACAGTGCTGGCACCAGCAACCCGGGCGCTGCCCACAGCCCGCCGAGCCAGTACACACTATCGATCATCGTGGAGCACCTCGCTTGACGTCGTGCTGGCTTGCCTGTACCCCGCCGGCTCATCACCCGGCACGGTTTCACGTAACGCCATCCAATCTGGCACTTGATCAGCGGCTTGCACCGGCATGACGTCGTTGCGAGCACGGCTATCGAGCGGCATTGCGCCCAGTCGTTCGGAGAGCACTGCTGCAACTGCGCGTTGCAGCGCCGGCTCCTCGGCTGCCTGGAGCAGTGCCGGCTCGGCTGAGTACTGCCGCATGATCTCGGGCAGTGCCGCAGGACTCGCAACGATCTCGAGCGAGGCAAGTTTGAACAACGCCGGGCCGCCGGCTTGCACCAAGTGCACCAGACGCTCGACGAGCGCTTGATCGACCGGCCGCGTTTCACCGGCGCCTATGCCTGCATCCACTGGTGGCTCGATGCCGGTAGCAGGCGAGCCTTCGCTGCCGGCGAGCACTTCCACTGCCATTTGGTCGGCATCGGCAACGGTGTACTCGACCTCGTCCACCGTTGCCGCTTCCGGCACGAGTGCGCCGGGCTGAAGCAGCTCGGTTTCTTCGATGCTATAGCTGACTTCGTCCACAGGTGCCGCACTACTGGCGTGCCAATCAGCAAACCAGTTGCCATCGAGCGGCGTTGGATCGGATGGCAACTGGTTTTCGACAACCTCCGAGTCAACCGTGAGTGGCGCGTCATGAAGCAGCGGCGAGGCTGGCGGCGTATCGGCTTCGTCGCGCGGAGCGGCAAGCGCCAACCGCGGCGAGACACTGAGCCGCCGTAGACGTGGCTCGCGGCGCCGGCCGTCTTCGAGCAGCAGCGGGCGGCCAAGCTGTTCGAGCAGCGCACGGTCAGGGAAGATATGCACGGCCGGGCGCAGCAACTCCACCTGCGCCGCCGCGAGTTCGGCCTTGAGCACACTATCGTTCCAGAGCCGCTCGTCCATCGCACGGGCCGCGTCGCGGTACTGCTCAGGTGCAAAGCCAACACCAACCCGGCCAAGCGCCCGCGCGACGATGTCGTAGATCGTTTCTTCGGCCGGCACACTTTCCGCATCGATCGAGCGCGATGTCACGCGATAGAAGCCGCCGACCTGAACATCGAAGGTCGCGTCCGGCTGGTTCGTTTCGACGCGAAAGCGCGCCAACAACGGCCGGTCACGGATCTGATCGCGCACCGCCTCGGCGTGTGTTCGTTCGGTGGCACCCAGTTCCACTGCAACATCCACGCGCCGTAGCGCAAGGCCAAGCGCTTCGAAGCGGCGTGGCAGTTCGTTGCCGGTGACGAGTGCCTCCACCAGGTAATCCTTGAGCACGCTGGCCTGCTCGACGCCAAGTGTTGCGGCCACGGCGCGTGCGCGCTGATCGATCGCTTCTTCCAGCTCGGCCAGGACATCGACATGCGCCAGCGCCACATGCTCGGGGCGCACTACCTGGTAGGCGATCTGCAGCGTCACATCGAACACGAAGCCCTGCTCGGCCGACTCGCAGCGGCGAGTGAGCACAAGCGGTCGTTCGCGCATGTCCACCTCGCGCAGCTCGCACGGCAGATCGAGGTAATCCGAGAGCGTGCGCCGGCTGCCGGCCGGGATCACGCCAACCAGCGCACCGCGCCGCGTGATCACCAGCGCGGCATGGGGCGTGTCGGCGAGCGGCACGAAACGCAGGATTGCACGTAGACCGCGCCGCCGTGGCGGGCCGACAAGGGGAGTGTTCGTTTGGAATACCATTGTGTGCCCCGCTGGTTCCAGACAGTTCTGTATTTGTATAACGGCGGGACACGCTCGGAGGTACGGGATAGCAGGTGATGGTTTTGTTGCGAGGCTAGAGGTGATAGGAGGTGTTGGGAGGACTTTGCCCTCCCTTGCACCCACCCTGCCTCTAGGTTACAGGAGCGGTTTCCGCCGCCAGCGTTTCGCCATGGCGCTCGATGCCCATCACAGCCGGCGAGAAGAGGCCGTAGATGCCCATCAGAACACAGGCTACTCCGCCCACAGCAAACCAGATCTGCGGCCCGAAGACATCGGAAAGCGGCCCGGCCACTGCCAGCCCGAGCGGCATCATGAGCGAGCCAGCGCTGCCGATCAGCGTGAACACACGCCCCTGCATATCCGGCGCTACCACGGATTGCAGCATGGCAAACAGCGGCCCGTTGCAAAGCGAATTGAACGCGCCGGCGATCAGCAGCCCGCTCACAGCGCCCCAAAACAGCCACGGCGGCGCAAAGCCGGGCACAAGCGTGGCAAAGCCCATGGCGATCAGCGCCAGCAGCGCGGTACGGATGCGGCTGCGAAAGCCACCCCAGGCGCTCAGCACCAGACCGCCAAGCAGAATTCCAAGCCACCACGAGGCTTCCATAGTGGCAAGCTGGAGCGCGCCGCCGCCGAAATGGCGCGTGACCAGCAGCGGCAGCAGCGCGAAGGCCGGCGCGATCAGGAAGTTGATCACCATGGACATCACCAGCACCACCAACAGGCCAGGCCAGGCGCGCACGTACTCGAAACCGGCGCGAACCTCCTGCAGCACCGAAGTGGGCGCAGCACTTTCGGCGCGCGGCGGGCGCGGGATCGCAACGAACGCCATCGGGACGATCGCCAGCAACGCGGTGACAACATCGATCGCAAGCAGGCCGGGCAGCGGCAGCACTGCCAGCAGCAATGCGCCAAGCGGCGGGGCGGCGATATTCATAGCACCCTGCAACATCTGGTTGAGCCCGCTGACGCGCGCAAGCTGCTCGTGCGGCACCATCAGTGATGTGGAAGCTTGCATGGCCGGGAAGTGGAAAGTACCGGCGACCGACCGCACGAACATGATCGTGTAGATCTGCCACAGCTGAACCGCGCCGCTCCAGAACAAGAGCGCCAACAACGCCGCCGCCACCGCTGATACAGCGTCGGCAACCATCATCACGCGCTTGCGATCCCAGCGGTCTACCAGCGCACCGGCCACTGGCCCGAACACAACACCAGGAAGGATGGCAACCAGCGTGGCGCCGGCAAGCACAGTGCCCGAGCCGGTGGTGATGGTGAGCCACCAGACCAGGCCGAATTGGGCGATCTGGCTGCCGAGCAGCGAGAGCGCCTGGCCGATCCAGATCGGGAAGAAGACCCGGCCCCAACGGGGCGCTGGAGTAGCAGTTTGCATGGTGGTTCCTTTGTATCTGTGGCTTTTTTAGGGAGGGGTTGTAGGGGCGGAGCGCACTCCGCCCCTACAACCCCTCCCTGGCCTTCCCGCAGAGTGTAGCGTGTGGAGTAGGCAGGTGCCTCCCCACCATGGGGGAGTTGGAGGGGGAATTGGGGCGATCAGTCCAGCAGGCCTAGGGCACGAGCACGATTCACTGCCTGAACGCGCCCGGCAGCGTCGAGCTTGGCATAGATGCTCTTGACGTGCGAGCGCACGGTGCTGGTTTCCACATGCAGCCGGGTGGCGATTTGCTGGTTGCCGAGGCCATCGGCAAGCAACCGCAGCACCTCGTGCTCGCGCCGCGTGAGCTGATCGGGGAGTAGCTCGGCGATACCGGACTCGGATACCAACTGGCCGGCAGCCGCGAGGATACGGCGCGCATAGCCAAGCATGGAGGTGTCGAACAGCGTCCCCCGGCGCGCGATTGCGGCGCGAACGAGGCGCAACAGCGGCGGCCCTTCGTCGGCAAACGTACGGATGTAGCCACCCGGCTTCCCGAGCACGAGCGCTGTTCCAAGCGCAGCATGGGCCGCATCAGTGCGCCCGAGCGAGTCATAGGCCAGCGCGCGCAGCTTATGGAGTTCGAGCAGCCGTTCGGTATACTCATCGGCTTCGGCCATGCCCACCAGGCGATCCAGTAGGCCAAGTGCCGCTTCTGCTTGCCCCTGGCCGATCAGCGCCCGTGCGAAGACGATATACTCGCCAGCACCATATGCCGGCGGCTCGTCGTCAGCCGAGAACTGGCGCTCCAAGACCCACTGCCAGGCTTCGTCCAGCCGGCCGGCGATCAGCGCTGCGCGTGCCTTGCCGCTGGCCATCTCACGGGCTACCGCAGGCGCGTTGTAGTCACACAGCAGGCGCTCGGTTTCGGCGAACAACACATCGGCCCCAGGCTCACCCCGCGCAACAGCGATCCAGCCGAGTACGGCATAGGCGTTCACAAGCACATCGTTGTTCCACCAGCGCCCGCCAAGTGCGACAGCGCTGCGGGCGTGCTGCTCGGCCTGTTCGAGCTGGTTCCATTCATAGCACAGTTCGGCCAGCACTACATGGATCAGGCCGGTGGAAGGCAATTCGCCGCGTCCGGCATCGAGCATCATCCGCAGCGCGCGTTCAGCGGCACCATGCGCCTCGTGCAAGCGACCACGCGCCTTTGCCATCCAGGCGCGGCTCAGCATGATATTGAGACGGTGGAAGCTGACGAGCGGCAAATGCGCCTCGTCCAACTCGGCAAGTGCGCGCTCGGCACGACGAATGTCGCCAAGCGCCATGTAGGCGTTTTCCAGGTTGCTCGCCACCAAGCTGCGGATATTGACATCGTCCTCGGGTAGGTCTTCGAGCGCGTGGTGAGCAGCCGCAACTGCTGCAGGGATGTCGCCGCCAAGCCGGAAGAGGAACGAGCGTGTGGCGGCGATATGGCCACGCACTTCGGGTTCGTGATCGATGTCGGCTTCGAGCTGCCGTAATACCTGCTCGACTTCGCGCAGCTGCACCTGCGCCAGCAGCGCCCAGCCTTTCGCGACCTGCAACCGCGGGCGCGTACGCAGGAATTCGGTCGGAAAGGCCGCCAGCCAGCGGTTGAGCGTATGGACTTCGTTAAGCACCCACAGCACCGATGCGACCGCCTGCTCGATCATCTCGGCCGCGAACGGATACGCGCCGGCGGCAAGCGCATGATCCACCGCTTCGGTGACCAGCCCGGCACGGCGGTACCACTGAGCCGCGCGCTGGTGGAGCAGTGGCCACAGCTCGGGGTAACGCCGCCGTAGCAGGTCGCGCAGCATCTCGCCGAACAGGTGGTGGTAGCGGTACCAGCGCCGCTCGTCGTCCAATGGTACCAGGAACAAATTGGCGCGTTCGAGGTAGTCGAGCTGCGCCTGGCTTGTTGTGGCCGGCCTGGCAAATGACGCTTCTCCGGCTGTACACTGCTGCTCGTCCAAGACTGCGTCGCACAGCGCAGCGCACATGCGCTCCAGCACAGCAGTGTGTAGCAGAAAGTGTTGCACGTTTGCCGGCTGGCGCTCGATCACTTCTTCGGCCAGATAATCGGCCACGGTGCGATGGCTGCCGGCAAACGAGGCGATGAAGCGCTCGTAATCCGCCCGATCCCGCATCGCGATCGCTGCGAGTTGCAAGCCGGCCGCCCAGCCTTCGGTACGCTGTTCGAGCGCGGCAATCGCTGCCGGTTCGAGGTCAAGGCCGGCCGAGCGTTCGAGGAACTGGCCGGTTTCTTCGGTGGTGAAGCGCAGATCAGCCTCGCGCAGCTCGTTCAACTGACCACGAGCACGCAATCGGGCCAGTTTGAGTGGTGGCTCGGTTCGCGTAAGCAGGACGAGATGAAGCTGGCGCGGCAAGCGCTCGATCACCAGCGCCAGGCCTTCGTGAATGGCCTGCTCCTCGATCAGATGGTAGTCGTCGAGTGCCAGCACGATCGTGTCTGGCACGCTGGCAAGGGCATTGAGCAACTGGGCCGGCACGGCTGCCACGGCACGCTGTGACTGCAGCAGTGGAGCAATGGCGGCAGCGATGCCGGGCAACGCCGGATCGAGCGCCGCGGCGATGTAGGCCCAGAAGCGCGCCGGGTCGTTAT
>Ga0224722_1002217_pt1 | contig 10410 bp, 11 predicted proteins | sample Balambano_FR1_Me_FD_161646 | JGI IMG/M metagenome (GOLD analysis project Ga0224722, IMG submission 161646) | Freshwater sediment microbial communities from Lake Towuti, South Sulawesi, Indonesia - Balambano_FR1_MetaG | ecosystem: Environmental > Aquatic > Freshwater > Lake > Sediment | place...
ATGCAGCAGCATCCATCTGCATCTGCAGTTCGGCGGCTGGTGTCGCCAGCGGTAAAGGCTGGGTCGCGGTGCCGATAGCACGCGTGGCGAGCGGAGTTGGTGTTTCTGTAGGCGGCTTCGCAGCACTCGCTGCCTCTGTTGGGACGCTGGCCACACCGCTGACGGCAGATGGCGCGCCAGCCTGATCCGGCACTTCGATGAATTGCAGGACGCCGGCAATAATGAGAATGGCGGCCGCCGCGGCAGAAATCCATGTTGTCCAGGGTGCTGTCGCCCTGCGGCGCGTCCTGCCTGCGAGCGCCTTTGCCTGGGTCGGCGTCAGCACATAACTGCGCGGCGGGCGCAGTTCCGGAAGGTCGCGGATCCAGATTTTGGTCTGTGCGAGCTGATTCAGCGCCTCTTGCAGGGTCGGTTCGGTCAGCAGGCGCGACGCAACGACAGCGCGTTCCTCCGGAGAAAGTGCGTCGTCCAGATATGCAGACAGAAGTTCGAGATCAGCGTCGTTCACCGCGTACCAGTAACCTCAGAAAACCCGGCCAATTGTGCATGGTCGATCACTTCAAAGACGATATTTTGCTGGCAAAAGTTCCCTGGCAGCCTGAAGACAGTCGCGCACCGAAGCCCGGGCCCGGCTTACGCGTGACTTAACGGTGCCCAGTGCCGCGCCGGTTTGTTCTGCGATAGCCTGATAGTCAAGCTCCTGGAGATCGCTCAGCACAAGCGCGATCTTCTGATCAGGCCCCAGTTGGTCAATGCACGCCTGCAGCACGCGCTGAAGTTCACGCTGCTCGGCTCTCGCTTCCGGCTGTGGGGCATCGTCTGCGATTGGCGGCTCGTCATCAGCATCCGCAGACAGCGTGGACAGGCCGACCTGCGGACGCGCGCGTTCGCGGCGCATCGCGTCATAACACTGATTGCTGCAGATACGCAGCAGCCACGCGCGAAAACTGCCTCCACGAAAGGTAGACAGGCGCTGAAATGCGGTGACGAACGTTTGCTGTGCAGCGTCATCTGCATCGGCTGTCGTCCCCATCAGTCGATAGGCAGTGGAAAACACGGCCTGCTGGTGGGTCAGCACCAGGGCATTGAACGCCTCCAGGCTGCCGCGCTGTGCCTGTGCAATCAGCGCGGTGTCGTCAGCCGGTAAAGGCAGCGGCATTGACATACAACTCGTCAGAAATTAACATCACATTTGCCCTGCCGAAGTGGTGAAATGGCAGACACGGTTGACTCAAAATCAATTGCTCGAAAGAGCGTGTGGGTTCGACTCCCACCTTCGGCACAAACAGCCAGCAGTTTTCTGGCTGTTTTTGTTACTGTGATCAGAGTAGCCAGCTTTGAGGCGCGTCGCAAGCGTCAGCCGCTTTTGCCAAGCTGCAGCGGGATCATTTACACTACGCATGGTCGGTGCGCTGGGCTGCGCCGCGCTGGAGCATGAATGGTTCGCTTCTTCCTCTCGTTTCTGATCGCACTGCTGGTTGGGCTTGGTCTCGGGTTCTATCTTGGCTGGGTGCAGTTTCCCCGCGAAGTAACGGATAACCCGGTCAGCGTCCTCGACCAGCGGTTCAGAGATGACTATGTGGTCATGGTCGCGCAGGGCTACCTTCAGGATGGCGATGTAACCGGCGCGCTGGAACGCCTGCGCTGGCTTGAAGTGGACAACGTGCCGCTGCTGGTACAGGACACGGCGGAACGCTTCATCACCACTTCGCGGGAAGTCGCCGACATTCGCCGGCTGGTGGCTCTGGCTGAAGGTCTGGGGCGCATCACCCCGATCATGGAAGCCTACCGACCGCTGCCGACGCCTTCTTCCTGATCGCCGACATGTCCGAGATGCGCATCGAGAACAGCAAATACCAAAAGCCGAAACGTTTTTTCTCTCCGGTCGGCGTGTTCCTGGGATTTATACTTGGGCTGGCTGTTGCGCTGTTCATCGCCTGGTATCTGCTCCCGGTCGAACCGGTCGATGTGGCGCCATGGCAGCTTCGGGAAAGCGACCGCATTCCGTATATGATCGGCATCGCGCTGGCCTATGCCGATGATGGCGATCTCGACCGCGCCATTTCACGCCTCGTCAACCTGCGGCTGCCCGGAGACCCGATTCAGGCGATGGCCGATGCGGCGTGCCAGCTCACAAGCAGCGGGTTCGTCAACAGCACCAGCGGCCTTCGAGCCGTCCGGGCCATGGTCAGCTTCTACGCGCCTCAGGGCAGAACGAGCTGTGCCGATGTGCTCATCCGCGCACTGCCGGATTCGACCCAGGTCGTGCAGGTGGTTCTGCCGACCAACACGCCAACCCTGACGCCGGCTGCGACCAAGACCGCGACGCCTGAATCCGCCGTGCTGGCAACCCAGACGCCGATTTCTGTTGCGCTTCCTACCGCTCAGAATACATCGCAGTTTGAGACGATTGCTGTCAACACGTTGTGCAGCGCAGCAGAAAGCGGTCAGATTCAGGTACTGGTCTACGAACTGAACGGCTCTACCGGCATACCGGGTCAGCCCATTCGCGTGCGCTGGAACGACGGCGAAAGCCGATTCTTCACGGGACTCAAGCCGGAACTTGGGCCCGGCTATGCAGACTTTCAGATGTCCGAATCGGAAGAATACATTGTCGATATGCCAGGCCTGTCTGACCCAGTCAGCACCGCGCTGTCGGCAGTACCCTGTGTCGACCCGATCACAGGAGAACTAGCCATCACCAGCTACCGGGTCATCTTCCGCTCATCATTCTGATGCATGCTGAAGCTATCCGGTACGATTTCCAAGGAGAATGAGCGATGACCCTGAAACTCAATGAGGAAGCAGTCGAATTTGCGCGCAGCCTCATCGATGAGCGCAAGTATCGCATCAATACCGTATGGTCGGTGGTCGAGCCTTCAGATCGGCAGGCTGGCCAAATGCTTGCGCAGGCCGGCTGGGAAGACTTTGCAAACTGGTATCTGGCAGTCGATCCGGAAGAGGATGGGATTGGGGCTGTGCGCTATCCCTTCGGCGATTTTCGAAGTGTGCATCGCAGCGGACTGCTGGATGTGCGTCAGCAGGCCGAGCTGCGCGGCGAGCAGGACATCGCCGAAGCGGCGCGCGAGCTTGTAGACTGGATCGATCACTTCAACGCATGCTGATGTCTTCCCGCGACACATGAAGCAGCAGCAGGCGCGCCGGCTGATTGTCCCCCGGCAGTGACCATCCGATGGTCAGTCCGCTATCTTCTCGAAGTATTGACGGTGCGCTGAGAAGCTCCTGTTCGGCCACCAGGGGTACTGTGCCCAGCAGAGACTCGCACGACAGGCGGGCAAGTGACAGGGTGTCGCCCTGAAGCACAGCCGCCTCGAGCAGCTCTTCTTCGCCCGATGCAGGCCGCATCCAGCGCAGCGGCATGCCGCCGTCAATGGGAACGAGTCGCTGGGGCGCCCGCCAGCTCGAAGCATCCAGCGTGCCGCTCGTCCACCAGGTTTCGGCAGCGCCGTCGGCGTGGCTGATATTCCAGAAAACATAGCCACAGGTTCCATTGGTGGCGGCGAAAACAGGATGCAGACGATCCGTTGGTCCGATAGCAGGCGTCCGATTCAGTCGCACCGTGTCGAGCAGCGATTCGCCGAAAACGCGAGCACGCAGAAGGTCGCCCTCCGATTCGTAGAAAGCGAACACCGTGCCGTCCGACAGCGACGACAGCGCTGGTTGCGTCCCGTTCCGTGCACTGGCAAATACTGCGCGTGCTCGCCCACTGAGGTCAATCTGCTGCAGGAACAGCCCCGGCCCAGCCGGTGAGCCGCCCGTCCATGCGACCGTTGCCGTGCCATCAGGCAGGCTGACAGCAGAATAGTCGAACGTGTTGATGTCGGAAACTTCGACAGGGCCGCGTTCGACCGTCAGATCAGGGCCGAGCAAAGCAGAATACAGGCGCGTCTCAGCGGTATCGCTGCTGTCCAGCCACAGCAGATGAAATCGACCGCCGGCTGATGCCAGCAGGGTTTGCTGGTACGGGTGGCGCGGCGGCAGGGGCAGCACGACCGGTTCGCTGTCGTTGAGTCGCGCAACCTGAAAGACATCAGCCCCGTCGCTTCCGATCCATGCCGAGGCCAGTTGGCCGCCAGAAATGGCCAGTGCGGGTGCCTCCCGCTGCATGGCCGCTCCAATCACGGTGATCGTTCCAGTCGCTGGCTGGGGAACGCCGCTGCCCATACACGACGCAAGGCCGAGCAGCAGGCCAGGCAGGAGGCTTATCCGAATCATGCTTCGGCAGTGGCCGCCAGTCCGTCCGGTCCCGTGTACCGGATGCGGTTGCGCGCATAGTAGGCAATTGTTCTGACGACATAGGTAGCGGCAGCGAGCGACAGATTGGGCAGCACCAGTTCATACCGACCGGAATAGATGCCCACGTGGTAGCGATCCATGCCACCGTAGTACAGACGCTTGATCAGCCATCCGGTCGGGCCGGGATCGCGCGCGGCGACCACAACTTCAATTTCGTCGATTTTCTCCCAGTCGATAGCGTTTCCATCCACGACCACCTCGCGATTGGTCGTTTCGAAGTGCTGCTGAAGGAAGCTGATGTCTGCCGCTGACAGATCGTCCTCACGCGGCGCAGTGCTGGCTGGCAGCAAAAAAGTGCTCATCCGGGTCATCCGATACTCAAAGGCGGTCAGGAGGGGGAAACAGTCTCGGTCAGCATGCCTTCCGGCCCGACCAGCACGCTGATTGTGGTTTCCGCCGTCGTACTGTCGGTTCGGTATGCGACTGCGCGCAGCACGTGCAGTCCGGTGCTTCGCGGCGTCCAGTCCATTTCGACTGTGAAGACCGGCACAGCAATATTCTCAATCGGCGTTCCGCGCTGGTGCAGCGCATCGTCGATGAACAGATCGACCCGCGCGATGCCGGATCCTTCCGTGTCGGTCGCCGTCAGCACGACTGGCCGCTGCACATTCTGAGCCACCGAATCACCATTGGCGAGATCCTGAAACTCGATGCGGAAGGGGTCGGCGGTCTGCGGCCGATCCTGAATCAGATTACAGGCCGACAACGCCAGCGCGAGCAGCATGAAAAAGGTGCTGCCCAGGCGCTTTGGCCATCGCCATTCTGACCAGCGCACAGAGGAAGCATCGCCTGAAAAACAGAATTTGGGTCGCACATTGCCTTCCGGGACTGCTGGAATGATAAGATTGTTCGATTCACCGTGCAAGCAGTAACGAAAACCAACCCAATGCGGATCGATATTCTCACGCTGTTTCCCGCCATGTTCGAAGGCCCGCTGACCGAAAGTATGTTATGGAAGGCGCGTGATCGCGGCCTGCTCGACCTGCGGCTGCATGACATCCGCGATTCAAGCGCCAGCCGCTCGCGCAGCGTCGATGATATGCCGTACGGCGGTGGTGGCGGCATGGTTCTGAAACCGGATGTCGTCGCCCGAGCCATTGAATCGGCGCTTGATGGCCAGACGGATGTGCCAGTCATTCTGATGACGCCGCAGGGGAGACGGTTTACTCATGCAACGGCCGTTGAGCTGGCACAGCATTCACGCATTGTCCTGCTGTGCGGGCACTACGAAGGGATTGACGAGCGCGTGACCGAGCTGCTGGTGACCGACGAAATCAGCATCGGGGATTACGTCCTGACTGGCGGTGAACTGGCGGCCATGGTGGTGGTTGATGCGGTGATCCGCCACATTCCCGGTGTGCTGGGGGCGGAAGGGGGCGCCGAACGCGAAAGCCATGCGGATGGTATTCTCGAAGCACCACACTACACGCGCCCGCCGGTGTTTCGTGATCGGCCGGTTCCGGACGTACTGCTGACGGGCAATCATCAGGCAGTTGAGCGATGGCGACGGCAGGAAGGCCTTCGACGCACCTGGCGACGACGCCCTGATCTGCTCATGACCGCGCGTCTGACGGAAGACGAGCAGTACCTGCTGGCCACATTTGCCGATGATGACGCTCGCCGAGCTGGCGCTGGTACCAGCGTGCCAGTTGGAGCGGCCTGAGACGCTGCGTTATACTCGCTGCCTGCGGCCTTCACGGTCGATTTTTTCGTTCAGACCACGAAAGAGCATTAACCGTATGGCACAGGAATATCGCAGCGACATTCTGGAGCGCATTCTCAGGACGCTTCATATCGCGGCGGATGGCGTCAAGGCGTCAGTGATTGTGAACATCGACGGGCTGCTCGTCGCCGCATTTCCACCCGGCAATGAAGACAACCCGCATGAGAACCCGACCAGCAGTCCGCAGGTTGCGGCAATGTCGGCGACCCTCGTGGGCCTCGCCGTGCGCACCCTGAACAGATTGGCACAGGGCGAGCTGGAGCGTATGCTCATTGAAGGGGAAGAAGGCGTAATGGTGATTTACCCGGCTGGCCGCGCATCCGTGGCGGTGCTGGTCGAAAAAGGCGCACGACTAAGCTTTGTACTATATGCGACCAGAAAGGCAGCAGCCGAAGTCACTGCGGTGCTGGGAAGCTAATCCTCTTCTTCGGGTTCCTGACGGCGCGGCTGCTGGAACATCGCTCGCATCGTCATTTTCCCCAGTGTGATGGAGTCCCCGTCACGCAGGACGTGTGGCTGGTGCGAAACGAGCTTCAGCCCGTTCACTGCCGTTCCGTTGCTGCTTCCAAGATCGTAAATCTCGAGCTTGGTGCCATTCAGTTTGATCACCGCGTGTCTGCGGCTGACCCCCATGCGATAGGCTGCAAACGCCGTCAGGTCTACTTCCGGCATGGTGCCCGTTGCCGGGTCCCGCCGACCGAGCGCAATCTCGCCTTTGGGGAATACCAGCAGCGGGGTTGATGAGCCTTCGACTTCAAGGCGCAGGATCATGGTTGGCTGAAAGTCTGCGCTTCCGGCGCTTTGCACGGCACGCAGTTCCGTGCTGCTTAGCTTCTCGGATTCTGCGGCTTCCTCTATCAGCGTACCATCGGCATTCTTCTGGAATCGCTTCGTTCCGACGATTGAATGTTCACCTGCAACGAGACTGGTGCCACAGTTCTCGCAGATAAGCGCACCGACGCGGTTGACATGACCGCAAGAGACGCACTTCGGGGCAGGGCTGCTGACCAGCCGCGTGGACCGCTTCGCATCGCCGTTTGAAGATACGTCTATGGCGGGTGCGGGCTGGGTGTGGCCGTTACTGAAGGTCGGGTTCTGCGCCGACTGGTCGCCGGGGTTGGATGGTTCTGCCATAACAACGATACGCCTGCAAACTGCTCATCTTTTTGTATTGTAATGCCAGAAGGACGCCGTGCAACCGCTGAAGCGTTGACATTCATTCGACGCAAAGGCAAAGTTGGCGCATGAAGCGTCTGCGTTTTCTCATCCCGGTTTCGCTGCTCATCCTGCTGGCGGCGGCCACTCGCCTGCCTCTGTTAGGGGCCGAGAGCCTGTGGTTCGATGAAGGCTGGTCAGCCTTTGCAGCCTCGCAGCCTTCGCTTGTTGCAGCGGCCAATGCCGATGCCACGAATCCACCGCTATATTATGTCCTGCTGAACGCCCACGCGGCGCTGCTGGGAACCAGTGAGTTCACGCTGCGATTGTTTTCGCTGTGGTGCGGCCTGCTGCTAGTCGCTGTTGTCACAGCGATTGTGGTGCGAGCCGGCGCAGGTCAGCGTGCGTCCGTCTGGTCGGCGGCCGCGTGCGCGCTCCTTCCCCTGCTGTGGTGGGCTTCGCGGGAAGCACGCATGTACACGCTGCTCGCATTGCTGGCTGCACTGGCAACGCTGGGCGTCGTCCTGCTACTTTGCGGCCATGCGCGCTGGCCCGTGTGGACGCTGACCCTGGGCGCACAACTGGCGCTGCTGTACGCGCACAACACCGGGCCTGTGGCCGTTGTCTGGCTTAACGTTCTGATCGTCGGGATATGGCTGCTGCGCAGACGGGCAAACAACCCGCCGTGGCGTACATGGATTGCAGGGCAGGTCGTCGTTTTGCTGCTGTGGTCGCCCTACTTTATGACGCGCTTTCTCGCGTTGTCGTCAGCCAACAGCGCGCTCCAGCAGTCGTCTGCAGTTTCGGTCGATTTCATCATCCTGCTGTGGCGCGCGTTCTGGCAAACGCCGTGGGAGCGGCTGATCGCGTCTCTGGCCAGCCCGGTAGTCTGGGCCGCATTCGGCGTGGCGGTGGCCGCCGCGATCCCGCTCCGCGAAAGGCTTGCACGCGTCACGCTTGTGAGCGCACTGCTTTGGGTCACAGGAATCGTAATCGGTCTGCTCATCCTCGGCAACGAAATGCACGGACGATACCTGGTCGTCGTGACGCCCTTTGTCTGCATGCTGCTGGGTCTTGTCATCGCCCGCTTTCGCCTGCGCGCCGTGCGTTTCGCGCTGGGCGGTATGCTGATGATTTTGTTCGTCTGGAACGCTGTCGACAACGCGGCGCTCTTTCCGCACAAAGATGATGCGCGTGCGATGGTGCAGCATTACCGCGATACGCTCGGTGCGAACGACAGCGTGGTCGCGTGGTCTTACGCCGATCGCTACGAGCTGGCGTACTACTGGGATCGGCTTCAGCCGGCGGCGCGCCGAATCACGCTGCCGGAAGGCGCCGACCTGGCAGACGTTCTGCCGCTGCTCCCGACTTCCGGCCGGGTCGCGCTCAATGTCTGGTACACACAGCGCGCGGATTATCGGGGAATGATGGACTGCCTGCTGCGGGCTTCTTCGGCTGGTGAACCGGATTCGTTTTCCGTGCAGGGTATGACGTCACTCGCATACCAGATCGACGGTCTGGCTGTTCCGGACAGGGCCGACGTCCAGCTCGAAGTACAGGTAGATGGAACTGGCGTTGCGGCTGTGATGCAGGCTGCGTCAGTCGGTAGCAGTACGGCTGACCGGGCGCAGTGCCTGCCGGTTACCCTGACGCTGACTCAGCCGCTGGCAGTTGATCTGCGTGTGCAGGTGACGGCGCTGAACGTCTTTGGCCGCGAAATCGCTGGCGCAAACGGCGTGTTTGCCACTGCCGATCAGCGCACGACGTCGATGAGCAGCGTCGGAGAGCGGCTCACGGCATTTCCCGTGCTGGCGCTTCCGACTGGAACTGCTCCGGGAGATTATGCGATTCGGATGCGCATCTACGACGATTCGTCCCGGCCAAATGGTTATGCGCTGCAATCTGCACGCGAGACCATAGTCGGCCCATACTGGCAGCGCGGCACGTGGAATGTGGTGCCGGGCGCAGTGTGGGACGTCGATGCGCCGCAGGATCTGCCGGTGCGCGTTGACCTGCCGGTTGGCGATCTGCTGCTGCTTGCGCATGATGCGGAAGGCGGTTCGCTGCGAACGGGTGATGCGCTGTCGGTGTTGCTGCTCTGGACAGGCGATGGGCCACTGCCGCCCCTGTCGCTGGACAGCGAGGCGTCTGACTGGAGCATCGATCTGCCGACGCTTGTAGGTGAGCATGATCACCTGACGCACGAATGGCGACAAGTCATCGTGCCGATCGATGCGCCGGCTGGCACGGCATGGCTTAGGCTGCCAGACGGGACGCCGCTGGCATCGTACCAGCTTGCATCGGCCCCGTTCGCCACAGATATTCCGGACCGTGCGACGCCGCTCGCCGCGTCATTCTCCGCTGCTGGAGACCTGGCAGCCTTCGTCATGCCGGGCACGCTGACGCTGGATCAGCCGCCGCAGGTGACCCTGTACTGGCGGGCACGGGCATCGACGGAAGCGCCGCTGACTGTCTTTGTGCAGCTCCTGAACACGGATGGGCAGGTCATCGCACAAAGTGACGCGCAGCCCGCACAGGGCACACGCCCAACCACGGGCTGGCGCAGCGGAGAGATCATTGCCGACGATCACATGCTGACCTATAACGCGTTGGCACATCCGGGCCCGGTCCGCCTGATTGCAGGTCTGTATGATGCTGCAACAGGAATGCGTGTGCTGCTGGATTCCGGCGCGGATGCAGCGCAGGTAGCTGAACTCACGCTGACCGAATGATTGAGCCGTCCAACATAAATCCAACATGGTGCATCGTACACTGCGATCACCGTCTTCAGGTCCTGCGTGTTCATGCCTCTGAATGCCCGATTGCGTGTACTCCTTGTAGCCCCCAGCCCGCTGGTGAGGGCCGGGCTGGCTGCGCTGCTGAACGACCAGGAAAGTCTTGACGTTGCAGGGCAGGTAGACGAGACCGATGTCTCGGACAGCGTGCATGTGTTTCAGCCAGACGTCCTGATCTGGGACGCGGGCTACGATGTCATGTCCATGATGGATGTGCTGGCCGAAAGTTCAGGTATCTCCGGCCCGATCATAGCCCTTACGGCGGCGGAGACGGATGCGGCTGATTCGCTCGCGCGTCTGCATGAACTCGGCGTTCGCGCGCTGCTGCCGCAGAACGTGAGCGCCGATGTGCTGTCTGCAGTGGTCATCGCCGCCGCCGCCGGGCTGACCACGATGGGCCAGCAGGGTGCAGAGGCTATC
>Ga0224722_1002220_pt1 | contig 10405 bp, 14 predicted proteins | sample Balambano_FR1_Me_FD_161646 | JGI IMG/M metagenome (GOLD analysis project Ga0224722, IMG submission 161646) | Freshwater sediment microbial communities from Lake Towuti, South Sulawesi, Indonesia - Balambano_FR1_MetaG | ecosystem: Environmental > Aquatic > Freshwater > Lake > Sediment | place...
AGTCGCGATGCGGATCCCTGCTTGCCCCTAGGAAAGCGAGCCGTGTCCGGATTGGGCATAAGACCTATACTTTGTCTACAGTCTGAAGCGAAGGGACTCCTTCGCTTTTTTACATGTATCGTGAAGCATCAAAGTCGATATTGGTCTGATAGCGGACGGCCTGGATGGCACTTTCGATTCGAATAGCTCGTTTTTTAATATCGCGTGCTTTCAGGCGATACAGCTCCGGATCGTATAAGGCGTGTTTGATCACGGCAACCCCATGCACATAGTCTTTCTTCGGACGAAGCGATAATTTTTCATAAAGTCGTGCCTGGACGCGTAACTGAACAGCAAGTTCGATTGCCTCGACGAGCGGCAGCGGACCGTCATGCGTCTCAACGACGGCTTGGACGTTCGCCTCTTGAATGAGACGGTCGAGCTGACGTAAGTCTAGACGGATGTGTTCAAGCTCCATCTCGATGTCTTGAAGGGAACGGGACTGAATGGTCGGAATGGATTCATTCGCTTGAAGCGAGATGAACGCCACATGCTCAATCTCTTCGGTCAATGTATCGATTTGCTCATGGAGCAACTGTTTCAATGTTAGGGCATCTGCAAGGTTCATATCGATTTCCTCCTTCTGCTTTTTCTAACCGTACCATATCGAGATGGCTGAAAAAAGGTGGATGACATCCGCGATTAGGGGAATAAAACCAAATAGAGAGGAGGAGGACGATGAAGAAGTGGAAGATACAATGGATGGTTGCACTCGTCCTACTCCTGTTCGGGACGGCGACATTCCTTTATCAGTGGGTTGATGTAAGCCCAGGCGATATACGGGACTACATCATTCAATTCGGATGGTTGGCTCCGCTCATTTACATCTTGTTGTTCACCGTTCGTCCACTCATCTTGTTCCCGACGTCCGTCTTGTCGGTCGCCGGCGGCTTGGCGTTTGGAATGTTACCGGGCGTCATCTATACCGTCATCGGGGCGACGCTGAGTGCGCTTGTTGCGTATTATGTAGCCGTTTATTTCGGCGACCGTTTCCTGCATCACTTCGAATCAACGAACTATGAAGCCATTCAGCGTAAAATCGAAGAAGACGGCTTCTTTTACGTCCTCATCTTACGTCTCATCCCGCTCGTTAATTTCGATTTGGTCAGCTATGCTTCTGGTTTGGCAAAAGTAAACGTACTCGCCTATTTGTTTGCGACCGTCGTCGGTATGGTTCCCGGGGCGTTTGCGAATAGTTTTCTCGGGAGCAGTATCGCCAGTGGGGATTGGACCCTCATCGCCTTGGCATTTGGGATCATGCTCGTGTTGACGCTCGTTGCGACTGTGTTCCGTGAACCGATTAAGCGACAGATTCATCGCTATCAAAAAAAGTAGGCGACTCCAAATGGAGCGCCTACTTTTCAATTAACGGTTGTCGACCGTCTCTGGATACAGGTCATGGTTGAACAGACGGTGTTCTGCCATTTTTTCATACTTCGTGCCTGGCTTTCCGTAGTTGTAGTACGGATCGATCGAGATACCGCCACGTGGTGTGAATTTCCCCCACACTTCGAGATAGCGCGGTTCCATCAATTTCACGAGATCTTTCCCGATGACGTTGATGCAGTTCTCGTGGAAGTCACCGTGGTTACGGAAGCTGAACAAGTACAACTTCAACGATTTCGACTCGACGAGTTTCTCATCCGGGATGTACGAGATGTAGATGGTTGCGAAGTCCGGTTGGTTCGTGATTGGGCACAACGATGTAAATTCGGGTGCGTTGAATTTCACGAAGTAGTCGTTCTCCGGATGACGGTTCGGGAACGCCTCAAGGACGTCAGGTGTGTATTCAAAAATATATGGGACGCTCTTCTGTCCGAGGAGCGAGAGGTCTTGTAAGTCTTCTGGTCTCATGTTCATTCTCCTTAGACGCCACGTTCGTTGGCGTACAGTAATGTGTGTAGTTGTGGTAGGACGCGGACGCTTTGCCATGACGGGTCGCGTGCAACGTCTTCCCATAGTTGTTTCAAACGACGGAGCTGGGCATCGGTGATGTCGCCGTCTGCACCAGGCTCCGGGTTACCGGCCGACAAATACATGACGTCCGGTGAGTAGCGCTGCTGCACTTCTTTCGCGTAGGCGAGGTCCACTTCATCAAAGACAGCGACTTTGAATGTCGTCTGCTCCGGGCGTAAACGTTCGACGATGGCATCGAGTTGCTCCCAGTTGGTCTTCATACCAGACGATGGAGGTTTCGGACTGAGGGTCACGTCATCGATTTGTGTGAGCCAATCTTGATAGCGGCTACCTTGCGTCTCGACAGCGAGTGTGACACCACGTTCTTTCAACTTCACAACGAGGTCTTCCATGGCCGCGATGAGGAGCGGATTGCCACCCGAGATGGTGACGTAATCGTACATACCCAGTGCGTCTAGGCGAGCGATGACCTCATCGGCTGTCAGCATGTCCGGTTTTTCTGAACCGTCCCACGTGAAGGCGGAATCGCACCACGAACAGCGATAATCGCAACCGGCGGTCCGGACGAACATCGTCTTCTGTCCGATGGCCCGGCCTTCGCCTTGGAAGGTTGGTCCGAACACTTCAAGAACAGGAATTTTCACGATTCCACCAACCATTCACGGCGGAACTCAGCGTACGACGTCGGCGTTTCATACAAGCGGACGAATTCGACACGGACGTCGCGTTCATTTGGCAAGTGTGTCGCTAGTTGTTCAAAAATCCAATAGCACATGTTTTCTGCAGTTGTATTCATATAAGGGAGTGACTCGTTCAAATAGCGATGGTCGAGATATGGCTCAAGCTCTTCTTTGAAGATCTTTTTCAAGTCACCAAAGTCGAGCGTCATCCCGCGATTGTCGAGAAAGCCGCTGACACCCATTTGGAGCTTATACGTATGACCATGAAGGGCACGACATTTGCCGTCATAATCAAAAAGATGGTGCGCTGCGTCGAACGTCACTTCTTTGACGATTTGAACGCGATGCGGACAGTAGATGAGCGAGCCTTCTTGCTTTGATTCGACACTGGTCGGAGCGAGGAATGGAGCATGTTTCATACGCGCGCCTCCTCGTAAGCTGTGAGTCCGTTTTGGCGAAGCTTACACGCCGGACATTCGCCACAACCTGAACCGATGACACCGTTGTAGCAAGTGAGCGTGCGTTCTTTGACGTAGTCAAAGGCACCGAGCTCGTCGGCGAGTGCCCACGTCTCTTTTTTATCGAGCCACATGAGCGGTGTGTCGATGACGAATGGATAATCCATTGCTAAATTGAGTGTCACGTTGAGTGATTTGATGAATTGGTCTCGGCAATCCGGGTAACCTGAAAAGTCCGTTTCACATACACCGGTCACGATGTGATGCATACCGAGTTGTTTGGCCATGACGGCCGCAAAAGATAAGAATAGATGGTTGCGTCCATCGACGAACGTGTTTGGGACGTCCGCATTGTCGATGTCGAGATCGTGTCTCGTGAGCGCGTTCGATGTGAGTTGTCCGAGTAGGGACAAGTCGAGGATGTGGTGTGGGACATCGAGCTCTGCCGCGATTTCTTTTGCGACCTCGATTTCCGCATCATGGCGTTGACCATATGCGAACGTCACCGCCTCCACATGAGAGAATTGTTGTTTTGCCCAAAACAGGCAAGTGGTTGAATCTTGGCCACCACTGAAGACGACCAATGCTTTTTCGTGTTGCATGAAGCACACTTCCTTTTCGCTAGTTTTGATGTCGGAGGAGGTTACGAACTCCGGAGGTCACCCTCAAGCATATAATTTATCATAAAAAGACGTTTGACAGGGAGAAAGGAAGCGAGTATAGTAAAAAACATCACTGACATGCTTTTGTGCATAAAAGCGTTTAAGCGGTTAGGCGAAATAATAAATCATAAAGACATAACGAAAGGAGGGGACGTCGATGCAGATGAAAGGAAAAGAAGCTGTATTCGTCGTGTTGATGAGCGGGATCACCTTGCTCGCACTGATGTTTTTGGCCAAAGCGACGCCACATATGGCGATTTTTGGCACAATGGTAATGGTAGGTGGATACGCGTATTATCGTTCACGCGACTTCAAACAGATTGAAACGGCGATGATCAACGGGATTCGTGAAGCGATCATGCCGGTATTGATTTTGTTGTTGATTGGGATGCTTATCGGAGTATGGCAAATGTCCGGGACGGTCGCGACGATCCTCTCCATCGGTCTAAATACAATCTCTGCTGAATGGTTCTTGCCGAGTGTTTTATTAATCACGATGATCGTCTCGACATTCACAGGAAGCGCGTTTACAACCGTCGGAACGGTCGGTGTCGCCTTGTTCGGAATCGGAACGGCACTAGGCATCTCGCCGGCGCTCGCTGCAGGTGCCATCGTATCAGGTGCTCTCTTCGGAGACAAGATGAGCCCATTGTCAGATACGACGAACTTTGCGCCGGCAGTGGCGGGTGTCAAACTGTTCGACCACATTCGCTTCATGATGGGGACGACTGTACCAGCCATCGTATTGACGTTGATTTTATTCACGTTCCTCGGACGTAGCGGTCAAACTGTCGACACGGCACAAATTGCAGAAGCGCAAGCCGCGCTCAGCGGACGGTTTGACCTCTCATGGCTCACTTTGATTGCCCCTGTGCTCGTCGCAGTGCTTGCGTTCCGTCGGATGCCGGTCTTACCGACGATGCTCGTTGGGATGTTCGCGGGTGTGTTGACGGCCGGTTTTGTTCAAGGAAACTGGAGCATCTCGAACTGGCTCGGTGTCATGCAGTCGGGCTTCAAGTCAGGTGTCGAGAATGAAACGATTGCGAATGTACTCGATCGTGGTGGTCTTGAATCGATGCTCTGGTCGGTCAGTCTCGTCTTGATCGCCCTCGCGTTCGGTGGCTTGTTACGTGAACTCGGTGTCTTCCAAGCCATCGTTGAATCGTTGCTCGAGCGTTTGAAGTCACCAGGGAGCTCGGTCCTATCAGTCGTCCTCAGTTCAATCGGGGTCAACTTGCTCGCAGGAGAACAGTACTTGTCGATTCTCTTGCCGGGTCAGGCGTTCAGGCAAGGGTTTATCGATCGTGGAATCGATCCGCGCTACTTGTCACGGGCGCTTGAGGACGGTGGAACTGTGATCAACCCGCTCATTCCGTGGGGTGTCTCGGGAGCATTCTTCGCAGCGACACTCGGCGTGCCTGTATTAGAATACGCACCATTTGCGTTCTTCCTCTGGCTCAGCCCGATCTTCTCCATCATCTTGGGATACGTCCGATTGGGGAAGCAACGTGAATCGCTTAAAATCGCATCATAATATCGAGGTGTCCTGCCATGCAGGGCATCTTTTTTGTGTGCAATCCACGATTTTTGAGAAAATAAAACAAACGGAGGTGGAACCATGAAGCGACTCGAGTTAGCATTTTATGAACAACCGACACTTGACTTGGCCCGCGCCTTACTCGGGCAATATTTGGTGAGGCGCCATCCAGAAGGTGACATCATCGCGAAGATTGTCGAGACGGAGGCTTACCTCGGTGCCATCGATCGAGCGGCGCATAGCTTCGGAGGGCGTCGAACGAAGCGGACGGAAGTCATGTTTGGGAAACCTGGACATGTGTACACCTATCAGATGCATACGCACACGCTCCTGAACGTGGTCAGCGGTCCGGTCGGCACACCGGAAGCCATCTTGATTCGAGCCGTCGAACCGATTCAAGGACATGAATGGATTGCTTCGAACCGTCCTGGGGTGAAACGATATGACCAGACGAACGGACCAGGGAAGTTGACGAAAGCACTCGGAATCACAATGGATCTATACGGCCATTCCTTTCAACAAGACCCACTCTACATCGCGGAGGGTGAGGCAGGAGTAGTGATTGAGGCGGGTCCCCGTATCGGGATCCCGAACACGGGCGAGGCACGTGACTACCCGTATCGCTTCTTTGAACGCGACAATCCATACGTCTCGAAGTTCCGTTGAACGCCACTTGAGATGTTTAACTGATTCATGCCAGTGGAACAGTCCCTATGTGCATAAAACAAACAGAGGGAGTGTTTAGAACATGGCAAAAGTAGCAACGCTCATTACGGATATGTTTGAAGATGTAGAATTCACGGGTCCCCGTGACGCATTGGTGGATGCGGGACATGATGTCGTGACGATCGAGAAGAAAGCGGGTAATACGGTAGAAGGGAAACAAGGGGAGGCGAAAGTGAACATCGACCAATCGATTGACGATGTATCGCCAGAAGATTTTGATGCCCTTCTCTTGCCGGGCGGATTCTCACCTGACTTGTTGCGTGAGGACGAGCGTTTCGTCTCGTTCGCCAAAGCCTTCATGGATGCGAAAAAGCCTGTCTTTGCCATCTGTCACGGACCACAACTGTTAATTACGGCGAAGACGTTAGAAGGTCGTGACGCGACCGGCTACAAATCGATTAAAGTCGACATGGAGTATGCCGGAGCGAAATATGCGGACAAAGAAGTTGTCGTCTGTCAAAACCAGCTCGTGACGAGCCGTCAGCCGGATGATATTCCAGCATTCAATCGCGAAATGCTCAACTTATTGAAATAATACGTCGACCACGAGATTCGTTTCGTGGTTTTTTTGTGTTTTCGGGAATAGACAAGTAAGGAGGAGATTTAAATGAAAAAACGAGCACGTTCACCGAGTTAAGTTCGTCGAAACATCGTTTGGTTAGGATGGATTCGTTGGTTTGAAGGGCTGATTCCCGCATACGTGATTGAACGGTTGTTTTGGGAGTTGCGAGGCATCACCATTCAAGAAGTCGTCTATTTGGAGATGATCTATGCGCTCATCATCGTCTTGTTTGAAGTGCCGACCGGCGTGTGGGCGGACCGGACGACACGGCGTCGACTCATCCGAATCGGTGTAGCCTTGGAGTGGTTATCGTTTTGGATTCTCTTATACTCGTTCACCTTCAGCGGATTTTTTGTCGCCATCAGCTGTTCGGCCGTTGGGTCGGTCATTCGAAGTGGGGCGGAGAATGCGCTGCTATACGAGTCCTTACAAGAAAGTCATGAAGCGTCGTCGTTCGAACGGGTTCTTGGAAAACTGAACGCGATTGGGATTATGGCCGCTGTGACGGCGGCATGGAGTGGCAGTATGTTGGCTCAGTACCTTCCATTGGAGTGGAACTACAGACTTTCCATTCTCAGTTTATTGATGGCGACCGTGTGTAGCTTATTTCTTGTTGAACCCGTTCACGGCGAAGGAGAAGACCGATTGACGTGGCGGCACTTGTCGAAAGGATTTCAATTTGTGTGGTCGCACACATCCCTTCGTAATGTCACCATCGGATTTTTGGCAGCCGTGTCCGCATTCAATTTCATCGATGAGTTCTGGCAACTGTATGCACGTGATGTATCCATCCCAATCTATTGGTTCGGTGCCATTTCAAGCATCCTACTCTTGATTCAGTTACCTGGCCAGCTCTTTTCAGGGACGCTTATACGATTTGCGTCATCCGAGCGTTGGTTAAACGGGTTCGGTTGGCTAATGGGCGGCGGATTTCTCCTCATTGGGTTATTCCCGAGTCCGATTGGAGTCGGTGTGATGGGACTTCTCGCTCTATTGTATGGGACGATGGAGCCACTGTATTTTGGGCTCTTGCATCATCAGGTGCCTTCCGATATCCGAGCGACGACCGAATCATCTGTGTCGATGCTATGGCATCTTGGGATCCTCGTGCTAGGGCTTATCTTTATTGTAGGAACGACAGCATCGCTATTTTTGGCGTTCATCTTAATCGGGTTTGTCGTTTGGTTCGTTCATGCGACTATCTGCTAATCTTTACAGACATGGGTCATAAACCATGTCTGTTTTTACGTCTTAAGACGGAAGAAAGATTGTGACGAAAAGTGTATGATAGGGACAGTATGAATAAATTAATAGGAGAAATATCATGGAATGGTATGAATTATTTGTAGGATTTTTGTTAGGTGTCGTCGAGGGGCTGACGGAGTTCGCCCCGGTCTCGTCAACCGGTCATATGATTCTCGTGGACGGCCTTTGGTTAAACTCGAGTCAGTTTTTAGGGCAAGAAGTAGCGAACACGTTTAAAATCGTCATTCAATTAGGGTCGATTTTAGCGGTCGTTGTCGTCTTTCGAGATCGGTTCAAAGCGTTGTTGAATCCGAAGTCGCTGCTCACCCTCAGACAAAGCGGGACTGCACGCCAATTCAATCTCATACATATTTTGATTGGTTTGCTACCTGCCGGCGTCCTCGGTGTACTGTTTGAGGACTACATCGATACACATCTCTTCTCGGTCAAGACGGTGTTGATTGGGTTAGTCGTCGGAGCGTTCTTTATGATTGCCGCAGATTTATCCGGTGTGAAGCGTCAGACGACCTCCACGCTCGATGACATCACGTACAAGCAAGCACTTGGGGTCGGGTTGATTCAATGTTTCTCGCTATGGCCAGGGTTCTCACGGTCCGGTTCAACGATTTCTGGAGGGGTTCTCCTCGGGATGAGTCACCGGGCAGCGGCAGATTTTACGTTCATCATGGCGGTACCAATCATGTTTGGAGCGAGTGCGTTGTCACTCTATAGCAAGTGGACGTATTTCACGATCGATACGCTACCTGTGTTTGTCGTCGGCTTCGTCAGCGCATTTTTATTCGCACTTCTTTCGATTAAATTCTTTTTGAAATTGATCAACAAAGTAAAATTGATGCCGTTTGCGATTTATCGAATCGTATTGGCTGTTGTGATTTATGTACTTTACTTCTGAAAAAAACACGTGCGAATGGCACGTGTTTGAAACCAATGAATGGAATTGTTCGTACAGTCTAGAAGAGGTGAAAACATGGGACAAATCGTTGTAGTATTCGGAACGTTAATCGGTCTTGGGACCGTTGGGGCATTGCTTTATATGACTCGTCTAGCCTATGAATCATGAGAACGGATAATGATAGAAGCGCTCACGTTGGAGTAACTCCATGACGTGGGCGTTTTCTGCGTTATCGATCGCACGAAGCAGACCTTCTGTCTGAGACCGGTGTGCAAACAGGGCATCTTTCTTCTGTTCGCTCTCTTCCGTTACATCGACGATGACGTGCGGTTGTCCGAGTTCCTCTTCTGTGCGGCGGTCGAAGGCGACACCTAAGAACTCAGGACGCGTCTCGCCCATCTCTTGAAGTGCACGTACGACGGCACGGGCTGTCGCTTCATGATCCGGGTGGACGGCATATCCTGGATAGAACGAGATCACGGTTTCCGGCTTCACTTCGTCAATCAATGTACGGAAACGGCTAGCGAGCTCGGCCTCGTCCTCAAACTCGACGGTCTTGTCACGAAGACCCCACATGCGCAGGTCCTCGATGCCCATCATGCGACAGGCTTCTTCGAGTTCATGTTTTCGAATTTTTGGTAGTTCTTCACGTGTCGTAAAGATCGGAGAACCCATGTTGCGTCCCATTTCACCGAGCGTCAAACAGACGTATGTGACGGGTAGTCCTTTTTGACGATGTTGGATAATCGTTCCGGCCGAGCTGAACGCCTCATCGTCCGGGTGTGGGAAGATGACGAGTAATGGTCCATTCATTGATTCTCCACCTCCGATGCGCCTTGTGGGAGCGGCTTGACATCGATGTGCAGCGCACACGCGAGACGACCGAGACGATCGTGACCGGCAAGTAACAACTGTTCCTCGTGCATTTCATAGTCGGTCAATCCCTCGACATAGAGCCAACCGTGATCGAGTTTTAAACCGACACGATAGGGACCATTTCCTTTGATTTGACCGATGCTGTATTCGATTTTGGCATTACGGATAAACATCCCGGCGTTATGAAAGTCCGGGTCATTATGTGTCGCGTAGGCACCGTTCGTCGTCTCGACATGGACGAAAAGTGGTGTCGCGACGTGATTGTCTAAATAGTGCTGAATGTGATCAGGTTGAATCGCTTTCACGTCTGTCCCTCCAATGGAAAGGATGACCCGAAACGCGTGGTTCCGGGTCATCTGTTTACGATTGTGTTGCTACTTTTTTACGGTATCCGGTATGGTTCGTCGGTCCAACGTATTGGTTGAGACGGAATGAATGACGAACAGCTTCTGTGATGAATTCTTTTCCGATTTCAATCGCTTCTTCGACCGTATGACCGTTTGCGAGTGAGGCCGCGATGGCAGACGAGAACGTACATCCGCCGCCGTGTGTGAACGCAGGCTCGATTTTTTCACTTTCGAGAAGGCGGAATTCGTTTCCGTCGTACAAGACGTCGAATGCGGTATCAAATCCGAGTTTGCCACCGACTTTGACGATGACGATTTCTGCGCCGAGTTCGTGGATTAAACGAGCGGCTTCTTTGATTTCGTCCATCGTTGCAGGTGTTTTATCGAGGCCAGCGAGCATACGCGCCTCGAATAAGTTCGGTGTGATAATTTTTGCGACTGGA
>Ga0224722_1002221_pt1 | contig 10404 bp, 11 predicted proteins | sample Balambano_FR1_Me_FD_161646 | JGI IMG/M metagenome (GOLD analysis project Ga0224722, IMG submission 161646) | Freshwater sediment microbial communities from Lake Towuti, South Sulawesi, Indonesia - Balambano_FR1_MetaG | ecosystem: Environmental > Aquatic > Freshwater > Lake > Sediment | place...
CCCCGATGCCATCGCCATCAAACAACAGCAAGCCAAAGAACGCCGCGAACGCGAAGAAGCCGACCGGGTGCGCCGCGAGGAAGACGCACGCAAGAAAGCACAAGCTGAAGCTGCTGCCCGCGAAGAAGCGCGCAAGAAAGCCGAAGCAGATAAGCTGAAAGGGGAAATCGGCGGTTTGTTTGGCGGTGGAAAAGGCAAAGGCTCTGGTGGTAAAACAGGCAACCAAGGGCAGCCCGATGGCGACCCCGACGGCAAAGCCCTCGAAGGGGTAAGTACCGGTACAGGTACGATTGGTGGGGGTTTGGGGAGTCGCGGTGTGGCTCGGCGGGGTCCTGGTATCAGCGATAATTCTTCCAGTACGGGTACGGCGGTCATTGAGGTGTGTGTAGATGCAGATGGCAATGTGACAGGCGAGCCAAAGTTGAAACAATTGGGAACGACCATTTCCGACGGCGGGGTGATTCGTAAAGCCATTTCGGATGCGCGGCAGTGGAAATTCAACAAAGGCGAAGTGGAAAAACAGTGCGGCACGATCACGTATCGCTTTCGCGTGCAGTAGGGTAGAGGGTAGAGGGTAGAAAGTAGAGGGTAGAGGGATAAAGTCGGGGTGTAAGAAATGAGGGTAGTCCTTCTACCCTCTACCCTTATACCTCTACTGCAACAAAAAACAGCAGGAAAATAAATGTTTGGAAAAGGGTGGATTGTTTCAATCTGCCCTTTTTCTTTGTACATAGATTTACCAAATTTTAAAAATTTGGCAAATCTTTATAAATAGTTTGGCATCTATGAATAAACAATATCAGGAAACGGTCGAATTTTTATTCAGCAACCTACCAATGTACCAGCGGGTGGGGGCGTTGGCATACCGAAAAGATTTGACGAATATTGTAAAATTATGTGATTTCTTAGGCAATCCGCAGGAGAAATTTCGCACGATTCATGTGGCGGGTACAAACGGTAAGGGTTCTACTTCGTATATGCTGAGCGCGATGTTGCAGGCGCAGGGTTTGAAAACAGGGATGTACATTTCACCGCATTACAAAGACTTTCGGGAGCGCATTCGAATTAATGGCGAATACGTTTCTAAACAATTTGTAATAGCATTTACGAAGCGTATTCGGGAAGTGGTGGCGGAGATTCAACCTTCGTTTTTTGAAATGGCGGTGGCGATGGGTTTTGAATATTTCTACCAACAACAGGTGGATGTGGCAGTAATTGAAGTCGGCATGGGCGGTCGGCTGGACTCTACGAATATTATTACACCCTTGTTAAGCATTATTACCAATATTAGTTACGACCATCAGCAATTTTTGGGTGATACGCTGGCGGAGATTGCGGGAGAGAAAGCGGGTATCATCAAACCAAACATTCCGGTTGTAATCGGCGAAACGCATGATGAAACCAAACCCGTTTTTGATGCCAAAGCTGCTGAAATGAACACACTCATCGTGTATGCCGACCAACATTTTGCCGCCATTCCGGTCGAAGAATCGCTGACGCATTCTACTTTTGATGTTTATAAAGACGGTGAACTCATTTATCCAACACTAAAAGCTAATTTAAACGGCGATTTTCAGGTTAAAAATATTCAAACCGTTTTGCAAGCCGTTGAACTGTTACAACCACATTTTAATTTACAGGAAGCGCATATTCGACAAGGTTTGTATGAGTTGAAAACACAGACCCGTTTCATCGGTCGTTGGCAAATTTTACAGGAAAAACCGTTGATTATCGCTGACAGTGCGCACAACGAAGGCGGTATTCAGTTGATTGTCAATAATTTAAAAACCATTCCATGCCGAACTTTACATTTTGTAATGGGTGTGGTGAATGATAAAGATTTTAGTAAACTATTCGACCTACTGCCAAAAGATGCCATCTATTATTTTGCCAAAGCAGACATCCCCAGAGGCTTACCGGCGGAGGTGTTGCAGCAACAAGCGGCACCATACGGCTTGCGTGGAAAAAGTTACAGTTCGGTCAAAAACGCCCTGAACGCCGCCAAACGCCGCGCCACTGCGGAAGATTTGATCTTTGTAGGCGGGAGTATTTTTGTGGTGGCGGAAGTGATTTAGGAGGTTGAGGGGGGATAGGGGGAACGCTTCTCAATTTTAAAATGAATGCTCCCGTGATGCGTACCCTTTCAATCTCTTCTGCGTGGTATGGGATCAACCCTCAGCCTATCAACTTTTCAACCAAAAAAAAGGTACTCCCCTTAAAAAAAGAAGTACCCGGTAAACTATAAACAAACAAAAAACATTAGCGATTCGAGATTGTGTTACTCAACAACAGAAGGGGAAAAGGGTTTTAAAAAAAGACAGAATTCACAAAAAATGCTGGAAATAGCTTTGTGTTAAAAAAAAGAGACGCGGAACATCTTTAGCCTGGCGTTTGTATTGATAGATGATGAAAGATCAAAATTTGCGTTACCAATCTTTGTTATATACCTTGTTATACGCGGGGTTGTTGTTATTGACACTGCGCTATGCGGCGGTTTCGAGGGTGCTGTTTTTGCCCGTGATGGGTACAGTGCTACTGGTGGCGGGTGCTTATGCTACGTGGCTGCTGGTGCAACGCAAACGGCAAGATGGCCGATTCCGGTACAGTGTGGAAGGGATGATTCAGACGCGCTTGCGGGAATGTGATGCGCAAATGAATTACAATAGCCATGAAATAGCGGACATCGAGGAAAACATCGCCGACTTGCAGCAAAAACTTAGCGCGGGTGTGGACTTGCCGCCGCGCCTGCGGGCAGAAACCGAAGAGCTGATTCAGGATTTCCGGGCACAGTTGCAACTCCGCGCCTCCAAACTGGCTTTTTTTCAAACCTGTAAAACCAAACTTCAACAACTGCTCCACCAACACGAACTCGCCAAAGCCGTAGAGCGAAAAAAAGAAAAGTTGCGCCAATTGCAGGAAAGCAATTTTGAAGATATTGCCACCATAGAGGAATTGAAATCCAATGTGGAATACGATATTTTGTACCTCGATTCTATCGAAAATCTATCGCGCCGCCTGCAAGCCAGCACTACCTACACCGATGCCGAACGTCTGCGCCAGGAGTTGGACAAAATGACCCAATCGCTGCATAATTTTTAAATTTGGTGAGCGGTAAAAGGTGATTGGAAAGGCTCGCCCGATCACCGATTATCTGCCACTTTTCAAAAACTCCTCGTAGGTTTTTTGCTGGTAATGCCCGCCGCCGATAAAGGTGACTTCTTTGATGAAACTATCTGCCGTTTTGTATCCGGGAGAAATGGTAATACGATTTTTTTGTTCGTCCAGGTAAACGTAAGAAGGATAGCTCAACTGACCATCGAGCAGGGAGTAAGCGAGTTCGTGTACGCCGCGCACGCCGGAAGCGATGTATTTGAAGGTATAGTCGCGAAATTTGACTTCTTCTTTTTGCTCGGCGTTGAATTTGACGGCATAAAAATTTTCATTCATATACTTTACCACTGCCGGGTCGGTAAACGTTGTTTTATCCATTTTTTTGCACCAGCCACACCAGTCGGTGTATAGGTCAATAAAAATTTTTTTTGGTTTTTTGTCAGATAATTGAATGGCTTCCTCCCAGGTGTACCATTTGATCTCCTCTGCCGGAAGAGGAGTTGTTATTGGAGCAGGAACTGTGCTAAAGGCATACGCCAGCGCAGCCACTGTCAAAAGTGCGCTCCCAAACCATAACTTTTTCATGCAGGATGTGTTTTGGAATACAAAATTACTACAAAATACGCGAAAACTGCCGGAATTGTTGTTTGAACCCTGATTTTTAGGATTTTAATATTCTTTTGATGCACACGAACACATAAACACATGAACACACAAAAGCGCATCGTGATCGCCATCGGCGGCTCCAGTGGCTCCATTTATGCCAAAGTGCTGCTGGACCGACTGGTACAATTGCAAACACAGGTAGAAAAAGTAGGGGTGGTGATGAGTAACAATGCGAAATTCAACTGGCAATACGAACTGGACAACGGCGATTTTGACAAATATCCCTTCGATTATTATGAAAAGATGGATTTTATGGCTCCCTTTGCGTCCGGTTCGGCACGGTACGAAACCATGATCGTTTGCCCGTGTTCGATGGGTTTGCTGGGGCGCATCGCGGCAGGCGTTTCCACCGATTTAATAACCCGCGCTGCCGACGTAATATTAAAGGAAAGACGGCGTTTAATCCTGGTGCTGCGCGATACGCCCTACAGCCTGATTCATATCAACAACATGAAAGGAGTGACGGAAGCGGGTGGCGTGATTTGTCCGGCAACGCCCTCGTTTTACAGCAAACCGCGAACTCTGGAAGCCCTGGCGGCTACGGTGGTGGATCGGGTGCTGGATTTGGCGGGATTTGAATTAGCGACCTACCGTTGGGGAGCAGGAGGGACTGAGTGACGAAGAGACTGTGTAAGGAGAGTTGTGATTGGTGATTGGTTAGCGGTTAGCAGGACGTAGAGCTGAGGTTTACGCGAGTCAGGACATGAACACATTAACACACAAATACATTAACACATTCTTAAAATGAGAGTACTGATTTTATGTTTATCGGCATGGTTGCTGGCGGGCGTAGCACTGGGGCAGACGAAAAAACCGGCTGCTACTGCTACCAAGCCGGCGCAAAAAACCACTCCTGCCGCTACGGCAATTAAAAAACCGAGTCAAACCATCACTAAAATGGATTCATTGAGTTACAGCCTGGGCGTACTGGTCGGGCAGAATTTGAAACAGCAAGGTTTTGAAAACATAGATGCTGCTACCTTGGCAAAAGCAATGCAGGACGTGCTAAAGGGCGACACCCTGAAACTGGATGTGGCACAATGCAGCCAGATTGTACAAACCTATGCAATGGGAAAACAAGCGGAAATGCAGGCATTGGAAGCCAAAAAATACGAAGCCAACATCAGCGCGGGCAAGCAGTTTCTGGATGAAAACGGCAAACGCAGCGGCGTGACTACCCTGCCCAGCGGCTTGCAATACGAAGTTTTAACTGCCGGAACCGGACCCCAACCCACCGCCAATGACAAAGTAACCGTGCATTACACCGGTTCACTGCTCGACGGTACGGTATTCGATAGCTCGGTAGAACGCGGCGAACCCGCTACTTTCGGCGTCACCCAGGTCATCCAGGGCTGGGTGGAAGCCCTCCAATTGATGCCGCAAGGCTCCAAGTGGAAATTGTACATTCCCTACAACCTGGCTTACGGCGAGCGTGGCGCAGGCGACGACATCAAGCCCTACTCGACGCTGGTGTTTGAAGTAGAATTGTTGAAAATCAATTGATGTGCAGATATGCTAATTTGCTGATGTGCCAATAGTTACAAGACTTAGGAAGTTTTAGAAACTTCCTGAGTCTTTCCTTACGCTCCGCGCCGCCACAGTTCCCGTACGCGTTTGATTTCCCGGCGCAACTCCTGTAGTTGCTGTTCCCGCTCCTGCCGCATTTTTGCTTTAATAGCCTCTATTTCAGCACGGTAGGCTTTCCTGTTTTCGGTTTCCTCAAATGAATTGATTAAAATTAGCTGATGATTGCTACAAGGATGCCGGGGTGGCAAATGCGGCGCGGAATAAAAACGCGTGTTTTTCAAATCCTGAATCTGCCGGTATTGGCGGTAGTGTTGCCCGATGCTGAGCCCGAGCAAAAGGCTTAAAATGGCAATGAGTACAATTGCCGGTTTGGAATGGTTTTGCATAGTCGGATGATTGTACCACAATGGAAGTCGGAAATCGGACTTTGGAAGCCAGAAATACGCACCATCCAATTGGTTTTTGAAAAAAAAATTGGTGATTGCTACTGTGCAAAATAAATCTTTTTCTCCGCACTTGTCAAGTTGATAGGAATACCTTAAATGATTGTTAACAGTTACAAACGCTTGCCTTATTTTTACAATCTTAACTTAAGCCAGCTAATTAAATCAGTAAAAATCAGTGTACAATGCGAATTGATATCATCTCGGTGGTGCCCGAACTCCTCGAAAGCCCTTTCCAACACTCCATTCTCAAGCGGGCGCAGGAGCGTGGGCTGCTGGAAATAGATGTACACGACCTACGCGCTTACGGCTTGGGCAAACACCGGCAACTCGACGACTATCAATTCGGCGGCGGCGCAGGCATGGTGCTTATGGCAGAGCCGGTGGCAAATTGTATAGAGGATTTAAAAAAGCAGCGCGCTTACGACGAAATTATTTTCCTGACACCCGACGGAAAACGGTTTGACCAAAAACAGGCGAATCAATTGTCGTTGAAACAAAATCTGATTCTGCTCTGCGGGCATTATAAAGGCGTGGATGAACGGATTCGGGAACATTACATCACCCTGGAAATTTCGATTGGCGACTATGTGCTGTCGGGCGGGGAGCTACCGGCAGCCGTGCTGGTGGATGCCATCGGACGCTTGCTGCCGGGCGTGCTAAATGACGAGACTTCGGCGTTGTTTGATTCATTTCAGGATGACCTGTTGGCACCGCCGGTTTACACCCGCCCGGCAGCGTTTCGCGGCTGGAAAGTACCGGAGGTGCTGATGTCCGGCAATTTTGCCAGGATCGAGGAATGGCGTTATGAGCAATCCCTGCAACGAACCCGGGAACGCCGCCCGGACCTTTTGAGCGACTGAGCGACCGCTTACCAAAAACACTTCAACACTATAACACCCTTTTTTTGTAACATTGCAATTCAAAACCAAAGCCAATTTGAACTATCCCACCGGGTGTCTAAAGTCTAATGTTCTAAAAATGATCAAAGCACTGATGATCAGTTCGTACAATGATGTATTCAACGCAGTGCGACCGGAAGGAGAGTTGCTCATCGGGTTGCACCGAACGGGCGAAGTGCAGGTGGACGTGATGACGCAGGGGCACACCGAGTACGCACAACGCTTTCGGGCAGCGGGGATGTATGTGATTGATTTTCACCCGGGTAAAAAATTTGATACCGCAGCAGTGCGGTTTATCCGACAGACTGTAATTGAAAGACAATATCATATTCTTCATCTTTTTAATAACAAAGCCATTATTAACGGCATTCGGGCGGCGTGGCACTTGCCGGTGAAAGTGGTAACCTACCGCGGCTACACAGGCAACATTCACTGGTGGGATCCGACGAACTATCTGACGCATTTGAATCCCCGCGTTGACAAAATTACCTGTCTGGCGGATTCGGTGAAAGAGGTATTGGATAAAAATTTAATTTTTAGAAAACCGGGCATTCCAATCACGGTTAACAAAGGACATCATGCCGACTGGTACGCAAATATTCAAACGGCAGATTTGAGCGAATTTCACTTTCCACCGGAGGCGTTCAAAATCAGTTGTGTTGCCAATGCCCGCCGCATGAAGGGCATTCCTTATCTGCTACAAGCCATGACGCTGTTACCACCCGACGCGCCGATTTATTTGTTATTGATTGGCAAAGGCTTAGATACAAAAGCGCATCTAAATATTTTGAAAAATAGCACCAACAAAGCCAATGTCATCTTTGCCGGTTTTCGCACAAACGCCCTCGAACTGGTCAAAGCCTGCGATGCCACTATCTCTGCCTCTATTTTTGGCGAAGCCACGCCGAAAGCGGTGTTAGAAGCCTTGTTTCTGGGAAAACCCACTATTTACACCCGCATACCAGGCACCAATGGCATGGGCGTTCCCGGCGAAACGGCACTCATCGTACCGCCCCGCGATGCCCCCGCCCTCGCCCGGGCTATGGAGGAGTTGTGGAAAAATCCAGGCAAACGCGAACAATTGGGCAATGCCGGGTTTCAATATATTTCCACGCATTTTACAACGGAGCGTTCGGTGAGGGAGCTACTGGCAGTGTATAGAGGCTTAGTGACCGAGAGACCAACTGATCAGGCAACTGACAAAACTACATGAAAGTATAACAACTACGGTAATACAAGCCTGATAACCGATAACCGATAATCAATAACAACTTTATTTCATGATACCCATTTCAAGATCAACAGACCTGGCTTTGCTTTTGCTGCGCGTTATTTTTGGCGGCTTTATGATTTACGCACATGGCTACCCGAAACTGCTGCGGCTCTTTGGTGGAGCGGAAATTAAATTTATGGATTTTCTGGGCATCGGGGCGGCACCTTCGCTGGCACTGGCGGTTTTTGCAGAGGTGGTGTGCGCGTTTTTGGTGGTCATCGGCGCGTTTACCCGGTTGGCAACGATTCCATTGATAATCACCATGTTAGTAGCGGCTTTTTACGCCAATTGGAATAGTCCGTTTGGCGATAAAGAACTGGCACTGCTGTATTTGTTTGCCTTTGCTGCCATTTCACTGGCGGGTCCGGGCTGGTACTCGGTGGATGCACAATGGAGAAAAAGACCGATTGGCTAATCGGTCTGCTGGATGGCAGAGCAGGTTAATAAAAATTAATACGACATTATTAAATTTGGTAAAGGTCCATTCAAACTTCCAACAATCGGAGGGTCTCCTCCTGTTTTGGTAATAACTGCGCATAAGATTGTAACAATCTTCTTGCGATTGCCTGATTGTCATGTTGTTGCAAAACAAAATTTCGTGCCTGTGCGCTAATTTGCAGTAACAAAGCCGTATTTTGATAACAATATGCAATTGTTTCTACAAAAGCATCCACTGTGTCAGCAAGGAGTACCTCACGGCGGTGGCGGGCATCAATGCCTTCCAAACCCATACTGGTAGTAATGACCACCCGCCCCAATGCCATGCCTTCCAGTATTTTCACGCGCATACCACTGCCCGAAAACAGCGGCACGATCAGGAGTGGGTGCTGATTGATAAAAGCGGCGGCATCCGGCACTTCTCCATGGAAAATAATATTTGGCAGGTTCAATTGTTGCAACCAGAGCGGCGCATTTCTACCGGCAATATGAAGCGTGAGCCGGGGAAATTGCAGGTGGAGTTTCATCCACACTTCTTTTAAAAACCAGCGCAACCCCTCCTGATTGGGCATCCAGTCCAACGAGCCAATGAAGCCGAGCGACAGCTCTTGGTGAAAACTTGCGGTGTTTACCACATAATGGTCACCGTTCAAACCCACCGGAGCAACCGCCAGGGCGTTCTCGTAGCCCAAAAACTGAAAAATATCCGCATCGCGCCGGGTGATGGGTAGGAGTAAATCATATTTGTTTAACTGTTCTATTTCGTAGTGCTGCAACTTTTTAGCCAGATGGTGCAAATACCACTTTTTCCACCAAAAGCGACTGTTTTGTGCTACCCGCTGCCAGATTTCGTATTCTACATTGTGGGCTCGCATGACAATTTTACCTTTGGAGTATTGCCGGATCAGCGGAATATAAGGTGCTAAATACGGCGATTCCAACTGAATGATATCAAATTTTTCACCGGTTAATAGTTGTATTAATTTCCGATGAAAAACCTGCGATTCAAATCGAATAATATGATAAGATTGTTTAGAAAATAAATTCCAAAAAGCAGCCAGTGGCTTGATTCGGTTGTCGAGCGGAACGGTGTGAATGGCGGTGTAATGATTAAAATCCAAGGGTAATTGCGTCGTATCAAAATAATGTTTGGTGGTGTTCATCGCCAGCAGGGTGATTGTACAGCCCAGTTCATGGAGTGATTTACTGAGACTATTTACTGCAATGGCTTCTCCGTCTTTTAGCGGATAGGGAAATTTCTTGCAAAGTTGGAGTATTTTCATAGTTGGCGATTGGTGAAACGGAATTAGTGATTGGTGAATCAAGTTTCACAAATCACTTTTTGCAAATATGTCGGATTTTGGCGAAAATGTCGTACTACAAGCGTGGAATAAAGATAGTGTATTTTGGGTAAAAAGCAAAGCGAAGCCGGATGCCAGATGCCCGATTGGGAGATGCCAGACGTTTTACAAATTGATTTAGAATGTTTTATACGAGTTTATGAGCAAAAATTATTTTGTAAAAAGATGCTGGATACTAGATGCTGGATGCTAGATCATCTTCTTCTGACCAGGGCGGCGATACGATACACAAAAATTTTAAAATTGTGGTTCCCGTATTTTCAATCCATTGCTCTGCACCTACCGGAATGAGCAGCAGTTCGCCCGCTTGCAGCCGCTGCGCCTGCCCGCTCACGTGCGCGGTGCCCTCGCCCTCCAGGAGGATATAAATTTCGGTACTTCGTTGTAAAATATGGGGCAACGACGCGGCACCCGGCTCCAGTTCGGCAAGTGCCAGGCTGTAGGGCAAGTCCACGCCGTCATTTTTCGGATGCAACCACTCGCGAATCAGGGTATCATCGCTGGCAGTGAAAGCCGGAATTTGTGAAAGCACTTTGAAAAGCATAAAAAGATGCCAGAGTTTCAGATGCCAGATGCCGGACGTATGACGTTGACCTACGATGCCGGATTTTTAGATGCCAGACCAGCGCACACGTGTACCGTCTGGCATCTAAAAATCCGGCATCGTAGGTCAACGTCATACG